>Ga0074044_10000952_pt1 | contig 26684 bp, 18 predicted proteins | sample BogForMeECP23OM1_FD_94443 | JGI IMG/M metagenome (GOLD analysis project Ga0074044, IMG submission 94443) | Bog forest soil microbial communities from Calvert Island, British Columbia, Canada - Bog Forest MetaG ECP23OM1 | ecosystem: Environmental > Terrestrial > Soil > Wetlands ... | reverse complement strand
CGTCGGCGGCCTGGCGATCGGCCGCCGGCTCGATTGGTTCACCGAGAGAGCTGCCTGGGAATCGTTTCAGAATTACGCCGGCGTGACCAACCTGCTGACGACGGAGCTGACCTGGCGGCACGGCCCGATCCGTGTGCTGATCACGGATTTCGTGGCCATGGGAGACCGCATGCCCAAGAACGAGGGCCGGGAGAAGTCTCCGGGCCAGTACATCAAGCGGTTCCGCATCACCAACGAGGGAACGGAGCTGCGCCAGGCCATGATCGCCGTCTACGTCCAGGCGGAGATCAACGGCGGAGTCGGCGACATCGGGCTGAGCTGGCACGACCAGGATCGGGCTCTCCTGGCCATCAATCGGGGGCACGGCCATTCCAACCGCAAGCTCGCTCGCGATGCGACGATCGAGTTCGCGCTGGCGCTGGACCCCCGCGGCGACGTGGATTGCGAGCCGACGGGCCCCAACGAGGCCATCCTCTACCGGTGGATCGAGCTGCCGGCCGGCAAGCCAGTGTCGGTTGATCTTCTGGTCAGCGGCGCGTTCACCGGCTGGAGCGGCGATCGGGGCACGTTCAAACACTGGCTGCGGCCGGCCCTCACCTGGTTCCGATCGCCCGATACTGACCTGAACCAGGTCGAGCAACTCACGGCCCTGGAATGGGACCGCTTCATCGAGCCGGTACCCGACCTCCACTTTCCGCGTGCGTCCTATGCGGTCAGCCTGCGTCGGTCGGCCCTGGCCGCGGCGCTGCATGCCGATGCCGAACACGGCGCGGTTGCCTCCGGGCTCGACCGCGGCCTGAGTGCGTATTGCTGGCCGCGCGATGCGCTCTGGGTGGGCGGTGCGATGGAGCGGCTGGGCCACCCCGAGTTCAGCAGGGGGGTTCTCCTGTGGCTGAACAAGGTGCGGACCACGCACCATCCGTTTCTTTACTGGTTCCAGAAGTACTCGATTGATGGCGTTCCCGAATGGGAGACGCCGGCCGTGGACCAGACGGCCATGATTCCCTGGAGCCTTGAGCGCTATTACCGGCAGACTGGCGATCTGGTTTTCGTCTCCAGCGTCTGGCCCATGGTCGAGCAGGCTGCACGGGTCTGCCAGGGTGATTCGGGCGGGCATCCCGGTCTTACCATGGACGAATCACTGAACCTCATCTCCTCGGCCGGCATGGGCGATCAGATCTTTGGTTCTTTCCTCTATTCAAACGCCTGCGTGGTGGCGGGACTGCGAGCCGCCGCCCGGCTGGCCGTTCTCATAGGCAGGGCCGAGACTGCGAAGCAGTGGCAGGCTATTGCCGACCGGATCTGGAACGAGGGAATTCTGCGCGAGCCGGCGACCGGTCGCCGCGACACGCCCGGCATGATCGATCCGGAGTCCGGGCGATTCCTCAGCGGCCGAAGAATCTCCACGCTCCGTGATCTCTGGACCCACCATCCCGACTTCTCGCTCGATCGTTCCGACAAGCTCGAGGTCAGCATGCTGGGCCTGGCCGTGCCGCTGGGGCTCTTGCCGGCATCGGACCCGAGGCTGGTGAAGACCGCGCAAACCATCCTCCGGGCCAATAACAAGATCAGCGGCGACCCCGACGTGCTCGCCCGGTTTTCCTATGAGCCCAACCCCGCCAGCCGGAGCACGCTGTCCCACGTCCAGCAAGAAGTCTCGAGCCTGGGAACTTTCTGGATGGTCCGCTACCTGCTCCAGCTCGGACGGGTGACGGGGCAGGGCCGGCACTGGAACCGGGCCATCGCGATGATCGAGGCGATCCTCACCCGGATGTCGCCTCTGGGACTGGTCCTTCGGCCCACTGGCCGGGGGCCCGAGTCGGCGCGGGTGGTAGCCAATCCGGGCGGCAACGCCTGGCGGTTGCACGCCATGCTCATCAACACCATGCTCGACCTGGGGGGCCTGGAATACGACGCGGTCGATCGGCGGCTGACCCTGCAACCCATCCTCCCGGGGCCCTGGCCGCAGACCGGCATTTCCCGCAGCTTTCCGTGCGGCAAGATCACCTTTCGCCTGGAGCGCCCCATCGGCGGCAACGTTCACCGCCTACGCTTCGAGTCCGAGCTGAACGTCCCGGTCACTCTCAAGGTCAAGATCACCTGCCCGGGCCTGGCCGAACTGGGACCCTGGCATGCCGCCCCGGCCACGCCAGAGCCCTCGTTCGAGCCCGCGACCGGACGTCTCTGCTGGTCCATTCGCCTGCCGTTTGGCAGCTCGGAATGGAGCTGGACGTGGGGATGAATTCCACCCGGCCGTCATGGGCCTAGAGGTGGTGGTGTTTCGACAAAGTCACGCAGGGCGACCGGTGGCAGGACGGCGATGTCACGCCCGGAGATCCAGAGCCCTCGGATCCGGGCGCGAATGACGACTCCCTTCTCGAGGTCGTGCCCGAAAAGACCGTAACGGATGGGAAGTTGCCCGGCGATGGCCAAGTCCGGCTTGCCCTGTCCCCAAAAAATTCGCCGCGCGACGTCGTGAGGGTGCACCATTTCCAGGTATCGCCCTCCGGACTCACGACCCGGACCAAGGGCGGCGACCTGGGACAGACCAGGCGCGATGGAGTCGTGTAAGGGCAGGGTGGTGAGCCGCCGGAGATCGGCCGCCGGCATACGACCGTCGTAGCTGAAGCCCGCCGACCGGGAATCGCGCGGCTGAACCCAGATCGAGTCCGGCTCACCAGTGGAAGCGCCAGGGGCGGCGATTCGAGAAAAGACAAAAGTCTCGAGCCCTCTCAGCTCGCCGACCGACGATGCCGAGACCTGGACCTCCAGGTCGATCCCGTTGTGCCGAGAGGTCGGACTCCAGCTCGCCCGCACCTCCAGACCGCCCCACCGCGAGGCGGCATACGTCGCTTCCACCCGCTGCGCGCGGCGCTCCACTCTGACCAGCGACTTCCCGCTGAGAGCATCGGGGTCGAAACGGCCGACGGCGGCGACACCGTCGAGCGCCAGAACACAGTCCTCCGGCCGGTCGACTATCCGCATCCCCGGACGATCGGCCTCGAGCTCGAGTGTCCAGGGCTGGTTGCCCCAGGAAAGCGTGTACTTTGATCCCGAACCTTGCCACGTCCGCTGCGACACGCGATCGAGTCTCCTGATGGGCTCTGGGCAAAGTAGAAAAACCCCGGCGACCCGTATTGCTACGGATCGACGGGGCCGGAACAGAGAAGATGCCATATAAACGAAGCCGATCCTTCGGCCGGTCGGAGAGGCTTTCGACCATATTGCATCACGAGCGACAGCATTAAAGCTACCTAATGCAACCCTGTTGTCAAGAGCCTGGTATGAATCATTCCAATTTTTTGTTTATGGTAATCTTAAGGCTTTTTCAGCGAACAATCTGGGCCAGATGGAACCGGTGCGGCCCGGGCACGGTGACCTGCGGGAACTGGTAGTAACGGGCCGAGCGGTCATGTGGATCGATCGTGAAACCCGGCTCTTCCCGGACGTGAAGCCGGGTGCCTTCGGGGGTCGATTCGAGAGAATCGAGGGTCCACGAGCGGCTACTACCGTCTCCATGCTGAACGATCAGGGTCCGCCCGGCGACCGCGGGATCGTCGGCCAGGCGATCCGGCGTGAGAAACCAACCAGGTCCACGCTCGGTGCTTTTCCGTATGCTGGCGGTCAGCGTGCCGGCCAGACTCGCCTGCGAGACCAGGCGGCCCGAGCCCTCGGCGAACGTCCCACCCGCCAGCACCAGGCCGTGTTCGCGAACCCGCAGCGCCAGACCGTCAAAAGAGACAAAACGCCCGCCCGGCAACTGGACCCGCTGGGTTGCTCCCGGTCTCAGATTCACCAAGACATATTCCAGGCCATCGATCGTTTCGACCCGCAGGACCACGACCTCGGGCGACGCGGACACCCGGCCGACCCGCCGCAGCGGCTGAAACGCCTTGCCGACCGGCTCGAACAGGGTCACAAATCTGGAATTGAGAGACTGGCCCTGCGCGGTACGCCGCAAGATCAAGCTGGCGCGCCAGGGCTCCTCTCCGGCGAGCCGGTTCTTCTTGTCGGCCCTGGTCGGATCGGGGCTGACAGCCGTGAAGACGGCCATCGGGGTATCGCCCAGCAGGTGCAGGCGGACACTCGGAGGCAGGTCTGTTCCCTGCGCCTTCGAAGTGCCCGGTGGTGCCGCTGTCCCGGCCGGAAGCCCGGAACCCGCCAGGATAACCAGGCTCGGCCCGGTCAAGCTGGCCTGCGTTTCGAGACGGAGCTCACCGTAAGACTGCACAAACCATCGACCCTGCTCGGGCCGCGCCCTTGGCAGGAAGGTGATCGACGAGGGGAGCAGGCTCGGCGGCGGCCGGTTCGCGGGAACGGTCAACGCCCAGCGGTCGTTTCGCCCCGGGGCGGCATGAAAGAACTGGTCGTGCTGTGACCCGCCCTCGACCTCGAAAACCGAGACCGCGTAGCAACTATGATCACTGGCCGTGACAACCAAGGTCTGACGATAGCGCGAGGCGGAATGAGGATAGGCCCGCGGGTCGTCAGCGCTGACCACCTGGAAGTCGGGATCGGCGGCGAAAAAGAGAAAATCGCTCCCCGCCGCCGGCTTGCCGGCCAGCAGCGGCGTCTCCCGCTGGTTCAGGCCATCGACCACGACCGTGTTGTGACTGGCCGTCGCAAGATCCCACCCGGTCGCCGTCGCGCCGCACTCGTCCAGGTCGTCGAGGACCGGCACACCGGCCGCCGAGAGCCGCATCGCCAGGCGTTGAAAGTGAGGGCCGCTGTAGCTGTCCAGCCCGCGAACCTCAAGATCCAGAGCGGTTGCCGACCGGCCGACAGCCAGGCGAGCCAGCCCCGCGCCCCCCAGCAGTACGGGACGGCGGTTGACCACCGGAGCGGCAACGCCGGACCTGGTGGCCCGCTGGACCTGGTCGTCCGCAAGTCGCGACCCGATCGTGGCGCTTGCCGCCCGGGCCAGACCGATCAGGGGAATGCCGGCCGCGACGGACCCGGCTCGACTCGGGTGCGGTAACGTCGCGGAGGAATTTGCCGGCATCGAACGAGACGCATCCGGCTCACCGGCAAGCATGATGCCCACCCAGCCATCGAGCAAGTCCAGAACTCTCCGGTGAGCCTGGACCTCCGCCTGGCGCCAGAACCCGTCGTGATAGAAGCCGCGACGCAGGAACCCGTCGAGCCGTGATCGGGCCTCAGTGATGAGCGCCGGGTCGTTGACCAGTCGTCCGACTGCCACCATTCCGCGATAGACATGCAGCGCGTCCTCCGAGAACTCCTCGGGCTGCGCACGCGCGAATTCGGCCGCGGCGCGGAACAGTTCGCGTTCGACCGTCATCCTCGGCGCGGGATCATCGAGCAGCTTGCCGGCCTCGGCCCACGCCGGGTCATCCCGGATCAAGGCATAGGCCATCACGAGGTTCATCGGCACCTCGAGACTGCCGGTCCACTCCCACTTCCCGGTCTGATAAGCCCGCCGGTATGGCGGCTGTAGCCGCGCCGGCTGAATGTACTTGGGACAGCCCGGCTGATCGTAATGGGTGGCGTATGCGGGGTAGACCTGTGCGAACCTGAGGGTGATCACGCAGGCCAGAACCGCCAGCCTGGGATCGCGGGCTGCCGGCGGCCGGGCGCGCGATTCGGCCGCGGCGTAGAGCGCGGCTTTGGCCAGGTACTTCCTCGCCTCGTAATCGATCCTGGCCTGAAGAAAGAGCCGCTCGTCGGGATAGCGCGCCTTGCCCTCTTCCACGGCGTGATAAGGATAATGGTGGACGACCCCAGGAAGGACCTCGACCGTCTCCTCGGGAACCTCCTTGCCGTTCGCCTTGGCCGGATACTTCTCACTGGGAACGATCACGCCGCAGCGGCGACATTTGAGAGCCTTGGGCTGCTCGAGCGACCAGACCAGGGGTTCGTCGCGTTCCTCGGCGCCGCAGGCGGGACAGCGGCAGAAGCGGAGGCCGGACTGGACCGGTACCAGGTCAGCCACTTGCTTGGGATCGAGACGCAGCAGCGCGCGTCCGCCCGGACTTGCCCAGAACTGGGTGCGCCAGGCGGCGGGAATCTCGGCCTTGCCGAGAAGTTCGTCGTTTCCCGCCGGTACCGAGTCGGTTCGCCCCGGTCGCGCGGTGGCCATTGTCACGCAGCACGTGACGGCCAGGGTAAGGACCACGCTGCGCCAGCCTGCCGCCATGGCTGGCGAGCGGCTGCCGCGGCGATCGTCCGCTCGCGCCCCCGCGAACAGGGGTCTCACTCCGACCTGGGTTCCATCCCATGCCATGGCGTCCATGTCCCTTGCTCGAACTTGGTTCGACAATCGGCCGGTTCCGTAGCCTTCAGAAAACGCGCGGTCAGGGAACCGAGCAGCCCAATCAAAGCTCGGCCTTGCCGCCGCTAGCGGAGTCCATCGCCTGGGCCAAATCGGTATCCCGGCGGCCGGGTTCCAGCACGAACAGGGCAACAGGACCGACGGTTTCGCCCTCGGCCAGCCTCAATCCATCTCGGTTGTGGCGAGCCCGCTCGAGCTGAGACTGTCGGTGCGTTTCGCACGTCAGCCCATAGTTCTTCAGCTCCCGGCTCGTCCCATCGCTCCAGACCGCACCGACTTTGAACAACGCCAGCTGGTTGCAACTCGGATGCGAGCACCTGGGACGATAGCAAAACACCCGTTCTTCGGCCATGTCTCGCCTCCCCTCCTGATTTCTCACGTAGCGGGGACGGATCCCAAGGAAGCCGGACCTCATCCATGATCAGGAAGAGGCGGCGGGATCCTGGTATGTCCTCCTCGCATGACCTCGTTTCGCGATCCTAACGCCAAGTCAGATCAGACGCAATGTCGAGACAACGGAGGTCGGGTCGGCCGGCAGGGCTTCGAGCACGGCTGGGCACGGTCGTGGCCGTCAGCCCGCGCCGGGGCGGCGATTTCCACCCCGGCCACCGAGCGACAGGAACGCCACGATCAAGAGAGCGCTCAGGATCGCCACGCTGGCCTTGGCCCAGTAGGGCAGGGCCGAGGCCGAGATGAAACCCTCGATGAAGGCGGCCAGCACGAAGAGCACGACGGAGGCGCCCAGCGCCGGCAGCGCACGAGTCGCCTCGCGCCGCAACGACGCCGGGCGGCTCTGGCCCTGGGTGTCGATCAGGCCCCAGCCCATCCGCAGACCCGCCGCCCCGGCGACCACGACGGCCGTCAGCTCGAAGCTCGTATGCGCGGTCACGAAGGCGAAGAAGTTCGAGGCGTGAGGGCTGACGGCCATGTAGCCGAAAAGGGTGCCCAGCACGATGCCGTTGCTCAGCAACTGAAAGAGGCTTCCCACCCCGAAAAGAATTCCCCAGGCAAAACACTTCAGTCCGATCGAGGTGTTGTGCTGGATGTAAAAACCGGCCATTGCGGTATCATCGCGTCCCGCCCCTTCCTTGCTCAGACTGTCGATCGGACGAGAGTACATGTGATCGATCGACTCAAGGACCTTGTCGCCGACCACCTGCCGTGAGAACTCGGGCTGGGCAGCGGCCACCAGGGCGCAGATCAGGAACGAGACCACGAAGACGGCCGCTGCCAGCCGGAGGGCCGGGTCGGAGCGAAGCGTCCGGGGGGCCGAGTCGAACAGGACCCGACCCCAGTCCCGGAAGTGAAATCCCTGGGCCCGGTACAGGGCATTGTGCGCCCGTCCCACCAGCCCGTGGAGGTACGCCACCGTGTCCCGGGGAAGATCATACGATTCGGCCAGCATGAGGTCGCTGCAAACGCCCCGGTAAAGCTGTCCCAGGCGAAGCACATCCGCCGGTTGGCAGCGGCGGATGTGGCGCTCGGACACCTGATCAACGAGCCGTTCGAGCTCGCGCCAGGAAGCCTCCCGCTGGGTCAGCCGATCCGCGACTCGCATTCGCACGTACCTCGAGAGTCATCCGGTTTCCGCACGAACCGTATTGCTCCTGGTTCGCTCACTCGCCCAGAAAGACCCGGTGATAGACGGCGCAAAGCACAATGTCGGCCGGCTCAGCCGGCGCCAGGCCAAATCGAGCCCGCAGAGGCCGGGCCAGCGGCTCGGCCAGCTCTTCCCGCAGGGCGCGGCCGAACCGGTGGCGACGCCGGACATAATCAGACAGGGCCCGCGCCAGGTTCGAGCCGGCCGCGATCCGCACCGGCAAACGGTCCACGATGGCCCGCACGCGCGGCTCCTGAATACGGAGCAAACCGAGTCGGGGCCGGCGCTGCTCGATGATTACCATTGTCCCCGCGGCCAGATCCCCCAGGCGCTGGAACCTCCGGGAGAGCAGCATGCTCGAGAGCCCGAGCATGAAGAAAAACGGCACCAATCCGTCCACGGCCCCTACCAGGTTGCGCAAGACCGCCTGCGCGCCGGTGATCGGCACGCCGCGCTCCGAGACCACCCGCAACCCCAGGGCGCGCTTGCCCGGCGTCTGACCGTTGAATACACCTTCGCAGAATGCCCCGTAACCCCAGGAAAGCAAGAAATACGCGACCAGGGCCGGGCCTATCCCGGACGCCGCTCCCAGCGACAGCAGCAGCGAAACGGCCGCCGCACCCACGACAAGCAGAGCCAGCAGGCAAAGGTCCACCATGTACGCGGTGAAACGGCGGAAGGGCCCGCCGAGGGGATATTCAAAGACGATGCGCTCAGGCGTCATCAGACGCACCGTGGCATCAATTGGTGGATCGGTCAAGCCAGCGACTGAAGGCTGCGACATCCCCATTGTTTCCCCGCGACGCCTGGCATGACCCTCACAAGGTCCAACCCGGCCTGGTCCTGCCTCGTTCGGAAGCCAGGGCATCCTAACGCGAAAACCCGGCGGTCCGCAACCAGACACGGATCATGCGGTCTGTCCGCGCAATGCGACACCGATCAGCATGCGTCACCGCACGGCGATGAGCTGAAGAGAGTGGAGGGTCCGCTCAGGCAAGAGGGGGAGGGGGAGAGTGGAAAAGAGTGGAAGAGTTGAGCGATTCCAGGAATTCCGCCGGGACAAGATCCGCGTGACCGGTTCTTGAGTCCATGGATAGCCTGACGGCAGAGCAAAATCAATTGCTAAAAATAATATCTTTAACTCATCATGTCTAACATCTCGCAGCTTGCGGTCATTCCTTGTCGGTCGCCGCCGGGTCGCTCTCGGTGCCGTCGAAAATGGTCGAGATCAGGGCGTCCCGCTTCAACCGCGCGAGAAAAACCTCGCGTGCCTTATGCATCTTGTTGTACATGACCTTGTTGCGCATCTGGTCCTGGAGCTCCTCGAACGAGGCCGGCCCGGCTGCGCGACGGTTCTCGACCAGCACGATGTGCAAGCTGGTTGGGCCCTCGAGAACCCGGCTGACCTGATTCAAAGGCAAGCTGTTCAGCGCCTGGTTGACCGCCTCGACCGCATAGCTGCCGGGTGAGGTCTGCATCAGTCCGCCCTGGGCTCGAATGCTGCTCGGTCCCTCGCTTTCCTTGCGGGCCAGAGTGGCGAAGCTCTCGCCGCGTTTGAGCCTGGCCAGCAAGTTGTCGGCCTTGCGGCGGGCATCGGCCGGGTTGGGATGGTGGCCCTTCTCGACGACCAGCTCGCGCCAGGTGATCTGGGCGGGTCGGTCATACTCCTTGTCATGGAGATGATCGTTGTAATACCTGAGCATCTCGGGAAGCTCGACCTTGCGGCCCTCGGAGAGTTTCTGATCGAGGTACACTTGAGCCAGGAACTCCTGCCGGTGGCTCTGGTGCAGGAACTCCAGGGGAAGGCCCGCATCGGTGAGCTTCTGCTTGAGCTGGAACTCGTTGTCGGCCAGGTAATGCCTCATGAGCGGGGGCAGTTCCTCCTCGCGCCAGTACTTGTCGGCGGCCTCGTAGAGGCGGTCGAGCTGCTTGGGATTCTTGAGCACCCGCTTGGCCTCCTGGGCGATCAGGGTCCGCTCGATCAGGTGGGCGAGCATGCTCTTGGCTGCCATGTTCAGTTCCTCCCGGCTAAGGCTGTGACCGGGATTACGATGAATGAGCTGTGCCTTGATCGAGAGAACCAGGTCATGGAGCGTGATGACCTCATCGTTGACCCGGGCCGCGGCCCGTCCCGCTTCTTTCCAGTTGCGATCGATCGCCATCTCCGTGAGGCTGGCGGGATTGAAGGACGCCAGGCGTACCGGGGAATCAGACCGCGGCGCCGGTGGCGCCGCCGCGGTCTGGGACGATGTCCGGTCGGGGGCCGAGGCCATGCTCGCGGAGGGCGCGCCGGCCTGGCCATTCTGTGTTGTCGGGGCCGGATTCGCCGCCGGAGCGTCCGGCGACAGCGATCCTTTGGTGGGCTGAGGATCGACGGGAAGCTCCGGCGCGGTTTCCAGCAGGAAATCGCCGGGGCCCCCGGCAGCACCCGCTGACGATGGAACAGGCTTTGCCGCCGCCTCAGCCGCGGGGCGTTGTGTGGCCTTGCCCTTGGCAGAGGTTGGCGGAGCTGAATCGATGGCCGGCATCAGATCGGGATTGGGCCCCAGTAGTTGATCGGCCGTCGATGCCGGACCACGGGGAGCCTGGGCAGCCTGAGCAGGGGCAGGCGTTGGGGCGGACAACCGATTCGGGGCAGCGGTCGGAGCAACGGCGGCCGGAGCCATCGCGCTTGGAGCCACCGCAGTCGGAGCTGCAGTTGTCGGAGCCACCGCGGCCGGATCCGCAGTTGTCGGAGGCACCGCGCCTGGAGCCACCACGGGCTCGAGCGGGGCGCCCGACGCGCCGACGGCCCGCGGTTCCTCGACGGGCGGCAGCGCCTGGTCAGGCGTTGGAGAGCCGGCCGCCGCGGCAGTTGGAGGAACCTCGCCTGGCGATCGACTGACTTCAAGGTCGGCCATCCCGGGCCGCTGTGAAGGCACAGTGTGTACCGGCGGGACGGTCAGTGCTTGAGCCGCCTGCGAATTTGTGCCAGCCGCCGGCATGCCGGCGCCAGCGAGCAACCCAGTGGCACCGGCTGGCGGCGGACTCGAGGGCGACGCAAGGACGGCGGAGGAAGGGGCGGACGCACGGCCCGCGGGATCGGTGGACGATGCAGGTCCCTGAACCGGGCCGGAGCGCGCAACCTGCGGTCCCGGCGGCGTCCTCGCTGGTCCGCGCGGCGGAATGAATTCGCCCGACCAGTTCGGGTTCTTGGGATCAGGCAGTGTCGCTTGCACGATCGCCGGATCGCCGGTGCCCCGATTGATCGTGTCGCTGATCGAAGGCAACGGCTCCATGCCGATCGGCTGCCCACGCGAGGCTGCACCTGGCACCGACGAGCGCGACTGAGCGCATCCCGCCAGCGCGAGGCCAAGCATTCCGACTGCGATTTTTCGTCTCATGACTGAAACACTCTCCATCCTTGGAGAATTCGCGCCGCGCGATCCTGGGGAACCGCGGCGCGGAACCGGGAAGACCGGCCATTGCGGCCGCTCCTGAAGTAACGGGTCTTGGAGAAAACACCAGGAACCCCGCCATTTCTGGACATGCGTCGGCGGACCTGGCACATCAATCCGACTGGACCGGGACGATCGCGCGCAACCGAAAGGCGTGCGGTATCCCACGACCACAGCATACCGCAATCCGCCCGCGCGGCAAGAGCGGTTCCGCAACCGCGATCCGGCTGCAAGTGGCGGCGGAATCCTGCCTTCACAACTGTCCGATCTGGAGCCTTACAGGGGCCTGAGCTACTGATGGCCAAACAGCTTAGGAAAAAAATGCGAGCCTGGCCACGCCCCCCTTACAATGGCCGTGCTGATGATTTCAAGTACGCTTCTCATGGCATCCGGGTTACCGGGCGCGCTCAATCCACCTGACCATGTTATCTCCCAATCCAGAGGGGAGATCACGCATGAAAACGATTCAGCCTGGCCGGAGAATCTGTCTGCCGCGGGGATCAGGTCTGGCGCGCGGGCTCGTCTGGCTGGCCGTGACCATGAGCGTGGGCGGATGCTTCCAGCGGGTTGAAAACCAGGGAGCGCCCGCGACGGAGTCGGGGCCGATCGACGGATCGCTCGTGATCTACTCGGCGCTCGATCGCGAGTTTGCCGAACCAGTGCTGAAGGATCTGGCCAGGCAGGCCGGCATTGCGCTGCGGAGCAAGTTTGACGTCGAGAGCACGAAGACTGTCGGGCTGACCAACATGTTGATCGCCGAGTCCGTCCAGCCCCGTTGCGACCTGTTCTGGAACAATGAGATCCTCAACACCATCCGCCTCAAGGAAAGAGGTCTGCTCCAGCCGTACAGGCCGAGGCACGCCGAGGACGTTCCGGCGGCGTTTAAGGACCCCGACGGCAACTGGTTTGGGTTTGCCGCGCGTGCCCGGATCTTGCTGGTCAACACGAGGTCCGTGTCCGAGGCTGATCGTCCGAAAGGATTGGCGGACCTGGTCAATCCACGGTGGAAAGGCAAGATCGGCATTGCCAAACCGCTCTTTGGAACGACCGCCACGCAGGCTGCCTGCCTGTTCGCGGTCTGGGGCGAGGAGAAGGCGAAGGCCTTCTTCCGGGATCTCAAGGCCAATGAGGTCCAGGTCTTTTCGGGCAACAAGCAGGTCGCCACGGCAGCCGGCTCAGGGCAGATTGCGTTCGGCCTGACCGATACCGACGACGCCACGGGCGAGATCGAGGCCGGCAGCCCCGTGGCGATCGTCTACCCGGACCGCGAGCCCGGCCAGCTTGGCACGCTCTTCATCCCCAACACCCTGGCCATGCTCAAAGGCGCTCCGCACCCCGAAGCCGCCCGGCGCCTGGCCGACCTGATTGTCAGTCCGGACGTCGAAGCCGCCCTGGCCCAGGGCCCCAGCGCTCAGATACCCTTGCTCAAGGGCACGAAGAAACCCGCCCAGGTCGAGACGCCTGCCACCGTTCACCCCATGAACGTTGACTTCCAGGCCGCCGCGAAACTCTGGAACCAGGCCGCCGTCTTTCTCACCGCGGAATTCGCGGAGTGATCCATTCCAGCCCCAGCTCCGGGATGACCTCCTGTCCACTCGCCACACTACCCTCTTGATCTGCCCGTTCCACGTGTTACCTCCTGGTTATTCGTCCCTTTCGGAGGAGAAGGCGCCGGCGAGGGCTTGTACGCCCGCCTCCGTCAAATCGAAAGTCACGGGCCACCAGCAACTGCTCCCTCCAAGCTGCTGCGACCAGGAATTCAATCGATTTGCCATCACATCGGTAGGCGTTCCGAGGCTGCCGCCAGCGACCAGTTCTTGGAAGGCACGCCAGCAGGCACGATCTGAGTCGCATGCGAAGGCGCTGGCGAGTGAAACCAATAGGTCGCGCGCGAGTTCCAGGCCACTGCGGCGACTTATGATCCTCGCGACTCATTCGGGTGTAATCTCTACCGCTTCTGGGAAGAAGACCGCAGGGCTCACGCGGAAGAGTCTGGAAAGCGACGCGATATGGCGACGGCTCAGCTTTCGTTTCCCCGCCAGGATTTCCGAGATCGTCGATTCGGTGATGCCGCTCCGCTGGGCCAATTCCGTTTGAGCCATTTCGTTCGACTCAAGGAGAAAACGGACCATATCGGTGTCCGAGACCGCCACTATCGGATCATGCTCGGCCTCGTACTTATGTACCAGATCCCCCAGCACATCCAGGTAGTCCTCTTGACCCGAGTCGAGATCTTCTTTCGCGATCAAAGAGGCGATCACCTCGATGGCGCGGTCCAGCTCCGACTCAGAGCGAATCGGGCGGAGCGGAAATGCCCGTACCATTCTGAGATAGTTGTCGTCCCTGCCATGCTGGACTGAGTGCGGCGACCGCCTCGCCATGATTCGCCCCTCACCGGTTCAGTCGCGTTTCCATTGCTCCCGGGCGTATTCTGCATGTGTCAAAACGTGCAGGATATAGACCTTGCCTTTTTCAAAGCTCATATAGCAGATCAATCGGTATCGATTCCCCAGGATATTGAACACGAAGTACTTGCGGACCTGATCTGCGCTCTTGAATGTGGACCGAACATCACTGAAGCGACCCCATGTCGCTTTCTCGGCCACCTTTATCCAGGCGCGAAGCGGTTTCTCTATTTCAGGATAGATGGTCCAAGCCTCGCGTAGTTTCTTCCTGGAGATCACGTGCATCGACATCTCCGGGAACAGTCCACAACAATCGTACTTCACATTTTGCGAAGATCAAGGTCGTCATTCCGACATTTTGCAAATCGCCTCCAAACGGACCCTTCTGCGTATCTTCGCCCGGTTCGCTTATCTTGGCCCTCTGGGTGAGCTACTGACCTCGCAAGTCGGCCACCCTGATATCCAGGTTCATCCGATCGCCGATCTCTTCGAGCCCGGCTTCCCAGGCCCTCCGAGACAGGTTCGGCGGCACAATGACCCGGGCCATCATGGCGAAGAGAGGGACGCCGCTGGTGGGTGCCGGCGTGGATTCGGAATCCGCGGCTTCGATGCTGATACCCTGTTCCGAGAGGTAGTGAGCGATTTCGTGGATGATGCCCTCGTGATCGGCGCCCTGGACCTCGATCCGGTACAGGAGCCAGCCGGGGTAAGCCTCGGCATAGGTCTGCTCCGCCGGTGTGGTCGTGACCTTGTGGCCACTGCCGGCCAGGGATTCCAGGTCGTTCTCCAGGCTGGAGAATTGCTCCGCTGGCATCGAGACGAGCATGAGAATCGCAAACTCGCCGCCGAGGCGGGCCATCCGACTGGTCTCCACGTTGCCGCCACGTTCGAGCAGCAACCCGGTAACCTTCTCAACGAACCCGATCCTGTCGGGGCCGGTCAAAGTGAGGACGAATTTCTTGTGCATGGAGAGCCATCCCATCCGAAAAGGGTTGCAGGACGATGCTCTCTCATCATAGCCCCCAAGCGGGCCACGCATCCACGGTCCGGATCGCCCCCGTGGCGTCCGCTACCAGAAAGTGGGTGGCCCCTTCCGCTAGAAAATGCGGAATGCGGAACGGGGAATGGGGAAGGAGAAATGGCAGATGACAAATGCCGGATGGCAGATGGCGGATGACGGATGACGGATGACAAATGGCAGATGGCGGATGACGGATGGCGGATGACAAATGGCGGATGTCAGATGACGGATGACGGATGACAGATGCGAGGTAACGTCGTGCGGCTGTGGTGAAGGCGAGAGTAGCGAGCCAAAGTCAGAGGAGTGTGGGACCTTTCCTCCGGGGCGTCGATGCCACCGCTCCACGCACCCAGGATTGCCGGCACGTCGGGCGACGGTGGGGAAGGCGAACGCGAAAGCAGCGAGCCGACGCCCCAGGAGTTCCGGGCGCCCAAAAAGGCGCCCAACGAAGCCAAACTGGAATCAACGCAAGATCCTTTTCCGCCGAAGGTTAAGTCATCGGCGACCGGGCCTGCAGGTCGGGAACGAAGCCGCTCCGCGGCGGGTTGTGTGGTTCCCCGCGACGATCCGTTCGACCCGATCGCGCCGGCAGGCGAGGGCAAAGAGAGGGCTTGGGGCAGCAGAAAAGAGAGTGGCGAGTGAATAGTGGCCAGCGTAGCCAACGGAGCGCTGCAAGACTGGCTGCGTCCCTGTTTGGGTAACTATCCGGGAACGTGCGGCGAGGGCGCGGCATGGGGCGCGGGTCGTTTCCAGGGAGAGAGTTCCAGCCAGCGCAGAGATCGGTCATTGCCGTGCAGAACGTGCACGGGCCCATCGTCGAGCCGTTTGGCTCGCCCATCCAGCGCGACCTGAAATTCCTCGGGTTCCCGGCCGGCGAGCGAGTAGTTCCAGCCCCGGTCGATGGTTTTCCAGCAGCCCGGGTTGCTGTGGCAATAGAGATTGAGGGCAACCTGATCGCCCCAGTGGTCGACTCCGAGAAGCGCAGGGGAGTTCAGCAAGTGATCGCCTGCACGCAGATAGGACAGGAGCGCGGAGGCCGTTCCGGCAGCGAAGCCGCTGTTCAGGAAGACGTTCGTGGACATGATCTCGAACGCCCGGTCGCGGGCCGACGGGTCGATGACCCAGTCGGCCCAGATGCGGATCACGGGGTTTTCGGGATAGCTCTTTGGCTCGGCTGTGATCAAGAGAACGTCAGGGTGAGCATCGACCAAGTGCCAGAGAGGCTCGAGCGGTCCTTGAAACAGGATGTCGCCGGCGTCCCAGTAGGCGACGGGAGTTTCCTCGGGCCAGGCGGCGACCACGCGCTGAAAGTCTCTGAGACGGCGGAGGGCCGGGCAAACGCCGTCATGTGGAACGGGCATCACCGTGACGCCCGGCTGAGCTTCGAGCCGCGCCAGTTCAGACGGAAAGAGGCCATAGGCGAAGGCCCAGACCGGCTCGTGGTTGCCCGAGTCTCGAAGGGTCGGCAGAAACTGCGTGCGAAACCTGTGCTGGTCGCGGCGATCGAAGGCCGCGAGGATCCGGCCCGGCCTGGGTCCTCGCCGCGCTGCGGCTGGCGACTGCGGCGATCGATCGTTCTGGCGATCGGGGTCGGGCCCCTGAGAGCCAGACCTGGCCGCGGGCAGCGGCCGATGCCAGGCCAGGGCGCCTGGATGGTAGCCGATGCCCTGGCTGGCGGCTCGCAGGTCCTCGCAGCAGCAAAGGCACTCGCACTTGTCGTCCTCCCAGCGGAAGGTCAGTTCGGCCAGCCGCTGGCGGCGGAACATCACGGCCGCCATGCCGACGTGCGTGGGATAGTCCCAGTGCTCCCAGATGCGGCTCATTTCCCCGGCGCTGTCGGCGGCGAGGGCGGCAAACTCGGGCCGACGTTGCAGTCCTTCCACAAGCTGGGCGAGGCAGTCGGGTTCGAGCACCACGTCGTCGTCGAGACACATGACCCAAGGGCTGGCGCCGAGGGTCCGCCCCTGGTTGCGGGCCCGGGCGATGGTCTCCCAGCGATTGAGGTCTCCGGGCCTGGGAGTTCCGGTCAGCCTGTAAACGCAAAGCAGCACGCCTCGCTGTGCCTGAATCCCTTCCCAGACGTCGGGCCGGGGGGGCGTCAGGTCTCGACTCAAGAGAAGCAGGTCCACGTGCATCATGGGCTCTCATCCGGACCGAGGCCGCTGTGGGATCCCGGGCCGATTGGCAGGCTGGGGCACACTCGAGAAGTATTGGTATGCCTCGCTCCTCTCGACTCACCCGACGGTTAATCCCTTAGCTGCCACTCGGAGGACCATGCGGACAGCTCGGAGCTCGACTCATGAGCTGCTCAAGGCTGGTTGCCGCCGGCACGGATAGCTCGTACCGCAGCAGGACCGGTTGGTTCTCGGGAACGTGGACGACCCCGGTGTGCTGGGGGAATGGCTCGATCTCGTGTGAGGCACGCTCATCGACCACATCCCACTTGAGGCCGCCCACCAGCTCCTGGACCCTCGCATGATCGAGGCTGAACGGCCCCTGCTCGGGCGACTCGCCTTCGCTCGCCGGCTGAAAGCGAATCAGGCTGACGGCATTGTGCTCCACAAACCGGGTGATGATGCACGAGTCGTTGATCTTCTGGACGATCTTGATGTGGTATTTCCGGGCCGACACATCCTTGACCTGTGGCGGCAGAGGAAGCTGGACCACCAAAACTCGTGCTGTCGCCGGGAAGGGTGATGGCAACGCCACCGTTCCTACCAGGCTGAGCGCAACCAGATGTTCTGACCCCAGCTCCGTGGTCGGAGCGCACTGGTTCCCGGTCTGGGCATTCTGATCTTGGGCCATGTCGATGCTCCCTGGCGGTTCCTGGCTGCTCTGACATGCGAGGCGCGCCTGGATCGTCCCAGCGATAAGGTGACCACAACGTCAAAACGGGCTTGCGGTCCGCGGCCTCGGCACATTCAGACCCAGTCTGGAAGGCGCTGCCGCGCGATGTCAAATGGATTTCCTGGATCGTCACGTTTTTTGTCCTGGTGGCCCTGCTTTTCTCAGTGGTCCCGACCGGGCGGCAGCGTCCGGACGATCCGGAACCCATAAGTCGCTTCGCTGTAGCCCGGTGAAACGAGATAGCGATGCGCCGAGCGGGCCTGGGCGGGCGAGTAGTCAAAGGCACCACCACGGAGCATCCGGTGCGATTCCTTGGTAATGGGTCCGCCCGCGATCTCGTCGTGAGCGGGATTCTGCTCCGTCGTACCCATGGGGTAGGGAGATGGCTTGTCCTCCTTTTCCGCGCGGCGGCCGTCGTGACACCATTCCCAGAGATTGCCCAGCATATCGAACAACCCGTACTGGTTGGGCAAAAGTTGACCGACCGGCCGGGCCCGATCGAGCGAGTTCAACCAGGTCCAGCCGTAGCGAGGAAAGAGCTCGTCGGAAACTCCAAAAGAGCGTGGCGTGACGGTGCCCGCACGGCAGAGAAACTCCCACTCCGCTTCGGTGGGCAGACGGTACCCTGTGCGCTCGACCGACCGCTCCGGCAAGACCATGCCCTCGTTGACGTTGTCGAGATAGCACCACTGTTCCTTGGGAATATGATCCTGGGCGCTCAACCAGTTGCAATACCTGGCGGCATCGAACCAGAACACGCCATTGACGGGGCATTTCAGATCGTGGGTGAAGCGATTGTCTGGACCACGGAGCGAGTCGAACGCGCGAAATTGCTCGATGGTCACCTCCTTGGTGGCAACCGCGATCGAGCGGTCGATCCGTCGAAAATGCAGTTGCTCCTCGAGAAACCGACCGTCTTCGTGCGGGGGCGAACCCATCCGGAAAACCAGCGGGCCGGGCATGATGGCGAAGGTATGCCCGTTGGGACCGACCTTCCAGCTCGGGCGATCCGGGTCCGTGGGCCGGAGACGTGGCCGCTGCCCATTTTGTGTAACCGGTTCGTCGCCGCCCCAGCGATGGATCAAGAGCTCGGCGGCCGAGTGGACGCCGGGGTCCGGGTCATCAAGAAACAGGTCCCGGGCAGTTTTGAGCACCTCGGCCTGCATCGGCTCCGTGACGTTGCCGCGCGGGGTCTCGGCCCAGATCATCAGCAGTGCCTGGCGCTCGCCCGCGTCAATCGCAGGTTCGTTCAGCCGCGCCAGGATCCGTTGCCGGCTCAGGCTGAGCGCCGCCAGCCGGTCGATCAGCAGGGCGCGGGCGCGAGGATCGGGGTTGTGTCTCAAGAGGGTCCAGAGGACGTCGGGCTCGGCGGCAGCATCGAGGGCAATCGCGGCGAGGGCCTGCCGGCTCGCCAGCAGGTTCTTCTCCGACTCGTCGGAAGGGTCCTGGACACGTTGACCGAGCACTGTCCAGAGGAAGTCGACGGCCTGCTTGGGTCGTCCGAGCTTGGCCAGTTCGCGGAGCAGGATCAGGGCAGAGTCGGGCCGGGAATCGACGAGTTTCGCGGCCAGCGCCCTGGTGTCGCCGCGTCGCTTGAGAATCTCGGCGAGCGCCTCCGCGGCCGTGATGCCGAGGCCCTGATGAACTTCCGGATCACGACAGAGCTGACTGAGGGGCTCGACGAGCGACTCGATGGCCGGATCGAGCAGGCTGAGCCAGCTCGGTATGCTTCGCCCCCCCTCGTCCAGGAGCGCCCGCGCCACGACGGGCGCCGCAGGCCCAAGATCGTGAAGCCCGGCCGGATCGAGGACCGCCAGAGCGCAGGCAGCGCGGAGACGGGCGTAGGGTTCGGCGCCCCCATCGGCCAGCTTCTGGCGCAGTTCGTTCAGGCCCACATATCCGGGGTGCGCGGCAAGAAGGACGCCGCGGATCACCCCGACCCGGCTCGGGGCCGCCGCTTCCAGCAAGAGGCCACGAAGGTAGCGCCCACGTTCTGCGGTCGGTGCGAACCGGTAGAGCAGTATCTCGGTCACTTCCCGGTCGCGCTCCTGGAGCCAGGGTGCGCCTTCCCTGGCCTGGAGGTCGGCGATCACGCGGTGCTGATAGGGAACGAGCTGGTCGATTCGCGCCGGCAAATCGCGGTCGTCTCCCGCCAGCGCCATGCTCAAGCGGTACCTGGCGTCGTTCTGGTCGATCAGCACCTTGCCGCCGATCACGACTGCCGCAAGCAGCGCCGCGGCCACGGCCAGCCGGCGGAGCAGATGCGCCGTGGCGGCCCGCATCAGCCGCCGTTCCTCGCTGGACCAGTCGCCTGGGCGCGTATTGCGCAGGATGCCGGCGTACTCGAAAACGGAGGGAAGCTGGCGCGCACCTGGGCGTTCCAGCCACGCGGCCGTGACCGCCTGCAAACGCCGCCGTGCCCGGCCTGCCCGGGTCGAGCGCTGCTTGCGATCCAGCCACTGGCGAATCGGCAGAATCAGGTAGTCGTGGGCGAGCTGGTAATGGGTCTCTCCGGGCTGGTCGTGTGCAGCGGCAGGCGCCCCGGTCTCTGCCCCTGTGTCGTCAACCGGGGTGATCAGGCGAAGATCATGGTCGAGGACTTGCAAGAGATCGGCAAAGTCGTCTGGTTGTTCGGCATAGCCCGCAGCCTCGCGGAGCTCACGGCCGGAGCGCGGCGATCCGCGCAGGACCGCCGTGGGGGCCGGCAAGAGGAGTTGCAGCACGGCCGTTGCCGGGCGGCGGTGGACCCGGTGGGCCGGTGCGGCCAGGGCCGAATCGAATGCCTCCTCGAGGAACTTCACGCCGATCCCTTCCATGCCTCCCAGGGCGCGCAGGGTATGGAGGGTCCAGGGGCGGTTGCGGACCACTTCCACGAACAGGCTCAGCCGGACCGGGATCACGCGGCCATCAGGACCGGTCAAGCCCTGGACGGCCCGGTCAAGGAAAACGTCGCCTTCGCTGCCGGCAGGCAGCTCGCCGGGTGGCAACTGGCCCAGCGACCGGCCGTACTCCTCGAGCACCTTACGCGTGTGCCGGCCGTCGAACAGCTCGACCGCGGCCCCGTTGGCTCCTTCCACCAGCGGCACCTCGACGGCCCGTAGGAGCCGGGTCAGGGCCATCCAGAAGTCATCGCGCACCAGGAGCAGGGCCTGCACGCGCCTGCCGTCACATTGCCGCAGCGCCCGGACCAGCTCTGCCGACGGCTCGATGGGGCGCCCCTGGAGCCACTGTTCGAACTGGTCGAACACCAGGAGCAATTTCTCCCGCGGCCGGATGTGGGGATCGTCGCGCAGCATGGCGACGGCATCGGGCAGGTTACACTCGCGGGGAAGCTGGGGAACCACCCGGCGCAGCTCGGACAAGAGGAGTTCCTCGGTGCCGCTCGGCGTCGCCTCGAGAGCGATCGGGCGGACCCGGGCGCGGTCGAGCAGGGGAATCAGCCCGGCCTTCACGAACGACGACTTGCCTCCGCCCGAGGGACCGTAGATCACTCCGATGCTGAACGCGACGTCCCGCTCCTCGAGCTCGATGCGGCTCTTCCAGAACCGGACCGACTCGGGCAGGCCGTCGCTTCCCCGCGGGCCGGGCAGGAGGGTCAGGAAGAACCCCGCGTCTTCTTTGCCGAAGGTGTGCAAGCCCTTGGGCACAACTGGCGGCGCCACGGTCGTGGCGGATGGCTCACGGCTCGCCTCAAAAAGCCATCGTCTCAGGTCGTCGGCCAGGTCGGCCGCGGTCAAGTAACGGTCGCTCATCTGGCGGGACAGGCAACGCAAGCAGATCCGTTCGAGCTCGCGAGGTATCTCGTTGCTGAACTGGCGGGGCGGACGGGGCTCGCGATTGAGGATCTCGTCGAAGTACTCGGCAGGACTGGGTCCTCGAAATGGCGGCCGGCCGGTCAAGCCACGGTAGAGGATCACTCCCAACGCCCAGATGTCCGTCCGCCCGTCCAGGCGATTGGTCTCGCCGCGAACCTGTTCGGGCGCCATGTACGGCAGCGTTCCGGCGACCTCGCCTCGGCGCAGCCGCTGGATCTCTTCGTCGACGGCCAGGCCGAAATCGCAGACCCGGGGATGACCGTGCATGTCGATAAGGATGTTCGACGGTTTCAGGTCGCGATGGACCAGCCCGAGCGTGTGCGCATGCTGGATCGCGTCGGCCACTTCCGCGGCGATCTGGGCCAGCCGTGCCGGTTGCACGCTCGTCTGGCGAAACAGTTCCTCCAGGTTCGGTCCCGCAACGTACTCGAGCACGATGAAGCCGTCAGCACCGCCCTCCTGCTCAAGACTTGCGTCGCCCTGAGGAGTGACGAACTCATAGAGCTTCACGATGCCCGGATGGTTCAGCGCGGCCAGTCGCTGCGCTTCCTCGGCCAGCGACATCAAGCGCCTCCGGCTGAAGGGGTCGCCGGTCCGGGCGACCTTGATGGCGACTTCGGTTTCGTTCTGATCGTCGTGCGCCAAGAAGACCAGGAAATTTCCTCGACCCAGCAACCGGACCACGCGGAACCGGCCGATCCGATCGGGCACGACGATCTGAGCGCTGCTGCCGGATTCGGCAAGATCCCAGGTGATGCCCTGGGCGGACGTCGAGCTCGGCTCGGTCAGCGGCCCGCCGCCGGACGGCTGCGCATCCGGCCCATCCTCGGTTGAGGTCAAGGGAAGCACCACGGTCAGGCCGCTCTGGCCCGAGTGGTTGAGCACCCTCAGGATCAGCTCGCCGTAGCACGCGAACCGCGGCACGTAATCCGCGGCCTCCGGGCTCTCTCCGGCTTTCTTCCGCAGTTCGACCTCACGCGCGAGCAATTCACCAAACAATTCGGTGCGATACTCGAGAGTCGTGACGTTGAGGTAATCTTCGATCCGCGGTTTCAGACCCGCATGCCAGGCCGCCTCGAACGAGTCGCAGACCCGGTCGATCTCCTGGAGCACAGTCAGAGGAAGCAAATCGGATGGCATCGGGCGCGATTCCGCTTGGGTAAATCCTCTATTCCGGCGGTCCGCGATACACGATTGCCGTGGAAGATGCCGTCACACCTATTGGACTGCCTTGATTCGCCCGATGCAACCATTTTGTCCTTATAGTAATCCTTTCGACTTGAGGGGATCGCCCGTGGTCAGCGGGCTCGACCGTGTGCCTGGTCCTCCTCGGTTTCACTGCCGGCATCTGCCTGGCTCAGGCTCCCAAAAGTGAGAAACCCGCGGCCAAGGCCGACGCCAAAAAACCCTCGATCTATGACCAGAACGCCGATGCGAAGGTCCAGCTTGCAGCAGCCTCCGCGCGGGCCGAGCGATCGAACAAGCGCGTGTTACTGATGTTTGGAGGCGACTGGTGCGGCTGGTGCCACAAGCTGGAGGACTTCCTGGCGCGGCCGGAGATCAGCGCGATCCTCGCCCACGATTTCGTCGTCCCGAAGGTGGACGTGGACCGGATGACCTCGGGCAAGGACGTGATGAAGAAATATCGACCCGAGGAGTCGGGTTCATGCCGACCTTCAGGCCCGCCTTGCGGGGGAGTTGGACGCCTTCCGTCGGAGCCGAGAGTGGCTGAAACGGCTGGACCGCGGGGAGATGGTCGTGGTCAATCCTCGGCCCGAGACCGATTCGGAGACGGAATGCGTCTCCTTCGACTGTCCCCGTGTGCTTCGGGTGCTGGCCCGCATTATTGCCGACCTCGACGAGCTGGCCGGTTTCCCGCCGCCCGCCGCCCCAAGTGGCGAGGATTAGTGGCTGGCGAAGGCTTTGGCCCCGGCCCTCAGGGCCCACATGGTGACGTTGCAGGTCCGCCCCTGCCGGTTGCTGAGCAGCGCTCGTTCTTTCGCACTGGCGAACGCCCAAGTCTTGGAGAACTTGTTGGGGTTGTGATAGTCGGGGGCGTCGGCGTGGGTCCAGTTCCGGCTTACGCCGTAGTACTTCCACGGCTCGGCGAATCCCGGGTCGGGCCGGTTGATGTCGTCAAACTTCGGCTTCCAGTTCGACAGAGCCATGAACTCAAAGTTGTCGAACTCGGTCGCGTTGCCCTGGTGATGCACATGGTTCGCGTGCGCGGGAACCCCCATATCCTGCACCATGTGAAGCATGATGCCGAGCAAGAAGTAGGCCTTTTTCTTGTCCCCCGCGCGGTAGGCGTTCCGAGCGTCATCCCACCATCCCTGGATGTCGTCGCACCCCTCGTTGGTCCCCTTGTGCTGTTCACGCTTGGCCTCCAGGTCGACCCCGTAGAGCGACCCTGAGGTCTTGAGCTCGTGCAGCTCTTGGTTGGCCCCGTCGATGAGTTGGGCGCGGAAGGCCTGGACCTCGGGGAGCTCGACCTTGAGCCGGTCGACGGCCCATTCGGTCAGATAACTGTGGGTCGGGTGGGTCGGGTTCGACTTCCGGCTGTCCCAGGCAAACGCCTGGCGGACCAGACCCACGGCGGTGGTGCAGAGGGCGACGGTCAGGGTCACAATCAGTAGGCGGTGGGCGGGTCTCATCGGGTCGGGCTCCTGGGGAAAGGGATTGGAGGGCGACGGGATAAAAGGCTGATGTGCGCCCCTGAATTTGGACAGGAAAACGGCGGGGCCTTTTGGAACACGCACTCACACACGCGAGGAGTGCCTCTCCCACCACTGACCCTCGTACTCGGCCGGGGTCAAGTACCCCAGTGCCGAGTGGATCCTGAAAGGGATCAGGAGCCGATCCTTTGGCTCCCGATCAGCTGGCCGGCTCCTATTTCTTCCCGTTCATGCGATGAAATCCGGTAGAGGAATCACCGGACGGTGAATTGAATTTGACTTCCTTGTCTCCGATCTCGATGACCGTCGGTCTTGCATTCTTCTGCTTCGAATCCTTTTCCCGAAGAATGTGCTGCTTGAACCCCACAGTCGATTCCGAGTTCAAGAGCAGCGCTCCCATCTCGGTAGCGGCCTTGCCACCTATGGCTCCGCCAACCGCCCCCCCTGCCTTTCCGCCAGCCGGCCCCCCTGCGGGTCCGCCAACCGCCACTCCTGCGGTTGTGCCACCCGCCACCCCTAGGGCCGAGCCACCCAGTTTGCCTGCGATGGGCAGAGCATCCTTGGACCATTTCTCCAAATGATCGACGATGTCCCGGAAATTCTTCGGGGACGTCACGTAGAGGGTGTTGTCCCCCTTGAACTGCCAGGTGACGATCCACCAATCCTTCCCGGTGGTTCCAATGCCTGTATTGTACTCGGCCACCAGCGGTTCCTTGGTGGTTACGCCGTTTGGCAGGTTGCCCCATGTCTTCGTGTTCTTGTAATTGTTGCTGTATTTGTGGGCTACAGTGACGAACTGGATCTCGCGCCCCGTCTTGTTCGCGATCTGGATATCCGCCTCGTGCTCGCTCTTGGCATACGCCGCGGAGGGGGCAGATGAGATGCCCGCAACCGCGACGATGGTCAGCGACATGCTCAGCGCATCTCGACTGAGGGTTCGAACGCTCATGAGAGTCTCCCAAAGAGATTGGCTGTCACAGTTCATGATTGATTCCGACGCCGGAAATCTTTCGGCCTGCCTCCGCATCATGATGCGATCTGGTGCAAGACGAAAGTGGCGCGTTGGTGTCGATCTGGTGTCGATTGGCGAGACCGACCCAACGCTTGCCGTGCGATTGCCCGTCCAGACCTGCGAGTCCTTTGGTTTCTTGGCCCCGTGGCCAACGGGCGGTTACAGGCAGGCGGCTGCGACATGAGATACGGATTGGAGCGCCGCGATTCGCTCAACCCGCGGCGGTCGGTTCTTTCAAGGCTTTGCCTGCGAACTCGACGCCTTTCGGTGTGAGGACGAAACAGGTCGTCGGGACGAAGTTGAGGCCGTCGCTGTGTCGAAACGAGCGATGCGGGTCACCGTAGAAGGAAATTTCCTGGCCGTGCCCGGCAAATCTCTTGGCGATCAGCCAGCGGAGATCGCTGATCGTCAGCCCGGTCTCGTACAGGTGGTCGTTTTCCAGGGCAAAGTCCCACAGGTCCGCGCCGGCATCCAGCGCGTACAGGTGGGCTTGCCGCAGCAGGGCCAGCCCGGCGCGAAGATTGTCGATCACTGGTGCTGCCTGTTCCCCGGAATCATCGACCTCGGGGCTGTTGTTAAGAGTCATCAGGGCCTCCATTACCGGTTAGAAATAACCGTGTTTGGTATGCACCGTCGCTCGAATAGAAGGCTGCAACCGTTGCAGCTCCCCTGTCGCCCGGGAAGAATCACGTCAAACAGCGACTCAGTGACGGGAGCCGTGCGCCATAACGAAAGGTTCACAGCGCCCGAAGGGCTGCGTACCCAGCGGGGAACAAGCCTTTCACCTGGCATTCTCGGCGAAAGCCACATCAGTATCAAGTGTCGATCAGGTGTCGATTGTTCCCGTGCGTATTTCGCGCCGAGTTGGCGTCGGTCCGCGACCAAAGGGGACGGGCACCGCGACGCGACGTTCCCGCGAGATTTCCAGCCGACGGCGGCACGGAGACAGGCCCTCTGGTCGCTCGCGGTTTCTACGTCAAAAAAAACCACGCGCCTCGGGGGACACGCCGCGGTCTGGCATGACGTCGAGAACTTACTTGTGCGTGGGTCCCGAGATGCTCGTCCGGCGCAACGCGACCGGCCGGCGAAGCTCCCAGCAGACGCCGGTTCCGTTGCCGTTGCCCTTGAAGCGAAGCAAGCGATGGGTCTGGTGGCCGTTGAGCCGATGGATCGCGTCGTGCAGCCGAGTATGGGGGTCGATGTCACCACTGCCCGGCAGCGGATCGTCGATGTGCTCGGGCCAGCATTCTTCTTCAAACGCACTGAGGATCAATTGCTGAATTTGCGCCGGCACCCGGAAATGCTTGACGACCATGTCGCCTAGGGCACTCAAGTGCCCTAGTCCTGCAACTGCCTGCGACGTATTCCTTTCCTTCCTGGGCCGAAGGCAAACTCCGGGGTGCCACGGCGAGATTCGGGTCTGGCTCATCCCTCGGGAGGACGGCTTGACCCCGTACTTCGACAGAGCGCACGATGGCTGTAGGGGAGAAGGCGATGTCGATTCATCTGAACGACGAGGACCGCGCGAATCTGGAACGGCTTGAGAAGCGCCGGATGAAATCGACGCGCCGCCAGAAGGCGAT
>Ga0074044_10000951_pt1 | contig 26690 bp, 19 predicted proteins | sample BogForMeECP23OM1_FD_94443 | JGI IMG/M metagenome (GOLD analysis project Ga0074044, IMG submission 94443) | Bog forest soil microbial communities from Calvert Island, British Columbia, Canada - Bog Forest MetaG ECP23OM1 | ecosystem: Environmental > Terrestrial > Soil > Wetlands ... | reverse complement strand
GGCCACGCCGCCCGGCTTCCGCCCCTTCATCTACAATGCCGCCATCAAGGCCGGCAAGCACGTCTTCATGGAGAAGCCCTGCTGCGTCGACGCCCCGGGCTTCAATCTGCTCAATGAGACCAACAAGCTGGCCGAGGAAAAGGGACTGAAGGTCGGCGTCGGTTTCCAGCGCCGCCATACGCCGCAATTCGTCGAGACCATCGAGAAGATCCACGCCGGCGGACTGGGAAAGCTGATCCTCATTCAGGCCTATTGGAACGGCTCCGGAATCTGGAATCGCCATCGCCGCCCGGGCATGACCGAGATGGAATTTCAGGTCAACAACTGGTATCACTTCGCCTGGCTCAGCGGCGACAACATCTGTGAGCAGCACATCCACAATCTCGACGTCTGCAACTGGATCATGGACGGTCATCCCGTGGAAGCCAACGGCATGGGCGGCTGCACCGCTCGTTACACGGGCGACAACAAAGGCACGGGCCAGATCTTCGATCATCACTTTGTCGAGTATACCTACAAGGACGGCACCAAGCTTTACAGCCAGTGCCGCCACATGGCCAACACCTGGGAAAGGGAAGGCCAGAACGTTTACGGGACCGAGGGCAACTCCAGCGTCCCGGGTAGGATCCAGAAGGTCACCGAGGCAAAGCCCGCGGTCCGGACTCGCAGGAGGAGCCTCTTTGGCGACTCGATGGTCCAGGAGCACCACGACCTGATCCAGGCCATCAAGAACAACGATAAGTATGTTGAAGGCTGGCACGGCGCCACCAGCAGCTTTACGGCCGTCTTGGGCCGCATGGCAACCTACTCGGGCCAGGTCGTGAAGTGGGACGACGCCGTGGCCAAGGGAAAATCGGAGTTCCCCAAGCAACTCGCCTGGGACGCCCCCGCCCCGGTACAGAAAGATGCCGACGGCAACTATCCGATTCCGTTGCCCGGCCAATATAAGGCCTATTGAGACCGAGAGTAGGGTGGGCCGAGTGAACCGAGTCCCACCATGAAAAACGTGACTATGGTGTTGGTGGGACTCGTTTCACTCGGCCCACCCTACGGCGATTCATGCCGCTGCGCGACGGAGCGGAACTCCAGCCCATGTTCTCCCCAGACGACACGATCGTTGCCGTAGCATCGCCCCCTGGCGGCGCGGCGCGGGGAATTGTGAGGCTGAGCGGCCCGAATCTGAGGATTTGCCTGGAACGCTGTTTCCGGCCGGACCCTTTCATATCTCTTGCATCGCTCTCCATAGCGACGGCCCTGCCGGGCTACCTTTCGCTTGACGGTTGTGCATCACCGCTGCCGTGCGAACTCTATCTCTGGCCCGGCAAGCGGAGCTACACGGGGCAGCCGGTGGCCGAGATCCACACCTTCGGTTCTCCGCCGCTGTTGGAAGGCATCGTACGGGCCGCATGTGCCGGCGGTGCACGGCCTGCCGAAGCGGGCGAGTTCACGCTTCGCGCGTTTCTGGCCGGACGAATTGACCTGACCCAGGCTGAGGCCGTGCTGGGAGTGATCGACGCGACCGGCTCTGCGGAGGCCGTCGCGCGGAGACTCCGTGCCGCCTTCGATAAACCGGAGGGTTCGGTCGACCCAGGGTCGCGAACCCCCGCGTCTCGGAGCGGCCCCGTCCGTTAGGGATTGGACGCGAGCGCCGCCTCTCTTGAATACTCGCCGCCCCCGGAGAATCCTCGGGGGGCCACGGTTACGCCAGCCGCCTCGGACGAGGGTGGGGCGGCCCCACCGCGGGGTCCGAACCGAAGGGTGCGAGTCGCGCCGCGGAGGTCTTATAGGTCGTCCGCCCGTCCTCGCAATCGTCCCGGCTTAGCTCAGTGGTAGAGCGGGGGACTGTAGGCGAGACTGCCGGTGAAACCGGCGGCCCCCGTGGAGATCCTCAGGTCGCCTGTTCGAGTCAGGCAGCCGGGACCTGAGGGAAACGTGGCCCGGTACCGTCCACCTCGGCGGCGAGCCGGGGCCGACCCGGGATGCGGTTGTCGGGATTCGAACCCGAGTAGGTAGCTTGGGAAGCTACCGTCCTAACCGCTAGACCACAACCGCGCGGCGGGAGGGGAGAGTCCCCGGCTCATACGGTTTGTGCGCGGCCGCGCCGCTACAGCAGGAGGCCGACCGACTCCGTCGGGATGGACGGGGCGCTCGCGAGAAGGTCGTTGTTCGAGACCAGCCCCTCCGCGGCACGGCTCATGAACCCGGAGCGCTGGAGAAGACGCTTCGCCCGGGCGAGGTCGTTCGTGGAGATGGCCACGAGCGGCTGGTTCCCCTCCCGGGCCACGAGGATCGCCACGTTCTGGATGTTGACCTTCTCTCGCGCGAGCACCTCGAGGACGCGGAGGAAGCTCCCGGCCCGGTCCTCGAGGCGGACGGCCAGCATCTCGCGCGTCTCGGGGTCGTAGCCGGCCGCGGCCAGCAGGGCCGTCGCTCGGTCTGGATCGCTCACGATCAGGCGGACCTTCCCCTTCCCGGAGGTCGAATCGACCGTGATCGCCGCGAGGTTGATCCGCTCCTTCGCGAGGGCGCGGGCGACCCCCGCGAGAGTACCCGGGCGGTTGGGGAGGGTCAGGGAGAGCTCTCGGAGGGCCATCGTTCGTGTCACCGGAGCGCGAGGCGGACTTTAGGTTCACCGCCGGAGAGACGGCGCAGAGATGGCTTTCGGCCGAACATGTATTTATAGACGAATCGGGCCTAACTTTCGTTACCTCGGGAGTTGACGCCCCGGGCGATGCGAATGGGGGAAGCCGGTATCGTTCTCACGGGCCGCCGCTATCGCCGGGCCCGGCGGCTCGACCGCGGCAAGCGGGGGGTCGTGGCGGTCGTGGGCACGCTCCTCGCGCTGCTCGTCTTCTTCGCGCTGTTCGGCATCTTCCTAACCCAGTACGTGCCGCTCTGGATGACGGACAACGAGCGGCAGTTCGCCGACGGGATGGAATCGTCGTTCGCCCTTCTCAAGTCGGCGGTCGACGAACAGTACTCCCTCGGGGGCCCGGCCACCTACGCCACGCCGTTCACGCTGGCCTCGCAGGCGGTCCCGCTCCTCTCCCAGCCGACCCAGGCGACGCTCACGTTCATACCGGCGAACTGCCCGGCCGGTTTCTTCCCTGCCAACGGCACGCCCGAGCAGCCGAACAACTGCATCTTCCAGCACGTCCTCATGGTGTCGGAACCGCGACCCACCCGGTCACGTACCATCCGTTCAACGAGACCAGTTCCGTCTCCGTGCTCCAGGGGGCGTTGCCGGACCGGTACTACCCCTCGGTCAACTACTACTTCGAGGACGACGCGGTGTTCCTGACGCAGACGGGAGGACACCAGCTGATGATCGTGCCCCCGCCGCTCAACGTCACCAAGGTGGGGCTGAACACGACCGTGCAGTCGAGCTACCTGCAGCTGTTCGGCAACGCCTCGGTCTACACCAGCCAGGGTACGAAGGACGTCTTCACGCACTACGACTACTCCCAGCCGTACACCTCCTCGGGCCGCTTCGCCACCACGACGGGAACTCCGGTACCGTTCAACTTCACGTTCGAGGTCGGGACCCACAACGTCTGCGGGTGGTACACCTTCCTCCAGTCCCTCGTCACGACGAGCGGTCTCGTTTCCTCGGCGTACTCCCTTACCGGCTCGGTCGCGTTCCCGCCCTCGATGTCCGTCTGTCAGGATTCGGGGGGAACGTCGTACGACATCAGCCTCGAGTTCCTGAACATCAACTACGCCACCACCGCCTACGCCGGGGTCGAGGTCAGCTTCACGCAGGGAGGCGCCTGAGCATGGCCTCCGCGAACTCGTTCAGGGTCCGCATCCCGCGGCCCACGGGCGAGGGTGAGACCGGGTCCCCGCTCGGCGGGCCGGGCTCAGAGAGGACGGCGGACGACCTGCCCGGCACGTTCATCACGGCGATGCCCGCGCTCGCGGAGCCGGCCATGAAGGAGCTCCAGGTGCGCCCGGTGAACCCGCCCTACTCCTACTCGCGCGTCACCTACAACGACCGGACGAAGGAGTACCTCTACGAGGTCATCGAGCCCCAGCTGTCGAGGCACGAGACGGAGCTGGTCGCCCACCTCAAGGAGACTCTGACGAAGATCATCGGAGGGGACATCGTGAGCCTCTCCTCGCCGGACAAGAGGGCGTACCTGCGCAGCGAGGCCGAGGGCTACTTCAAGTCCCGGCGGATCACGCTGAGCCCGCTCTCGCTCGAGCGGATCATCTACTACCTGCTCCGCGACTTCGTCGGCTACGGCCCCGTCGACGCGCTCATTCTCGACCTCGAGGTCGAGGACATCTCGTGCGACGGCGTCGACGTGCCGCTGTTCATCTTCCACGGGAAGTACGAGTCCGTGAAGACGAACGTCGTCTTCGCGAACGAAGAGGCCCTCAACTCGTTCATCGTGATGCTCGGGCAGCGGTGCTCGAAGTCGGTGAGCGTCTCCTCGCCGATCCTAGACGGCACGACGCCCGAGGGCCATCGCGTCCAGGCGACGTATGCCCGGGAGATCACGACCCGCGGTGCCAGCTTCACCATCCGCCGGTTCAAGGAACGGCCGTTCACTCCGGTCGACCTCGTGATGATGGGCAGCGCGAGCGAGGAGATGGTCGCGTACTTCTGGTTCGCGGCCGAGCAGGGCGAGTCGGTGATCATCTGCGGAGGCCCCGCCTCCGGGAAGACGAGCACACTGAACGCCATCTCCCTCTTCATCCCCCCGACCTCGAAGATAGTCTCGATCGAGGACACGCGGGAGGTCAACCTGCCGCACGAGAACTGGATCCCCGGCGCCACCCGGGGCGGGACCGGAGACCGCGGGCCCGACGGGAAGGCGGCCGGCGAGGTCGACATGTTCGACCTCGTGCGGGCGGCCCTGAGGCAGCGGCCGAACTACATCATCGTCGGAGAGGTCCGCGGCAAGGAGACCTACACGATGTTCCAGGCGATGGCGACGGGGCACACTACCTACTCGACCATGCACGCGGACAGCGTCAAATCGATGGTGAACCGGCTCGAGAACCCCCCCATTAACACCCCACGGATCCTCCTGTCCGCGCTCAACAACGTCGTCATCCAGCTCCAGACCCGGACGGAGAAGGGGGTCGTCCGCCGGTTGAAGCAGGTCCTCGAGATCGTCGGGTTCGAACCGGAGACGAACGAGCTGATCACGAACACGGTCTACGAGTGGGACCCGAGCAACGATTCGTTCGTGTTCAAGGGGCACTCCTTCCTCTTCGACAAGATCATGGAATTCAAGAACTACAGTCCGGACGAGATGGATGCGGAGTTCCAGCGGAGGACGCAGGTGATCCGCTACCTCGTCACAAACAAGATCAACGACTACCGCCAGCTCTGGCAGACGATCGCGCAGTACTACAAGGACCCGAACGAGGTGATGGCCCGGATCCAGGCGACCCCGACGCCGCCGGCGACCGGCTAGCATGGCCGCGACCCCGACCGTCAAACCCCTGCCCTCGGGAGGGCCTGAGGCGCCGTCGCGGACGGTCCGAGTCAAGCGGGGCCGGCAGCCGACCCCCTCGACCCTCACCGGCTTCCAGCGCTGGGCCTGGCGGACGTTCGGCGCCCGCGTGAAGGCGAAGCCGATCGACCCGGTGCTCGAGGAGAACCTCCTCAAGGCCCACATGCGGGTCCGCGCGGACGAGTACCTGGCCACGGTCTACGCAACGACCCTGGTCGCAGGGATCGCGGCCACGGTCGCCGGGGTCGTGGTCGGCCTCCTGTTCATCCTGCACGGGGTCACTTTCCTCGGGATCATCGCGATGATCATGCTCCCGCTGATGGGCTGCGTGGGCACGTTCTTCCTGCTGCAGGGAGCGCCCAGTTCGAAGGCGAAGGACCGCGGCCGCAAGATCGACCGGAAGATCGGCTCGGCGATGAGCTTCGTCTCCGCCATGAGCTCGGCGGACGTTAACGTCGACCAGATCTTCAAGGAACTGGGCCGCCAGAAGATCTACGGCGAGGTGGCGGAGGAAGCGGCGTGGATCACTCGCGACACGGAGCTCCTGGGTGTCGATATCCTGACCGCGCTCCGGCTGGGTGCCCTGCGGACCCCGTCGAAGAAGTTCCAGGACTTCCTGCAGGGGGTCGTGACCACCGCGACGAGCGGGGGCCAGCTGAAGCCCTACTTCCTGCTCAAGGCCGAGCAGTACGAGCGCGAGCACAAGCTCGCGATGCAGGAGCGGGTCGAAACGATGGGGCTCCTGGCCGAGACGTTCGTCACAGTCGTGGTCGCGTTCCCGCTGTTCCTCGTGATCATCATCGCCATCTTCGCCATCATCGGCGGGGGCGGGGCGTTCATGCTGGACGTCCTGTGGGGGATCGTGCTCGGGATGATCCCGGTGTCGCAGTTCGGCTTCATTTTCTTCATGTACTCGCTGGCTCAGGAGATGAACTAGGATGGCAACCGCGAACGCGAACGCCTCGTCCCGCTCGGTCAGTACCCTCCACGAGTCCGACACGAAGACGCCGGGCGCCGCGCTGTCTCGCGAGACGCTGCTCCTGATCCTCGGCTCGGTCGCCGGGATGGCGCTCTGGGTGATCGGGCTCCTGAACTACATCGGCAAGCTGACGATCATCATCCGCCCGGGCGAGCCGACGGGGGCGAACCCGGCGATCGACTTCTTCGTGATCGGGCTGCTGTGCGTGATGGCCCCGTACGGCTTCACGATGACCCAGAAGCTGCGGCGGATCTCGAAGATCGAGGAGCGCCTTCCCGATTTTCTCCGGGACGTGGCGGAGGCGGGCCGGTTCGGCATGACCTTGCCGGACGCGATCATCGTGGCCAGCGCGGGCCGGTATGGGCTGCTCACGGACGAGATCAAGAAGATGGCCAGCCAGCTCGAGTGGGGCGTCCCCGTGGCGACCGCCCTTCATCTGTTCGAGGAACGCGTCCCGACCCCACTGGTCCAGCGGGTCGTCTCAATCGTCACCCGCGCGAACGAAGCCGGCGGGAACGTCGCGGACGTACTGACGATGGTGGCGCGCGACACCCGGGAGGCGCAGCTCGGGGACGCCTCCCGCCGGATCTCGATGCTCACCTACGTGACGGTCATCTACATCTCGTTCTTTGTCTTCCTCGTCACGATCTACATCATGGCGGCGGTGTTCCTGCCGCAGATGATCAAGGCCGGTGAGGGGATCGCCGCCTCGTCGCTCTCGGGGGCGGGCGGGGTGTCGCTGCAGTTCACGTTCATCCCCATCCTCTTCCTTGCGTTCATGGTCGCCGTGATCGTCCACGCGGTCGGGGATGGGATCATGGCCGGCGTCCTCTACAACGGGCGAATCGCCGAAGGCCTCCAGCACGCGACCATCATGCTCACGATGGGGTGGCTCATCATGCGCTACGTCGTCCCCATCCTGGCCCTTCCGGCGAGCGGGTAGGGGGAGTAACGATGGCGGGCGAGGCCAGCGACTACCAGACCGACGTGACCGAGGACGGCAAGACGAACCGCCGCAAGGGACGGGGACGCACTTCGTTCTCCCCGTGGCTCCGGCTGGGCGCGTCGATGCGCAAGGGGTCGGTCGAGCCCCGCCCGGTGAAGCTTTCCCGGTTGGGCGTCTCCGGTCAGGGCGCTGCCGTCGACGTCACTCCCATTCCGCCGCTCAGCGACCCCGCGCTCAAGGAGCTCGACCTCGCTCCGATCATGCCGGGGTTCTCCTACGTGCGCATCACGCTCCACACCCAGCGGAACGAACACCTCTACGAGGTGATCGAGCCGCCGCTCACGCCCCTCGAGAAGGCGCTCATCGGACGCCTGCGGACCGCGTTGGTCGCGGGGTTCCAGCCGCTCGCCGGCCGCGAGCCGGAGGAGCGGAAGGACGAGCTCCGGCGAATGATCGACGACCTGCTCAAGGAGTGGCAGCTCTCCCCGGGCCCGACCTCGAAGGGCCGGTTCGTCTACTACCTCTCGCGGGACTTCATCGGCTACGGGATCGTCGACGCCCCTATGACCGACCCCGAGGTCGAGGACATCTCCTGCGACGGGGTCGGGATCCCGCTGTACATCTACCACCGGAAGTACGGGTCGATCCGGTCGAACCTCAAGTTCACGTCCCACAAGGAGCTCGACGACTACGTCACGTGGCTCGCCCAGCGCTCGGGGAAGCACATCTCCGTCGCGAGCCCGATTCTGGACGCCACCGTGCCCGACGGGTCCCGGCTTCAGGCGACCCTGGGGATGTACGTCACGAAACGGGGTAGCTCGTTCACGATCCGGCGGTTCCGCGACAACCCGTTCACGCCGGTCGACCTCCTCAAGTTCAAGACGATGAGCTCGGAGATGATGGCCTACCTCTGGCTGGCCATCGAGACCGGTCAGTCGATGATGGTCTGCGGCGGCACGGCGAGCGGGAAGACCACGACCTTGAACGCGACGCTCCTGTTCATCCCGCCACAGATGAAGATCGTCTCCATCGAGGACACCCGCGAGCTCAACCTCCCGCACGAGAACTGGGTCCCGTCGCTGACCCGCGCCGGGTTCGGCTCGAAGAACATCATCAGCGGGAAGGCGCCCGGCGAGATCGACATGTTCGACCTCCTCGCGGCCGCGCTGCGGCAGCGCCCCCAGTACCTGATGGTCGGAGAGGTCCGAGGCGCGGAGGCGTTCATCGTCTTCCAGGCGATGGCGACGGGGAAGACCTGCTACACGACGTTCCACGCGGAGAGCGTGAGCGCGATGGTCCACCGGATGGAGAACCCGCCGATCACCCTGCCCCGGTCCCTGGTCTCCGCGCTGAACCTCGTCCTGCTCCAGCGCCAGGTGAAGGTCGGCACGAAGATGACGCGCCGGGTCCAGTCGCTCACCGAGATCGTCGGGCTCGACCCCGAGACGAACGAGCTGATCACGAACTCGGTCTACTCGTGGAACCCGTCGGACGACACGTTCCTGTTCTCGGGCCACTCCTACGTCTACGAGCGGGTCGCGCTGCTCAAGAACTGGACGATGAAGGACATGGAGCGGGAGATCCGCAACCGCGTGACCGTCCTCGACTACATGATGGCCCTGGACGCGCGGGCGACCCGCCAAAAGCCGTACACCCACCGCGACGTCGGCCGGCTCGTCTCCTTCTACTACAAGGAGCCCGAGAAGGCGCTCGCCGAGGCGCAGGCCGAGCTCGCCAAGATGCGGGCCTCTGCCCCGCCGGCCACGCGGTAGCGCCGCGGCCGGGCGAGGGCGGGCCGATGGCGCGTCCGGCCGCGCGGCCGTTCGCGCGCCTCCCCCTCGCGCACGGACGCTCGATCGTCCTGTGGAAGGCGGACGCCATCGCAGAACTCCCCCGACGGGTCCGTCGGGCGGACGTGGTCGTCACGCGCCCTCCCTACCCCCGGCGGGTCCGCTACTCCCGCTACGCCGACGACCTGCCTCGGGACGAGTACCTCGCCTGGACCGGGGAGCTCGGGGCCGCGGTCGACCGCGTCCTGGCCCCGGCCGGCTCGTTCTTCCTGAACGTGGGCGCCTCCCCGAGCGACCCGTGGCTCCCGTGGGACGTCGCAAGGGAGGCCGGCCGCCCCTTCGTCCTCCAGAACGTCATCCATTGGGTCAAATCGATCGCCATCGACCGCCGGGCCGCGGGCCGCTCGGCGGGCCTCGAGCGCGACCTCGCGCTCGGGCACTACAAGCCGCTCGTCTCCGAGCGGTACCTGCACGGGGCGCACGAGTACATCTTCCACTTCACGAGGACCGGGGCGGTCCCGATCGACCGGCTCGCCATCGGCATCCCGTACCAGGACAAGTCGAACGTGAAGCGCTGGGGCCGGACCGCGCGCGACCGCAGGTGCCGCGGCAACACCTGGTTCCTGCCCTACGCGACCATCCGGTCCCGGAGCCGGGACCGGCCGCATCCGGCCTCGTTCCCCCCCGAGCTCCCCGAGTGGTGCGTCCGTCTCCACGGGGTCGGCCGCACCCAGGTCGTGGTCGACCCGTTCGTAGGAATCGGGTCGAGCGCGGTCGCATCCGCCCGGCTCGGCGTAGGCTTCGTGGGGTTCGACGTCGACCCGGAGTACCTGGCGACGGCTGTCCGTCTCGTCCGAGCCGAGATCGCCGCCGGCAGGGCCGACGGGGCCGTTCGACCGTCCTAGGCCGACTCGTCCTTGGACGGGGATTCCTCGTCCGAGGCGCCCGGCGGGGACCAGGTCTTCATCGGGGTCCGCTTCACGCCCGCGGCGCTGGCCAGGGCGTTCTTCGTGCCGGTCTTAGCCCGCTTCCCGGCCGAGACCATCGCGTCCCTCGCCGCGCCGGCCGCTCGCGCGGTGCCCGCGCCGATGGCGGTGGCGCCGGCGCCGATCCGGTGCGGGAGCTGCCGCAGCTCCGAGTCGACCGTCCGCCCGAGGTTGGCCAGGTCGTCCTCGATGTCGACCGCCAGGTACTTGGCGTCCTGGGCGGTCGTGTGGCCCAGCCGCTCGATCTTGTTGTCGAGGTCGGAGAATTCCCGAGCGAAATCCTTGCCAAGTCCCGCGGTCGCCCGGCGCATCTCGGCCAGGTGCTGCCGGAACTGGGCCTGCTCGCGACTCTCGGTCATCGTTTCCTCGGGCCCCGGTACGTCCGGCTCGTCAGATAAAGATTGACGGCCACAGGCGGCGCGATCAGCCGCCCATCCGGCGGTCCTTCCGTCGCCCCTTGGACCGGGCGCCGCGCTCCGCACCCGCGGGGGCCGGGGGGCGGGCGGGCGCGGCCGGAACCTCGACCTTCCGCTCGGTCTCCACCCCGTGCGCCCATCGCACCAGGAGCTCCACGCCGAGGTGGGCGGGGTCGGTCACGACGAGCTCCCCGAGCAGCGTCCGGGCGAGCGAGCGCGCGGCGACCTCGTACTCAGGGTGGTCCGATTTGAGGAGGATCACGGTCCGCCGCATCGGCTGGACGGTCGCGAGCTCGCGCGCACGCTCGAGGGCGTGCTCCATCGCGACGTCCAGCTGGCCCGAGCGGACCCGGCCCTCGTCGTCGGTGTACGCCTCGGGAAGGCCGTCCGTGATGAGGTAGACCTCCCGCCGGCTGGCCCGCGAGGAGCGGAGGAGGAGATGGGCGGCCCGGAGGGCCTCTGCGGTGTTCGTGAACGCACCGGCCTTGCACTCCCAGAGCTCCACCAGGTCGAGGACCGAGACGGTGTTGTCGAACGCAAGGACGTCGATCGTGGCATCGGGGTGCCGGCGGCGGATGGCGACGTAGAGCGCGAGGAGGGCCTTCTTCGCCGCGTCGAGCTTCCCGCCCTCCGACATGCTTCCCGACCGGTCGAATGCCAGCACCACGTGGACCCGCTCCGACGTCACCTCGCGGTAGACGTAGCTGGTCGACTCGTCGATGTGACGTCGGCCGGCGAGCCGCGTCTCGAGGAGCGAGGACGGGACGTCAAGGCGAGCGACCTCCTCGAGCCGCCGAAGCTTCGCCTTCTCGTAGACCCCGGTCGACCCGCCGCCCTTCAGCGAGAGGCGGATGTCCCCGGGCAGCTGCCGGGTCTCTTCCTCGAGAAGGATGCGCGCGAACCGTTCCACCAGCCCGTAGGTGACGACCAGCTCGCCGCCCTGCTCGGCGACGAACCCCCGTTCCTTGAGCTCGCGCTCGAACCGTCCCTCCTCCGCCGCCTTGACCTTTTGGTCGGTGTCGGCCTCGGCCCGCTGCTTCGCCTCCTCCCGCTCCTGCTCGAGCCGCCGGCGCTGCGCCTCCGCGGCCCGACGCTTCTCCTCGGCCTCGTGTTCGATGACCCGCTCACGGTTCTTGATCGTCCCCTCGACCCGGTCGGACAGCTCCTCTCGCTGGGAGGTCGTCAGGCTCGCGAGCGCGTTCCCGAGCTCGGACGGACCGAGGGTGCGCCCGTTGGCCGCGAGGAACGCCAGCGAGACCGTACGGTCCTTCGAGCGGGGAGCGGGGGCCCCGCGACGCCGACCGAACAGGCGCCCGAGCCAGGCGGCGAACCGGCGGAACGCGGCCCGGATCCGGGCCAGGATTCCCGGTCGGTGCGGTGGTCGGTTCCAGGAAGCGTCGGGAACGAGCAGCGCGCTCTGGATGTCGTCGAGGAGCATCGCGGGGGGTCCCCGGGCCCAGTCCGCCGAGCGGGCGGCGCGCAACCGCTCCTCGAGCTCGGCGATGCGGCGGGCGACCTCCTCGTCGGAGCGGCGCTCGAGGAGGGTGAGCTCGCCCACCCGCCGGTCGTACTCCGCGAGCCGGTGCCGGACCTGGCGGTTCGCCTGGGCCCGGAGCCGCTCGCGCAACCGGTCGAGCCGCCCCTTGAGCTCCGCGTCCTCCTTGGCGCGTTCCTTGAGAAGGGACCGAGCTCCGTCGACCCCCCTCTCGGCGAGCGTCCGCACGAGGAGGGCGCGGTCGAGGGCGTCGATCAGGTCGTCCGAGGTGACGTCGTCCGTGTACAGCGCGCAGTCCGGGAGCTCGATCTCCGGACTAGAGGGGGGCGTCGTCTCCGTCCTCGTCCTTGCAGGAGAACAGGGAGAACTCCTCGAGGAGACGGAAGACGCTGACCGCCGCCTCGACCCGCGGGATCGTCCGGGCCGGGTGCTCGCGCTCCGCGACGTACCCCGAGAAGAGGCGGAACTTGGGGAACGTGGTGGTGTTGGTCTCGAACCCCGCCGCGAGCGACCGGTCGTCCTTCAGACGCCGTCCCTCGCCGACCAGCGCCTCGGCTTCGCCCGAGTTCTTCTTGAGAGGTCCCTCGAAGTAGCGGCACCAGTAGACCCCAGAGCTCCGCTTGAGCGCCGCGGGCAGGTACTGGTCCACGAACTCGATGACCCGCTTCTGGTTCTGGCGGAACGAGTCGCCGCTGCGGGCCCGGATGCGGCCGCGCATCGCGTGCAGGAGGCCGGCCTTGAGGTCCGCGCTGGACGGCAGCGCGCGGCCGTCCAGCACCGCGATCGCGCTCGTCCGTTCCGCGACATCGAGGAGCGTCCGGTTCGACCCGACCTCGCCGATGTCCGGGTTCTCCTCGCTCATCCGAAGGCGCCACGCCTCGATCACGCGCACGGCGGCGTCGACCAGGATCTCGGGAACGTAGATGTCCGGGTCCGCGGACCGCCCGAGCTCGACGATGCGACGGTTGTCGGCGTGGCGCTCGTTGAACCCGACGTGGAGGCTCGTGAGCCGGTCGGAGAGCGGGTCGTTGATGTTGTCGAGGTCGGCAAGGTTCGAAGTGGCCACGGCCACGAACAGTCCGGGGAACGTTTCCCGGGATTTCGACGGCGTCACCGTCCCCTCCTGGAGCGACTGCAGGAGCACGTTCTGCGTCCCGAGCGGAAGCTTGCCGATCTCGTCCACGAGCAGGAACCCGCGGTTCGCTTGCAGGAGCTTCCCGGGTTCTAGGACCAGCGGGCTCATCGGGTCGCCGATCTCCTCGAGCTTTCGGAGGTTGATGTTCCCCGTCAGGTGATCGGGGAACACCTCGGAGCTTCCCTGGACACGAGCGAACCCGTACCCCTCGCGAAGGATGATGAACTCGGCCGGAACGCGGGCGGGGTCGACCGTGGTCGGGTCGAACTTCGCGATGTCGCCCCCCGGGGCGAACCGTCGGCGGCAGATCGGGCACGCCGGGTACTTCGTGGCCACGGCGCGGTCGACCAGGCTCAACGGATGGTCGAGCACCGGGCACCCGTCCACGACCCAGACCCCCTTCGGGAACAGCTCCCACAGGTCCTTCGCGAGGCTCGTCTTGCCCGCCCCGGAAGGTCCGAAGAACAGCACATGGGCCCCCGCCACGATCCCCGCGACAAGGTCCTCGTACGTCTGGTCGGGGAGGATGGTGCGCGGGAAGAGGGCGCGGAACGTCTGGGCCCGGTCGAGGCCGCGGCCCTTGAGCGCGTCGATCGAGGTCAGGACCTCGTGGCGGAACCGTTCCGCCGGCGCCTCTACCACGGCGTGAGCGGCGCGAAGGTCGGCCGCGGTCGCGCGGGTTCCCGGCGCGGGTCCGTCGCCCGGAGGAGCGGTCACGGCGCGCGGAGCTAGGTGCGAGATATGTAGTTTGCCGCGGCCGGCCGGCCCGTCCGGCGCTGCTTTTCGGGGCGCTGGCCTCCCGAGTACTCCCCCCGGGGACGGGACGCCCGCCCTCGGCGAGAAACGGTCGAGCTAGGGTTAAGTAGCCCGCCCGGGTCGGCGGGCGCGCGAGCGATGGCAGAGAAGGAGTCCGGCGCGAAAAAGCCGGCCTTGGCCCGCACGGTCAAGGACAAGTGGCGCTCGAAGCGCTGGTACAAGGTCCGGGCGCCGGGCCTGTTCCAGCACGTCGACCTCGGCGAGACCGTAGCGAGCGAACCGGAGCAGCTGACCGGCCGGACGCTCGAGACCACCCTGCCCGAGCTCTCCAGCGCGGCCGATTCGGGCAAGGCCCACGTCAAGCTGCGCTTCCGGATCGAGCGGATCTCTGGGGACGGCGTGGCCGAGGCCCGGTTCATCGGGCACGACCTCACGTCCGACTACGTCCGCCGGTTGGCCCGCCGCAAGCGCTCGAAGATCGACCTCTCGCTCACCGTGACCACCAAGGACGGGGTCCAGATCATCCTCAAGCCCGTCGCCGTCGGCGAGCAGCGGCTCCAGACGCGCCTTAGGGCCGAGCTGCGCCACCGTATCGTCACGATCCTGACCGAGGAGGCCCAGCTGAAGCCCGCGGCCGAGTTCGTCCACGAGATGCTCCAGGGGGAGCTGTCGAAGCTCCTCGCCCACGGCGTGAAGTCCCTGTACCCGCTCAAGAAGATCGAGATCCGGCGGTCGATCGTCCTCGGGATCATCAACGACGAGGTGCCGGTTCCGGCCCCCGAAGCCGTCCCCGAGGGTCCCGTCGCCCCGGTCGAGGTTGTCGAGGCCGGCGAGGGCTCCGCGACCTAGGTCGTGCCGAGAATGCGGATCGACCGTCCGCTCACTGTCGGAGTGGCTCAGCCTGGTAGAGTACGGGACTCATAGCGGGGCGCGGTCCGCGTCCCGGGGGACATCCTGGGGCCGGGGGTTCAAATCCCCCCTCCGACATTCTTCTTGGGCCCCCGGCCGGGACGGATACCCGCGCTATGGGCGGCCTGGACGTTCTCCGACGGGAATGGGTCGAGCCGAGGTCGTTGCCTGCCCACCCTTCCTTATACTGGGACACCCTCGCCGCGACCTAGAGGACCGCACCCTTGCGTTCTAGCATTGGGCGCCCGGCGTAGATTGAGGAGCTCAACAACGCGCCTCGCGCTGCTCTGGCTGGTCGTAGTGCTGAGCTCGACGGCGGGGCTCGGATGCGGCGTACTCTCGCCCCATACGGGAGGATCAACCCTCACGAGCCCACTGCCCGGGGCTACCCCCGTGGGCCCTGCTACGGCGCTTGGCATTCCATCGGCGCGACAGACCTTGGCTGCCGGGATCGCAGGAACGAGTCCACCCGTTCCGTCGACCGCGAGACCCGCCGTAACCCAATGGGCCGTCAATCACACCCTGGTTATCTTCAACAACTCTCTCCTTCCCGGGAACTTCCCGGTTCCGCTCGACGGCGTCGCGGGCTACGCTAGCTCGCTGGCGTACGACAATCGCTCTGGCGGGATTTACGCCGCGAGCTTCTCCGACTCGATCAGCGTGATTTCGGACACCACGAACGAGGTCGTGGACCTCTTCGAACCCTTCGCAACGACCCAGTATCTTACGTCCATCGCCTACGATTACAAGGACAACGAGATCTTTACCCAGTATACCGGCAACCCCGGGACGGTCGCCGTGACCTCTGCCGTTACGAACACGCTCGTCGCGACGATCGCCGTAGGAGACGTCACCGAGTACAACACCAATGGACTGGCGTACGATAGCGGACTGGGCGAAGTCTTTGCCTCGAACGGATTCTCCAGCAACGTCAGCGTGATCAGCACGACCACGAACAAGGTGGTCGCCTCGATCAACCTTACCGACCAGATCCCCTATGCGCTGGGCTATGACTCCGGGACCGACCAGGTATTCGCCGCGAACGAGGCGTCCGGATTCTCCGACGGCAACGTGAGTGTGATCGCCGACGCCTCCAATACCGTGGTCAAGACCATCGACGTCGGGATCTACCCCGACGCCTTCGCGTACGATAGCGCCAAGCGCGAAATGTACGTCGCCAACGGCAACTCGGCTAACGTGAGCGTGGTCAACGACACGACGGACGCCGTGGTTACTGCGGTCGGCGTCGGCGCCGTGCCCAGGGCGATGGCCTACGACCCCGCTCAAAACGAGGTTTACGTCACGTGCGGCAATTCGAACGTGAGCGTCATCTCGGATGTTTCGAACACGGTGGTGGCTACCGTGCCCTTGGCTACCGAGGGGGCGGCTCTCGGCGCGGCGTACGATTCGGCCGAGGGCGAGATATGGGTCCTCAACGGCTTGATCACGTACGCGAGCGCGATCTCCACGACCTCGAACACCATCGTGGTGAACGTGCTTCTGACGTTCAGCTCCCGCTACTGGGCATACGACAGCGCCCACCAGGAGGAGTTCCTCGCCGATCAGGCTTCGAACGAGGTTGCCGTCGTCTCCGACACGACGGACCACGTGGTCGCCATGGTCCAGTTCCCCGGCCCCGACCCCGAGCCCTATCGGGTTGTCTACGACAGCGGCAAGGGGGAGGTCTTCACCTCGGACTCGGCGGGCGGGGTCGGTCTCAGCGTCATTAACGACACGACCGACACCGTGGTGAATACCATTCAGCTGCCCGGCGTCGAGCCAACGGGTATGGCCTACGACCCGGCCAAGGGAGAGATCTTCGTGGGCAACGAGGCGGGCTCCAACGTCACGATCATCAACGACACCACGGACGCCATCGTCGGGGCGATCGCGAACGTCGGTAACATCCCCTGGAGCCTCGTCTACGACAGCGGGAAGGGAGAGATCTTCGTAGCCAACGATGGGACGGGGATCTCCGGAACCAACGTCACCGTGATCAACGACACCACAGACACGATCGTGACCGCGGTCAACATTGGAACCGATCCCCTCGGCGACATCGTCTACGATAGCGGGAAGGGCGAGATCTTTGTCCCGAACTACGGGAGCAGGAACGTCAGCGTGATCTCGGACGCCACCAACACCGTCGTGGCGACGATCTTCATCAGCACCCTCGTGTGGGGAGCGGCCTACGACGCCGCGGCCGACGAGATCTTCGTCGGCAACTTCAACGGCGACTATGAGAACGTCACGGTGATCTCGGACGTGACCGACACGACGGTCGGTTCGATCTTTCCCGACGCCTTCACCCCCTCGTCCTTGGCCTTCGATCCCGTGACGGGGGATCTGTACTCCGGTGACTCCAGCGACGGGACGGTCGCTGTCATTACTCCCCAGAGCGGCCCGAGCTCCACGCACTTCCCGGTGACGTTCACGGAGACCGGGCTCCCCCTCGGCACCTCCTGGGGCGTGACCTTCAACGCGACCCTCAACAGCTCGACGACGAGCTCCGTCGGGTTCTCTGTGCTGAACGGTAGCTACACGTTCGCGGTAGGTGCGGTCTCGGGGTACAACGCGAACCCGAGCTCGGGTCCCGTGACCGTAAGCGGTGGACCGCAGACCGTCCCCATCGTCTTCTCGGCGTCAGTTACTCCGACCTACACGATCACCTTCGAAGAGCAGGGCCTCCCGGCGTCCACATCGTGGAGCGTGACCCTCCAGTCCACGCCCCAGAGCTCCGTGACCAGTGTTCTAGCGTTCGTGAGGGCGAACGGCACGTACGCGTTCACGGTAGGGGCTGTCCCCGGCTATTCGGCCGCTCCGGCGTCGGGGTCGGTGATCGTCTACGGCACCGACGTGCTCAAGGAGATCAACTTCACGGTGTCGGCGCCGAGCGGGGGCTCGTCCAGCTCGGGGTTCTTGGGCCTTCCCGGGTACGAGGGGTACGCCCTACTGGCTGCGTTGGCCGGGCTCCTTGCCATCATGCTCTTCTTCTTTGCCGGGTGGCGTCACAAGTCCCGGATCGTGTTCGTCGAGGAGGGGTTGCCTCCCGGGACCACATGGACAGTGACGCTCGACGAGGTCTCGAAGGCGTCCCCCACGACGGAGATCATGTTCCTCGTGCGGTCCGGTGATCACCCCTTCAAGATCGGACCCGTGAAGGGATGGACCCCTGCGCCCGCCGCCGGCTTGGCCCACGTGGGCCGCGACCGGGTCGACCTCCACGTCACGTTCACCGGGGTTCCGCCGGTCCGGTAGCGCCCGCGGGCGCTGGTCCGGGCCGGGGTCGGGCCCGCCGACTCTGCCCTTCCGGCGGAGGGGGTGGCCCGGAGGCTCAGCGGCGTACCGGGTTGGCTACGCTCACCGAATGGATGGAGGGGAAGCTGAACGGCACGAGTTTCCAGGTCTTCCCAGCGTCCGGGCTGACGAACAGCTGTCCCGTGGTGGTGCCGACGTAGATCCCCGGAGGGCTCAGGTTGTCGGTCGCGATCCCCTCGCGTTGGACGCCGAAGTGACCGGGGAACGCCTTCGGACCGAGCAGCTTGCGCCACTTGCGGGTCTTGTCGTTCCACTCGTGGACCTGGAAGTGTCCCTCACCGGTGACCCGAGCCTGCCCGTCCAAGCGGACGAAGTACGCCTTGCCGGGCGCCGAAGGAGGGGACGCGACGGTGAACCCAAAATCGTCCCCCAGAGGCTTGCCGATCCGGACCCACTTCTCCATCCGGTCGTGGGAGACGTACATGCCGCCGTGGTCCTGTCGGTAGAAGGTGTCGGGGTCCGCGGCGTCCGCGGCCACGTCGTGCACGCACTGCCCGGTCTCGGGGAACTTGTTCGGAAGGAACGGTGCCTCGACGCCCTTGTTGGTCGCCTTCCAGGTCTGCCCGCCGTCCTCAGACCGGAACGTTCCCACTGCGGACAGGCCGATGTACAGGCGTCGGGAGTCCCGGGGGTCGATGAGGATCGTGTGCAGGCAGGCCCCGCCGAACCCCGGGGCCCAGTCCTTCTTCGCGGGGTGGTTGTTGATGGCGTCGATCGGGTCCCAAGTGGACCCAAGGTCGGAGGAGCGGAAGATCAGGTGCGGGTCGGCCCCCAGGTACAGGGTGTCCGGCTCGCTCGCGAGACCGGGCTCGATGTGCCAGAGGTTCGTCACGGGCCTCTTCACGGCGGCCGCGGGGTTCGAGTCGTCAAATGGGGACGGGCGGTCCTTCCGGACGGGGGTCAGGGGAGTGCCGATCTCCTTCCAGTGCTTGCCCCAATCGCGGGAGCGCTGGACCTCCGGGCCCCAGAACTGGTTGTTCACGGCGGCGTAGAGGTCGCCCGGATGCCGAGGGTCCGCCACGACGTGGTAGACCTCGTTGCCGGTATGGGCCAGGGGGCCGACCTTCCAGGTCTTCCGCTTGGTGTTCCCCTCGACGACATACGTTCCCTTTCGAGTGCCGACCAGAATTCGGATCTTCTCGTTCGCTGCCACGCTACGGAGCTCCTACCCTCCCGCTATCGAATGGAGGATATCTATGGTTCGTGCCCCCGCGAGCGGGGTGGCCGGACCCGTCGTCCCGCTGATATCCTGCCCGTCCACGAAGACACGGACGTACTTGCGCAGCTGCCCCGTCTCGTCTCGAAGCTTGAACCGGAGCCCGGGATACCGTTCCTCGAGCGCGTCGAGCAGGTGCTCGACGGAATCGGCGTCGACCTTCTCCTTCCCCCGAGGGCCGAACTCTCGGAGCCAACTGTCCAGGTGAACCTCGAGCATGACGCGGCCTAGGGTCGCAAGGGAGCCGGGGTCTTCAAGGGTCCGGAGGGAGGACGCAGGCCGGGGTGGGCCCGAGGAACCACGATCACGACGGCTCTCCTCTCCCGCCGCTCTTCGAGGAAAGCTCCCGCTTCAGGCGATCGAGCTCGGGCACCAGGTCGGCCCGTACCACCGGCAGGTTCAGTCGGTCGAGCTCGGTCACGCGAGCCTGAGCGTCCGGCAGGTCCCCCCGGGCCAGGGAGAGCTGTCCGAGCCGGAGCACCACGTCGATCTCCTCGAGCGTGTGGTTGAGCCCCCGGAGCAGGCGGTACGCCTCGAGAAGGTCGACCTGTGCCGGGTCGAAAGCGCCCTGGCCCAAGGCGATCTGCCCCCGTACCTTCAACGTGACGCTCATCCCGACCTGGTCCCCGATCCGGTCGAAGAGCTCGCGAGCCCGCTCGACCTTCTCGGCGGCTTCTTCGAACTGCCCGCCCTCCTGGAGCAGCTCCGCGGTCTTGTACATCGCCCACGCGATCCGGCGCGGGTCCTTCGCCGCTTCCGCGAAGCGGATCGCCTCGCCGTAGACGGTGAGAGCCTCCTGCCTTTGGGCGGAAGTGGACCGGGCGTCGGCGAGAATATCCCCCAGGAAGAGGTGCGCTTGGGCCGATTCCCGGGCCGAGCCGAGCCGGTCGCGGGTGGACGTGGCCTCGCGCGCCTCCGAGATCGCGAGCTGGATCTGCCCCATCATCTGAAGGCAGGCCACTCGCCAGACCTGGGCCCGCGCAAGGACCAGCTCGTTCCCGAACTCCCGAGCGAGACGGATCTCCTCCGTGTGATGGGCAAGAGCCTCGGGATAGTGACCGTCGTAGTAGAGGACCTGCCCGGCCTGCCTATGGGCTCCGATGCGCACGAGCAGCTGGTCCTCGAGCCCGGGGGTCTCCAGAACCTTCTTCGCCAACTCGGCGGCGGCGGGCATGTCCCCCTCTCCGGTGAGGACCCGCCCGAGGAACAGCTCGAGCGTCGCCCGACGCCGCGGTGTCAGGCGCCTGTCGTCCTTCTCCCGTTCGAGGAACTCCCGAAGGATCCCCTCGGAGTCCCTCAAGAGGCCAAGCTCCTCGGTGATCCGCGCGAGGTCGAGGACCAGGTCCGACTCCCCGTCGATGTCCTCCACGCTCAGTTCGCGCTGGCTCTCGAGCGCACGGGAGTAGTGGTCCCAAGCGGCGTCCGGCGCGAGGGCGCGTTCGGCGAGCTCGGCCGCGCTGCGGTTGTAGTGGACCGATTTCTTCGCATCCTTGCCGAGGTAGAAGTGGCGGGCGAGGGCGTACGTTCGGGAGACGTCCGGGCTCCCTACGGCTTCCAGGGCCTCCCCGGCCTTGCGGTGCAGCTGACGGCGACGGTTCTCCGGGAGCTGGCTGTACGTCTCCTCCCGGAGTCGGTCTTCGGGAAACGTGAGCCTCTCGTCGAGGTGCTCGAACAGCAGCCGACGCCCGACCAGCCGGTCGACGACCTCCGTGAGACGTTCCTCGTCCGTGCCGCTCGCGCGCAAGAGGAGGTCGAACGCGAACTCGGGCCCGAGCACCGCGGCGAGCTCGAGCACACCCCGCGCCTCTTCGTCCGTACGGGCGAGACCGTGGGCGGATCCGTCACCGCCCTCGTCACCGGAGGAACCACTGCGGGCCAACTGCTGGAGGAGGAGCGGATTGCCTCCGGTCTCGGAAAATCGCCGCGCGACCTCCCCGGGGGTCAGGTGCAGGGACGGGTCGCTCGTCCTCAGGAAATCGCTGACCTCGGTCGATGTCATCGGCCGGAGGACGATCCGTTCCGCCCGCGTCACGCGTTCGAACTGCTCGAGCCGCGTTCGTCCGGCTCTCGAGAGCGAGCCGTACGGGCGGGTGGCGCCCAGGATCCAGAGAGGCCGGTCCTTCAGCTCGTTCGCGAAGAACTCCACGGCCGCCAGCGACGATTCGTCCGCGCGGTGAAGGTCGTCCAGAATGACGACGGTCGGCCCGTGCCGGGTGAACTCGAGGAATCGCTCGGCGATCCCCGAGAGGACGCGGTCTCGCGACATCGTGTTCCGCCCGGTGGACCCGCCGAGCAGGTCGAGGAGCCGGCCCTCGATGCCGACCGGCGTTGGAAGCTCCTTCTCGCCTAGCGGGGGCACGAAGCCGAAGAGCATCGGACCTCCGCCAAAGGTGGGGTCCTCGTCCGACCGCAGGGTCGGGTCATCGCGGGCGCTCCCGATCGCGGACTGGAGGAGCGAATACGGCGGGGGGTCGTCGAGTGGAGGGGCCCGGCCGAAGAGCAACCGGACCCTGCGGCGATGGACGTCGCGGACGAGGTCGGCGATCAGGGTCGATTTCCCGACCCCGGTGTCGCCCACGAGAAGGGTGACCCCTCCCGCGCCACCCCGAGCGTCCTCGAATCGTCGGTGCAGGACCCCGGCCGTCTCCGAGCGCCCGACGAAGACGCGTTCGGGGTCGGGATCGGCCGTCATCGTCCTCGGATGAAGAGATGGCGGCGTTCGACTATTTACGTGCCCGAGCGGAGCCGCCGAAACGGCAGCTCCCGGCGAGCAGCGCGAGAACCGGGGCGAGGCCAACCCTCCGGCCGCGAGGTATCAGGCTCGGAAGGGCGCGATCAGCGGGCCGGTTCGGCCTCGAGGATCCGGTCGAGCAGCCCGATCGGCGGGCAGCCGGAGCCGAGGACCGCGTCGTGGAACGCCCTGAGCTCCCCATGGAACTTCTTCGCGAGGACGCGACGGCGCGCGTCGAGGATCGCAATCTTCCCGAGCGTGTAGCAGAAGTACTCCGGGTCGAACGTCCCCCGAAGCGCTTCACGCTGCGCGGGGAGGCGGTCCATGTGCGCCGCGGTCTCGAACAGCTGGGTCGCCCGTTCGACCGACCAGCTCGCGGTGTGAAGGCCGATCGACGACAGCAGTCGGCAGTTGCGGAGGAGAGCGTCGTGCAGCTGGGCTATCTCCGCAGAGGCGGTCTCCCCGTGCAGGCCGGCCTCGACCGCCAGCTGCTCGGTGTAGTGGGCCCAGCCTTCGACGAAGGAGAGCGACATGTAGACCTTCCGGGCGAGCGAGCCCGGCGTGGCCCGAAGGTGCAGGAACTGGAGGTAATGGCCGGGGTAGACCTCGTGCACGGTCACGTTCCTCAGGACCGGGCGGTTCAGCGAGCGCAGCCACTCCTCCTTCTGGACCGGGGTCCACTTCGTGTCGACGAGCGTGACGTAATAGATCCCCACAGGGGTCTTCGTGTCGAACGGTCCGGGCGGATTCATGCTCGCGGTGGTGGTGGCGCGGCCGAAGGCCGGCGTCTCCTCGACCCGGCACTCGGCCCCGGCGGGGATCGTGACGAGCGCCTTCGACTCGACGAACGCCCGGGTCTCCTCGACGAACGAGTGCGCGGTCGAGAGGAGCTGGTCGGCGGGCGGATGGTCGAGGCCGATGCCCAGATGGAGCTTCTCGGGCGGCACGCCCTGAGCCTTCGCAATCTCGGCGAGGCGAGCCTGGTTCCGGGCGAGGTCCGCCTCGCCCGCCCGCCGCATGTCGGCGAACGGGGACTCGATGCCCTCCCGCACGAACAGGAGGCGCTGGTACTTCGCGGCCCCGAGAGCGAAATCGTCGGTCGCTTTCGGGAGCATATCGTCGCGGAGCCATCGCAGGAAGTCGGCGAGGGCCTTCTCCGCCGGAACCCGCACCGTCGCGACCAAGGCGCCGAGACCGGCTGCCGCGGCGAACGCCTCCGCGTCCGCGAAATGTCCGGGGATTCCCTCTCCCATCGAGAGCGCGAGCTCCACGAACGGGCGCGGGAGGGGTGCCCGAAGCCGCGCACGGCCCTGCTCGAACATCGTTGGCAGCGCCTCGAGCGTCCGCACGATGGCGGCAACGCGCTCCGGAGCCGGGGCGTACTCGCGGACGAGATAGGAGGTCAGGGACAAGAGACCGACGTAGCCCATCGGATTGCGGTCGAGGTCCATCGATTCGCGGAGACCGAAGAGCGGGGCCTCGAGGAGCAGGCGCAGCAGCAGCCGGTCGATCTGGCGTTCCTCTGTCAGGGAAGCGGGGTCGAGGGCGTCGATGCGCCGGAGCAGTGTATCCGACTGTCCGGCCCATCGTTCCGTGGCCGCGCGCGAGAGGTCCGGCACCCGACCATCGTACGCGTGGAGACCGAGCCCGACCGCGTACGATGGCTGAAACTCGAACAGGTGGTCGACGACCGCCTTCTCCACGGCATCGAACTCGGCTGCGGTCGTCACGGACGGGTTCCCTGAGCGAGCCGGGGTCTAAAGCTGGCGGCCTCGAATGGAAGCGGAGCGGTGGTCACTCGACCCAGGTCATGCCACACTTCGGGCAGGCGCCGTGCTCCAGGGCACTGCCGCACACGAAGCATGTTGCGTAGGTCCCGCGGTGGTTGTGTGCCTCCCCCACCGGTTCGGGAAGGCGAACGGGAAGGGGCGGGGGCGGGAGCGCCAGCTCGGGCGGTGAAGTTGGACCCGAGGGTGCGGCAGAGGAGGGGGATTTCGTCCCGGGCGAGGGGCCCTGAGGAACTGAGGAAGGGCGCGGGCCCTGAGCCCCGGGGGGGCGCTGACCCGGCCGCGCGGGTGGCTTTCCCGTCGGCCGGGCGGGCGTCCGACCCGCGGGAGGCTTGGTCGGTGGGACCGCAGCCTTCTCCGTCGAATCGGGCTCGTCCGAATCCCGGCGGCGGCGCCGGAAGAACCCCATGCTCCCCCGAACCGCCTCGCTCCTTTACCCTTCTTCCTCCGAACACGCACACCGCTTTCTGGGCCGGCGGCCTGCGCGGCCATGTCATCGCCCGGCGACCGGCTGAAATCCCTGGGACTCCGTCTGCCACCCCCTCCTCGACCGGCGGGCGCGTACGTACCCGTCGTGCGGTCGGGCACCCTCGCATGGGTATCGGGCCAGATCGCGTTCGAGGCCGGCACGGTCGCGCGCCCGGGACTGGTCGACCGCGACGTCCCGCTGGACGTCGCCCAGGGCCTCGCTCGCCAGGCCTCGCTCCAGGCGCTGAGCGCGCTCGAGCAGGAGCTCGGCTCCCTCGACCGCATCCAGCGGATCGTCCGAGTCGGGGTGTTCGTGGCCAGCTCACCCGGATTCCAGCGCCAGCACGAGGTCGCGAACGGGGCGACCGAAGTGCTGATCGAACTGTTCGGGGCGGCCGGTCGGCCCTCTCGCTCCGCTGTCGGTGTGGCGGGCCTCCCGCTCAACGCCCCCGTGGAAGTCGAGGTCGTGGTCGAGACCGGCTGAACCGTCCCCCGCCCCGGAGCCCGTCTCCCCCACCTCATAACCCGTCGGAGGGTGCTCTCCCGCAGTGGAGACCACGCGCTGGCCCGGGGTCCATCGCGAGGGGCGGGACCTTTACACCGTCAACGGCGAGCCCGGAACGCGGGTCTACGGCGAAGCGCTCCGCACGGTCGACGGGGTGGAGTACCGACTGTGGGACCCGTTCCGGTCGAAGCTCGCGGCGTTCCTTCTGTCGGGGGCGCCCCCTGACCTCCTCCCACCCGCACGTCGCGTGCTCTACCTAGGCGGGGCGCACGGTACGACCGTGAGCCATCTTTCCGACCTTTGGCCCCAGGCGGGGATCTTCGTCGTGGAGAAGAGCCCGGCCTCGTTCGCCCCTCTCCTCGCCCTTTCGCGGCGGCGGACGAACCTTCTGCCCCTCCTGACGGACGCGCAACTTCCCGAGAGGTACCGGGCCGACGTGGGTGAGGTCGACTTCCTCTACCAGGACGTCGCCCAACGGGACCAGGCGGGGATCTTCGTGGAAAACGTAGAGGCGTGTCTCGCCGCGGGGGGACGGGCGATCCTGATGGTGAAGGCGCGGTCGGTGACCCAGCGCCGATCCCCGAGCACGATCGTGCGGGAGACCCGCGAACGGCTCGGCCGGGCTGCTCTCCGCATCGACGGGGAGGCGTCCCTCGCCCCGTTCTCGCGCGACCACGTCGCGCTCGCCGTGCGTCGCTGATCCCGCGTTCCATCCCCCGCCGGGGGGTGCGCCCGAAAGACCCCGAACCCGCCTCGGAGCGCCGGGTGGTTGGCTACGCAGCGACGCGTTGGGCCCTACGCTCGGCACTCCTGCCGTGGCCTCGCCCTCCTCGTTCTGTGGATGGTCCTCGCGGCGGCGGCGCCGAACGGGGGAATGGGATCGAGCGGGACCGTCCGCCCGGGGGCCTCGCTCGAGGGCACACCCGACCCTGTCGGCCCCTTCCTGACGGTCGCTCCGGCGAATTGGTGGATGGTAGAGGGAACGAACGTCAGCCTCCACGCGAGCTGGACCCAGATCCCACCCGGCTGCACGATCTCTCCGGACTGGTTCCGCTGGTCGGTCGCAGTCGGCGGCTCGCTGGGCACCCTTTCCCCCGCCAGCCTCTCGGAGGCAAACTTCACGGCCGGCGGGCTGGGGAGCGGAGCCACCGGGATCGTCGTCCGGTCCGCGGCCGAGCTCGGATGCGGTTCGAACCAAACGGCCGCGTTCCGAACCGCCCGCTCGAACCTCACGATCGACGCGCCCCTGACCCTGCGGAACCTCTCGATCGTCCCCAACCCGATCCCAGCGAGGGCCGTCGCGTCGCTGTCGGGCATGATCGTCGGGGGCCAAGCCCCGTACGAGCTGCGGATCTCGTGGGGGGATGGAACGGTCGGATGGACGAACGTGACCCGCCCTGGTACGTTCTCCCTCAACCGTTCGTTCGAGGCCGGGGTGTATTCTCCCGCCCTGCTCGTCGAAGACGGTGCGGGGTTCCTCGCCAACGATTCGGTGGAGGAGCCGCTCAACGTGAGCCCTGACTTCGCGGTGGGGGTCGTTCCGTCGAGCTTCGTGGCGGAGGTTGGCGTACCCCTCCAGCTGACGATCGCGGACGTGAACTCCCCGTCCGGCTTCTCCTCGGTGCTGTCGTGCGGGGCCGCTGCCTCCGCCGAGAGACCGAGCGGGACCCCATCCCCGTCCCTTGCTTGCACGTTCGCAGACCCCGGGAGCTCGCTGGTCGCGTTCGAGGCTGTGGGCGCCACTTCACCCTACCCCGTGGCCAGCGCCCTCCTCGACGAAGCGGT
>Ga0074044_10000950_pt1 | contig 26691 bp, 25 predicted proteins | sample BogForMeECP23OM1_FD_94443 | JGI IMG/M metagenome (GOLD analysis project Ga0074044, IMG submission 94443) | Bog forest soil microbial communities from Calvert Island, British Columbia, Canada - Bog Forest MetaG ECP23OM1 | ecosystem: Environmental > Terrestrial > Soil > Wetlands ... | reverse complement strand
TGCGGTGTGCAGATGGCAGATGGCGATGGCGAGCGCATCGGCGGCGTCGGCGGGTTCGGGGATCTGATCGAGATTCAGAAGGCGCGTCACCATTTGCTGGACCTGATGTTTTTCGGCCCGGCCGTATCCGACCACCGCGGACTTGATGGAGAGTGGCGAGTATTCGGCGACTTCGAGTCCGGCGGAAGCGGCGGCCAGCATGGCGACTCCGCGCACCTGGCCGAGTTTCAAGGCAGACTTCACGTTGGCGGCGTAGAAAACGTCTTCGATGGCGACGCGGTCGGGCCGGTGCTGGGAGATGAGTTCCTGCAGGCCGATCGAGATGCGCGAGAGGCGCGTGGGCATGGGGTCGCGCGGGGAAACTTTGATGGCGCCGCAAACGATGCACACGAGGCGGTCATTGTTGCGGTCGTCGGAGAGCAAGTCGACTACGCCGTATCCGGTGTATTCCGTGCCGCAGTCGATGCCGAGGACGCGCATGAAGGAAGTGTAGCAGGAGAGTTCTCCGCTCTCAGCGATCGCTTCTCAGCGTGATAACCTAGTTGGATTCGAGCCCATTGCAACAAACGGTAGGGCGGAGTGCATCCGCTCCCAAAGCAAACTCATACTCGGTCTCGAGAATCATATGAGGAGCAGGCGATGAAAATTGGGGTGCTAACGGGCGGGGGCGACTGTCCCGGGCTGAATGCGGTCATTCGGGCAATCGTCCGCAAGGGCGCTTTTCACTATGAAGACGGTTTCGTGGGCTTTATGGAGGGCTGGCGCGGTTTGCTGGAAGACAAGACCATGGAACTCGACCTCTCGTCGGTGGGTGGCATCCTGCCGCGTGGGGGCACGATTCTGCGCACTTCGCGCACCAATCCGGCCAAGCACGACGGCGGCCTGCAGCGCTGCATCGAGAACCTGAAGAAACATGGCTGTGACGCGCTGATCGCCATTGGCGGCGATGACACGCTCTCGGTGGCGCAGAAACTTTTCGAAAGGGAAGTGAAAGTGGTTGGCGTTCCGAAGACCATCGACAACGACCTGGCCGGCACCGACTTCACCTTCGGCTTCGACACGGCTGTGAATATAGCGACCGAAGCCATCGACCGCGTGCATACCACGGCCGAGGCGCACAATCGCGTGATCGTGGTGGAGGTGATGGGACGCGCCGCGGGTTGGATCGCAGCCTACAGCGGCATCGCTGGCGGCGCCGACGTCATACTGGTCCCCGAAGTTCCTTTCGATATTGACCAGGTGGCGGAGTTGATTCGTCAACGCAGCGACCGCGGAAGATATTTCAGCATCGTGGTGGTAGCTGAAGGCGCGAAGTTTGCCGATGGTAACGAGAAACACTGTGAATCGTCCCTGCAATCGGGGCGCGATGAGTTCGGGCATGTTCGGTTGGGCGGTATCGGCTCGACCGTGGCGAGCGAGATCGAAAAGCGGACCGGCTTCGAGTCGCGCTCGGTAGTGCTCGGCCACATCCAGCGCGGCGGATCTCCCACCGCTTACGACCGCGTGCTGGCCACGCGCTACGGACTGAGCGCCGTCGACATGGTGCACCGCGCCGAATTCGGGCAGATGGCCGCGCTGCGGGGGAACAAGATTATTTCCATCCCGCTGACGGAAGCCATCGCTTCGAATCGTAAGGTGAGTCAGGAAATTCTTGACGTCGCCATCGGCATTCTGGACAAGCTCGACTATAAGGTTACGAAAGTTTCCTGACCTGACGCGGAATTTGAGCAAGGGGAAGGGCGCTTTGCCGCTCTTCCCCTTAACCATTTGGGTCTTTGCAATCTGCAGAAAAAGGTGGTCTTAGATGCCGGCCCTTAAGGGGCGTCTGATCTCCCGTTGAGACGCGGCAAGCCCCGTCCCTACAGGGCGGAAGACCTTACCGCCCCGTACAGCAAAACGTGCAACCAGAGCGGGATTCGCTTGGCATTGCGCGGGTTTCAGGGCATACTAGCTCAAGCACTCCCCCTCGACCGATTACGATTTCGGAGGAGGCTCCGTGCACATGTTTCAAAACGAAATCCATCCCGAAAACCATCTGGAGCGCGCAACGCCGCTCCCCTTGCCGCCCGCGCTTCAGGTTGCAGAAGTGCAGCGGAAGCGGATGCTCATCGCGCTGGGGATCCTGCTGGTGGCGCTGGTGGCGGTGGTTCTGAAAGACTGGGATTTCTGGTTTCCGCCGGACGGTGAAGTCCAGGAAGCTGCGGTTCGACGCAGGAGTAAGGGCATGGCGGCGGCGCCTGCCAGCGCGCCGGCGACTCCCACGCGGGGACGCAAGGCAGCCAATTCGCCGCCCGCACCCGTCGCTGCGGCCGAAGCTCCCTTTTCGGCAACCACCGAGCGCGCAGCGCTGCCTCCTCTGGAGGTGGAAGTGGTAGCCGGAAACCGCCACATCAACATACCCGCGAAAAGCAATGCCATCCATCTGGACGTGGACTCGGGCGCGACCTCTTCCGCATCGACGCCGAATGGGATGGTGAGTGCGGGCGATCGCGTGCAGCTTTCGCCGCTAACGGCGCAGAGTGTGACCGTTTCGGTGCCACCGGATTATCCCTTGCTGGCGCGGCAGATGAAGGTGCAGGGCGCAGTCAGTTTGATGGCGCTCATCTCGCGGGACGGCACCATCCAGGAGTTGCAGATTCTCAGTGGCCCAGGCATCCTGGCTACCGCAGCTCGCGAGGCGGTGAAGCAGTGGCACTTCAAGCCGTACCTCCAAAACGGGCAGCCCGTGGAAACTCAGGCGCGCATCACGGTGAACTTCACCATTTCGACAAATTGAGCGGGGGCGGGATCGGGGTACTCTCTTGCTCGTGCAGGCCTGCGCTTGCGGACGAGAGTGTCCGCGCCACACATCTGCACTCAGGTTTTCGGCGGAGTGAATCGTCACTACCAGCGATATGGGCTTCTGCGGAAAATTAAACGGGCGTCCGGATTCTTGCGAATCCGAGACGCCCGGGCAGCCCTCCCCCAGAACTGCTCAATTGGGAATGTAAAACTAGGCGGCAAATCTGAAAATGGCACGCGGGTGCTAAACTTATTCCACCAAAGTGCCACCCCGTAAATCACACATTACAAAGCCTGAATCCAGACTTGACCGTTGCTTCTACTCTGAAAACACCATTTTCCCGGGCGCCGTTCCAATGGAAAAGGGCGCGCCCACGATAGTCGTGAGAGCGCCGGTCGATGGATTGTAGACATAACCCTGAATGCCGGTTGGACCGCCGATATAGAAAAATCTGCCGCTGGGATCGAAGAGGGCGAACAGCCCGCCTGCAGGCACGCTGAACGGCGAGTTCGTCAGGGCCACAAGTTGTCCGTTCGCAGGATTGATCGCGAAACACCAGACGGAGAAGCTCGACCCCGGGGCCACGGCGTAAACCCGCGTGCCGCTAGGATCGATGGTGATCGTGGTGGGGCCCACGGAGCCCACAATGGAGGTAAAGGGCGAGCCGAGTATCGGGGTCAGCGCACCGCTGGTGGGGTCGATGTTGAACCCGGAAATGTTACCGATGGTGGACTCATTTGGGGGAAGGTTGATTGCCGAAGGGTTCGTAACATAGAGGAACCGATCGCTCCCATCCACTGCCAGGCCGAGGGCTCCCCCTCCCTGTCCCGAAGAGACTGGAGTCCCAGGGACCAGACTGAGCACGCCGTTCGAAAACGAAAAGCCGGTGACCATCCCAATCTCCGGATTGGTTACATAAACAAACTGGCCGGAATGCGTGAACAGAATCTCAGTTGGATTCGTATTCGCGGGGACGGGCGATCCGACCGGGGACAAAGCGCCGGTGCTGGGATCGATGGAGAAAACGGAAATGTCGCCACCGTTGGAATAATTATTGGTTACTAACAAGTACTTGCCTGAGGGGTCGATGACTACCGCATTCGGAGAGGAACCGACTGGAATCGGACTGGCGCCGAGCGTCAAAGTCCCGTCGCCGGCGACGTTGAAAATCGAGATCGTGGCGTCGAAGGCATTGATTGCGTACAGGATGTTTTTTGACGGGAGGAACGCCAGGCCGCTGGGGGTAAAGTCTTCCTGTTGCGGCGTCTGCCCTCCAGTGTAGATGTTGCCGGTTGTGCCGTTGACGTGCAGCAGAAGCACGGAACCCAACGCTGGCAGGGTCACGTAGGCATCGTGGTTAGATGTCGCAGTACTCTGGCCGCTGTTGCCGCAGGAAAGGGAAAATCCGGCCAGAACGACGAACGCGGCCACCAGAATGCGGAGGCCACCACTTTGACCTATCCGTGCGGCACGCGCCGCCCTTAGAAAGCTCATTTGAGAACCAGCTCCTCAATATTCAAAGATGAGAACGAAAAGATCGTGTTCACTATCGTGCACGAGAAGGCGGCAACTCGCAACTGCATCGGGTGACCTGTTTATTGAGAAGCTCCGTTCAGCAAGTTCCGCAGCACCGCGACCTCTGCCTTGATGCCCGAATGGAGTGCCGGATCCACGTCCGGCGCAAAATATGGGGAGTGATTGGATGGCAGCATAACCCCGGTATTTTTGCTCTCAGCATACTTCTGCGGGTCAGCGCCTCCTAGGCTCATGTACAGCGAGGGAACGCCCTGTTCGATGAAAAAAGCGTAGTCCTCGGACGGTGTGATAGGTCCGGTTGTAATCACGTTCTCTTTTCCGAGCACGGCTTCGAGTGGCGCTCTCAGGCGCTCGGCGAGACCGGGGTCGTTGTATACCGAGTCGGTCGACTCGTAGTGTTCGATGAGCGGTTCCTGCTGCGCCCCGCCAGCCAGCGCCTCGGCTTTGGCAATGCGGTTGATGGCCGTCAGAACCTGTTTGCGCACATCGGCTTTGTAGGTTCGCACAGTGAGGCCAAGCTCCGCCTGGTCGGGAATGATGTTGTTTTTCGTGCCTGCCCGGACGTAACCGACGGTTACCACGGCCATCTCTCCCGGCTTCACTTCGCGCGAAACGATGGTTTGCAGAGCGAGAATCGTTCGGGCGGCGATCACGATGGGATCGATGGTCGCATGCGGCGCAGCACCATGCCCGCCTTTGCCGTAGATTGTGATCCGCAGGGAATCGGCATTTGTGTTGTAAACGCCGGGAGTGATCCCCACCTGGCCGGCAGGAAGATAGTTGCCGACATGCAGAGCGACTCCGACGGCCGGCTTTGGAAAGCGCGTGAACAGGCCATCGTCGATCATTCTCTTGGCCCCGGAGATCGTCTCTTCGGCCGGCTGGCCAATCAGCATCAACGTGCCGTGCCAGCTTTGTTTGCTGTGCGCCAGAATGTCCGCGGTCGCTACCAGCGCTGCCATGTGCAGATCGTGGCCGCAGGCATGCGCCACAGGGACGTCGTGTCCAGAGTCGTCCTGGGCATGCACCTTGCTCGCAAAGGGAAGTCCGGTCTTTTCTTCGACTGGAAGCGCGTCGAGTTCGGAGCGCAGCATCACCGTGGGCCCGGCGCCGTTTTTGAGAATGGCTACAATGCCGGTGCCGCCGACTCCTTCCGTGACTTCATAGCCTAGGCTGCGCAAACGAGCGGCGAGTTTGGCAGCGGTCTGGGTTTCGTGCGAGGACAATTCCGGATTCTGATGAAGATCGATGTACAAATCGTGGGCCGCTGGGTAGACGGCGTCCACTTCTTTGGAACTCGCCGCAGTCTGCGCGTAGCCGGAAACGGCCAGCGAGAAAAACAGGAACAGCTTTGCTGTTTTCATGATCAACCGATGATATTCACCGATGATCGGCACGGCAAGTTAGCCCACTCAGGGGCATCTGTCGAATCGGGTGGTTGGGTGATCTTAGACGGCCCGATGACCGGATCGATTCGATGCGGCGCGATGTGTTCTAATCGTGGTATCGCAACATCAGTTGAGCCAAAATCAGCGTGTTCCAAGTAAGATTGCGTCGTGATCGACATCCACTGCCACATTCTGCCCGAGGTCGACGACGGCCCCAAGTCCTGGGATGCAGCTGTCGAAATGTGCCGCATGGCGGCAGCTGACGGCATTACCCATGCTGTCGCCACCCCGCACGCCAACGATCGTTACGCCTACGATCGCGGATATCTCTCCGGGCTTCTCGGCCAACTGCGCGAGAAGGTTGGTCCCGCGCCGCAATTGAGCCTGGGCTGCGATTTTCATCTTTCATTCGAAAATCTGGAACGCGTCCTGGAACAGCCGCACACCTTCACGATTGGCGAAACCAATTATCTGCTGATTGAACTCAGCAACTTCAGTGTCCCGACCCGGCTTTCCGAGTGTTTCACCCGCTTGGCAGATCGCGGGCTCACGCCGATCCTTACCCATCCCGAGCGCAACCCGATCCTGCAGCAAACGCCGCAGCGCATCCTGGAGTGGGCGGAGCAGGGCTGCCTGATTCAGGTCACGGCTTCTGCGCTGACGGGGCTCTGGGGAGAGCGGCCTGAAATCATCGCCCGCTGGCTGCTCGACCGCTCTGCCGTCCACATCCTCGCCTCCGACGCTCACGACACCAGACGCCGCATCCCGAATCTTTCCGCGGCTCGCGATGTAGCGGAAAAGATTGTGGGAACCGACTATGCCGAAGCGCTGGTCGAAGGCAACCCGGGCGCAATCGTCAACGGACAACCGATCCCTTACTGCCCGCGGCCTTTGCTGGATTAGGCCACAACGACGCCCGACGCCTCATTTGGCCGGTGCGTAGAAATAATAGTCGGCCGTGTAACTGCGTTTCGTTTCGGCGTCACGGTGCGACTCGTCGCATCCCTCGGCGGGCGGCTTGCCACCGTGGGTGTGGACGCGCTGAATGGTGGTTACGCTCGTGAGCAGACCCTTTCCGGAATGACCCACGGCATTCACCAGCAACCATGGAATGGAGTCGGAGTCCGTGGAGTCCACGTGAGCCGTGGCTTTGCCCATGACTTCGCTGCCGTCGCTCAGTTTCCACGCAGGACCAGCGGAATGGCTTCCGATGACGTTGCCCTTTCGATCTTTCAGTTCGGCCTCGGGCGCCTTGAGAGTCCAGATGAACTTACCGTCTGCGCCAGCTTGGCAGGTATAGATCTGCGATCCGGAGGCATGTGCGAGTAAGACAACTTCTTCGCCGGGGTGCGCCTGAATCGCATTCGGAACGTCGGGAGGCGGCTCTTTCTGTGCGTTGGCTAAGGGGAGCGCGAGGATAGATCCGAGCAAGATGGGGCCAATGGGAACAATGATCGCGGCCGCGATTTGCGTAAGTCTTCGCATGGCGCGATTGTAGCAGGCAGAAAACCTGCCGGAAGAGTTCGAGGCGACTCTGTTCTGCGCCACCTCCCTCGTCCACCCGCGGCTTCTCAACGCGAATCCAAATACGCTAGGTTCCAGTGAGGATTGGATCAACGCGTGCCGGCTACTGCTGGGGTAGGTTCGCCGGCGTTTGTTTAGGCGCAGGCGGCGGATCGCCCGCCGCGGGGGCGGCATTCGTCGTCATTGCACTTTCCGGATTGAGCAGATGATCGTGACTGGGGCCTAAGCCGAGTTTGATCAGCGCTCGGGAATCTGGAGTCGTCTTCGATTGCCACCCCTGATCTGCCTGATAACGCTGCATCGCGGCCTGGGTGGCGGTGTCCCACGCGGCCGTTGGCTCACCCTGCATGTAGTGCTCGCGGATGAGCGCTGTCTGAATTTCCCTGGCGCGATCGGAGTCAATCGCCTGCTGGCCACGCTTCTTCGCGATCTGCTTGGAGCCCTTCTTGCCGTGGGAGTTCTTGCTCTTCTGCGCCGATGTGTGAGCCGATGTGTGCGCCGAGGTGCGAGCCGAAGTGTGCGCCGAGGTGCGAGCCGAAGTGTGAGCCGAGGTGCTCTTGCTGCTCGCGTGCCCGCTGGTGTGATGCTTTGCTTTCGAGGTGGTTGTCGCAGAAGCGTGCGCCGGTTTCTTTGGCGGAGTCGACGTCTCTGCCTCTGCCATTGCGAGCCCAGGCACGGCCAGGCAGAGCAGCAGGCCGCAAAGCCCCACCCGTCGCCAACGCCGAATTTGATCAGAGCGTAGCATGTCTAAAGGCTTCGACCAATCGCGGCTCGACCATCAGAAATCAGTCGTTGGTCGTCAGACGTTGGTCGTTCGGGACGCGTCGATCGTTTGAAACCCGCGAACGACCGACGACCAGCGACTGACGACTGCCTTCCAACAAAAAACCGGCGAGACCAGGCCCACCCTTATCGTCCCCGAATCGGGGATGGAGTGCCAGTCTCGCCGGAGTATTCATCGGTTACGGAAGTGTACCTGCCAGGAAAATCGTTCCATCCTGAGCCCTTGCGCCTCGCGGACGCACCAGGAACACGACATCCTGCCCGCTCTTCAGCGACGACTCGATCTTGATAAAGTCGTCCGGATTGTTCACGGGCTGCTTGTTCACTTCCAGGATCACGTCGCCGCGATTCAGGCCGAGATCCTCGGCGAACGATCCCTGCTTCACGTCCTGCACCACCACGCCCTTGCCTGAGGGAATGCTCAAACGATCAGCCAGATCGGGAGTGATGCTGCGAACCGTGACCCCAAACTTGCTCGCCTTGGGTGTTTCCTCGCCCTGGCTTTCGTCTTCTTCGCCCAGACGGGAAGCGAACAGTTTCGAGCGATCGGCGATGGTCACCGTCGTGTCTTCCTTTTTGCCGTTGCGCACAAAGGCCAGCTTGGCCTTCGATCCCGGCTTGCGCGATGCGATATCAGCCACCAGATCGTCGCCGCTCTTTACGTCCTTGCCATCCACGGAGGTGATGGTGTCGCCGATCTTCAGGCCCGCCACCTCGGCCGGGCTGCCGGATACCACGTTCGACACGGTCACGCCCGATCCGTAAATGCGGGCGATGGCCGGGTTCGGTTGGGCTGAAAACTCAATGCCAATGGACCCGCGGGCAACCCGGTGTTCCGGACCGATCAACTGGTTGTAGACCTGCGCCACCGTGTTCGAAGGCATGGCAAATCCCACGCCCGCGTACGAACTCGTCTCCGTAAGGATGGCGGTATTGATGCCGATGACCTCACCGGCCATATTCACCAGCGGCCCACCGGAATTGCCTGGGTTAATCGCAGCGTCCGTTTGAATGAAAGATTGGAACTGGCGGTTGGGAACGATGTTGCGTCCCTTGGCCGATACGATGCCCGCAGTTACCGTTTCCTGCAGTCCGAAGGGACTGCCGATGGCGAGCACCCAGTCGCCAACTTCCATGCCGTCGGAGTTGCCCAGTTTGGCGGCCGGCAGCGGACGATCCATATCAATCTTGATCACTGCCAGGTCGGTCTCCTGGTCCATGCCGATCAGCTTGGCATCATGGCCCGGAGAAGCCGGGTTTTCATCCTGCAACTTCACACGAATGCGATCGGCCTTGTCGACCACGTGCCGGTTGGTGACGATGTAGCCCTTCGAATCCACAATCACGCCGGAACCGAGCGAGCGTTGGCGGATAGTGCCCGCCTCCGGGCCCTGACCGCCCTGGCCGCCGAAGAACTTGTCAAAGAAATCCTGGAACGGGCTGTCTTCATCACCATTGCCCTGTTCCTGATCCGGATCGGGATGCATGGAGCGCCGGTGGTGAGGGTTCTTAATGGTCGACTCGGTATTGATGTTCACCACGCTCGGCTCCAGTTGCTTGGAAATCTGGGAGAAAGCGGTCGAGAGCTGTTGCGGAGCGGGAATGGTCAGCGGAGTCGCATCCGACGACTTCTGTCCCTCCTTGCCTTTCACTCCATAGGAGACAATCGTGCCAATCAGAATTCCAACCGCCAGCGTCGCCAGAATCGTAAACATGTACGCCCAACGGTTGGCTTTGAGACGTACCCAAAAAGCGCTTTCGCGCGAATCCATTTCTTTCCTCCTAAGACTGCCCACTAAGACTGCCCAATTTTTTATTATACCTTCGCCCCAGGCAGGAATCGGTCGAAGGCCGCCAAATCCTTAGACGCAGAAAATGCAGTTCGCGTTAGCCACGAACGCCAGGCCCAAGGGAAGGGTGTTGTGGCGGCGGGGCTTCGCCCCGCCGGGACGGAGCGGAGCCCCGTCCCCACACAACCCCCTAGAGTTTCAGTGTCATCAGCGCCAGGAACAATCCGGTATAGCCGGCGATGACCAGCAGCACCAGCAGCGCTCCAAAGCTCAGAACGTTGAATATTCCCCACGGCTTCTGCACCGCGCCCGTCGCCAGCTTCCACAACCCGACACTACCCGCCAGCGCGCAGGCCGGCAACACGAACAGCCCAATCGCCCGCCCGTGCGTCACCTGGGGAAAGACGATCAGGAACATCACGGCAGGAAGGAACAGCAAAGCCGGGACAATCGCCAGTGGGGCGCCGATCAGGAACTCGCGTTCCCGTTCTTTCGAAGTCATGGGATCCGGTGACCCGCTTCTACTTGGCCTCGAATACGGTCCTGCCGCCGACCACCGTACGCAGAACTTTCGTCTCCAGGATTTTCGGCGGTGAGACTGCCGTAATGTCCTGATCGAGAACGACAAAGTCGGCCAGCATGCCCGGCTCCAGCTTGCCTTTTTGCTTCTCGGCGAATTCGGCAAACGCCGCGCCCGTCGTGTAGGCGGCGATCGCCTGCTCGATGTTCAGTTTCTCCGCGGGATAATAACTTTTCTTTCCGTCTTCGCTCATGCGGGTAAGCGCCGCGTAGAGCCCGCGAAACGGCGAAACCGGTTCGACCGGATAATCCGTGCCAAAGGCCAGCACCACCCCGTGGCGCAGGAACTCCGCCCACGCATAGGAATGCTCCGCGCGCTTCGGGCCCAGACGCGACTCGGCCCAGTTCATATCCGTGAGCAAGTGGCTCGGCTGCATGGAGGCGATCACCTTGAGATCCTTGAAACGCAAAATCTGCTGCGCCGTGGTGACCTGCGCGTGCTCGATGCGAAGCCGGTAATTGGCCCCGCCGTCGGCCGCTTTCACTTTGCCTTCTTTCGCCGCCTTCTCCGCCTCGGCAAACGTGTCGAGCGCCAACTGCACCGCTTTGTCGCCGATGGCGTGGAAGCCGATCTGATATCCCGCCAGCACTCGCTCCTTGGTCATCGCGTTCAGCTTGGTTGCTTCGTATTGCGGCAGACCGCTGTTGTTCGGATCATCGCTGTAGGGCTCAAGCAACGCGGCCGTCTTCGAGCCGAGCGAACCATCCAGGAAGGCCTTCAGCATTCCGGTGTGGAGCATGTTGTCGGACGCGGGATGCGAGCTGCGCTTGCGATTCAGGTCTTCAATCGAGTTGTCGAAATCCAGCCACTCTGAAATCCTCGCCGTCAGCTTTCCCTCGTGCTCGAGTTCCTCGTAAATCTGAAAGTCTTCCCACTGCGAAAAGTCCTGCGAGGAAGTGATCCCGTGACTGGCCAGATCCGCAAGGGCCAGTTCGATGGCTTGCCGCCGCTTCTCGTGCGTCGGTTTGGGAATCACTGCCTGTATCGCAGGCAACATCTCGCGCAGAATGCCGTTGGGCGTGCCGGAGTCATCGCGATCGATCTTTCCACCTTCCGGATCGCGACTGGCGACGGTGATGCTGGCGAGTTGCAAGGCGCGAGTGTTGGCAACGCCAATGTGTTCGTCCACGCGTTCGAGGTAAACCGGATGTTTGCCGCTCACTTCATCCAGATCCCAGCGTGTGGGCAGAGTCTTGACCGGCCACAGAGTTTCGTCCCAGCCTTCCCCGACTACCCATTCCCCGGGCTCGGCGGCTTCGCACTTGACTCGCAAGCGTTCGCGGAATTCATCCAGCGTTTTGGCGCCGACTAGGTTCACGTTCATCTTCTCCAGACCGGCGCTGGCCAAGCGCATGTGGGCGTCATTGAAGCCGGGCATGACGAAGTGACTATCCAGATCCACGATCTTCGTCTCGGGCCCTTTCAGCTTCATGATCTCGTCGCGCGTCCCCACTGCGAGGATCCGGTCGCCAATGACCGCCAGCGCCTCGGAGCGCTTGCCCGCGCCTAACGAAGAAGCCGCATCGACCACCCCGGTGTAGATGTTGCCGTGGCTAAAGATCAGGTCCGCTTTCGGCTTCTGAGCGCTCGGTCGTAAAACGCCGCTCTGTGCCGACACGCCAGAGGCCACGGCCAACAGCAGAATCGGAGCCATTCGCGTCATCATTCTCCTACTCCCGACAATGTCAGCATGGTTAGGAGAATGCGCCTCAGACCGAGGTCTCGTCCATGGCAGTCGTACCATTCTTGCAACGTGTGCGCGCCCCCTCCGGAACCGCCGCCCCCGATGGCGATGGCCTCGCGGCCCAGCGAAAGCGGAATGTTGGCGTCAGTCGACGCCCGCTGCACCTGCGCCGTATTGCCCAACTGCGCATCCACGGCGCGGATCACCTTCAGAAGCCGCGCCCCCGGCGCCAGTTCGCCCGCCGGACGATTTCCGATCTCGAGCACCTCGCTTTGCACCACCTGCGGCCGGCGCGTTCCGTGCTGAGCAGCGGCCCGATTTTCCAATGCGACCGCTTGTTCCAATGCGAGGCGCAGCGCTCGCTCCAGCCGGTCAATTTCCGCCATTGACGTGGAGCGCAGATCGACCCGCATGCTGGCGGATTCCGGAATCGAATTCACGGAAGTCCCGCCACGAATCGTGCCGACATTAAACGTGGTTTTCGGCGCGGCCAGCACCGGCGTCTGACGGAAGACTTCGATCGCTCGGGAGAGCGCAATAATCGGATTGGGCGCGCCGAAGTCGCTCCAGGAGTGACCGCCCGGGCCGCGCACGATCACCTCAAAACGGCGGCTGCCCAAGGCCTCCGTCACCACCGTGTCCGACCCGGCACCATCGACAACCACGCTGTAGGCAATCGCGTCTCGCCAGCGCGGCGTCGCGAAAACGTGCCGCATGCCGCGCAGATCGCCTTCGCCTTCTTCCCCGACGTTCCCGATGAACACAAATGGCAGCGCATGTGAGATTCGCGCGCTGCCGAATACACCGGCCATGGCGAGCATCGCCGCAATACCCGCGCCGTTGTCGGATACTCCCGGGCCATACAAGCGGCTGCCCTGCTGCCGGATGTTCAACGGCGTCGCCGCCGGAAACACCGTATCAATATGCGCGCTGAGCGCCACGAAACGGTCTCCGCCGCCGGGACGAACGCCGAACACGTTGCCCACCTCATCCACTTGCACGTCGGTGAGCCCGAGCTCGCGAAAACGGTCGGCCAGCCAGGCGCCGCGCGCTGCCTCGCCGAATGGAGGCGCGGCAACTTTCGTCGCCTCCATCTGCCAGAGCGCAAACTGCGATTCTTGCGAGCGGAACTGGTCGAATGCAGCGCGCACTTGCGACGAGCCGGCGAGCCGCGCCACTTCCTCCTGCACCGGGGGATACGAATCAGAAGCTGCCACTTGCGAAATTGGCTCCATCCTTTGCGCCTATCTTATAACGTAAGGGCATAATGTCGGGGCTTAACGCCGGCGCGGACGTGAGCGAGTCTGGTGATCCGTCGCTTGGAACCGTCACCGGCGCCGTGACCGTCGGCCCCCGGTTTGCTGGTGGAGAGCCGGGCATCGCGCCTGTCCCAGCGAAGTGAAAGCCGCTGAACCTCCCACGCTTCAGCGAACGCCGCGGAGGACGGTCTCGGCGGGCTGAGCTGCGAACGTCCGCATGCTGGTCAGAATCGTGGCGATTACGTTTTCGTCCCCGACTGCCGTGTTGATCATCAGGTGATAGAGACTGCGCGTCGGCCATTCGTTGTTGAAGTAGTGTTTGATGTAGGCCATCCGCTCCTTGTCCACGTTCTCCACCAGGTCTTCGGCCTCTTCCAGGCTCCTGCCCATGGCCAGCAGACGGCGAATCTTTTCGTCGTGCGGAGCATAGGTGAAGACGCAGAAAGTATCCTCGCGTTCGCGCAGGAAAAACGGGGAGCCACGGCCCACAATCACCGCGTTCCCTTCTGCGGCAATCGTGCTCATGATCTCTCCCACCATGGCCATCATGCGATCCGTATCAAACGCGTGAGAGGCGTCCAGCGGCATGCTGCGTTCGTAACTGCCCCGCCAGAAGGCTTTCGCGAAACGGTAGAGGCGGCTGTCGACACGCTCATCGCAAAAGGCCACGGCCGATTCCGGCACCTGCGCGCGCTGGGCAATCTCGCTGGTCAGTTGCTGGTCCCAGAGCTTCCACCCCAACCGGCGGGCCAGTTCGGCGGCAATGCCTCCACCCCCGCAGCCAAATTCGCGCTCCAGAGTAACGATGCGAAACATTGCAAACCTCCTTCAGTGGACGCGGCCCCTAAAGGCCTCTAGTTTGGCGGAGTCTTGCGCTATCGCTAAAGCGATACCCCGATACGAATCGACCTTGCACCACGGCTTGTCAGTGAACCACCATCCCGCCCCCCGGCCTCGTCTTCTTGATCAGGAACACAAAGGGGATTAAACAAAAGATCGCGATTCCGAGCACCCAGAAATTATCAATGTACGCCAGCATGGTCGCCTGCCGGATCACATTCGCCTGCATCATTGCGTAGGCATGCTGCGACGCGGAACCACCTCCGGAACCGGGGCCGAAGCCGCCACCCGAAAAAGTTCTCGTCATCCCGCGCAGCACTGACTGAAACTGCGGATTGGCGGCGCTCAGCTTCTCCACCAGTTGCCCCTGATGAAACTGCGCGCGGCGAGCCAGGCCGGTGGTGACAAAAGAAATTCCGACGCTGCCGCCAATGTTCCTGGCGAGGTTCATCAAACCGGACGCGGCATTGTTCTTGTCGCGTGGCAGAAACGCATACGCCGCGGTGTTAATGGGCACGAACAGGAAAGCCATTCCCACAGCCTGATAGACGCGAGCCACCGTCACCGTGCGGAAATCCACGCCCAGGTCGAACTTCGTCATATGAAACAACGAAAATGAGAGCATCGACAAACCAAACAGCAACAGATACCGCGGGCTGTAGTGCGAAAGCAGAAACCCCACCAAAGGCATGGCCAGCATAATTACGAAACCGCCCGGCATGAGTGCCAACCCGGACCGCTCGGCAGTGTAACCGAGCATGGTCTGCATGAACAGCGGCAACAGCAGTGTGCTGCCCAGCAGGGCAAACCCGAGCATGAACATCAGGAAGTTCGCGGTGGCGAAGCTGCGCACGCGAAACAAATGCAGATCGATGATGGGGTCTTTGTGGTGCCACTCCCAGAAGACGACGAAGATCAGCGACACGGCGGAGATCACGCTCAGCCATACGATGAAGTGCGATTCAAACCAGTCTTCGCGTTGTCCTTTGTCGAGGACCACTTGCAGCGTTCCGAGGCCGAGCGCGACGAAACCCAGCCCGGTATAGTCGATCCGGGTTTCTCTCAGCTGGCGGCGCTTGAAGTAGGGAGGATCCTGGATGAGCCGTGACGTCAGCAAGAGCGAGATAATGCCGACTGGAATATTGATGAAGAAAATCCAGCGCCAGGTGAAGTTGTCGGTGATATAACCGCCGAGCGTAGGACCGATGGCCGGAGCCATCACCACCGCGATGCCGTAGACCGCGAATGCCATGCCGCGCTTGGCGGGAGCAAAAGTATCGGCGAGGATGGCCTGCTCGCTCGGTTGCAAGCCGCCGCCGCCCACACCCTGAAGGACGCGGAAGAAGATGAGCATCCCGAGATTGGGCGCAAGCCCGCACAGAAACGAACTGATCGTAAAGAGTGCGACACAACCCATGTAAAAATTCTTGCGTCCGACGATCGAAGACAGCCAGCCGCTCAGCGGCAGCACGATGGCGTTGGAGACGAGATAAGACGTGAGCACCCAGGTGCTCTCGTCCTGACCCGCGGAAAGACTGCCGGCGATATGCGGCAACGCCACGTTGGCGATGCTGGTATCCAGCACCTCCATGAACGTGGCCAGCGTCACCGTGAGAGCAATAATCCACGGATTGACCGGCGAACGCCACGCGGCGGCGTCATCCATGGGGATCGCAGCAGCGCCCATTACTTAATCCAGACCTTCGGCTCTACCGACATCCCCGGACGAAGCTCATGGCTCTTGATTACGCCCGGATCGAATACGAGCTTCACCGGTATGCGCTGCACAACTTTGACGTAGTTGCCGGTGGCGTTTTCGGGGGGCAGCAGGCTGAAGCGCGCACCGCTGGCGCCCGCGATGGAATCGACATGCCCCTTGTAGGTCTTGCCGTTTGCATCCACCTCGATGTCAGCCGTCAAACCGGGCTTCATTTTCCTAAGCTGCGTCTCCTTGAAGTTCGCCGTGACCCAGAGGTCACCCTCACCGAGCGGAATGACCTTCATCATCTCCTGGCCGGGCTGCACGTTTTGACCAACCTCGACGGTGCGGTTGCTGACGACTCCGCTGACCGGCGCAATGATTTTCGTGTACGAGAGGTTCAGTTCAGACTGCTCCAATACCACCCTCTTTTGATCGGCAATGGCCTGTGCCGACTGGGCGCGCGCGCGGATGACTCGCATGGTATGGGTCCGGTTGCCGGCGGTGCGCAGATCGGCGTCGGCCTGCTCCAGTTTGCTCTGCGCCTGTTTGATCTGTGCCGCATAGGCGTCGGCATTGGCGCGTGCCGCTTGCAGCGTTGCGGCCGCGGCCTGAGCGCTGTCGACCGCCTGATCGTACTGCTGCTGCGAAATCTCTTGCTTGTCGATCAGCAGCTTGTAGCGGAGAAGATCATTCTGCGCTTTGGTGTTATTGGCGTCCGCTTCCGCGACCTGCGACTTGGCTGCTTCAAACTGCTCGCGGGCGGCCGCGATTCCAGCCTGCGCACCGGAGACACCGCCCTGGGCACCGCTGACCTGGCTTGACGTGCTCACGTCGGTGATGGGGACGTTGATGCCGGCAGCGGAAGCCTGCGCCTGGGCGTCGGCGTATTGAGCGCGCGCCTCCGCTACCGCGCCCGCGAGGTCGGCAGGGTCGATTTCCACCAGCACCGTTCCCTTTTCCACGTACTGGTTGTCTTCCACATTGAGTTTCAACACATAGCCGCTGATGCGCGCGCTCACCGAGTTCACGTGCCCGTCAATCTGCGCGTCGTCGGTGGATTCGTAGCTGGCGAGGTAACGCCAAAGAAGGAAAACGGCGATCAGAATCACGAGCCCGGCGAGAATGAACCCCCACTTCGTGCGCGGACTGCTCAAGAACTCGGCGCGCCGCTGATAGCGGGCTTCGCTGTCGTGCGAGGGCGGGGACTGCGGCGCGCTCGCTTCCGGTTGCGGTTTGGGCTCGGCTACAACGGTACTGGGAGGTTCCATAGGTTACTTCCCTTTCAAGTATTCGCGAACGCCCTCTTCGGCGCGCCCCAGGGCGCGGGCAAAGGAAACCTTGGCCAGGTTGTGAAGGTAGAGGCTGGAGATGAGACTCTCGTGCGCAGCCGCCACCGCTTCCTGCGCCTGCACTACTTCGAGGTTGTCGGTGACCCCGGCGGAGAAACGATCCCGCGATTGCGTGAGGGCCTGCTCGGCAAGATTCACCGAACTCCGGGCGACTTCCACCTGATCGGCGGACGACTTGAGGTCGAGCAGCGCGTTGCGGATATCCTGATTAATCTGCCCGCGTATGTCCGCCATCTGCGCCTGCGCCTGCCGCAGGCTGGCTTCGGCCTTCAGCACATTTCCGTGGACTTTGCCGCCCTGGAAGATCGGAATGTTCAATGTACCGACAACCGCGTACGTAGGCAGCACATCGCCGGGAACGGCGCCGATTTCGCCGTAATTCGCCGCCAGATCGATGGTCGGAAAGTACCCGGCAGTGGCGGCGCTCCGCTCCAGTTGCGCGGCGACCAGACGGTCCCGCGCCGCTTTGTAATCGGAGCGCAGAGAATATGCGCGCTGCAAGCTGGTTTCAAGATCGGGGATGGGAAAAGCCTGGTAAGGAGCTTTGTCGGCCAGTTCGAATTCCTGGCCGGGCGCTAATCCAATCACACGTGCCAGCGAAATTTTCTGCTTGGCGAAATCGTTCGCGGCTGCGATCAGTTGCTGTTGGCGTGCCTGGTATTCGACCTGGGCGCGGAGCGTGTCAATTGCCGGAGCGACGCCGGCCTGCTGTTGCGCGACCGCCTTGTCATAGAGCGCATGCGCCGTCTCGACCTGGGCTTGCGCGGTTTCCACGCGGGCTGCCCCGGCAATCGCCTGCAGGTAGGCGCTGCCGGTCGCGAGCACGACCAGATCGCGCGCGTCCTGCAGATTGAACCGGGCTGCGCTTTCGCCGATCACGGAGGAACGGTATTTCTGGATTGACTTCCAGTCGAAGACGCGCTGCGTGGCCGAGGCGCGCATATCAAAATAGGAGAATGGCCCGATGACGCGAGGAAGAGTAAGACCAGGAAACAGCGAGCCGCGAAGTCCTTGCGCTTCCAGGCTCGTTTTCTCCGTCGCTTCCTGCACATCGGCGTTGACGTTCGGAAGCAGGTCGCTGAGCTTCTGCCATTTCTCCCCCCGCGCCTCGATGGTGTTGTATTCCGATAGAAGACCAGCCAGGTTCTGGCGCAAAGCCCGCTCAATCGCCTCGCTGAAGGTCAGCGGCAGGACCCCGGCGGTGGGCTTGGCCTCCGGCACACTGCCAAACACTGGATTCTGTGCTGAGGTTGAAACCTGCATGGCCCCGCCCGTCACAGTCATGGACGCGCCGGAAGTCGAAGTCGAACTTTGGGCAAAAGACGCCGGTGGGAAAACGAGGATGGACACGATCAGAAAAACGTTCAGCAAAAGGAATGCATGATAAAACCGCAATGGGCGGGTGGGACGGTCCGCGGAAGCCATGGAACCTGGATTCTCTCCTTACGAAACGGAAATGATAAGTCTTTTCGACTCGTTTTGGTGTAGATCCGATACAAATTGTTGAAAGGCCTCGTGATAGAGCGCGAACCCAAGCCGTTTTGCAGCTGCGCGCCCACTGGTTACAGTGACCTTGGTCATCTTGTGTAACCCCGACCCAAAGTTCAGTCTATGAAAGTCAAGCACTTCCCTGCGACGGAAAGCTGCATGGAAGTCCTGCGTATGAGCGAAAACAAGAAGCTGTCACCCAAAGGAACGGACTGGACGCGCCTTCTCACGGATCCCGACCTGGCCAACCACCTCGGGAAACTGCTCCAGACCTACCGCGAGGTACGCCCGGAACAGCGCGAAGCGGCGCTGCTGCGGGCCATGCGCCAGATCAAAGACGCGGCCATCAAGACCCGCGAAGCACAGAAAAATACAGCGGTCGCCGTGGCGCCGGCGCCACCCATCGTGCTTCCCCATCCCGAACCTGTGGATGAAACGCCCCCGTTCGAACCGGTTTTATTCAGATCGCAATTGGAATCGGATCGCCGCCATTTTCAGCGGATGAAGTGCTATGTGGCGGTGGAAATTCACGTTGAGGGCATAGAAGAGCCGGTCTGGGGCAATCTGGCGAATGTGAGCCGCGGAGGCTGTCTGGTCGAGACCGCCAGCTCCGTACCCGCGGGCAAGGCGCTGGAGATCGGGTTGTGGGTCGCAAGCGGCAAGATCTGGGTCAAAGGCGTCATCCTCAGCGGAGTCGCGACGCGCACCGCGCCGGCGTTTGGCGTGCGGGTGAAATTCTCAGAGGCGGAACTATCGGAAAAGGAACACCTGCGGGAATTTCTTAAATTCGTCGAAGGCACTGCCCGCAAGGAGCACAGCGGAACGAACTACGTGGAGCAACTAAAGCGTTAGGCCCGCTCCCCTTCCAACTGGCCAGGGCTGAGTTCTCCTTCCGTTCGACATTAAGCGCGGGAAACACTGGAATATTGCTATGCAGATCCCGAGACAATTGCGACTGATGATGAGCAGCCGAGGCGATCTGCCCCAGCTTCCACGAGGGCGCGCGCGGACTCGAAGTCTCGGATCCCACCCGCAGCTTTAATAGCCATTCTGCCACCCACGAGCCCCTTCATTAGCAGCACATCTTCGACTGTCGCTCCCCCACTGGCAAAACCCGTGGACGTCTTTACGAATGCGGCGCCGGCGCGTTCCGCTAACAAGCATCCCATCACCTTTTGGTATTCATCGAGCAGGGCCATCTCCAAAATTACTTTCACTGGAATGTGTCCGGCGGCCTCTACCACAGTTCGAATGTCCTCAAATGCCCGTTTGTAGTCTCCTGATTTCAAGATGCCAATGGGTATCACCATATCGACTTCGTCAGCCCCGGCCTCTACGACCGCCTTCGTCTCTTGTGCCTTCGTTGAGCTGAGATTCGCACCCAGCGGGAACCCAACCACTATCACTAGCAGGCAGTTTGTCCCCAAAAGTCGGGCCTTGGCATCTTTTACAAATGCCGGATTCACACAAACTCCGCGAAAATTGTTCTCGGTCGCCTCCGCGCACAATTTGATTACGGACTGGTAGGTCGCCTCGGGTCTGAGCTGAGTGTGTTCAATGAAGGGAGCGAGATCCCGAGGCCGCTCAATTGTGCGGAGCTTGGAGGTAATCGCCAATTGGGGGCGTCGCCGCACCGAGGGAATTCCAACGCTCTCGATTTCGTTGATTGCCCTTGCTGTTATCTCATCCCAGCCGGTTACGACTCTCATAGGCGCACTCTACAACAACTCGATCAGCACATCCCCGCCCTCAATCTTCACCGGATACACGGCCACCTTCGCCCCCGGCGGACCGGCCTCTCCCGTTTTCGGATCCCACTCCCAGCCATGCCAGGGGCAAACAACCTTTCCTCCTGAGATCACGCCCTGGCCAAGCGGGCCTCCGCGATGCAGGCAGACGTTATCCATGGCGCTGATTTCCCCGTTCACGTTGGCGACGCAGATGGTCTTGTCGCCGCAGGGGAATTCTTTGGCTTCGTTGTTGAGGGGAAGATCCGATTGCGAAGCGACCTTGATGAACATAGCGTTTAGCCGTCAGCCATCAGCCGTCAGGCAAAATCGATCTGAAGTTCAGCAGACTCGCGGAGGCAAATTACATATCCCTAGCTCCGCTCGGGATGACAAGAGTATATAGGGTTTAACTGATGGCTGATGGCTGACAGCTGACAGCTATTTCGGCTGCATCGTCTGCGCCACCATCACCTGGCGTTTGAAATCGTCCATCATCCGCTCTTCGAGCCGCACTTCGGTGGGCCGCTTGGCGAGCGTCATGGTGTCGATCTTGTCCTGCAGCCTGAGCAGCGCGTAAAACAGATTCTCCGGACGCGGCGGACAGCCAATCACATAAACATCCACCGGCACGATGCGATCCACGCCCTGCAGCACGGCATAGGTATTGAACGGGCCGCCGACCGACGAGCAGGCACCCATCGAAATCACCCACTTCGGCTCGGGCATCTGCGCGTAAATTCGCTGCACGATCGGCGCCATCTTCAGCGTGACCGTGCCGGAGACGATCATCAGATCCGCCTGCCGCGGGCTGGGCCGAAACACCTCCGCGCCAAAACGCGCAATATCGAAGCGCGAGGTTGAAGCCGCGATCATCTCGATGGCGCAGCACGCCAGCCCAAACGTCATCGGCCAGAGCGCCGACTTGCGCGCCCAGTTGAAGACGTAGTCCACCGTCGTGATCATGAAATTTTTTTCGAATTTGTTCTGGAGCCAGCTCATGAGGCCTCTCTCGGTACAGGATAACCCAATGATCATACGCCCGGGCGTGATGCAGGTCACAACCTAGCTGACCGACTGCCACCTAGGGGCGGCAGTGGAGCTCGGGTGTTCTTACGTTCTTTTCGAAGCTGCTCGGCGCGGGCGTACCAATGTTTTGCCTTCTCACGATCTTTCTTGGTGCCGCGACCGTTATCATAAAAATAACCTACATTGTAGGCAGCGTCTGCGATGCCCCTGTTTGCGGCCTTCCGGTACCATTTCAACGCTTGTTCGTGATCAGGTCGAACGCCTGTCCCGCGACTGAGGCGGAATCCTACAGCAAACTGAGCTTCAGGGACTCCTTTTCGAGCGGCCTTCAGTTCAAGGGCAAAGCCCTTTTTCGGATGTCTTGGTACGCCCAGTCCGTATCGGTAGCTATGGCCAAGCACATGCACTGCCGTCGCATCTCCGTGACTAGCTGCTTTATTGATCCATTTGAGACCTCGCGAGTAGTCTTCGCGGCCAACGACGCGGTCGAGATACAAGACACCTATGTGATATTCGGCATTAGAATTTCCTGCGTTGGCCGCAGTCAGATAGTGTTCAAAGGAGCGACGACGACTTCGCCTCGTGCCCAGACCATAGTCATAAACAGCCCCCAACCATTCGTGAGCACGTATACTGCCAAGGGCAGCGGCCCGCTTTAGCAACTCGAAGCCTTGTTTGTAGCTGGAGTCAGTCGAAACGCCGTAGCACGCCTTTGCGATTCTGAAGAGCCGCAGAGCTTCCGATCCGCTCTCGCTTTTATGTGTAGTCGACTTCAAGCCAGACCATCCTTCACGAGGACTGTCAATAAATCGTGTACCCCGGCGCCGGATTTCGCACATCGGGTTTTGACGCCATCAGCAGTAGCGCACCGACGCGCTTGAAGGCGCGAAGATCGTCCAGGCTGTGAAATGAAGTTGTCTGGTAGTCGTCGGGCGTGGGCGTGTCGTCGGGAATCTGCGCATACTCAACGCTTTCGAAAGCGTGCTTCTTCAGCAGTTCGACGTACTCCACTGCCGAACGAACATGCACCGGCACCTTCAACCTCGGCACCCATTGCAGCGAATAGGGGTTGTCTTTGTAGAGATTGATCAAAATAAACAGCCGTCCATGCGGCGCCATGACGCGAAAAAGCTCGGCCAGCGCGCGTTCCTGATCGGGATAGTAATAGAACGACTCCACCGAAAGCACTTTGTCAAAAAAGTTTTCTTCCCAGGGAATCTGCGCCGCGGACCCGACGACGAACATCACGTTGTCGAATTCTTTCGAAGCGGCTCGCGCCTGCCGGACCATCTCGTCGGAAATGTCGACGCCGATCACCTGCCCAAAACCCTGTGGCCCATCGCACGTCATGCGCGCCAGCAAACGTGTCGCCCACCCCGATCCGCAGCCGAGATCGAGAATGCGTTCACCCGGACGCAGATCCATGCGCCGCATCGTTTTCTCGGTGATGTCGAGGTGATGGCGCTCCATCTTTGCGCCCTCGCCGTCATCGGCCCAGCGGTTGAATTCCTGCTGCAGTCGCTCGTCGGGGGATTGGGGTTTGTCGGGTGTCATGAATCTCGCCTCTCGCTACTGGCTTCTGGCTTGCTACTAGCTAGAAGCTAGCAGCTAGTAGCTGGTAACACTGCGCAACTCCTCAAAAAACGTCGGATACGACACTCCCGCCGCGTCGGCGCCGTAAATCGTCGTCTCGCCTTCCGCTCGCAACGCGGCCACGGCGAACGCCATGGCAATTCTATGATCGCCAAACGAATCCAGCTCGGCGCCATGCAGATGCTGGCCGCCAGGAATCCGCAATCCATCGCGCCGCTCCTCAACTTCCGCGCCCATCTTTCGCAGATTGGCAGCGACGGCGGCAATGCGATCCGACTCTTTCACGCGCAATTCTTGGGCGTCGCGCACTTCGAGGCCGCCGTCCGTGAACGGCGCAACCGCCGCCAGCACCGGGATCTCGTCAATCAACGCGGCGGTATCGGCGCCCGCGATTACAACTCCCTTCCACGCCGCTCCTCGCGCCTCAATCGACCCTACCAGCTCGCCATGATGTTCTTCCAGATGCGCGACCGAAATTTTCAATCCCATCTGCACCAGGATATCGAGCAGCCGCGCCCGCGTCGGATTCATCAAAATCCCGGGCAAGGTGATCTGCGATCCGGGAAACAGGGCCGCCGCGCAAAGGAAGAACGCGGCACTCGAAAGATCGCCGGGCACGTGCGCCTCAATTGCGCGCAGCCGCTGTCCGCCCACAATTCGCGATGCATTCCCGGTCCGCTCGACCTCCGCCCCAAAAGCCCGGAGCGCAATTTCGCCATGATCGCGCGTGCGCATGGGCTCCTCGACCACCGTCTCGCCGCCGGCAAACAGTCCGGCAAACAGCACACACGATTTCACCTGCGCACTCGCCACTTCCGGCCGGTAGTGAATCGGCTTTAGCGGACCACCGTGAATATTCAGTGGGGGGCGTCCGCCTTGCGCGGCTTCAATCTTGGCCCCCATCTCGGAAAGCGGCGTTATGATGCGTGCCATCGGCCGCCGCGAGAGCGACTCATCGCCGCGCAACTCGCTGGTAAATGGCTGGCCGGCGAGAATTCCGCTCAGCATGCGCATGGTCGAGCCGGAGTTTCCGCAATCGAGGATCTCCGCCGGAGCCTTCAGCCGCGGCCCCACGCCTCGCACTTCAATCGTTCCGTCTTTGTCTTTCAAGCGCTTCCACTCGCAGCCCAGTTTGGCCACGCAGTCGAGCGTGCTGGCGCAATCGCGCGCAGCGGAAAAATTATGGAAACGGCTCGTGCCCTCCGCAATCGCCGCCAACATGGCGTAGCGGTGCGAAATGGATTTGTCCCCGGGAATGCGAACGACTCCGCGCACCGCGCGCGCCGGACGAACGACGGCATTCAAACCATCGGGCATGAATTCAATATAACGGAGATTTCCGACGGTAGGAGCCCGTAGTGCAGTGGAACCTGCTGCTCAACTCTCCATTCAATAGATTTTGTCATCCCGAGCAAAGCGAGGGATCTGCATCTTGCTGCGAACTGCAGATCCCTCGCTTTGCTCGGGATGACAAATCGTGAAAGGGGCCTACTGCCCGCGCGCTCGTTGGGCGGCTTCCGCGAGGATTTCCCGCGGGACTTCCCGCAGTGTGACGTGGAATTCGAACATGGGTGTTTCCGTTCCGCGTCCCCACCGGCCCACTCCCCAATGCGCGCGGATAAACTTGATCTCTGGCCGCGCCGTCAGATTGAGCAGCAGCGGGGTTTCCTCGCGATAAAACTTCTGCGGAAAGGTCGCGACCGGCTCGGCATCCCACGTGGCGCCATCCGCTGATCCGAAGATGCTGACATCGAGCGATTCCTGCTCGATGATGTTGGTGATGGCGAGCGTAAGCAGAAAAACCCGGCCCTTCGCCCCGCTGACATCGAGCGCAGGTCCGTCTCCTTTGGCGTCGACTACGGTTTTTTCAGGAACCACGAAAGCTTCCGTCATGACGCACAGATTCTAGCAGAGAGGCAAGCCTGCGGGCTGTGACAAGCACGCCGCCACGCGCAGTTTTCGCGATGACGATGACGATAACAAGGAGGAAATTCCCTGCCAGCGGATGCGCAGCCGCAGCACCTGCGGAACTTCGCATATCATCAAAGCGCCGGATTATAAAAGTTAGGAGCGGGGTTTCGCATCCTCTTGACAAAACTCGACAAGACGACCGTCGCGACCATGCTGGCCGGCATGTGCACGTTTCTCAATATCTACTGCACCCAGCCCTTGCTGCCGCTCTTGCGAGAGACATTTCATGCCTCCGAGTTGGAAGTCAGCCTCACCGTGAGTGCGACCATTCTTGCCACCGCGCTCGCCGCACCCTTCATCGGCATGATTGCCGAGCGCCGCGGGCGCAAGAAAGTCATCGTACCCTCGCTGTTCCTGCTGACCATTCCTACCGCCCTGGCGGCGACTTCCACCAGCCTCGGTGCGCTCATCTTCTGGCGTTTCGCCCAGGGCCTTTTCGTGCCCGGCATTATCGCCGTCATGCTCGCCTACGTGAATGAGGAATGGGCCGGACGCGGCGTGGGCCGCGCCATGTCTTCGTATGTGACCGGAACCGTGATCGGCGGATTTCTCGGGCGCTTTATCGCCGGCGTCATCGCTACGCACTGGCAGTGGCGCTTCACCTTCCTGGTACTCGCCGCGCTCAACCTGATCGGAGCGCTTGTGGTCCGCGCCTGGCTTCCTCTGGCAAAGAATTTTGTGCGCGCCGAACACCTGCAGCAGGTTCTGGACCATGCCAGGGAACATCTGCGTAATCCGCGGCTGCTGGCCAATTTCGGCATGGGCGCGACCGCGCTCTTCGCGCTGGTAGGATGCTTTACCTACACCAACTTCTACCTCGCCGCCGCGCCTTTCCATCTGAACTCGGCACAACTCGGCAGCATCTTCTTTGTCTATCTTCTCGGAGTTGTCATCACACCGCAGGCAGGCCGGTTCCTCGATCACTTCGGCTTTCGCCACACTACCGTCCTCTACTGCGCCATGATGATCGCGGGACTGCTTTTCACCTTGGTCAAATCATTGCCGATCATCATCGTCGGCCTCGCCATCTTTTCCTCCGGTGTTTTCGTGGCGCAGGCGGCAGCCACGGTGGAGATGGGCGCCATCGCCGGGCGCGCGCGCTCCTCGGCCGCCGGACTCTATGTGGCCGTCTACTATCTGGGAGGAAGCGTGGGCGCCACGCTGACCGGCTTGTTCTGGCGTTGGCAAGGCTGGCCCGGCTGCGTCGCCGTGTTGGGAGGAGTTTCGTTGCTGAGCTTGTGGCTGGCACGCATCTGCAGCCGTCCCCGCGAGCAACTCGACTCCGCGGAAATCGAACTGGTCGGCGACTAGACCGACAAATAGCGGGGCTTCGCCCTCCATAAGCGTTAACTTAAGGTGTTTGGGATCGGAAACGATACGCAACTTCCCAGAAGCCCGTTTCTGGCCAATCAATAGACGTTGATAGTTCGGTGGCCACAAGGGCGTTTATCGGGACCAATCTGGAGGCATTGCCATGTCGCCGTTTCAGTAGGATCGAATTACTTGGGTAGCAGCGGAAAGCCCGTTACAATGGCTGCATTGCCCCCCAGCCGGGGCCCGCACTACACTGTCGCGGAGGTTTCTTATGGCCGACGTTGCCTACGTCTCTAACATTCACATCGAGCGCATCAAGGGACCATTGCGCGTCGCGCGCTTGCCCGGCGAG
>Ga0074044_10000948_pt1 | contig 26730 bp, 24 predicted proteins | sample BogForMeECP23OM1_FD_94443 | JGI IMG/M metagenome (GOLD analysis project Ga0074044, IMG submission 94443) | Bog forest soil microbial communities from Calvert Island, British Columbia, Canada - Bog Forest MetaG ECP23OM1 | ecosystem: Environmental > Terrestrial > Soil > Wetlands ... | reverse complement strand
CGAGTTGCTCTACTCCATCTTCCTGGGACTGACGGTGGCCCTGTATGTTTTTGCATCCGGGGTTAACATTTTGTTTCGAGCGACGGGGGTGATTCCCCTGTTGGTTCCGATCATTTTCATGGGTCTGCACGTGTTCGTGGCCGTGTTGCAGGCCTTCGTTTTCACGCTCCTGCCCGTGGTCTACGTGGGAGGCGCGGTCGCGGAAGAGCACTGATTCGCTTTTATACGGCATGATCGCCGTCCAGTGTGAGGCCGCTTTGCATCAGGCGTGAGCGGCAACCACCTCCTGCGGCAATTTCATAAGCGAGGAGAAAAAAGAATGAGAAGACTGGCAACGATACTGTTGGTGGCAACCGTCGTGCTTCTCGTGGCGCCCGCCGCCTTCGCGCAGGGCGGGCCGGAAGCGGCTGCCACATCGAGCCAATGGGTGGCCATATCGGCGGCGTTCGGCATGGCTATTGCTTCCGGAGCCTGCGGCTATGCGCAGTCGAACGCTTCTGCGGCCGCCTCGGGGGCGTTCGCACGAAATCCAGGCGCCAGCGACCGGATTTGGCTGGGGCTGCTGCTTTCTCTCGTGCTGATCGAATCGATGGCCCTGTACACCTTCGCCATCATCCTGATCAAGGCGAAGTAAGAGTTCCTCGGAGCAATGGAAGGATTGGAAGGGTCCAGCCCCTCCCGTGCGGGAGGGGCTGGACCCTTTTTTCTTGCGAAGGCGCGCGGGTGTTTGCGGGCGCGCCGTTGGGATAAAGGGCCCGATCCTTCGGGCGAGCGCTATCGCAGAGCGTTGGCGGAGAGCGTGGCCAGCTCTTTTACCGCGTCGGGGAACAGGCCCAGATAAATGGTCGCGAACGTGGTGAACAGCATCACGGCGCCCACCGCGTAGGGAACCGGCGCGGGCCGCCAATCGGCGGAAGGCTCGCTGAAGTACATGAGGCGCACCACGCGCAAGTAGTAGTAGGCGGAAATCACGCTGTTCACCGCCAGAATCACGGCCAGCCCGGTGAGTCCCGCATCCAGCGACGCTTTCAGGATGTAGAGTTTCCCCATGAAGCCCGCGGTGATCGGCAGACCCATCAGGGAGAGCAGAAAGACGGACATGCAGGCGGCGGCGAGCGGGTGCGTGCGTCCCAGGCCGGCCAGATCCTGGATTTCCATGTGGCGTTCCCCCGTATCGCCCAGGTGGCCGAGCAGCGTGAAGGCGCCCAGCTTCACCAGGCCGTAGGTGAGGAGATAGAAGAGCAGCGCGGCCACGCCGACTCTGTTGTCCGCCGCGAAAGCCACCAGCAGATAGCCGGCGTGGGCGATGGAGGAGTAGGCCAGCATGCGCTTCGCGCTGGTCTGCACAATGGCGGCCAGATTGCCCAGGAACATGGTGAGCACGGCGGAGATCCAGATGGCCCAGAACCACGTGCCGCTGTACGAGCCGAACGCCGCATAGAACACCCGCACCAGCACGGCAAACGCCGCAGCCTTCGGGCCGCTGGCGAACAGGCCGGTGACGGGAGTGGGCGCGCCTTCGTAAACGTCCGGGGTCCAGAACTGGAAGGGCGCGGCGGCGACTTTGAAGGCCAGGCCGACCAGCACGAGAGCGATGCCCAGCACGAGCAGATTTGTGTCGGTCTGCTGGCCGTACTGGATGCGCTCGCGAATCACCTCGAGCCGCGTGGAACCCACGCCGCCGAAAATGATGGCCGCGCCGTACAGGAAAAACGCGGTGGCGAAGGATCCGAGCAGGAAGTATTTGAGCGCAGCCTCGTTGGATTTCGGAGCGTTGCGGCGATAACCCGCCAGGATGTAGCTCGAGATGCTGCTCACCTCGAGGCCGATGAAGGCAGTCAGCAGCTCCTGCGCGCAGGCCATCACCGCCATTCCCGCCGCGGCAAAGAGCACCAGCGCGTAATACTCGCCCTGCTGCAGGTGTTCGCGTTCCAGGTAATCGAGCGAACCGAGCATGGCCAGAAGCGCGAACGCGAAAATCGCCAGGAACAGGAAGATGCTGAAATAATCCACCTGAATCAAACCCGCGTAGGGCAAATCCGGGAAGGAGCGGCCCATGTGCTCGGAGGAGATCCAAACGGAAAGCAGGGCGGTAAAGCCGCCGAGCACTCCCAGGCGCGCTATCCCATTCTTCCGCGCCGCGGACACGAACGGGTCCACCACCATAATCAGGATGCCGAAGCCACAGGCCACCAGGATCGGCGCCAGCCGGTAGAGGTCTTCGAGCCGGGTGATGTTGAGGACTGGCGGCATCTACGGCTGGCCTTCCTTTCGCGGGGCGGAAGGCAGCGGCGCGGCAGCGGGGGCGTGCGGCGCCAGGGCCGCGGCGGCGGCCGCGAGTTCCGGCAGCGGCCGGCCGGCGAACGGCCGGGCAGCCGGGCGGCGTGCGGCGTTGTAACCGAGGGGCCGCGTCATTTCCACTAGGCGGATGCGCGACACCGTAGCTTCCGTCCGCCGGAGGAACAGAGGTGAGGCTACGCCCATCAGCAGGGCGATTACGCACACGGCGGCGAGGGTGGAAATCTCGCGGTGCGAGGCGTCCGGGAGCGTTTTGTTTTTCTCCAGCGTGACGGGGCCATAGATCAGGCGCTGGTAGCTCCAAAGCAGATAGACAGCGGAGAGAATGACTCCCGTGGCCGCCAGCGCGCCCCACCACGGGTTGCGCAGGAACGCGCCGTTCAGGATCAGAAATTCGCCGACGAAGCCGTTCAGCATCGGCAGGCCGACCGAGGACAGGCAAATGAACAAGAAGAGCGAGGAATAGACCGGCATGGGCGTGGCCAGCCCGCCGAATTCGGTGATCACGTGCGTGTGGCGCCGGTCGTAGAGCATCCCGGCGGCCAGGAAGAGCCCGCCGGTGGAAATGCCGTGATTCAGCATCTGGTAGATGGCGCCCTGCATGCCGATCTGTGTCAGCGAAAAAATACCCAGCACCACAAATCCGAGGTGGCTCACGGAGCTGTAGGCGACGAGCTTCTTATAGTCGGGCTGGACCATGGCGACCAGCGCGCCGTAGATGATTCCGACAATGGCCAGCGCGGCGATCCACGGCGCGTACTGCCGGGTGGCCTCGGGGAACAGCGGCAGGCAGAAGCGAATCATGCCGTAGGTCCCGACTTTCAGCAGCACTCCGGCAAGAATCACCGAACCGGCCGTGGGCGCCTCCACGTGCGCATCCGGCAGCCAGGTGTGCAGCGGGAAGAGAGGAACTTTGATGGCAAATGCGACGAAAAAGGCCAGGAAGAGCAGCCGCTCCGTCCCCGGCTCGAGCGTCACCCCGCCCGACGCCGAGCCGGCCATCAGCATCTGCTGGATCCGAGGGAGGTCGAACGATCCGGTGAGGTGGAAGAGCGCCACAATGGCCACCAGCATCAGGATCGAGCCGGACATCGTGTAGAGGACAAATTTGACCGCAGCGTAGATGCGCCGCTCGTGCCCCCAGATGCCGATGAGGAAAAACATGGGGATGAGCATGGCTTCGAAGAACAGGAAGAAGAGGAAAAGGTCGAGCGCCACGAACACGCCGATCATGGCCGATTCGAGCGCCAGCAGGAGCACGTGAAACTCCTGCACGCGTTTGTCAATCCCGTGCCAGGAACAGAGCACGGCCAGCGGCACCAGGAACGTGGTGAGAATCACGAGCCACAGGCTCAGCCCGTCGATGCCCAGGTGATACCAGATGGGCGGCGAGATGATCCAGCGGTGCAGCTCCTGGTACTGATAGCCCGGCGCCTGGGAATCGAATTCGCGGAGCAGGAGGAGCGAAATCACAAACGTGACCACGGAAATGGCCAGCGCCCCGCGGCGAACCCACTCCTTCTCCTCCGCGCCGAACAACAGCAGGAGCAGCCCGCCGACCAGCGGCAGGAAGGTGACGATGCTCAGCAGATGCGTTCCCTCCACGTTAATGCCCCAGCCACAGGAACAGAATGGCGATGGCCGCGGCGCCCGCCACGAGCCAGGAGGCGTAGGTGCGCCCGTTGCCGGACTGCACCTGGCGCGCCTCCTGCCCCAGTTCGCGCGCGACGCTACCTATACCGTTCACGGTGCCGTCAATCGCAGCGACGTCCACGGTCTTCCAGAGAATGTTGGTCGAAATCCATTGCATGGGGTGGACGATCAGCGCGTCGTAAAGCTCATCCACATAGTATTTGTGCAGAACAAGCGCATAGGGGCCGGGCATTTTCTCGGCCATCTCTTCCGGCAACTTCGGCCTGCGTATGTAGAGCCACCAGGCCAGGAGGAGCCCCAGTCCAAACCCGCCACCGATCGTCAGGAGCATTAATGGCCATTCCAATTCGTGGGGCGTGTGGGATGGCAAAGCGCTGCGCATCTCCTCCGCATGGGCGAACACCGGCCGGAGAAATTCCTCGAAATGGTCCGTCCCTCCCCGGAAGAGCTTCGGCGCAGCCATCCAGCCGCCGCCGATCGCGAGCGCGGCAAGGACCACTAGTGGGATCAGCATGGATTTCGGCGACTCGTGCACATGGACGTGATGCGGGTCATAGCGCGGCGCGCCGTAAAAGGTGAGGAAAATGAGCCGAAACATGTAAAACGTCGTCATCAGCGCCGTAACCACCGCGACAAACCACAGAATCGGACTGCCGTAAGGGCTCGAGAACGACTGCCACAGGATTTCGTCTTTACTGAAGAAGCCGGAGAAGCCCGGCGCGCCGGAGATGGCCAGCGTCGCAGCCAGCATGGTGAGAAACGTGGTGCGGATGGGCCCGCGCAGGCCGCCCATGCCGAACATGTTCTGCTCCCCACCCATGGCGTGGATCACGCTGCCGGCGGCCAGGAAGAGCAGCGCTTTGAAGAAGGCGTGCGTCATCAGGTGCAAAATGCCGGCGGAAAACGCGCCCACGCCGCAGGCCAGGAACATGTAGCCGAGCTGGCTGACGGTGGAGTAGGCGAGGACGCGTTTGATGTCCGTCTGCACCAGCCCGATGGTGGCGGCAAAGAAGGCGGTGAAGCAGCCGATCACAGCGACGACCATCATGGCTCGCGGGGCGTGGACGTAGATCGTGCTGGAGCGCGCGACCATGTAGACGCCCGCGGTGACCATGGTGGCCGCGTGGATCAGCGCGCTTACCGGCGTGGGACCTTCCATGGCGTCCGGCAGCCACACGTAGAGGGGCACCTGGGCGGATTTCCCCGCCGCGCCCACAAAAAGGAGGAGCGCGATGGCCGTGAGCGTGCCGATGCCCGCTGTCTCCACGGGCATGGCCTCGACGCGTGAAAGAACGGTGTGAATGTCCAGGGTTCCGAACGTGCGGAAGATGAAAAATAGCCCTAGCATGAAGCCGAAGTCACCCACACGGTTTACGACGAACGCTTTTTTCCCGGCGTCCGTGGCCGATTTTTTCAGGAAAAAGAAGCCGATCAGCAGGTAGCTGCACAGCCCCACGCCCTCCCAGCCCACGAACAGCAGCGCGTAGTTCGCGCCGAGCACCAGGATGAGCATGAAGAACATGAACAGGTTCATGTAGGCGAAGAAGCGGTAGTAGCCGCCCTCGTGCGCCATGTAGCCCATGGAATAGATGTGGATCAGCCAGCCGACGCCGGCGACCACCAGCAGCATGATGATGGTGAGCTGGTCCACCTGGAGCGCGAAATCAACCCGAAAATTCCCGGCCACAATCCAGGGGAAAAAGCTGCGAATGAAAGGGATCTGCGCGGGCGTGAGCCGCGCGAATTCCGCCACCAGGGTGAGTGTGGCGAAAAAGGCGAGCGTGGTGGAGCCCACGGCCACCGCGTTTACCGTTTTTTGGGTGAACCGGCGGCCAAAGATGCCGTTGACCGCCGCCCCCGCCAGCGGCAGCGCCGGAATGATCCACGCGTTGTCGAGAACAAACATCAGAGTTTCAACAGGTCAATCCGTTCGATATTCAACGACTGCCGGTTACGCGCCACTTGCATGATGATGGCCATGCCCACCGCCGCCTCCGCCGCCGCCACCACGATCACGAAAAAGACGAATACCTGGCCCTCCAGCAGATGGCGCAGGCGGCTGAAGGCCACGAAGGAAAGATTCACCGCGTTCAGCATCAGCTCGATGGACATGAATATGGTGATGATGTTGCGTTTGAACACGAAGCCGAGCGCGCCCAGCCCGAACAGGACGGCGCTCAGAACGACAGAGTAAGATGCCAGTGGCAAATCTCCCCTCCCTTTACACGTTCCACAAACTGTAGAGGCGGCTTTATGCCGCCATCTGTCCCTTCCGCGTCGCGTTCCGGCGGCCCGCCGCATCATCACCTGGCGGCATAAAGCCGCCGCTACATATCGCGCTTCGCCAGCACCACCGCTCCCAGAATAGCCACGAGAATCAGAATCGAAGTGAGCTCGAACGGGAACACGTAGCTCGTGAACAGCAGTCCGGAAAGCTCCCGCGACATTCCCTGCGTCTCCGCCCCGCCGGCCGTCGTCCCGGCCTCCGAAAGGATCATGCGCCACGCGAGTACGACGGTCAGCAGCACGCCGCAGGGCACCCCCACGTACGTTGCCGCGCGGCTGATGGCCGTGCGCTCTTCTTTCCCCGCGTTCAGCAACATGATGGTGAAGACGAACAGCACCATGATGGCGCCCGCGTAAACGATGATCTGCACCATGGCCAGGAGTTCCGCGCCCAGCAGCAGGTAGATGCCGGCCAGCGCCACCATCACCACGATGAGCGAAAGCGCGCTGTGGATGGGGTGCGTCTGCACGATTAGGTTGACCGCGCCGCCGAGCGCCACGGCGGCAAGCAGGAAGAAAAGGATGAGTTCGACGCTCATCGCTGCATCCTCAGCGCCACGACCAGGCTGGTGACTAGCACGTTGGCCAGCGATACGGGCAGCAGGAATTTCCAGCCGAAAGCCATCAACTGGTCGTAACGGATGCGCGGCAGCGTGCCTCGCAGCCAGACGTAGATGAACAGAACCACGAAGACTTTCGCGGCCAGCCAGAACGGCCCCTGAATCACTCCGAGCACGCCCGGCAATGCGCAAATGATGCCAACGCCGATCAGGGCCACTCCCATCACGGGCAGGAGCACGCGGCCGAATGCGGTATGGTAGCGCAGGCCGTGCGGGACGAGCAGCACGCCCCCCAGCAAAGCCATGGCTGCGGGCAGATAGAAGGTCCAGTGGAAAGCCGGCGTGTCCGGAAAGGGCGAGAGGTAACCGCCGAAAAACAGCACCGCGATCATGAACGATGCGGTCACCATGGCCGCGTATTCCGCCATGAAGAACATCGCGAATTTGAAGCTGGCGTATTCCGTGTGGAACCCGCCCACCAGTTCCTGCTCCCCCTCCGCCAGGTCGAAGGGCGAGCGGTTGGTCTCCGCCACCGCGGAAACGAAGAAGCAGACAAATCCCAGGATTTGCGGGAAGACGAACCAGTGCAAGGCACTGCCGCGTTGCGCTTCCACGATTCCACGCAGGCTGAGGGTGTTGGGATTGGTCATGAGCACGATGCCCACCACGGACATGGTGAGAGACAGCTCGTAGCTGAGCATTTGCGCCGAGCTGCGCAGGCCGCCGAGGAGCGAATATTTGTTGTTCGAGGCCCAGCCCGCCAGCGCGACGCCATAGACGCTGAGCGCCGTAATGGCAAACACCACGAGCAGGCTGAGGTCCGACTCCGCGACGGAAAACCAGGTGAGCTGGCCGAAAATCCTCAACTGTCCAGGGCCCAGTGGCATCACCGCGATCGTGGTCATGGCCAGGGATAAAGCCAGGAACGGCGCGAAGAAAAAAACGAACCGGTCCACGCCCGCGGGGGTGGGGTCCTCTTTGAACAGGAATTTCGCGCCATCGGCCAGCGGCTGGATCAGGCCGTGCGGTCCAACCCGCTCCGGTCCCCAGCGCGACTGGATGTGCGCCACGATTTTGCGTTCGAACCAACTCAAGTAGGCGACCACGGTGAGCAGCACCAGCATGACCACGATCACTTTTACTATTCCGATGAGCAGCCAGACTGAGAAGTCGCTCATGTCCGGCTCCCCGCCTCGGCCAGCGATTCCATCATGGTGCAAAAACGGGAGAGCGTGCCGCTGGTGAACAGCGAATCCTGCGCGGAGCGAATCGCGCCGGTGGGCACGTCGAACGCCGCGTGGCCGTTCTTCGCCGCGATGGCGGCGGCCAGCGGTGCTCCGCCGGCCAGCAGGCCGGCCAGATCCACGCCATACCCCGGCACGTTCGCGCGGATCTCCTCGAAGGCCGCTTCCACGTTGCGCACGTGGAGCGCGCGGCCCAGCCCCCGCTTCTCGAGCTGGTGCGAGAGGATGCGCAGGAGATCGAAGTCGCTGCGCAGGCCGGGCGGGTCGGCGGCTTTGCGGAGGCGTTGCACCTGCCCGGCGGTGTTTGTGACGGTGCCTTCCTTCTCGTAGGCGCAGGTGGCCGGGAGCAGGATGTCCGCCTCGCGCGAGGTCTCCGTCCGGAAAAGTTCGTGCACGATGAGCAATTCGAGGCCGGCGGGCCGCGCGGCCGCGCCGAAGGTGCGGAAGGGATTCGCGCCCACCACATAGAGGGCTTTCAGCTGTCCCGCCGCCGCCGCCTCGAGCATTTGTATCGCGTTCAGGCCGGAGCGGACCGAAAGCGCCGCGCCCCACAACTTTCCAAAGCGCTCACGCGCCGCCGCGACGCCCACCCTGGCGTAACCCGGCAGGCAGTCGGGCAGCAGTCCCATGTCGGCCGCGCCGCGGGAGTTCACATAATCGCCGAGCGGCAGATAGCGCGTGCGGCCGGGGAGTTTGGCGCCCCAGGCAACCAGGTCCGCGATGCTTTCGCCCCAAACGCCCGCGCCGAAGAGAATTGCGACGTCGCTTTCCGCTTCGAGCGCCTTTTTGATCGCGGCCAGCGGCTGCGCGGCTCCCGCGGGCGCCGCGCCCTTTCCGGCCAGCGCGCGCACGGCGGCGGCTTCCGTCCCCGCCGGAATACGCGCGGAGAGTTGGGCGCGTTTGGCGAGTTTGATATCGTCCGAGCCGACCAGGTAGACACGCGCCCCCACGTGGCGCACGGCCTCGCGGATGCGCCAGTCCACCAGCGGATTCTGCCGGCCGGTGTCGTTGCCGATCAGCAGGATGGCGCGGGCCTCGCCCAGCGCTTCCATGGTCAGCGCCCGGTTGCCGGCCTCGTCGCCGAGCGCGGCTGCCAGCGAGGCGTAATCCGCTGTGCGGTGATGGTCCACGTTGTTCGTGCCCACCGTGGCGCGGGCCAGCCGGCCGAGCAGGTAGTTCTCCTCGTTGGTGGTGCGATTCGAGCCGATGAAGCCGATGGCGTCCGGGCCATGCGCCGCGCGAATGGCCGCCAGGCGCGACGCGGCTTCTTCCATGGCCGCTTCCCAAGTGGCCGGGGCGAGCGCGCCATTGCGCCGCACCAGCGGCTGGGCCAGGCGCTCGGCGTGCTCCGTGAAATCGAAGCCGAACCGCCCCTTTACGCACAGGAATTCCTGGTTGATGCCCGAAAGGTCGCGGTTATTGGCGCGCAGGATGCGATTGGTGCGCACGGAGAGCGTGGTCTTGCAGCCGTTCGAGCAATGCGTGCAGATGGTCCCGACGTAAGACATTTCCCAGGGGCGGGTCTTGTAGCGGTAGGTGCCGCTGGTGAGTGCGCCCACGGGGCACACGTCAATGCACATGCCGCACTCTTCGCATTCCAGGTGGTCGCCGCGATTCGGGATGATGGTGGAATAGGCGCCGCGCTGGCCCACGCCCAGCGCCTTCACGTCCAGCCCCTCGTCGCACACGCGCACGCACCGGAAGCACAGGATGCACCGCGGCGCGTCGTAATAGACCAGCTCCGACCATTTTTCTTCCGGCTCGTGGATCTTTTCCTCCACGAACCGGCTGGTGTCCGCGCCGTAGCGGAATACCATGTCCTGCAGCTCGCATTCGCCGCCTTTGTCGCACACGGGACAATCGAGCGGGTGATTCGTCAGCAGGAATTCCAGCATGTGCTTGCGGGCCTGGCGCACCTGTTCGGTATCCGTGCGGACCACCATGCCCTCCACGGCCACGACGGTGCACGCGGTCTGGAGTTTCGGCGCTTTTTCGATTTCGACCAGACACATGCGGCAGGCGGCCTGGAGCGACAGGCCGGGGTAGTAGCAGAACGAGGGCACCTCGATGCCCATGCGCCGAGTGGCTTCGATCACCAGCGTTCCGGCGGGCACGGTCACCTGCCGCCCGTCAATTTTCAGTGAAACCTTTTTTTGCTCCGCCATGTCCTTGAACCAGCGACTCTCCCGCTGCGACTCCCTCCGGCTGTAGAGGCGTCCGCCTGCGGCGGACCGCCTCTACAGGACCGTTTCGTTCCCCGCCGTCACACCGACACCAGGGTCGACTTGAACGGGCAGCGCCCGCTCAGATGCTCCTCAAATTCACTGCGCCATTTGCGCACGATGGATTCCGTGGGCATGGCCGCGGCGTCGCCAAGGGGGCAGAAGGTGTGCCCGAGAATGTTCTTCGATAGTTCGTGAATCAGCGGAATATCCTCGCTGCGCGCGCCGCCCTCGTGGAAGCGGGTCAGAATCTTCTTCAGCCAGGTGGTGCCTTCGCGGCAGGGGATGCACCAACCGCAGGACTCGTGCGCGTAAAACGCCATGATGCGCCGCGCCAGCTCGACCATACAGGTGTTTTCGTCGTACACCACCACTCCGGCCGAGCCGAGCATGGACCCGATCTTCGCCACCGAATCATAGTCCATGGCCACGTCGCATTCTTCGGGCCTGAGCAGCGGTGTGGAGCTGCCGCCGGGGATCACCGCTTTGAGTTTCTTTCCCCCCAGGACGCCCCCGGCCACGTCGTTGATCATGTGCATCAGGTTGTATCCCATGGGCAGTTCGTAGATGCCGGGCCGCTCCACCTGGCCGGAAATCCCAAAGAGCCGCGTGCCTCCATTCTTCGGCGTGCCGAGTTTCGCATACCAGTCGCCGCCGTTCAGCACGATCGACGGCACGCTCGCCAGCGTTTCCACGTTGTTGATCACCGTGGGGCAGCCGTACAGTCCCACCACCGCCGGGAAGGGCGGGCGGATGCGCGGGTAGCCGCGTTTGCCTTCCAGCGATTCCATGAGCGCCGATTCCTCGCCGCACTCGTAGGCGCCCGCGCCCGTGTGGGTGCACAGCTCGAAATCAAAGCCGCTGCCCAGGATGTTTTTCCCCAGCTTTCCCGCCGCGTAGGCTTCCGCGATAGCCTCGTCCAGGATGTCGAGCACATACCGGTATTCCCCGCGGATGTAAATGTACCCCTGGCGGGCATTCACGGCCCGCCCGGCAATCACCATGCCTTCGATCAACTGATGCGGATCGAGTTCCATCAGAGGCCGGTCCTTGCAGGTGGCCGGCTCGCTCTCGTCCGCGTTGCAGATGATGTATTTCGGCTTCGACGTCTCCTTCGGCACGAAGCTCCACTTCATGCCGGTGGGAAAGCCGGCGCCGCCGCGGCCGCGGAGGTTGGATTTCTTCACCTCGTCGAGAATCTGCTCCGGCGTCATGGCAGTGAGCGCCTTCTCCACGGCCTTGTAGCCCTCGTGCTTCAAATAGACCGCGATGCGGCGCGCGCCCGGGACGCGGAAGCGCTTGCTGATCACCAGCACCTCGTCGGGATGCGGCGTTTCGCTGATGCCGGTGATGTGCGCCACGGGCTGCGGCCGGCGTCCGGCGCGGACATCCGCGAGCAGGGCGTCGAACTTCGCCGGCGTCACGTTTTCGTGGTAGTCGTAGTCGAGTTGCACGGCCGGGGCGCCCGTGCAGGCCCCCAGGCACTCCACTTCCTCGAGCGAAAACTGGCCGTCCGGCTGCGTTTGCTTATGGCCGATCCCGAGCGTCTTCTTTGCGTGCTCAAACAGCTCGGCACCGCCGCGCGCCATGCAGGAGACGTTCGTGCACACCTGCACGTGGCACCTGCCCCACTTCTGCCGGTGCAGCATGGAGTAATAGGCCAGCGTCTCGGTCACTTGCAGCGTGTTCGTTTCCGTGCGGCGGGCGATTTCGGCGATCATCTCGTCGCTCACGCAGCCGAACTCGTCCTGCGCGTACATCAGCATGGGGACGAGCGCGGAGCGTTTGACGGGATAGCGCCCGGCGAGCTGCTGGAATTTCTCCTCGAGTTTCGGCGGCAGCGTCATCAGCGGTCAATCTCTCCCAGCACGATGTCCAGCGTGCCGATGCAGGCCACCACGTCGGCAATCAGCCGGCCTTCGCACAGCAGGGGCAGCGCCTGCAGGTTGACGAACGACGGCGCGCGAAACTTCACGCGGAACGGCTTCGGCGATCCGTCGCTGGCCAGGTAGCAGCACATCTCCCCCCGCGGCGACTCGATGCGCTGGTAGACCTGCCCGGGCGGCGGCGAGAACCCTTCCGTGAAAATTTTGAAGTGGTAGATGAGCGCCTCCATCTCCGTCTTCATCTTTTCGCGCGGCGGCGGGACGATTCCCGGCGCGTCGGTCCGGATGGGGCCTTCCGCCGGCACTTTGCCCATAGCCTGCTTCACGATTCCCAGGCTCTGCCGCATTTCCTCCAGCCGCAGCAGGTAGCGCGCGTAACAATCGCTTTCCTTCTGCGTGGGCACCTTGAATTCGAACTCGTCGTAGCTCGAGTAGGGAAAGAACTTCCGCACGTCGTAGGCCACGCCCGCCGCGCGCAGCGCCGGTCCGGAGACGCCCCAGGCCACGGCGTCCTCGGGCGAGATGACGCCGACGCCGACCGTGCGCATCTTCCAGATGCGGTTTTCGGTGAGCAGTGTCTCGTATTCCGCCAGGTGACCCGGAAAACTCTCCACGAACGCGGCCACGCGCTCCAGCCAGCCCGCGGGCGGCTCCAGCGCCAGCCCGCCGATGCGGAAATAGCTGGTCATCATGCGCTGCCCGGCCACCATCTCGAAAATCTTCAGGATATCCTCGCGCTCGCGGAAGCAGTAGAGGAAGACGGACATGGCCCCCAGGTCAATCGCGTGGGTGCCCAGCCAGACCAGGTGCGAAGCGATGCGCGTCAGCTCCGTGAGCAGCACGCGCACGTACTGCGCGCGCTTCGGGACTTCCAGGCCCAGCAGTTTCTCTACCGCCAGGCAGTAGCACAGGTTGTTCGACAGCGGGCACAGGTAGTCCATCCGGTCGGTGAGCGTGATGGCCTGCGAATAGGTCTTCGCCTCGCAGGATTTCTCGATTCCAGTGTGGAGGTAGCCGATGTCGGGTACCGCGCGGATCACCGTTTCCCCATCCAGCTCTACCGCCACGCGCAGCACTCCGTGCGTCGAGGGGTGCTGCGGCCCCATGTTCAGGACCATCGCTTCGGCGGGGCCAGCGGGAGTGTCGATCGTCCGGGACATCAGCGGGGACCTCCGGTGGTGGGAAAATCCTTCCGTAGCGGATGGCCCTCCCAGTCGAGGGGGAGCAGGATGCGGGTCAGATCGGGATGCCCTTCAAAGCGGATCCCGAACAGGTCGAAAACCTCGCGTTCGTGCCAGTTCGCCGTAGGCCACACATTGGTGACGCTCGCTACCACGGGATCCGTTCCCGAAGTCCAAGTACGCAGCCGTAGCGTCTGCCGGTGGGGCAGGGAAAGCATGTGGTAAACGACTGCAAAGCGCGGCTCCAGCGGGAAATGGTCCGTGGCCGTGAGATCGCTCAGGAAATTGAATTGCAACTCGGGATCGTGCCGCAGGAAGTCCGCCACGCGGTGCAATTGCTCGCGCGGCACGGTGATGGTCAGCTCACCGCGAAACGTTTCCGCCTCGGAGGCGACGCCGGGGTCCCAGGCAGCCAGCCGCGCTGCCACCGGATGCACCTGTGTTTCGACGGCCTCCGCCATGCGCGTTTCCTCGATCCTCGTGCCAAGCCGGGAAAGGGGCCTACCGGTTCCAGTCGAGCGCGCCCTTCTTCAGCAGGTAAACGTATCCCACAAGCAGAATCCCGATGTACACCAACATCTCGTAGAAACCGAACAGCCGCAGTTCGCGATAGATGTAGGCCCACGGGAAGAAGAAGATGGCTTCCACATCGAACAGAATGAACAGCATCGCCACCAGGTAGAACTTTACGTCGAACGCGTGCCGCGCGTCCCCCGTGGGGCTCATGCCGCACTCGTAGGCCTGGGCCTTCTCCCGCGTCGGCCGGTGGGGCCCCACCAGGGTCGAAAGCGCCAGCAGCACGCCCGCCAGCGCCATCGCCGCGAGGATATACATTAGCAACGGGGCGTAGTTTCCGAGGTAGCCGGGTGCCATGGTGCGGCTGGTATAATAGCCATGCGAGTGCAGTCCGGTCAATCAACTCCGCGCCCTCGGGTTTGGGCCCCGAGTCAAAAGAAGGTGCGGCTCCTCCCGCGTTGGCCGGTCTCCCTGGCGCCCAGACCACGTGCCCCTCGGATTCAATAGCGACCTGAAGCTCGGTGACCTGGTCCTCCACGTGCAAACCGAGGACCGCAGGCCACGCGCGTCCGCCGTGGACACCATCGTCTATTCCGGCGGCCGGGTGGCCTATCGGCGCAAGACCAGCTATGAGGAGCGAGTCAATCAGCCGGGCTTCGACGAGGCTGCCATTCGCCAATTGCTGGAGGACCAGCATCGCTCCATCATCGAAGGCCTGCGTTCCGGAGAGATTCCCATCGAACTCTTCCCCCCGCCCCCGCCGCAGCGCACGGCTGCAAGCGTCCCGGCTGGCGGAACAGCCGCCGCGCCGGTGCGAACGGGCACGGTATTGATGCCGGCTCCTACGTCGCTGATTCGCGTGCTGCTCACCAATCCCGCCTCCTGGCTGACGGCGGGTTCCGCGCGCCTGCTGGTGGAAGTCCGGGCGCGCGAGCCGGAGCGTCCCATCGCGGACGCCGTCGTGGAAGTCAGCTTCGAGGGCGCACCGCGGCCGTTCATCTTCAAAACCATCACCGATGCCCATGGCCGCGCTGAGGTCGGATTCCCGCTGCCGAAATTCGGACCCAGCGGCGCCAGCTTGGTGATCCGCGCCTCCTGCGAGTTTGGCCACGACGAAATCCGTTATTCCCTCCGCCCCAAGTCCAGCAACGCCGGCGATTGATCGAAGGGCTCAACGGATCCGGCAGTCAGACTCATGCCAGCGCCGCTGTAGAGGCGGCTTTACGCCGCCATTGCCGGGGCTCTACGACGCCATCTCGGTGCTCTTCATTGACCTGCCTTATGCCGCGACCTACCATGTTTCCACACTTGAACGACTCATGATCAGCCGCCCCGAAGCCTTCCGGAGCGCCCATCAGGGCGTGGCTGCCGCCGCCGAATTCCGAAAAATCCTGGACCATCGCGGGCTGCTGTGGAATTGCGCCACAGGCGCGCTCGCCCATCTCGGCCTTGCCCGCGCGTACGTTCTCGCCGGCGACACGGTCAAGGCCCGCGCCGCCTACCAGGATTTCCTCGCCTTCTGGAAAGCCGCCGATGCCGACATCCCCGTTCTCCGCGCCGCCAAATCCGAAGCAGCGAAGCTGGAATGAGAGCTTGGCTGCGTGCGTGACGGCGGAGCAGTAACAAGGGGCAATCCCGCCGATTCGGCACCCGGTGTGTAGCCGTCTTGCATGGCTGGCAGGGAAGGGAACCGCGGCATCAATTCTGGCTCCGGGGCTTGGACTCGAACCAAGATAGCGGGATCCAAAGTCCCGAGGCCTACCAGTTAGCCGACCCCGGAGCCGTTCACTCAAATCTAACAAGAAATATCAGGCTCCGCCACCGCTGCGGTCAGTCCCGTTCAGGGCCGTGGTCCCGGCTTTGTCCGGACGAGCCGTGCCGCCACGTTCTCCTGGCGCCGCGCCCGGCCGACCGCTTGACAGCTATGACCTGCTCGACTAGAGTCTCGCCGATTGGTGACCCATCGCGGCGTTTCACCTTTCGCTCTCTGCGGAAGAGTAGGCGCCCCGAATCAGTCCGGAGGTGCGCATGGCGGCAACCAAGGCAAAAAAACCTAAGACGATCGGCCCGGCGCAGAAGAAAAGGATCTGGAAGTCTTTCCAGCAACTCGAGCTGAAGATCCAGAAGCACCATAAGCTTCTGGCGCTCCTTTCGATTACCCACGGCGACCATCACTGATGTGACCGCCATCGCCTAAGGCGGGAGGGAACGCCGGGAGCCATCTTTGCGCTTCAGACGGTCGAGTCACATCACCAGCTATTGGGACGAAGGCAAGCTGGTCTTCGAGAATTTTCATACGCGAGTCGCCGTCACCGCTGCTCCTGAGACCGCGTCCATTCTCAGCTTTTTCGATAGCTGGCGCTCTCCGCGAGAGCTGATGGCGCAATTACCAGCCTACAGCCCGCGGAGCGTGCGGCGGGCCATTGGCGAGCTCAGCCGGCAGACCTTGCTGCTCGGCGAAGGCACCCCCGCGGCGCGCGATGATGCCAGGGCGGCCAAGCTCTGGGCGCACTGGCTGCCCCACGGCAGCTTCCACTTCAGCACGCGTGACACCCCCGTCGTCCCCACGGCGCGCGAGGGCGCCGTTCTGAGAAGTTTTCTCGCCGAGTCCCCGCAGCCTTCTTTTTTCAAGCGCTATCCAATGGCGAAGCGCGTGCCTCTGCCGCCGCAGCAGCCGCCCGGCGACCAGTTCCCGCGCGTGCTTCTGGCCCGGCGCACGCATCGAGCGTACTCGAAGGCGCCAGTCCCCCTTCCGGCGATCTCGACTTTGCTTTATTTCACGTGGGGCATCACCGGCGGGGTTCGCTCGCCTGTCCTGGGCTGGCTGCCTCGCAGGACCAGCCCTTCGGGCGGCGCGCGGCAACCAGGCGAGGTTTATTTGCTCGCGCTGCGCGTCCAGGGGCTTGCCCCGGGCCTCTACCACTATGACACGCGGCGGCATTGCCTCGAGCTGCTCCGCCGCGGCCGCTTTGCGAAGCGGGCGGTGGAATACTGCGGAGGCCAGTCCCATCCGGGAAAAGCGGCCGCATTGTTCCTGATGACCGCGGTCTTCCCGCGCGTGATGTGGAAATACCGCGCGCCGCGCGCTTATCGCATCGTGCTCGTCGACGCGGGCCACCTCTGCCAGACCTTTTTGTTGACGGCCACTTGGCTCGGTTTGGCCCCGTTCAGCGTGATGGCCATTTCGGAAAGCAGTATCGAGCGGGACTTGGGGATCGACGGTGTGAGCGAATCCGTGCTCTATGTTGCGGGAGTGGGAATCCCGCTCGCCCCCGGAGCGAGGGCTGCGGCGGATCGCAACCGTTTTTCTGCGTCTTTGTAGATTTCCAGGTCCGGGTCCGGCCGGCTCCAGTATTTCAGAAACGTTTCCAATTCGCTTCGTCCCCGGTCGGCCTGACCCGCCTTCAGGTACAGCAGCCCCAGCCGGTAATGGATCTCGACGATGTGGTGAAACGCCGGCGCATCGTAGCTCGCTATGCGTTCGGGCGTCCGCGCCAGGACGAGTTCGTATTGGCGAATAGCCTCGTCCGTTTTCCCTGCGGCGGCCAGGCAGCGCGCCAGGGTCTCGGCCGCCAAAGTCGAGTTTTCGTACTCCACGGCTTTCTGCGCTTCCTCGACGCTCGCCGCGGCGTTGCCCTGGGCCAACAGGAGTTCCGCCCGCAACAGGCTCAGAAAAGAGTTGTGCCGGGGGAAGGGCCGCTGGCTCGCCAGCGTGCTGAGCGTCCTGACGATTTTCTCCGCATCACCCGGGCGGTGCCCCTGCGCGTACAACCGGCCGAGCAAAAGGAGGATGATCGGGTGATTTTCCGTCGGATCAACATGGCTGATGGCGCGGGCGAATTGTTCCGGAGTGCCTTCCGCAAGGGCCAGCTCTGCCAGTGCCATCCGCGACTGCGTCGCAGCAAACTTGTATCCCCGATTTTCAGCGGCGATGATTGTGGATTCGAGCTGCGCGCGCGCCTCGCGGTGCCGGCCCGTGGCCAGCGCCAGATCGGCGAGCCCGGCGCGCCCGGCGACTTCCGCATCGCCGTCGGCCCGGACCATGGTCTCAAACGTACCTTCCGCCTGGGTCATCTGGCCGCTCGACAGATAGGCGCGGCTTAGAGTCGTGAGGATTTCCGGATGGCTGGGGTGGCTGCGCAGCAGTTCCTGCGCGGTCGAAATCGCTTTTACCTCGTCCCCCTTTAGGAAATAGAACCGGGCCAGATTGCCTTCAGCTGTGACCACGGGCTGGATCTGGAGCGCGGCCTGCGTCTCGCGGATGGCGGAATCGAAATCGAACTTTCCCTCGTAACACAGCCCGAGATTGGCTCGAGGCGCCGGATCCCGGGGCTGCAACTGTGCCAGGACCTGGTAATTTGCGCAGGCTTCTTCAAAGTTCCCGGAAACCAGATTGTAGTCGCCGAGAATCTTGTATCTTTCGACCTCGGAAACCCTCGTGGCAAGCTGCGAAGCCTTGTAGAGCTCCTGTATCGATCGGCCGTCATCCTCGAGGTTGGAGTACGCCACACCCAGGTATTCGTGTGCCATAGCGAAGTTCGGGTCCAGGCCCAGGGCCTTCTGAAGAAAGACCACCGCCTGCTGGGGGTCACCAGCCTGCAGCCGTTGCTTGCCGAGCGTGTAATAGCGAATTGCCTCGAGCGAGGCCGAAGTCACCCGTTCCAGCGGAGCCGAAGTTTCCTGTACTGCCGACGCCGATTCGCCCAGCCCGGTGCGAAGCTTCTGAACAACCACATCCAGCTCCCCCGGAACGTGGCTAGCGTCAATGATGGTCTGATGGATGGTCACAATCGTCTGTCCGCCCGGCCTGACGGCTCGGGCGAGCAGCAGATAGCTCGAGCCCAAACGGCTGATCGAGCCCAGCACTACCGCCTCCAGGCCTTCCCGCTGGCAGATCTCGCGGCCAATCTCCTCGTCAATCCGGGACGTGACAGGTTTCTCCATGCGCTGCAAAACGTCCGGCACCCGGCTCGAGGGGAACACGTTAAGGTAGTGGGATTGCTCCAGGGAGGCGGTCACCAATTCCGGCAACGTCTGGTCGAAGATAGGCTCGCCGGTGCGATTTTCGAATTCCCCGACCAGCACCGCGGGCTGGCGCGTGAGAGAAGCCCTTGCATGCCACCAATAACTGAGCCCGCCACCCACCAACAGCACTGCCAAGGCGCCTGCCGCCAGTCTGAGCGCGCGCGAGGAGGTCCGTTCCGTGCGCGGAACCGGAACCGTCGAGCCCGCGCCGAGCCTGCGAAGGTCGGCCAGGATTTCCCGCGCGGATTGGTAGCGATGCTCGGGATCTTTCTCCAGGCATTTCAGGATCACGCTTTCGAGCCCGGCGGAAATATGCGGGTTCAAGGCACGCGGCGGCCGCGGCGCACGGTGCAGGATGGCCGCCAGTTGCCGCTGCGGCTCGCGTTCGTTTGGAAACAGCCGCTGCCCGGTGGCCATCTCGTACAGCACCGCGCCGGCCGCATAGATATCGCTCCGCGGGTCCGGCGGCGCCCCGTTTATCTGTTCCGGGGACATATAAGGCAGCGTCCCCGCGGCATCGCTGATTTGAGACACGGACTGGGTCGCAGCAGCCTCGCCCGCGGGGCTTAGAAATCTGGCCAGGCCGAAATCCAGAATTTTCAGCCGGCCATCCGCGGTAACGTGCAGATTGCCGGGCTTCAAATCGCAGTGAATCACTCCCTGCTCGTGAGCTGCCGCCAGACCCTCGGCCAGCTCCGCGCCGAGCAGCAGGATTTCCTTTTCCGCGAGCGGGCCTGCCGCTAGCTTGTCGTCCAGGGTGGTTCCCGCGACGTGCTCCATGACCAGAAAATCCACGTGGGAATCGGTGGCAAATTCGTGGACCGTCGCGATATTGGGGTGGTTCAGCTTGGAGAGCGCCAGGGCTTCCTGGCGGAAGCGCTTCCGCGCTGCGTCGTCGGCCAGAGTCCCGGCGGGCAGGACTTTGATGGCTACGTCGCGTTCCAGGTGCTCATCGCGCGCGCGATATACCTCACCCATGCCCCCGGCGCCGAGTTTTTCCAGGATGCGAAAGTGGCCAAGCGTCCGACCGATCATGAGCAGGGGCCTTCCGCCCCTTCGGTTGCTTGCTCGCGATGTTAGGCGTCGGTCTGGAGCAAGTCAACGCGCCGGCTGGTGGATGGTTCGCAGACGATAGGTTAGACTGAACTATTCCCGCTTTCCGCGGAGAGGTGTCCGAGTGGCTTAAGGAGCACGCTTGGAAAGCGTGTGTTGGGGAAACTCAACCGTGGGTTCGAATCCCACCCTCTCCGCCACCCTACGTCGTGCCGGCTGCACGTGGCGCGCCATTCGGGAGACCGCATAGCATAAAATGGCAGGCCATCCTCATCTCGCATGGTGTCAAATGACCGCTCCTCCCCGCATGAAGATGGTGCTTGCTGTAGCTCTTACGCTCTTGTTCCCCACCTGCCTGCACGCGAATCCTGCAAAGCCGGCCCTCGAAATCGTGGTGCTTGGCTCCGGTGGGCCACGCGCGTTCGGCAGAGCCGGCTCCGGCTTCATCGTGGAGGTCGAAGGAGTTCCCCGGATCTTGGTGGACGCCGGACCGGGCGCATTCCTCCGGATCGGAGAATTGCGCCTGGATTTGGAAAAAGTGGACACGGTTCTGCTGACGCATCTGCATATCGATCACAGCGGTGACCTTCCCGCTCTCTTCAATGCCCGCGCGCTCACCAGTGACGGCCCCATCGTGTACCGCGTGTTCGGCCCGGACGGAGCGGGCCTGTTCCCCAAAACTTCGCGATTTGTGAATCTGCTGGTGGGAGACGGCGGCGCGTTCGCCTACCAAAAGACGTTTGGCGCCGACGAATCGTTTGTCGTCCGCGATCTGGCGACTCGGCTGGATTCAGCGCAAGCCAGGATATTGGATGAGGACGGCCTGGTGGTGGAAGAAATCGCCACGCATCACGGCGACTGCCCTTCGGTGGCTTACCGGATTTCCTATAAAGGCGTGTCCGTGGTTTTCTCCGGAGACATGGATGCATCCGCGCTGCCGAATCTGGTGCGCTTGGCGAAGGATGCGGACTTGCTGATTTTCAATTGCGCCGTGCTCGACCCTCCCGGCTCGCCGTCGCAGTTGTACGACCTGCATACGCCTCCCAAGAAAATTGGCGAAGCCGCGCGCGCGAGCGGCGTGAAGAGCCTGTTGCTCAGCCATCTTGCCCCCGATGTGGAAGGGCAGAAGGACGCGGTACGGAAATCGATTGGCGCGGCCTTCGCCGGGCCCGTTGCGTTCGCCAGCGATAAGCTGCGCGTACCTGTCGGCAAGTGAGAAATCGAAAGGCGCGGGGGGAAGCGCAGCCGGGCCCGGGCGGGTTCGCCGGGGGAATCACTCCTTGCGGCACCGAATTCAATCGTGCTATCCTTACTGTAAAGAAGGCAGGTAAAAATGGCGCGTACCAGCACGATCAGCAGCAAAGGACAGATCACCGTTCCTTTGGAGATTCGCAATCGCCTGGGCCTGAAGACGGGAGATCGCGTGGAATTTGTCGTCGAAAAGAACCGGACGATTCTTCGCCCCGCGCGCGCGGCGGAGAATCCCTTCTTGAAGTATGTTGGCGCCTTTCCAGCCTTCTCCAGCGTCCGCGAGATCAATGCCTGGGTTCGCGCTCTGCGGGACGAGGAAGACAGCGAATAACATATGAGAACGGCAATTGACTCAAACGTATTCTCTGCCATGTGGTCCAGGGAGCCATTTGCCGCAGAGGTTGCGCAGAAACTTGGGAATGCCAAGTCGGAAGGAGGTCTGGTAGTTGCCGCTGCCGTTTACGCGGAACTACTCGCCTATCCAAACCTCGGGGAATCCTCGATTCGCGATTTTATCGAGAACACAGGAATTGCGGTGGACTTTGATTTGCCTCAATCCGTTTGGATTGTGGCCGGGCAACGCTTCGCTCGCTATGCCCATCGCCGCCGGCGGTCAGCCCGCGAAGGGCCCCGGCGGCTGCTCGTGGATTTCATCATCGGCGCCCATGCGCTGTCCCAGGCCGACCGTCTGATGACGCTCGACCCGAGACCCTACAAGCAGGATTTTCCGGAACTGAAGCTCATCTAAATTGTATCGCTCGGCCTCCAAGTGATTGCCGCCCTTCAGGCGAATCCGACCACTGGATGCGCCACGTAGGGCTCTTCCAACGCGGCAATCTCCTCCGGCGAGAGTTTCAACGACAGCCCAGCGACGGCATCCTCGAGGTGTTGCAGTTTCGTGGCCCCGACGATCGGCGCGGTGACCACCGGCTTGGCCAGCAGCCAGGCAAGAGCGATCTGCGCGCGGGGCACGCCGCGCTTCTCGGCGATTTCTCCCACTCGCTCCACGACTTTTTGGTCCGCCTCCGCCGTGGCGTCGTACAGCTTCTTGCTCACTTCGTCGCGTTCCATCCGATCCGTTTTCTCGCCCCAGGGGCGCGCCAGCCTGCCGCGGGCCAGCGGGCTCCACGGCAGCACGCCGATCCCTTCTGCGGCGCACAGCGGCAGCATCTCGCGCTCTTCCTCGCGGTTCAGCAGGTTGTAATGGTCCTGCATGCTGACAAAGCGCGTCCAGCCGCGCCCGCCGGCCAAATACAGCGCCTTCGAGAACTGCCAGGCGAACATCGAGGAGGCGCCCAAGTAACGCGCCTTCCCCGCTTTCACCACGTCATGCAATGCCTCGAGCGTTTCCTCGATCGGCGTGGCGTAGTCCCACCGGTGGATCTGGTAGAGGTCCACATGGTCCACGCCCAGGCGAAGCAGGCTCGCATCCATGGCCGCAAAAATCGCCTTCCGAGAGAGGCCCCGGGCGTTGGGTCCCTTGCGCTGCGGGAAATATACCTTCGTGGCGATCACCACCTCGTCGCGGCGCGCAATTTCGCGCAGCGCGCGGCCCAGGATCTCCTCGCTCGACCCATCCGAGTAGCTGTTCGAGGTGTCGAAGAAATTGATGCCCAGCTCAAACGCCCGGCGGATAAAGGGACGGCTCTGCTCTTCGTCCAGCGTCCAGGAATGCGCGCCCCGGCCGGGTTCGCCGTAACTCATGCACCCCAGGCAGATGCGCGAGACGTCCAGTCCGGTGCTGCCCAGCTTCACGTATTCCATGGCCATTGCTCGTTCGCGCCCCGGTTATTCCCGTCGAGCCGATCAACCGCTGCTACTCTACATCACTCGGGCGGCCCGTGCCGTGCGCCGGCCAGCGTACACCATTCTCAGCAGAAACCCGGGCATGCCGCGGGGCATCTAAAGGAGCAGAGGCCCAACAGGGCTTCCACTACCGGGACGGTCCCCGGAGCCCAGTGGGTTGTAGCGCAGGGCTCTCCGGACTATACTGAGGGCGTACCGGAGCAGGAGCGGATGCCATGAGCGCTCGGCTGCCCTTTCGCCTTTCGACTCTCCTCTTCGCTGCCCTTGTCTGGGCGGCGGTTCCCAACCTCGCTTTCGCTGGTCCCGGTGGTGGCCATGGCGGCGGTGGCGGCGGCCACAGCGGTGGCGGCGGGCACGGTGGCGGTGCCGGGCACAGTGGCGGCGGGCATGCGTCCGCTGCGGCAGGGCACAACTCCTCAACTTCATCCGGAAATTACCACTCCACCGTGAATGGGCCTTCGGGCGGCTACAGTGGCTACGCCCAGCCGAACTCTTACGCGGCCTCGGGCGCTGGAGCAGGCCAGAGATCCCTGTCGTCCTTCGTTCCCTCCTTCGAATCGGCCGCCCAACGCGGCGCCACGGAAGCGGCGCTCTCTCGCCTAGCCGCGCATGGGTGGGATTTCACGCCTTCCTCGGGAATTACTCGAGCCGTTGCCGCGCCGGGGGTTCGCTTCCCCGGAATTCTGCCCCTGCGCTGGCCGTCCGGGGGACGCCGCTTCCCCTATGCCACGGCCACGATCATTCCTGGCGCGGGCTTCGGTTTTGGCGGGTATCCGTGCCCCAGGCGATGCGGGTTTCAGGGCTGTGGCTTTGGCCCCGGTTATGGCTTCGGCTACTACGGTTACGGTCTCGGATATGGCGTGGGAGGGATCTATCCTTACCTCGCCGACGAGTACTATTCTCCCGATGTCTCTCCCGACAGCGCCGGCTACACGGACCTCAACGGCGACTACATAGCCGAGCCGGGCGGAACGGTCCCACCAGATGTCGAGGCCGGGACCCCGAACCCCGACGAGCCCGGGCCAGCCGAGACCGCCCAACCCCCAGCACAAATCATTCTCAAAGACGGCTCCGCCTACGCCGTCAAGTCCTACTGGGTGTCAAACGGCCAGCTTTACTATCAGCCGGTGACCGGGGGTTTGAGTCACGTCCCCGTGGATCAACTCGATCTGGCCGCCACCGTGGCCGCGAATTCCCGCAATGGCGTGCCGTTCACGCTTTCCGACCGGCCGCCGCACGACTGAGCCATCGCTCGGCCCCATCCTCCTGTGCCCGCGTGCCGGCGAACCCCATTTCACTGGAATTTCTCTTTTAAGCAACATGTTCGAGAAGTTCGCCATCCAATCATCGTTTGACGCGCATCATTCTGCGTAGGAGCACTCTGGGGGTGGCTTCCAGCGCCTGGCCGGAACTTCCCGGGTCGAACGGGGAAAAGTGCAACGAATCAAACGAGTGGTGAAGACGGTATTCGGGTTCACCTTGCTGGCCATCGGCGCGGTGTTATTGATCACGCCCGGACCGGGTTGGCTGGTCATTCTGGCGGGGCTGGCCGTGCTCGCCGCGGAATTCCTTTGGGCGCGCCGCCTGCTCGACCGACTGAAGAGCGGTGCAGGGCGCGTCGCAGGTGCTCTGCGCCCCGGCAACAACGCTTCCTGACCCTGAGTAGGGCAGGCATTCCTGCCCGTCTCCCGCCGCGTGGCAGAAGATTTCCTGTCGAACATCCGGTGAGACGAAGGGCGTATCTCGTACCCGCCGCCCGCCTTTAATCCCCCGCGGGCGGCCGTCGGCGCTGCTGGCGTTGCTGGTTCCCCTGCCCTTCCGGCATGGCCACCCGGTGCGCCACCGACTCCAGGTACAATTTGAAGGGTTCCGTCCCGAATGCCTGTTCGATCCGCGTGTGCACTTCGTCTTCCGACGCCCGCGAATAGGTCAGCCGCTCGCGGAAGACTTTTCCTCCGCTGTCTCGTTTCAATTCAAACACTAGCGTGTTGTCGTCCTTCCACGCGCCGGTGTATTCGTCGATATTTGCGCCATCGTCGAACCACCACAGGCGATACGTTTTCTCGCCGTGGTCGAAGGCCATCACGGCATGCGCGTGGTAGTTGCCGTCCGGCCCCTTGAGCTCGTAGTTGATCACCACGTACAGCCCATAGAAGGGCCGCGCCATCCATTTGCCCGTGCCGCTCGGTTTGTCTTCTGGGTCGCCCGCAAAGCGTACGGTTTCTTCCCACGCTCCGGCCCACATGGCCAGCCGCTGGTCCTCGGGACCGGCAAATGGACTCGGCTGCTGGATAGCTTGCGCCTGTTGCCCCAGCCCTCCGCCCGCTCCCTGTCCCGGCCTCTGCGCCTCGCCTCCCTGCGCGGCGCGTGCTGCCGGCTCCGCCAGCGCCACCGCCGCCAACCAGGTAATCGCTGCGAGCAGGATCATTCCCCGCAGTATGAATCTGCCCGTGCGCGCGCTCATTCGCTCCTCCAAAAATTCCGCGCTCCCCGATGTCCGCGCGGCCAGGAAAGCCGAATGTAGCATGCGCCTCCGTCCAGCCTGTGCATCTCCTCCCGCCCGTGTGCTCAGATGAACAGGTAGCGCGGGCTTTTAGCCTGCGCACCTCTCTCGTTCTCGCCTCCAGCAGAATTCGTCGCGAAGCTGTACCCGTTTTCCCAAGCATGCGCTACAGTCTTTCTTTCTCTCGGACTCTTTTCTTTGCTCTCCAGGAGGCGTTCCATGGATCGCTGGCAAGGCAAGTGGGCACTGGTCACCGGAGCAAGCGCCGGCATCGGAAGCATCCTGGCGCGCCAACTCGCCTCCCGCGGCGCTCACCTGGTGCTCACCGCCCGCCGCGAGGACCGCCTCAACGCCCTCGCCGCCCAGATCCACGCCGCCCACGACGTTTCGGTGGAAGTCTTTGCCGCCGACCTCGCGCAGCCTGCCACGCCGGATGCGATATTCGCCTTCACCCGGCAGAAAAACATCACCGTGGAAATCCTGGTGAACAACGCCGGCTTCGGCGCCTACGGCCGGTTCGACGAAATTCCGCTCGGCCGCCAGCTCGAAATGCTCCAGGTGAATATCGCCGCGGTCGTGCACCTCACCCATCTCTACCTCCCCGGCATGATCGCCCGCCGCCGCGGCGACATCCTCATCCTCGCCTCCACGGCCGCCTTCCAGGCCGTCCCGTATATCGGCACCTACGCGGCGACAAAGGCGTTCGACCTGTCGTTCGCCGAAGCGCTCGCCGAGGAGGTGCGCCCGCATGGCATCCACGTCACTGCGCTCTGCCCCGGCGCCACCTCCACCGAATTCCAGCAAGTAGCCGCCCAGCCGGACTACTCCTTCCGCTCCCCCGAATCCCCCGAAAAGGTCGTCCGCGTCGGTCTGGACGCGCTCGCCCGCGGCAAACCCCTGGTCATCTCCGGCGCCCGCAACCGCCTCATGATGGAATCCCAGCGCCTCGCCCCGCGCCGCCTGGTCACCTCCATGGCCGCGCGCCTCATGCGCCCGGCGAAGTAGGGGCGCCCGCCGTGGCGATTGCGCCCTTTTGAGCGATTCCATCCTCGCCCCGGCACGCGGCGTGAGCATTCTTCATGAAACCACGGAGACTTGGCTGACTCCAGACGCGTTTCACATGCGGAGGTACGCCAGTGTATATAATTACCGAGCCAGAGTCCGTTTGCCTGGTTGCATTCGCAGAGTCGTTGATCAACTTGGACGCGGAAACCGTCTGGTCCGCTTGACCTAAAGGTCGGCCAGG
>Ga0074044_10000947_pt1 | contig 26732 bp, 30 predicted proteins | sample BogForMeECP23OM1_FD_94443 | JGI IMG/M metagenome (GOLD analysis project Ga0074044, IMG submission 94443) | Bog forest soil microbial communities from Calvert Island, British Columbia, Canada - Bog Forest MetaG ECP23OM1 | ecosystem: Environmental > Terrestrial > Soil > Wetlands ... | reverse complement strand
GCGGTAACCGGACAAATGGAGTCCTAGTACGGCTGCTGCCGGTAGGCCGAGGCGTGGGATGATTGGGAGAGTTTTCGCGAGAGGTACTCTCGGTGATCCTCTGGGAGCACCGGCGGGAAACCACCAAGCGAATGCTCGGAACGTTGTTGACTTCGCACAAGTTAAGGGGTAGTTTCCTGTTACTAACTTGTGGGTATGTTCGAGCACGGTGCATGCTCTCAAGGAGACGCCATGAAGAAGCAAGAGGGTTTTTCTCTTATCGAGCTGTTGATCGTCGTGGCGATCATTCTGATCGTCGCGGCCATTGCAGTTCCAGCCTTTATTCGCTCCAGGATAGCGGCGAACGAGGCTTCCGCGGTCGCCTCCATGCGCACCATAAATACGGGCGAAGTGACCTACAACAACACCTATCCGAATACTTATGCCACGTTGGCCCAGTTGGGTCCAGGCGGCGCGTCCTGCACGGCTGCCAGTTCGACGAACGCCTGCTTGATCGACAACCTGTTGGCGAGCGCGTCGTCTGCGACGGCTCCGAAGGACGGATACTACTTCACGATCGGCGGCGACCTGCTGACGGGCTACACCAGCTTGGCGCAGCCAGTTGCTCCCAACTCGACGGGCACGCGCACGTTCTGCTCGGACCAGACTCTGGTGCTGTTTTACGACGCGACCGGTGGCGCTTGCACTACGACCACCGCTAGCCCGCTGTAGTGGTACGGCGCATCCCCCGCAAACCGTCCTGAGAACTCGACTATCGAAATAACCGATCTGCGCGCACAGTTCCGCGTTGCGTTGCAATTTCTCACTTTTTCTCCATCTCCGCCAGCAGTCCAACTTTCGACCGGCGGGGAAAATATTCAGCAAGGATTATTCGCCATTGTGAATCAACTTCCGCCACCCATCGGCTAGAGTGAGGCCGCAGGGAGTAGAACTTCTGGCCTAAATATGTCATTTTCAAGTTGAGAGTCACGCTGGCTTTGTGATGACACATCCTACCTCGCGCCCCTCGATTCCCCGAATGGTGCTTGTCCCGGCGCTCATTACACTTGGGGTTACGCTGCTGCGCCTCGCGGGTGAACTGCGCGGCTGGCCAAGTCCCTGGTTTGACAAAAGTAGCGGCATCGTGGGAATCACTTGGCTACTGCCTCCGATCTTCGGCTTCTATTTCGCGTGGAAGCTATGGCGCGAGGGCGAGCGCATTGTTCGCGTTGAACGCGCCTTGCTCCTCGGGCTCCTGGGTGTCGCTCTGAACGAGTTGGTGGTGGCAACAGTCTTTGAGCATGCGCACATCAGCATTTACAGCGCGCTGGTGAGCCTGTGGACTGTGGCGGTCATCAGCCTGGGCTTGCAGTATCTGGCGTGGCCGGCTCTGTGCAAGGCGCTGATCGCCTACGGACTGGGGGCAAGGATCCCCGTCGTGGTCATCATGTTCTTCGCTCTGCGCGGCCATTGGGGCACACCACGATCGCCCGTCTGGCCCTTTCAAATTGGGCTTTTGGCCTGAGTTTCTGTTGTTCGGCCTGTTGGAAGAGTTGATTTACTGGGTGTCATTCACCGTGGCGATCGGTACGCTGGCGGGAAGCATAGCGGCGATGGTGGCCAAGCGGCGAATGCGGTGACACCCCGAGGCTTTCATGAGAAATCGCCTGTATCTGTGGGGGAACAGGATGGTCCCGGAGGAGGGAGTCGAACCCACACGGGGAGTGATCCCCGGCAGATTTTGAGTCTGCTGCGTCTGCCAGTTCCGCCACTCCGGGAGAACTGTATTGAAAATAGCATGAGGTGGGTGGAGGGGTAAAGGACGCGAGGGGCTCAACGAGGATTGATAGACAGCGGTAGTGCCGGGATCCCTCCACTGCGTGCCGCATAGAACGCGGCACTCCGGTCGGGATGACAATTTGAAGGAGATCGCATAAAGCGCGGCACTAAGAAGGAAAACCCAAGACCCAGGCACAGACTCCGTGCCTGAGGCACCCGGATGACGTTTTTTTGATGTGACGCTCGGCCGGCAGAGGGAAGGAAAACCCAAGACCCAGGTACAAAATCGGTACCTGGGGCACCCGGCGCTAAACAGAGATGGAGAGAAGAAGTGTAAGAGTGAAAGAGTATAAGAGCTTAAGAGTGAAAGGAAGCCGTTCGTGAGAATGGCGCTTCCGCGGAACCCAAGAGAGAAACCCAAGACCCAGGCACAGACTCCGTGCCTGGGGCACCCTTCGTGAAATTGAAACGGTTTGGCGATGAAGCGGCGATCGTAAAAGCGGAGGCTTGCCGCTGAGTATTTGACAGGATAGACTGCGCAAATTCATGGATGCGACAACGAGTACAGCGGAGAGGCCTGTTGCGGTGGAAGATCCCCGTGCGGGACTGCTGGGTTTCTGGGCGCTGATCGCCACGCAATTCCAGGGGGCGTTCAGCGACAATGCGTTGAAATGGCTGGTGAGTTTTCTGGTGCTGGAGTCCAGCATCACGCGCGAGCAACGCGACTTCCTGTTTGTGCTGGTGGTGCCGCTGGTTTTCGCGGTTCCCTTCCTCGTTTTTTCCATACCCGGCGGTTATTTCGCGGATCGCTTCAGCAAGCGCGGCGTCACCGTTGCAACCAAGCTGCTGGAACTGTTGACGATGGGCGCGGCCACTTATGCGCTGTGGCAGAACCGGCTAGGGCTCGCGGCCGTGGCGCTCTTTTTCGTTTGCCTGCAGGGCTCGATCTTTGGCCCATCGAAATACGGGCTGCTGCCGGAATTGCTGCCGACCAGCAAACTGAGTTGGGGCAATGGCGTGATTGAACTCACCACACTGCTGGCGGCGATTGGCGGGACACTGGCGGGCGGCTTCCTGGCGCACAATTTCCGCGGGAGGCAGGAGTGGTCGGGCTTCCTTTTGATGGGACTGTCGCTGCTGGGGCTGGTCACCAGCCTGGGGATTACGCGGGTGCGGGCCGCGGACCCGCAACGCAGGTTTAGCTGGAATTGGGCGAAGGAGTTGTTCGACGAAATCGCGCGCATGCGGAAGGACGCGGTGTTGTGGGTGGCGGTCATCGCCAACACATTTTTCTGGTTCCTCGGCGCAATCCTGCTGCTGACAATTGTGTTGTATGCCACGGACATCTTGCATGTGGACGAAGCGCACAGTAGCTACCTGCTGGCAGCCTTGAGCCTGGGCATAGGCGTGGGCAGCTTCCTGGCGGGTTACGCTTCGGGGCGCAAGATTGAAATGGGTATGATTCTGCCGGGGCTGGCCGGAATCGTGTTGATGACGGGCGCGCTTTCGACACCCGGACTGACCTATCAAATGGTGATGGGGCTGCTCGCGGCGCTGGGCGTGTGCGCGGGATTCTTTGTGGTGCCGGTGAACGCGCTGATCCAGAACCGTCCGCGGCCGGAAGTGAAAGGGCGCGTGATTGGCGCTTCCAACCTGCTTTCGTTTGGAGGCATTGCGCTGCAGCCGCTGGTGCAGTATGCGATGCTGCGGCTGGGACATCCCGATCCGGGGAGAGTTTTCCTGATTTCGGCGGGCGCGTGCATCGCGATGGTGTTTGTGCTGGCCCACATGCTCCCGGAGCTTTGGCCCAGTACCCTCTACTGGACGCGGCTGCGACAGAGGACTAGTCTATAGGTCCTGGCCCCAGGGGCCGCGGGTCACCGCGGTTTGGGCCAGGCTGGAAAATATGGGTACTGGAAGTACGTTAACGGGCTCGAACTCCGAGCACCGCGGGTTGAGCTATTGGATGGAGCGCGCCTTGAAGGAACTGGAAAAGGTGCGCACATCGCCGGAGCCGGACGCGGTGCACGATTTGCGCGTGGCGTTGCGGCGGTGCCGCTCCGTGGCCGCGGTGATGGAAGAGGTAGACCCCGACGGGTCTTGGCGAGAGATGCGCAAGCTGGGGCGGAAGCTCTTCCGCCACTTGGGCGAGCTGCGGGACGTGCAGGTGCTGGAAGACTGGACGAAGAAACTGGGCGCGGAAAGCGATCCGGTGCGGCTGCAACTGCTGTCCCTGTTTGAAAAACAGGAAGGCGAGCTGCGCGAATCCGCCACGTGGGCTGCGGGAAGATTCGACGAGAAGGCTTGGAAGAAACTGGAGCGGGGACTGCAGAGCCGCGCGCGGCTCGTTCCGCCGGACAGCCTAGCGGCGCAATGCCTGGCGCTGGAACGGCTGGAGGCGGCGAAGGAACTCCACATCCGCGCATTGCGGGCGGAAAAACCGCAGCCCTGGCACGAACTGCGCATCGGCGTGAAGCGCTTCCGGTACACGGTGGAGAGCCTGCTGCCGGAAAAATATGCGATGTGGGGCGAAAACCTGAAACGCGTGCAAGATTTGCTGGGGGATGTCCACGACCTGGATGTGCTGGCGGACACGATTACTCAGAAAGCCGCCGAGGAAACAGAAGAGACGCGGACGCGATGGGTGGAACGCATTGCTTCGGAGCGCCACGAACGCATCGAGACCTACCGGCAGTTGACGCTGGGGAAAACAAGCTTGTGGCACGACTGGCGCATGGGACTGCCGCAAGGGGAAACTCTGGAAGCGGCGGTGCTGGCGCGTTTGCACGCGACGGCGCGGGCGCTGGACGGAAACTTGCGGCGTACGGGGCAGGTTTCGCGGCTGGCGATGCGGCTGTTCGATGGTTTGACGCGCGCGCAAGCGGCGCCCATTTTTGCGGAAAGCCATCTGCGCAAAGTGCTGCGCGCGGCGGCACGGCTGCAGGGCATTGGCGCGGGGCTGGACGAAGACGCTCCACAAAAAGCCGCGCGGGGTTTTCTGCGCGATTTGCCGGAGCCCGCGGGCTGGAGCGACGCGGAGTGGGCGCTGCTCATCCAGGTGGTGCGCTATCATCGCGGCGAGCAGCCCGATCTGAAGCATAAGGCGTATGCGCGGCTCACGCAGGAGGAACAGCAAGCCGTGTGTGCCATGGCGGGCGTGCTGCGACTGGCGCGGGCCCTGCGCAAGTGTGGTTGCGAAACGCCGGTGGGATTGCGCGTGGAAAAATCGGTGGATGCGGTGATTGTGCGCGTGCCGGGATTGCGGGAGTCCGAAGAAGAAGCGGCGCGGGTGGCGGCGGGAAAGTATTTGCTGGAACGGGTGTTGGAGCAGCCGCTAATCGTGCAGTCTGCGGGAGTTCGCGCACGGGTTGTGGAACTTCCACGAAGTGAAGAGCCGCCTGAGTCAATCTCGGCGGCATCGGATTAGCGGGACTTTGCCGCAAGCCGCAGTCTTGTCCCATCTTTAAGTAACCAACAAACTGTCATCCTGAGGCGCGCGTCGGTTGCGTGCCGAAGGACCTCAACCTACACACGATGCACAATTTTGGCGTTGAGATCCTTCGGCGACCCTCACCGGGTCGCCTCAGGATGACATCTCCATGTTGAAATAGAAAAATGGATAGTGCTTGCTGTGTGTGAAATCCGGGGCAGAACAAACTGAGATTAAAACGGATCGGAGCTACTTCCCTGCTTTGCGCAGCAGCTTTGGCGTGGCCAGCCAGACGAGTTCCCCGCTCGGCGGGATCAGCCTGCGGAATTCCACCAGCGCCACGCCGGACTTTTTCAGGGCCGTGACGTGATGTTTGGAGCCGATGGCCGTGGCGATCAAATCGTCGAGATGCGGCGCGTGGCCAAACACAAACACCGCCGAAGCCTGCTTTTCCCTAGCCAGTTCGCGAAAAAGCTGCATGGGATCCGCTCCCGGGAGCAGGAGATCCGTTTTGCGAATTTCCTGTTTGTTGTGTTCGAGGATTGCGGCAAAAATTTCCGCAGTCTGTACCGCGCGCACATAAGGGCTGGAAAGCATCAGGTCGGGGACAGCGCCAACTTCCGCGACGCCTTTGGCCACCTGCTTGGTTTTTTCCGTGCCTTCTTCGGTCAGATAACGCTCCGGATCGGGCGGGCACTTGGGATCCTCGCGGTCAATGGCGATGCCGTGGCGAACGATGTACAACTGCATGCGGGGATCACCTCCTGCCGTTCATCTTACAGAAGGCAGTATATATAGGATGTAACAATGGGCGGGGTGGTGTGTATGAGTAAGGGGGAAGGAGTCGTAAGTTTTCAGTTGTAAGTCTTACGCAAGGCGGGATTTTGCTCACGAAGGGTGCTTATCCTGCCGCTGATTGTTCGATGGGCAGCATGTTCACAGATGTAGGTTTTGTGTACATGGCGGTGCTATGCTTCGAAAGGAGGACAATCGGATGCCCACCACCAGGACGCGATCGCATAAGCACTTTCGTTTGGACGCCGTGAAAATCAAGCGCGCGCAGAAGGTGTTACGCGCCGGCACCGAAACCGAGGCCATCGAGCGCGCCTTGGATTTGGTGATTTCCGAACACCAGAGGAACCGGTTGGCTGCGGAAGCCAATGAGCGCTTCGTGAAAAGCGGCATAAGCGTTAAGGATGTCTACGGCACGTTGGAGCGGTAGATGCAGCCGGTGCTCTTCGATACTTCGATTTACATCACGGCCCTGCGGATGGGAGATGACGCGGCCCTGGGTTTGCGGCGGCTCGCCGGGGGTGCTCCCCTATGGCTGAGTTCGGTCGTGCTCGAAGAACTGTACGCTGGGGTGAGCGCTCGGGGCGGGCACGTTGTGGAGCGTTTGGAGCGCGACTTCCACAGAGTTGGACGGATCCTGGTTCCTAATCTCACGGACTGGGCACAGACGGGCAAGGTGCTCGCCCTCCTGGCCGCCAAACACGATTACGAGCAAATCGGGAAGGGGCGCTTGACGAACGATGCATTGATTGCCATGAGCGCAGGCCGATTGGGAATTACAGTGATCACGGCCAATGTGCGTGACTTTCGGAAGCTTGCGGAGTTCCGTGCTTTCCAGTGGCGTGTGGAGAATCCGGTTGGCAACTAAGCACGAAGGTGCTCCGGCCGCTTTCAAGTTTGGCGCGGCCAGTCTTGCGCGCCGTGCAGGATGCGCAAGACATATACAATCTTCCCCGTGACCTGATATACGACAATCCAAGGAAGCGAAGGGATCACCAACTCGCGCGTTCCCTGCTTCCTTCCTTGACGCCCACGATTGGGGAATACCTTCAGCGCGGATGGTGCGTTGTAGATTTCTCGGATAAGTTGCGCTGCGTTTTGGGATGCCTTCTCGAATAAGTAGTCTGCAATGTGTTCCAGATCGTCAGCAGCAGCTTCAGTCCAGCGAAGCTGCATCACACCCGGCGCTGCTTTTCCGCTATCCACTTTTCAATTCGCTTACCGACCTCTTCGTGTTCCGACACTTCGCCGCGTTCCACTTGTACCAAGCCCTTTTCCACCTCGCTGATAAACCATTCGTCGTAACCAACCAGACGCTCGAGGGTTTCTTGCACAAGCGACTCTGTGTCACGCCCTTGCTGCGCAGCAAGGCGCTCGAGTTTGGCTTGCAATTCGGGAGAAAGTTGTACGACCATGGTGTCAGTTTAGGAGCGGCATCTAGCCTTGTCAAACCGTTTAAAGCGGTTCGATGCGCGCGTCATCCGCTAATTAATAATTCGGGTACAGAAAGTGGTATTTCCCCGTCCGCATGCGGTGCACTATACCGGCGGGCGAGATTACCATGCCTATATCAGCCTTTTTATGCTCACCCTCAAGCTTGCCAACATACTGGAACGGCTCGTTGATTTTCCAGACATACCAATTGTGAGAAAGTTTGATCTTTGGATTGGAATGATCTTTGCTGCCCCTGAACAACGCTTCCGAACCAGCCTCATAAGGGACATGCCCGACCTTTTTCCAGAGTTTCATCTTGATGCCCCACATTATGATGACATGCGCATGAATATCCACTTTGCCTGAGACGATCTTCAATAGATCTGGTTTCGAGCGACTCGAATACTTTTGTTTGAAGATTCTAATTACATTGCTATTCAATTGAGTCATGTCTCTGGCGACGTATTGAAAGTACTTTTTATGGGTCGCATCTACCCTGACTGAAAAGACATCGCCTCTATTAGTTCGGACTCTCTGCACGGTCATTCTGTTTCCTCTTTCCCAAAGTTAGCCCCATAGTCTGGCACTACTTTTCCTGCATGCCTCCGCCGCACCGCCCGCCCACGGGCCGCGATCAGGGGGATTCGGGGGTGCGGAAATAGACTTGGACGTGGAATTCTTTTTCGAAGAGGTCGGCGCTGCGTTGGGCGTCGCGCAGATCTTCGGTGGCGTCGCCGCGGGCGTGGACTTGCAACGTGACGCCGCCGCGCTGGAAGGACGTGCGGATATTTTCAACGCGCTGGCGATGCGAGTGGTCCAGGCCTTCGGCGATGCGCAAAATGGCGGCCAGGCGGCGCGCCACGCGCTTGTCATTGTTATTGAGCGCGGAATAGGACGGGTGGTGGCTGGCAGGCTCTGACTTGCGGTTGTGGTAGCGCACCAGGGCGCCGACCATGCTGCGGTCGCGTCCCTCCAGACCGGGAATGTCGCCATTCAGCGCGAGATATTCTCCGTGCTTGTGGTGGCCGCGATGGCTGACGCGGTGGCCCACATCGTGTAACAGCGCGCCGGATTCTAGTTGCACGCGAGCTTGCGGCGGCAAGTGATGCACCGCCTGAAGTTGATCGAACAGCATCAGGCTGAGTTCGCGCACGTGTTCAGCGTGTTGGTGGTCGTACTCCAGGCGGCGGCCGAAATTGCGCGTGGAGAGCAGCATGCGGCGCGCTTCCGCGTTGTAGCGATGCGGTTCCTTGCGCGAGAAGGCTTCGTGGGCGGTTTCCTGCAGCAGGCCTTCGCGGATGCCCACGCTGGGAATGATGAAGCGGCGCACATTCAGGTAGCGAGCAACGGTCAGGAGAATGATGGCGGCGATGGCCATGACATCGGAGCGGTCGCGGCGCACGCCGTAGGCTTTCATGCGGTCGCGAAGGTCGCGCTGCAGAATGTCCGGCAAGCGTTCGCGGAGCAGCGCCACTTCGAGTGAAGGCAACCCTTCCTGGCGCGGGCCGGGCGCAACATTTGCCAACGTTTCCGCGTTGCCGCCAAGTGCAACCGCCATTTCGTCGGCCAGATTCAAGCGGTTAGGCAATCGCGATTCCAGCAGCGCTCGCACATAGCGCCTCACCTGCTCTGCCTGCATGGGGCGAATCACACCGGGAATATTCAGCGTGGTCATCAGGCGCACGGTGCCGATGGGAAGTTGCGCACCCTGAAGAACGCTGTGGTCGCGAAGAATGCTGAGTTCCAGGCTGCCGCCGCCAAGGTCCACGATGCAACGCGGCTGCTTGCCGGGGCCCATTGCCGCAAGAGCGGCAACGCGGCCCAGGCGGGATTCTTCCTTCGCGCTGATCACTTCCAGGCGAAGCCCGGCGGCCTGTTTGACCCGATGAACGAACGTGTGGCGGTTTTGTGCTTCACGCGTGGCACTGGTGGCGACGGCGCGATACTTCGTCACGCCAAAGTCATCCATAATTTCGCGGAGACGGCGAAAAGCCTTCACGCCTTTGTTCAGCAGCTCTTCGGTGAAGCGGTGGCGCACAAAGACGCCTTCGCCAAGCCGGAGGGGATAACGCTCGGTGGCAAGCGGCTCGATGTCCAGCGCGGAGTAGGCGCGCGCGACGCTGATGCGGACTGCATTGGAGCCGGCATCAATAGCGGCGATATGAACCGGCTCAGGCATGATCGTCTTTAGCGCCAGAGATGCGCGAGGGCTGAGGAGGGAGAGTACTTGGTGGAGCGGATGCCGAGATGTTCGCCGATGCGCTGGCGCAAGAGTTTGTTGACGGAGGCAACGCTGGATTCGCCGTCGAGCTCGATAAACGAATTTTTCTTGGCCATGACCTCGAATTCGCGCTTGATCATGGTCTGATAGCGCACGAACGACCAGTAAAGGTCGTGCGAGAGCGACATGTCGCGGCCCGCTTCCCAATAGCTGATGGCCTGGGCCTTCTTGAATTCGCGCGCGAATGCGGTTTCTGGGCGGACGTTGAGCCAGAAGGTGAGGTTCGGGCGCAGGGCCATGGCGTAAAGGCCGGTGAGGTAGTCGCGATTGATGCCGCGCACGACGCTGCGCGCGATGAGCGTGAAAATGAAGCGGTCGGCCAGGACAACGGTGCCGGAACGCAGAGCGGGCACGATGCGATGCTCGAGTTGATCGAAGAAATCCGTGGCGTACATCAGCGCGAGTGTGAGGCGTGTGACGGCGTTTTTGGCGAGCAATTCATCAATGTCGCGGCCCACCAGATTCGAGCGGCGCAGGCCACTGGTCTGCACCGCGAAACCTTCCGATTCCAGCCATTCCTGCAGCAGGGCGATCTGCGTGGACCGGCCGGAGCCGTCCAAGCCTTCCAAGACGATGAGCGTGCCGCTCAGTTCGCTGGGGTCGAGTCCAACCAGCGGCTCGCCAAAAAAGTTTTGGGAGTCCTCCTGATCGGCAGAAGGAGGCTTTGCAGCAGGAGCAACCGGCTCAGCGGGCGGCGCCGGCGGATTCGATTTGTCTTTTTCCTGGTCGGGCATGCCTATTCCGGCTCCTGGGAACGCGGCGCAAAGCGCTTCAGGTCGATTTTGGAAGCAACGATGTCGCGCATCTGCTTTTGCAGCTTGTTCACGGGCAGCGTGCCATCGAGCACCACGAAATTGTCCGTGTCCACCATCTTGTCGTATTCCTCGAGGATGCGCGCTTGAAACAGGCGGAAGCTCTCGGGGCGTTCGTAAGAGAGGCCGAGGTCCATGCCGGCTTCGTAGTATTTCAACTTGGGGCGGCCGCTGAGGATGCGGTTGACGGCAACATCGAGCGGCGCGCGGAAATAAAAGGTAATATCGGGGATCGGGGCGAAGCGGTAGAGGTTGCGCAGCCAGCGCTGTGCACAGCCGCGGGCGGCATCACGCGCAAACGCGGTGTAGATGTAACGGTCGGCAAGGACGAGATAATCGCCTTGCAGAAGCGGCATAATCTGGCGCTCGCAGCGGTCGGCAAAGTCCGAAGCATGCAGCAGAGAAAACGTGGTTGGCGTGAGCAAGCGTTTCTGTTTGCCGCGGCGCGTGGCCGATTTCACCAGCGGCGAAGAGTTCCATTCGGTGAAGTGCAAGCGGTAACCGCCAATTTCGAGCCAGCGCTTCAGCAAATAGAGTTGCGTGCTCTTGCCGGAGCCGTCGGTGCCCTCGACGACGATGAGTGCGCCGGGATACGCGCGGCTGGGAATGGGGCGGCCGGGCTGTGGCAGGGTGGTTTTGGACGCGTCTGCGCGGACCGGTTTGGGCGTTGTCTCGACGATATCCATTGACTGGCTAAGTGGGCGTACTTCAGCGTTTTGAGAATAGTCGGTCATTGTTACAGCAGCATTACAACACAGAGACAGGCGCGGAGGCAAAATCCAGAGTGGGGGCCAGCGGCTCAATCGCCGATTGCACGACTGAGCCGCCACTTTAGGCTTGATGTTTGTGCAGCGATCAACCCGGATATGTCCGATAAACGCATGTGCCGGACGGCTGGGATTGGCCTTAGACGCACTACTAGTTTATTGCGGAAGCGACGCCCCGTGCTGGCGACTCTCCACCGTTTGATGCGAATAACCTCGCCGGCTGTTTTGCTTTGCTGCTCTTGACTGGCGCTTTACTTGAGCGCGTTCTTGATCTCGTGAGCGACCTGCGCGCCAGTGTACTTGCCCTTGAAGTCGTCAATGGCATGCGCCGGCCATCCAAATTTAAAGTTCAGGTGTTGCAGAACCGTATGGTCGCTGCGGCGGTAGATGTTGATGTCCATGTGCCCGGTGGAAACGGTGAGGTGACCCTTGCTGTAATCCATGATCTTGCATTCCACAATCACCGAGTCCGCCGCGTCCGCGTCGGCAACCGCGTCGCCATCCCCAACCACCGCGACAAACAGTTTCGTCTTTTCCAGGTCTTCCCGCAGATGGTCGTAGGCATAATTCAAATAATCCTGCGAGACGTCCACGTCATCCACTTTGGTTAGATGCTTTACTTCCGCGACTTTGAATTTCGGCTGGCTGTCCTTCGCGGGAATACTAGTAACTCCCACGAAGAGGCCCAACAACAGTGCAACAGGAATGAATCGACGCATAATGGTATTGCCTCCGTATGGAGCGAGCTCTTTCTTGGAAGATGCGCGGACCGATTGCGCGCGGCAATGGAACCTCCGTACTTTGTGCGCAACAGATTAACTGTGAGCTCTGCCATGAACGTGGAAGAAAAACAACGCTACCGATTCTTTTGGGAAATCCGTTTCTCCGCGCTGCTGCGTACGGCCGGAAGTAAGGACAGTTTTATGGCGCTGCTTATTGCGTAAAAGCGGCGGCGAGCCTCCGCACTCCAAATCCATTGGAGTGCTTGCACTTTGAAGGGGAATGGCTTATTCGCTTGTGGAGGAATTGGGGATGAAATATCCCCTTCGGAAATCAATACTGGACCACAGGCGATTCACCTTCACATTCAGTGTGTGGAGTTGGCCATCGGGCGGCGTCGGAGCAATCGAAAAGCGGTACTCATGGCTGATGGCTTGCGCAATCTTAGAGAAAGCGTGGCCGAAATCCTCTTCGCTTTTTGGAAAATAGACCTGGCCGCCACTGGGCTCCGCGAGCTGCCGCAAACCCCGATCGGCATCAGCGAAATTTGTTTGGACGTATTTGAGGTTCTCGCGTTGTTCACGCGAAAGAACTTTTCCCTTCGTAGGCCTGCGCATCTCTTCCGTGACGGAGACGGCAAGAATCCGAACGCCGGACGAAAGGATTTTTTGTTGTGCGAATGGCCAGGTCAGATGAGAAGAGGTATCGATACCGCTAGAGAGCAAGACGATGGTTTTCTTGCCAGGTAGGGCAGTCAACCAGTCGAGGGCCGATACGACACAGTCAACCAGATTTAACTGCGAGTACCCCGCTTTGAAATTCATGGCAGCCAACGTTTCGCGCGCAGCGGCCTTGTCTGAAGTGAAGTCCAGGAGCAAGCCAGGATCGCGAGAGTAGGACACAATCGCGACGCGATACGTGGCAGGGAGTGAGTCGAGGAACGACCCGGCGGCACGAAGTTCATTGGTGCCATTGAAGAAAGCGCCGGGACCAGTCTCAAGCAGGAGGACAACCAACCCAGGATCATCGTCCGAAAGAAAACTGATGATGGGCTGAGGTGCTCCGTTGTCGAAGACTCGAAAATCATTGGGGCGGAGGCCTTTGATGAAACTACCGCTGGCGCCGGTCACGGTTACGCCGATACTTACTTCGCGGACTTGTACGCGGATAGTCGGGGGCAACGGGGAGCCGGGAGCAATCTCCTGCGAATAAACAGGGGCCGCGAGACTTAAGACAAGGAGCAGATAAACGAGTGTGACTCTTCGCGAAATGATTTGCTCCAAAAACTCGGTAAAGCGTGGCGGGTGCCAGTATCAAGCGCTCGAGGCAAGGCAAACTTTCTCAGAACAGTGACAGTTTGATGTGCAGGAATTTCTTGGGGTTGGTGCGGAAATCGCCGATGAGTTTGCGCATGTCGCCGGTGACGCCGGTGAGGTTATCGTAAAGCTGAGGATCGGAGAAGAGTTTCCCGGCGGTGTTGGTGTTCTGATTCAGCTTGGCGGTGGCTTCGGAGAGATTGCTGCTGGTATCGCGCAATTTGTTGAAGAGCGTTTCGTCGGTGGCAAGTTTGCCGAGGGTGCCTTTGCCGGCGCGCACGTCTCCAAGGACGGCATTGCCATTGGTGAGCGCTTCCTTAGCCTGATCGTACAGGGTGGGATCGTAGAGCAACTTGCCCATGGTGCCTTTTTGCGCGCGCAGGTCGTCAAGAATGGCGTTGATCTGATCGAGCGCCTTGTTCGCCTTGACAGAGGTGTCGTCGGTGACCAGCAATTTGCCGATCGTTCCCTGCCCTGCTTGCAGGTTTGTGGCAATCTGATCGCTTTTGGCAAGAACGCTGTTGAGGCGGTTGTAGACCTGCTCATCAGTCAGCAATTTTCCAAGAGTGCCCTTGCCGCGTTTCACTCCGTTAATAAGGTCTTCCACGTCGTCACTGAGCGCCTTGAGATTCAAAAGCACATCGGCGCTGCGCTCGACCACTTCCTTGATGGCTTTTTCCTCGGTGCCTGGCACGGCCTGGCCCTCCTCGAGAGGCACGCCCGTATACCCCCGCGTGATGGTGACATAGCGGTTGCCAAGCAATCCTTCGGTGACGAGGCTGGCGGTGGAGTCGGTCAAAATATCCTGCTTATAGTTTTTGTCGATGCGCATCACGACTTCAATATTGTGCATGTGGTCCGGCCGCTTGCCCGGCTCGCGTTGCATCAGGCGAATCTGGTCCACGGTGCCAACATCCACGCCATCCAGGCGGACGGGCGCGCCATTGGAGAGGCCGGAAACTTCGGGAAGATAAGTCTTGATGCGGTATTTGGGGCCGAAGACGCCGGCGCCCGTAACGTAGAAGATGCCGACCGCCAGGATCAACAGGCCGACAAGAACAAAGAGACCCACGCGCAATTCCGACCACGTCAACTGCTTGCGCTGCGCCATGCGGAAGCTCCTCCGTGCCTGCGTGCCAGCTTACTCCACAGAACCTCAGCGGCGATTGCCGATTTTCCCCTTGCGGCTGCGGCGGCGCAATTCCGCCAGACCCGGCGCCGTTAAGAGACCTACCTGCACACTATACCTGATTCGCGGCGGATTTCTGAGAGACGTGCATCATTTTCTTCGCAACGCGTCCGCCACTAAATCAGGAAGCGCTGCAAATAGGGATCCTTGGCGGCAAGCAGATCATCCGGGCTTCCTTCAAAATAAACTTTGCCATCGCGCAGAACGAGGAAACGAGTCACAACGGCCCTGGGTTTTTCCCGCCTCTTATCCCGGCGGACGCGCCGTGATGCGGAATCGAAATAGAAATTGGCAAGCGCGAAACCATCCTGCAGGCGCTGCGTAGCCAGCAAGGCGGTGACGCCGTAAATGTCGCGCAAGCGGAGAATGAGCGTAATGATGGTCTGCGAGGTGATGGGGTCGAGTCCCGCCGTGGGCGAATCGTAGAACACGATCGCCGGACGGTTCACCACCGCGCGGGCAATGGCAACCCGGCGGCGCATTCCTCCGGAAAGCTCCGAAGGCAACTGATCCATGGTGTGATCGAGTTCCACGAATTCCAGGACTTCGCGGACGCGGGACTCGATCTCCTCCTCGTTCTCATGATCTTCGTGCAGCCGGTAGGCGACATTCTCGCCGACCGTGAGCGAATCAAACAGTGCACCTTCCTGAAACACAAACCCTGCCCTGCGCCGCAGCACCAGCAACTCGCGTTCAGACATCTGGGAGACGCGCTCGCCTAGAATCTCCACCGTGCCGCTGTCGGGACGCAGAAGGCCCGCGGCAATCTTGAGTGTGAGCGTCTTGCCCGAACCCGTTTCGCCGAGCAGCACGAGCGTTTCTTTTGGTTGCGCGGTGAAGGAAACACCCTGAAGGATTTCGCCCTCGGCAAAACCAATGCGCACGTCGCTGAATTGAATGACCGCCTCACCGGTAGTTTGCGGCGCAAGTGTGGAGCTGTTGGGAAAATCCGCCATGGCTCAGATTAAAAGACCTTATCGGCCAGGAAGAGAGCAATTTTGGTGAGGAAAGTATCCGCAACGATGATGAGCACGGAAGACACCACGACCGCCTGTGTGGTGGCGCGGCCCACACCCTGCGTGCCGCCGCGAACGTTTAGCCCCTGGTAGCAGCCCACGGTGGCCAGGATGAAGCCGAATACGACGGACTTGGAGAAGCCCTGCATCAGGTCAGAAAACTGCAGGATGGCGATGGCGCGTTCCCAAAAGGTGGTGGCGCCGAGGCGCAAAGAAAACACGCTGGCCACCATGCCACCGACCAGGCCGACGAACACAGAGATGGTCGTGAGCAAAGGAAGCATGATCAGCGTGGCAAGCACGCGCGGGGAAACGAGTTTGCGGCTGGGGTCGGTGCCCATGGCGCGCATCGCGTCCACCTGTTCGGTGACCAGCATCGAGCCGAGCTCCGAAGCGATACCGGAAGCGCAACGCCCTGCGACCAGCAGGCCGGTGATCGTAGGGCCAAGCTCACGCACCAGCGCGATGGAAACGACGTCGCCCGTCAGCGAACTCTGGCCAAAGCGCTCGAACTGCGCCCCGGTTTGCAGCACCATCACCGCACCGATGAAAAAACCGGAGAGCAGCACGATGGGCAGCGAGCCCACGCCGATGTCGTCCATTTGCGTGAGAGTGTCCTGCATGTAGCGGGGAGCTGTCGCCAGGTTGGTGAGCGAGCGGAAAGAAAGCTTCGAGTAGTCCTGTACTTTCAGAACGCTGGTCTTGGCTGCGTCCAGCAGCACTTCGGCAACGGAGGGCGTCTCCGGCGAGCCGGAGTGCGGTTGCGTGATTGGCAGCGGCGTTTGGGCCACGAGTTTCCCGTTCGTTGAGGACTGCGAGGAAAGCGTAACTGTCTATGAGAGAAGCGTCAAGAATATATAGACAGCGGTCTACGAAGGGATGGAGCGATGCCTTGGGTCAGGCGCTTGTTCGCGGCCGCGCGGGGGCCAAGGCAGGACTAGAATTTCGGGCGCGCCAAGCAGTCAGCGCCGCAAGCGTTCTGGCGCAGATGTCTTCGGGAGACCCTGTAGCGGCCACCGGCAGCAGCAGACCGAGCTTCTTGTAAAACACGATGAGCGGCGCCGTGCTTCGGTCGTAGGCTTCGAGCCGGATGTTGATCGATTCCGGCCGGTCGTCCTCGCGCTGGAAGAGCTTGCCGCCGCAGCGGTCGCACCTGCCCGCGACTTTGGGAGGCCGTTCTGTGGCATGGAACACCGCTTTGCAGGTTTCGCAGGTGCGGCGGCCGCTGAGTCGAGCAACGATGGCATTCACGGGCAATTCGTAGTTGACGACCGCGGTGAGCAAGAGGCCCTCATTTTCCATCAACTGTTTCAGTGACTCGGCTTGCGCCAGCGTGCGCGGAAACCCGTCGAGGATGAAACCCCCGCCGCAACGCAGGCAGCCGCTGCGCTCGTGCACCATGTCCCATACCGTGGCGTCCGGCACGAGATCGCCACGACGCATGTACTCTAGAGCCGCTCTCATGGCGGGACTCAACGCGCACTCGGCTTGGACTTTCGCGGCGCGGAAAACGTCTCCGGTGGAAAGGTGGCAAGCGCCCAGGCGCTGGTTGAGCAGGTCGGCCTGGGTGCCTTTGCCTACGCCCGGCGCTCCCAGCAGGACAAGCCTCCAAGGCATTTGGGCGGCCTCTGGAACTGCCGAGCAGCGGGCGGAAGGCCCCTGAAGCCATGCGGCGCGATCATTGTTGTTTTGTGCGGCCATATCCACCTCGTCTTTGTCTAGATAAGGATAGGGGATAGGGACAGCTTGCGAGGTGACACAAATCACAGTCGAGATGGGAGCTGGATTGGACTGGCAGATGCGGATTCAGCCTCTATACCTGAGGTTGCCTAGCGATTTCTCCACTCCGAGACGGCATAAAGCGCCGTCCCTCCGGTCGAAATGACACCGTTGCTGTTGTTTTCTTGTGGGAGAAACCGCAGCTTCAGCGACATTGGATGTCCAGCGGAAAACACATTCAAAAAAATAGGCTATTTCGCGCAACCCCTTTTGGCGAGTGACTTCAGAACTCGGATTCAGAATGTGCGGAGGGACAAAAAAATTGAGGGCGACTCGGTGTAAGCCGCGTCGCCCTCTTTTGATTGAGTCGCGAAGTTTCTCGCTTCCCGATCCAACTTATTCGAAGGCGGCTTGGTTTTACCCTGGCCGCCTCCTGTAAATTGAGTCGTGAAGCTCTACTTCCAGGTCCAGCTCACGATAACGTCTCGGTATTACCCTTGGCGCATCTTTGAGTGCACCACGAAGCTTTGCGCCCCCGCTTGCATCCAGCAGCGACTCGGTTTTACCCTTGTCGCGTTGAACTCTGCTGCGAAGCTGACTCCCCTCTCCAACCCAGTGGAACCGGCTCAGTTTTACCCTCGCCATCCCTCTGCATCGCATCGAGGAGCTTGCTCCACAGTCCAACACAATGGAACCGGCTCGGTTTTACCCTCACCATCCCTTTGCATCGAACCGTGAAGCTTTCCTTCCCAATTCAATTCCGTTGAGGCTGACTTGGTTTTACCCTCGCCGCCTCAGAGAATTGAACTGCGAAGTTTTTACTTCTAATTCAACTCGAGATTAGGTAGCTCAGTTTTATCCTTGCTGCCGTCTCTGAATTGAGTCGTGAAGTCTTTCTTCCCGATCAATCTGGTGCGCATAGTAGGAGCATGCAGAAACGTTGGCAAGAGTTAAATCTGTGGATATTTGTGCATGACTGTGCAAGAAATTTCCGTTGAAAATGCGGTGAAAAACGCATTCTCACTCAAGAAAATGCGCCGCAGCCTGGCAGGCGGCGAGCAAAAGAGAACACTTTCGTTCGATCGGCCTTGTCAAACTGCCGTCACTCGCGTTGCGCTGCGCATGACTCACTGCCCACCGCAGGAAACTCGAGCTTGTTGACTGCTCGAAATTCGTTTTGAGTGGAAGCCACTGGCAGACCAGAGACGTGCTGGACGCGCGGGGCAGTGGCCGATACACTGGTAATTATGCTGCGATTTTATACGGCGGGGGAGTCGCACGGGCAGGCGCTGGTGACGTTTCTGTCGGGGTTGCCGGCGGGATTGCGCGTGGATCTGGAGTTGGTCAACCACGAACTGCAGCGGCGGCAATTGGGTTACGGGCGCGGCGGGCGGCAGAAAATCGAGAAGGACCGCGCGGACGTGTTCGCGGGCGTGCGCCACGGACAGACGATTGGCGCGCCCGTTGCCATTCGCATTGAGAATCGCGACTGGGCGAATTGGGAAAAGATCCTTTCGGTGGAAGCAACGGATTCGCCGGAAGCGGCTTCGCGGAAGCTGGTGGCGCCGCGGCCGGGTCATGCGGACCTGGCGGGTTCGCAGAAATTCAATTTCCACGATGCGCGGTACGTGCTGGAGCGGGCTTCGGCGCGGGAAACGGCAGCGCGCGTGGCGGCAGGCGCTTTCGCAAAGATGCTGCTGCGGGAGTTCGGCACGGAAATCGCGAGCCACACGATTCAGGTGCGAGATGTGCACCTGGAACGCGCCGCGTCCTGGGAAGAGATTCGTGCGGTGAATGCGGACATCGAATCGCCATTGCGCTGCGTGGATGCGACAGTGCAAGAGCAAATGATGGCCGAGGTGGACGCGGCGCTGAAGGCGGGTGACACCGTCGGTGGCGTTTTCGAGATCGTGGCGCATAACGTGCCCGTGGGGCTCGGGTCGCACGCGCAATGGGACGAAAAGCTGGATGGCAAACTGGCGCAGGCGTTGATGAGCGTGCAAGCGGTGAAAGCCGTCGAAATCGGCGCGGGGATTCTGGCGGCGGGCTCGTTCGGCAGCGCCGTGCAGGACGAAATTTCTTATGACAAGAGCGCGCGGAAGTTCCGGCGAGCCTCGAATCGCGCGGGCGGGCTGGAGGGCGGCATCACCAACGGCGAGGACGTGGTGATTCGCGGCTTCCTGAAACCGATTTCGACGCTGCGCAAACCGCTGGGCACCGCGGACATGGTGACCAAAGAACCCGTCCAGGCGGCTTACGAGCGCTCCGACTGGTGCGTGGTGCCCGCCGGGGGTGTGGCTGGAGAGGCAATGGTGGCCCTTGTGCTAGCGGACGCTTTTCTGCAAAAATTTGGAGGAGATTCGCTCGCCGAGATGCGGCGGAATTTCGAAGGCTATGCCAAACAAATCGACGAGTTCTGAAATTGTTATGACGGCGAATGCGGCGCAAACAGCCGAGCCACAAATCGCCCAGGCGCCGGTGCGCACGATCTACAAGATCGTGAAGTATGGCGACCCGGTGCTGGAAAAACCGGGCGCGGTGGTCAAGAAATTCGACGCGGAACTTGCGCAACTCGCGGAGGATATGTTCGCGACGATGTATGCGGCGCAGGGAGTGGGCCTGGCCGCGCCGCAGGTTGGTAAGAGCCTGCGGCTGACGGTGGTGGACGTTACCAGCGGCAAGAATCCCGAAGCGAAAATCATCATGGTGAACCCGGAGATCATTCACGCGGAAGGCGAAGTCCGCGAGGAAGAGGGCTGCCTCTCGATTCCGGGATTTCGCGGATACGTCATCCGGCCGCAGTTCGTTACCGTGCGCGCGCAGAACGCCAAGGGCGAAACGTTTGAGATTCGCGGCGAAAACCTGCTGGCGCGCGCGTTTTGCCACGAAATTGACCACCTGAATGGCGTGCTGTTTCTGCAGCATCTGAGCATGCTGAAGCGCGACCTGATCCGGCGCAAGATCAAGAAACTCCGGAAAGAAGGCGAGTGGTAAATTCAACGCGTGCGCAAATGAGGACGCCGTGAGTCCCTTGCGGATGGTGTTTTGCGGCACGCCGCAATTTGCGGTTCCCTCCCTGAAACATCTTCTTCAGCAGTCGGATTTTCAAATTGTAGGCGTGTTCACCCAGCCGGACCGTCCCAAGGGCCGCGGCCAGGAAATTGCCTTTTCACCGGTGAAGGAAGTGGCGCTGTCGGCGAAAGTGCCGGTGCACCAACCGGCGAAAGTGCGCGCGCCAGAGGTCGAAGAACAACTGCGGGCATTGGCGCCGGACGTAGTTGTGATCATTGCTTATGGCCAGATCATTCCCGCGCGGCTGCTGTCCATCCCCGAATTCGGCTGGATCAACCTGCACGCTTCCCTGCTGCCGAAATATCGCGGCGCCGCACCTATCAACTGGGCGATCGTGAATGGAGAAACTCGCACGGGAAATACGACGATGCGGATTGATGCGGGCATGGATACGGGAGAAATTCTGATGCAGCAGGAGTTGGCCATTGGGCCGGATGAAACGGCGCAGGAGTTGGGCGCCCGGCTAGCTGAGGCGGGAGCGCCGCTCATGGCAGCCACGCTGCGCGGCCTGGTTGCGGGAACACTGAACGGGCGGGCACAGGACAATGCCGCAGCGAGCCTTGCGCCAATCCTGCAGCGCGAAGACGGGCGCATTGACTGGGCGCGCCCGGCGCAGGAAATTTATGACCGTATGCGCGGGTTTGCGCCGTGGCCGGGGGCGTACACGGAGTTTCGCGGACAGACCTGCCATGTTTGGGGCCAGCCATTGGCTGCGGGAGGCGAGGCAAAAACAATTGGTGGAAGAGGTAGCAGCTTCAAAAGCGGCGGCGAGCCGCCGCACTCCAAAGTGAGCTTGCCGGGGACGCTGCTTGCGTCCGGCGGAGGCCTGCGGGTGATTTGCGGGCAAGGCAGCGTATTGGAGCTGACGTCCGTCAAACTGGAAGGACGCAAACAAGTGACAGCCGCCGAGTTTGCGCGTGGCGCGCGTATGCGGGCGAGTGAACGTCTGGGCAAAGTGTAATTTGCGCTACCCCTTCCACTCAGTCATACTCGCAAATTGCACCCACGATGAACAAGATCTACGGTGCTCCGGGAGTCAAACCCTCATGAAAAGCGCGTGTGCCGTAGTAGGGCGAAAGCCGCGAAGTACAAATCTTTTCGCTGCCCTGGCTGGTAACTGGCCGGCGCGGCTGCGATGGCGGCAGGCGGCTGCGTGGCTGCTGGCTGCGCAGCTCGCGTGCGTCGCGCCGGGTGCCGTGGCCACTGCCACGGACAAAGCTCCCACGAACGCGAGCGCCGCAGCCGCGGCTGATCCCCTTTTGGCCACCATGAAAGCAGAGCTGGACCGCGCGAAGACCGACCTGGCCAAGAGCGATACGCCTCCCTACTACCTCAGCTACACCGCCTACGATCAGGACCAGATCGTGATTGCCGGAGCCTACGGCGGCTTGTTGACCAACACCGCGGCGCAGCGCCGTTCGGTGGACGTCACCATGCGCGTGGGCAGCCCCGATCTGGACAACACGCACGGCCAGAGCCGCCAGAGCGGCATGACCAGCGGATCGTTGCCCCTGGGGAATGATGCGGACGCCACGGCGCGCATCCTGTGGGAGCAGACCGATCGCGAGTACAAGCGCGCGGCGCCTGCGTACCTGAACGTGAAGACGAGCACCGCGGTGCGCGCGGAAGAGGAAGACAAGTCGCCGGATTTTTCGAAGGAAGATGCGAAGGTGCACGTCGGTGAAAAGCTGGCGCCGCCTCCGCTGGACCGCGTAGCGTGGGAAGGCGAAATTCGCCGGCTTTCCAGCGCATTCCGCAAATATCCCGATGTTTACTTCGCCACGGTGGTCCTGCAAGTGTCCGCGGCAAGTTCGCGCATGGTTTCCAGCGAAGGCGCGATGATCACCATCCCCAGCGCCTCGACGCGGCTGGTAATGGAAGCGCAAACGCGTGCCGATGACGGGATGGACCTCTTGCGCGTGGAAACGTTTCAGGCGCCGTCCGCGAAGGGCTTGCCGAGCGAGGCGGAGCTGAACGCCAAGATCGAGAAGATGGCTGTGGACTTGAAGGCATTGCGCACGGCTCCGGTGGCGGAACCTTACGCCGGTCCCGCGCTGCTCAGCGGGCGCGCCGCGGCCGTGTTCTTCCATGAAGTGCTGGGGCATCGGCTGGAAGGCCACCGTCAGCGCGACGAAGAAGAAGGACAAACGTTTACGAAAAAGGTCGGCCAGGAAGTTTTGCCGACGTTCCTGAGCGTGGCGGACGACCCGACAATCAGTGAACTGGACGGCGTGAAGCTGGCGGGCTCCTACGACTACGACAACGAAGGCGTACCGGCACAACGCGTGGAAGTGATTCAGAACGGCGTGCTGCGGAGTTTTCTGATGTCGCGCATGCCCATCAAAGGATTCAACAAGTCCAACGGGCATGGCCGCAATCAGCCGGGTTTGATGCCCACCGGCCGCCAGGGGAACCTGATCGTGTCCTCCAGCCAGAGTTTCCCAGAAGCGCAGATGCGCGAAAAGCTGATTGAAGAGGTGAAGAAAGAGGGGAAACCCTACGGGCTTTATTTTGACGATATCCAGGGCGGCTTCACGCTGACGCGCAGGTCGCTTCCGCAAGCGTTTCAGGTGCTGCCGGTGATTGTTTACAAAGTGTACGCCGATGGGCGGCCCGATGAATTGGTGCGCGGCGTGGACATCGTGGGAACGCCCCTAGCGGCGTTGACGCGCATCATTGCCACCGGCGACAAGCAGCACGTCTTCAACGGCGTGTGCGGCGCGGAGAGCGGCAGCGTGCCGGTTTCGGCTGCCGCGCCGGCGATGCTTTTCAGCGAGATGGAAGTGCAGAAGCGCGCGCACGAGCGGGAACGTCCGCCGATATTGCCTGCGCCGGGATTGGAAAACACGGCTTCGAGCAAAGACGCCGGGAAAAAGGCGGAGGTGAAGCCGTGAAGGGGATGCGTGTGATGAAGCAAACGGTATTGGCGGCAGCTCTCCTGCTGGCCTGCGCGATGGCGCATCCTCTTTATGGGCGAGACGACAAGGCTTTGCCGGGCACGGATGGGCCGACGGCATCCGCGCACGCGGCGGCAAAGGGTGATGCGTTGTTCGAGGCGCTGCTGGCCGAACTGGACCGCTCGAAAGCGCAACTCAAGATGGACCAGGTGCAGGCGCCCTACTACATCGAATATCGCGTGAGTGATGTGGACGATTTCAACGCCGAGGCGGCGTTTGGGGCGTTGCGGGAAAGCCAGCGGTCACACGTCCGCGTGCTGCGCGTGGTCGTGCGCATTGGCGATTACAAGCAGGACAGCTTCTACGGCCAGGGCATGGGCACGGCTTCCATCCTGCCCCTCGATGACGATGCCATCGCGTTGCGCCGCCAGATCTGGCTGTTGACGGATGAGGCGTACAAGTCCGCCGCGGATGCTTATGCGGAAAAACTTTCCGCGCTGAAGCAGTTCACGGCGGACCCCAATCCCGTGGACGATTTCGCGCCCGCGCCCGTGGTTTCTTCAGTGGGCCCCACGGTGGCGCTCAAAGTGGATGAAGGCGCGTGGAACAAAACACTTGAGGACGCCAGCAACCTGTTCCGCGAGTATCCGGATGTGCAATCCGTGAGCGCATCGGCGCGCTTCTCTTCCGTCAACGAATATTTTGTGAACTCGGAAGGAACGATTGTGCGCGATGGCAAGTCCACCGCCACCGTGATGCTCAACGGCGCGACGCAAGCCGAGGATGGCATGCGGCTGAGCCGCAATCCGTTCTGGACCGAAGAGCGCGCGGAGGAACTGCCGACACGCGATGCGCTGCTGAAGGAAACGAAGAAGGTGCTGGACACGCTGACGGCGCTTCGCAAAGCGCCGATCGTGGAGGAGTCTTACCGCGGGCCGGTGCTGTTTGCGCCGGATGCGGCCGACGACGTGTTTGCAGGCCTGATCGGAGGCAACGTGCTGGGGCGCAAGCCTCCGCTGGGCAGACCGAACCGTACCACGGGAACGTTTGCCACCAGCTACAAGACGCGCGTGCTGCCGAAATTTGTAAGCGTGGTGGACGATCCCACGATTCGTGAGTTCCAGGGAAAGAATCTAGTAGGCAGCTATGGCGTGGACGATGAAGGGGTGAAAGCGCAAGCGGTGACGCTGGTTGATGCGGGCATGCTGCAGAATTACCTGGTGGGTCGCCAGCCCATCCGTGATTTCTCCACTTCGAATGGCCACGGCCGCGCGGGACCGGGAACCGCACCGCAACCCGCGGTCGGCACGCTGATTCTGAAAAGCTCAGAGCCGGAATCGCCCGCGGACCTGAAACAAAAGATCATGCAGATGGCTTCGGAGGAGAGCAAGCCGTATGCCTACCGCGTGGACACGCTGGGGCCCGGCAATTCGCCGCGGCTGCTGTATCGCGTGTACGCCAGCGACGGTCACGAGGAGTTGGTGCGCGGCGCGGTGTTCAATGAACTGGATGTGCGCTCGCTGCGCAACGACCTGGTCGCCGTGGGCAACGATCCGCTGGTCAGCAACCGCATGGGCGGCGTGGGACAGACGATCATTTGCCCTTCGCTGCTGTTCGATGAACTGGAAGTGAAGCGGGCGGACACGAGCAAGGAGAAGCTGCCGGAATATCCGGCGCCGCCGCTGAAGTAAACCAGTATTCAGTTGTAAGTTTTGAGTGGTCAGTAAGGAAAGAATTTGGCGGGTTGGGCTGAACGCTGGACACGGTTTGACGGCCAGTTTGCTGGGCACGCCCCCGGGAGAAATGAATTGACGCCGGTGGGGTGACGTCCGAAACTTCTGCTTATGACAATTCGCGAACGAGTCGAGTGGGTGAGCCGGATGGGCTTTCTGGTGTTCATCCTGGCTTCGGCGGCGTTTCTGAGCGCGATTACGGCCATGCGCATTGCCATTCACGGGCGCGAAACGACCATGCCGAATTTGGTGGGGAAAAATGTGGCCGAGGCCAGCCAGGCACTGCGGGCGAAGGGACTAATCTTGCACGTGGCGGACCGCGTCTACAGCGATTTGCCCATCAATCAGGTGGTGCGCCAAACGCCGCCGGCGGGAATGTTGATGAAGGTTTCGCAGCAGGCGCACGTGGTGTTGAGCCTGGGACAACGAGAGTTGCAGATACCGAACCTGGAAGGTAACACGCTGCGCGTTTCGCGCATTGAATTGCTGCGGGCGGGGCTGCAGGTCGGCGAAGTTTCCACGCTGGCGCTGCCGGACCAGCCGATGGACGCGGTCGTGCAGCAGAATCCCAAGTCAGGTAAAGGCGGAGCGACGCCGCGCGTTGATCTGCTGGTGTCCGCGGGACAGCGCGAAATGTCGTACGTGATGCCATATTTTATCGGCGCGAATGAGATTGAGGTACAGCACCGGCTGGACCAGACCAGTCTGCGGCACAAGATGAATTATGTGGCGGCAGCGCAGTGGCCGCATGGCACGGTGATTGACCAATCGCCCATGGGCGGTTCGCGGATTGCGGCGAATACGGAAGTGGAATTGACGGTGGCGAATTGAATGGTGGCGGGTGCCTGCCGGGTGTCGGTTTGTCAGATCAAAACCACTTGAAATTTGAGGTCTGGGAGGGATCCCTCCACTGCGCGGCCCGACGCGCCACAAATCGGCGCGAAAGAGAAAATCGGGCCGCTCCGGTCGGGATGACAGTGTTGGGAGAATGGCACGGAGTTCCGGCGGCAGAGTCTTCATCAGAACCATTCGCTGCGATAGGCGACCCACCAACTGAGTGCGGCGATGGGAATCGTGGCGAAGAGCGCCCACCAGAAGGGTAAGACCAGGTCGGCGACTAGACCTGCGGCCATGAAGGTCATCCAAAAGACTTTGCGTTGCATGGCCTATTCTAGCAGCGAACTCGCGCCCGCGACCCGCGCCGGCGCCAAAGCCTTTTCGCAAACGATACCCGACGCCCCATGAAAATCACTTGTCCAATAACGCTGCCAGCTCAACCGGTCGATGCAACACCATCTGATATAAGTCTTCTCTCTAAAGGTGGTGTTTATGATCCCAGGGAAACGGTTTGGGCTTTCGGCGGAGCAGAAGAGCGACGTGTGGCGTCGTTGGAAGGCAGGGCAGACGTTGCATGAGATCGAGCGCGCCTTCGGCAAGGAGCATTCCTCCATTCGTTGCGTGGTATCGCGTCACGGTGGGATTGTTCCGGCGGTCCGGCAGCGTGGTATCCCAAGCTGGCGTGGTTGAAAACGGGGCTCTATTATGTGCTGCCATCCACGAACCTGCTGACGGAAGGGCGCTTCCTGAGCCTCCGCCAAGCCTCCGTTAAGCAGACGACCTGGCTGGAGCACGCCACCTCGCTCGGTTACGGCCTCGATTTCACGCTGATCGTGTTGCTCCTGGCAATGTCGTCGTTTCATTACCGAAGCTTGCGGCAGGATTGAGGGCGCATAGGAGAGATTCTTTTGCAGTGACCCAAGAAAAAGAAAGAAGAGCATAACGCAGAGGCGCAGAGG
>Ga0074044_10000946_pt1 | contig 26771 bp, 24 predicted proteins | sample BogForMeECP23OM1_FD_94443 | JGI IMG/M metagenome (GOLD analysis project Ga0074044, IMG submission 94443) | Bog forest soil microbial communities from Calvert Island, British Columbia, Canada - Bog Forest MetaG ECP23OM1 | ecosystem: Environmental > Terrestrial > Soil > Wetlands ... | reverse complement strand
TTCTCGCCCGAGCGCGAGGATCCCGGCAACACCGAGGTGGCTCGTCACGATATTCCGAAAGTGATTGGCGGACTCGATGCCCAGGCCAGCGCAATCGCATCCGCGCTCTATGGCTCCATCTTCTGCCGCACCGTACCCGTCTCCTCGCCCGCGGCGGCGGAGATGACCAAGCTGCTCGAGAACATCTACCGCTGCGTCAACATCGCGCTCGTCAACGAACTCAAGATGCTCTGCCTGCGCATGGACCTCGACATCTGGGAGATCATCGAAGCCGCCGCCACCAAGCCTTTCGGCTTCCATCCCTTTTATCCCGGGCCGGGTCTCGGCGGACACTGCATTCCGGTCGATCCGTTCTATCTTTCCTGGAAGGCGAAGGAGTTCGACTTCCACACCCGCTTTATTGAACTGGCCGGCGAAATCAACGTGGCCATGCCCTACAACGTGATCGCGTCGACAATCTCCGCGCTTAACCGTCAGAAAAAGTCCATCAACGGATCCAAGGTTCTGGTGCTGGGCGTCGCCTACAAAAAAGATATTGACGACCTGCGCGAGTCGCCCGCTCTCACCATCATCGAACTGCTGCAAAAAGAGGGAGCCGTGGTCAGCTATAACGATCCCTACTTCCCCTTCGTCGGCCGCGGCCGCAAGTACGACCTGCAAATGAAGTGTTCCTCGCTCGACAATCTCGGCCAGTACGATTGCGTGCTCATCGTCACCGACCACTCCAACTACGACTACAAGAAGATCGTCAACGAGGCCCAACTGGTGGTGGATTCACGGAATGCCACTCGCGGCATCAAGAGCGACAAGATCGTGCATTGCTAGCTGTCAGCTCTCAGCTGTCAGCTCTCAGTCAAGGCTTTCCTTTTGTGCGGAATCTTGTCTCGTACAGCACCGATCAGAACACACCGCCTGTGCTAGTATGGCCCGTTGAGCCGGGGTTTGCGTTCGCACGCAATGCTCCATCCTGGGGTGTACCGATGAAAGATACGCTCGGAATCCTGCTCGCCGGAGGCACCGGCGAGCGCCTCTATCCGCTCACACGCGACCGCGCCAAACCGGCCGTGATCTTCGGCGGCATCTATCGCATCATCGACATCACGCTTTCCAACTGCGTCAACTCCGGCCTGCGCCGCGTTTTTATCCTCACGCAATACAAGGCGCTCTCGCTCAATCGCCAGATCCGCGAAGGCTGGAATATTTTCGGCCGTGAAATCGGCGAGTTCATCGAAATCCTGCCCCCCATGAAGCGGGTGAGCGAGAACTGGTACATGGGAACCGCCGACGCGGTCTATCAGAACATCTATTCCATCGGAAGCGAGCAGCCCAAGTACGTGATCATCCTCTCCGGCGACCACATCTACAAAATGAATTACGGGCGCATGCTCAAGCAGCACCAGGAGGCCGCCGCCGACGCCACCCTTGCCACCCTGGTGACCGACCCGGCCAATTGCCGCCATTTCGGCGTCGTCGACATCGACCGCGGCAATCGCATCACCGGATTCCTGGAAAAACCGCAACAGACCGAGATCCGATCGCCCTACGATCCAACCAAGATTTCAGCATCGATGGGCATCTATATCTTCAACACCGATGTGCTCATTCCCGTGCTCCTCAAAGACGCCGAGGATCCCGATTCCAGTCACGATTTCGGCAAGGACATTCTGCCCAAAATGCTGGATGACTACCGCGTCTTCGCTTTCAATTTCGTCGACGAAAACAAAAAAGAAGCCCTCTACTGGCGCGACGTGGGCACGCTCGAAGCCTACTACGAAGCCAACATGGACCTGGTTTCAGTCTCTCCCGTCTTCAATCTCTACGATGAGCAGTGGCCCATTCGTACCCACCAGCGCCAGTATCCGCCGGCAAAATTTGTGTTTGCCGAAAACGAGCGCATGGGCCACGCCCTCGATTCCCTGGTTTCCTCCGGCTGCATCATTTCCGGCGGGTCCGTCCAGAATTGCGTGCTCTCTCCGGATGTCCGCGTCAACTCCTACTCCGAAATCGAGGACAGCATTCTGTTCTCGCACGTGAACGTGGGACGCAGTTGCCGCATCCGCAAGGCCATCATCGACCGCGACGTGCACATTCCCGAAGGCACCACCGTCGGCTACGATGTCGATGCCGACCGCGAACGCTACTTCGTCACCGACAGCGGCATCACGGTCGTAACGCGCGATTACTCCTTGTTTGAGAATCCCGTGTCCATTGACTACTTCACCAGTGAGTAGCGCAGGTCGCAGGTCTCGCACGGGAACCCAATGCCCTGAGATTTTCCTGACACCTGAGACCTGACACCTTTCTCCTAGTTCATCTTGAGGCGAACGGTTCGGGCAAGCTTCCTCTGCTGTTGGTCGAAGCTGTATAGGTAGTCCACGCCCAATTCGAGCGCCGCCGCCACATGCAGCAGGTCTGCGGTGCGTGTTCCCATTTTCGCCGCCGTTTGTTGAGAGAGTTGGCGCGCCCGTTCGAATACAGGTTCCGACAAGCCCCGGAGTTGGAGAATCCCGTCGCGCAAATCCTTCTCGAAATTGGCCAGTGCCGATTTGGCTGCAACTGGCGAAGCTTCTCTTCGGAAGACCCGCAACCCAAAGGCGTTGACAACCTCCAACTCTCCTAAAACGGTGAGGAAAAGGTCCCCGGTGGAGGCCTGCATGGTGCGAAGGGCAGCGGCGGAATTCGCATCCGGGATGTAGAGAGATACAAGAAAGCTGGGGTCGGCGTAGAACTTCAATACCGATCCCGATCGGCGGATATCAAATCCGCTCCGCTAACCGCCAGCACTTTGTCGCCGAAGATGGAGCGCATGCGCGCGCGGAAATCGGGCCAGTCCTTCGCTGCTTCCGCGCTTTCCGGCACCAGGCGGGCGATGACCCGCCGGCGCTTGGTAATTTGAATCTCTTCCCCTTGGCGCAAAAGGCGCTCAACCTTCTTGAACCCGTAGCGGAGGTCCCGAACCGAGGCTTTTTTCATGTGATACATATTAGCATCACAAATACAATTCTGCAACCGGGCGGCAGCCCTAGTGCTTCACCAAATCGTCGGCCAGCAAATGTGCCTTCTGCGCCAGCAAACTCGCTCTCCGCAAATCGCCTTCCTGCAGCGCCGAACGCGCGCCGCCCATATAGTTTCGGATTTGTCCCACCGTCTCCTGCTGTCGCGCGTCGAGCGTGCGTTCTGCCAGCAGTTTCAGTTGGTCGGCGGCCGAGCCCAGCAACCGTTCCGCGTTCTGGCGCTGGCGGGCGGCTTCCGCGGGAGTCATGTCGGGCGCAATCTGCGCCGCCGGTTCGCTCGCTCCGCCCTCGCGAACCACAATCTTCCGCGGGCCCCCATCCTGCGCCGGCACGGCGCGCTTGCGGCGTTTCACGGTTCCACTCGCCGAAGCCCCACTCGCCGAAGTCCCGGGCGAAGTCCCGGCCGAAGTCCCGGCCGAAGTCCCGCTCGCCGAACCAGTATCCGTCTTTTCCTTCGACGCGCTTTCCGCTGCTTTCTGCCCCTCAGCTGGCGCGGCCTCTGCTGGCTCCGCCGGCGCAGCCGGAGCTTGTCCCGCGGAATTCGCGGAGCCTGCCGGCTCCTGTTGCTGCGGGGCCATCCCCGCAGCCGGGAGACCCAGCCAAAGCGCAATCGCCAGTCCACAGGCAAGTCGCATAAGAGTGCCAAAAGAATTGTTTCCCACCCTAACCAAGAACGCAAGGGTAGGCGATTGGGGTAGCTCAGTCCCCGACAAACGGCGTGTGCTTCCGCATCCTGCCCAATGGCAATTCTCCCACCGATTCCTAGGAGTCTGTTTCCGGCAGGGACTAAGTCTTCACCAGGCACGGCAAAGATTTCAGTTGACAATTATATCATTTACTGATATATCAGTCACACATATACCACTGGGTCCATGCATTTCTGAACAAGGATTTTTGGACAAGGTCCGCCGATGCCTTCCAAGACGAACAATATCCCCGAGGATCTGCGGCACTTGCTTCCGCTCACGCCGTCCGTGTTCTATATCCTGTTCGCCCTGGTTGATGGTGAGAAACACGGGTATGCCATTATGCAGGATGTCCTGACGCTGTCTGAGGATAGGTTTCGGATGGGCCCCGGGACGCTCTATACCACGATTCAGCGGCTGCTCAATCTCTCGGTCATCGAAGAAACCACGGGCTCTGGTGACGCCTCAGATCACGAAGCCAGACGGCGATATTACCGGCTTACTCGAAATGGAAAGATCCTGCTGGAGGCCGAGATCAGTGGGATGGAATCAGTGGTACGCCGTGCTCGAAGAAAGAAGCTGACGCCAAGAACTGCGGAGTGAGCCGTATGCCGAACGCTCTTAGAATGGGTTGCTCCCTTTACCGCTTATTGCTCGGTTTTTACCCGCGCGAATTTAGTCAACGGTTCGGTGCGGAGATGACGCAAGTTTTCGCGGACCAGATGCAAGAAGAATGGAAGCGGCACCGGGTGGTTGGTATCGTTCGAGTAAGCCTCATTGCTGGATGGGAGGTCATGAGTGTGGCTGTACCTCTCCAACTGCACAACTCGGCCGTGATTGCTGTTGCATTGGCGTTCGTCAGTTCATCCGCTCTTTTCCTGGCGCTCTTCCGCGCAGTCTCACGGTAGCGCGCGAGAGTAGTGTGAGGAACCGTCCGCTGAGAGAGGCTGTCGAACATCTCTCTCCGATTCTGCCGTTTTCTGTCGTTAGGAGGTGTCTCAATGCGTGGTCAAATGCCCGTCGCCTTACTGGCCGTTGTGCTCGCTACCCTGGAAGCCGCCGGGGGAACGCAAGAATTCGTCTATCTAGGCATCTTGAGGAGCGAGACCTATCCCCTCGTTGCCGGAGCGTTCGGGATTCTTGCCGGCGTCCTGCTGCTGGCAGCGGGAGTCGCTTTGCTGCTCGGTTCCCCGCTCGTCGCTGTTCTGGTGCCAGCCACCGCATGGATATCCATACCCGTTTTCATTCTGTGTGGCATCGTCACCCACAGAGCCGGCTGGCCAATAACGGCTGCTGGCATCCTTTTCCCGTTGTTCCTGGTTTTCTTTTGCCAGAAGGCCGGCAAAGCTGGCAATGTGCTCTCCAAGACCTGAGTGCGACCAGGCCAGGGCAATGCACTCATTCGCAAGAAAAACCGGGGAAACGTTTCCGCTTCCCCGGCTCATGTTTCAGCTTGAGTCTTGGTTTTACTCGGTGCTGCCAGATTCGGCGGCGGAGCTGATCGATTCGTTTTCCGGTTGCAGTATGACGCCGTCAAAGGGAGTCGCGCCCACGAAGCGTCCGCCAATCACGCTGACCCGGCGCAGCGGAAATCCGCTGTCCGGACCGCGCTGCCAGGAACGTCCACCGTCGCGGCTCTCGAAGATCACGCCGGTCGCGTCGCTGGTAGCCAGCAGGCGATGGTGGGTGGAATCGAGGCTGACGGACGTGATGTCCTTGGCGGGCAGACCGTTGACGACATGCTCCCAGGTCGCGCCCCCATCTCCGCTGCGGAACGCGCCTTCGCGGGCGGCGATCATGATCTGGCTATCGGAAGCAATGGCCGCGTTGCGGATGCCGACCAGATACGATGGCAGACCGGCATGTTTCCAGGTCGCCCCACGGTCATTCGAGACCAGCACGCTGGAACGCGTAGCCGCGACCACTGTGGAACCTTCAGCTCGCACCGAAACGAAGTCCAGCTCTCCCAGAATCTGTCCGCCCTTCCAGGTTTTGCCCTGGTCCGCGCTCGAGTAGATGCCGCTGGTAGTTGCCGCCAGCCAGCGTCCGGAACCGAGCTCCAGATCACCGAGTTCAAGATCGTTGACGCGCGATACGAGCTCCTTCTTCTCTATGCTTGTTTTGGTGACTGCTTTGCGCGAACCGTTGCTTGTGATTTTCGAAGTATGCTCGATCACCACGACGTTCATGGAATGCCATTCGCTGCCATTGTGCTCCAGCGAATACACGCCGTGGTTGGTGCCGGCAACCAGCACTCCGCTCGGAGCCTGCTTGAGCGCGAACACGTCTTTTCCGCCGAGCCCGGCCGCTTTCTGCTGCCAGTGCTGCCCGGCGTCATGGGAATAGAACACGCCGCCGTATTCGCGGTCGTTGACCACGCCCACGAAGAGCGTGCTGGCATTTTTGTTATCGGCCAGGATCGCAGATACATAGCGATGCGCATAGCCGTGGTTGGAAGTGGTCCAGTTGGAGGCCCCATCGCTCGAAGCCATGACGCCGCTGCGGTCGGTGGCGAGCAGCACGCGATTGGAATCCCGCGGATCGATGAGTACGTCATTGACGACGACCTCGGGATCGCTTACACGCTTCCACACCTTGCCCAGATCGGTCGACTTCCACAGCCCTTCCGTGGTTCCGGCGTAAACGATCTTTTCGTTCGTCGGATCCTGCTTGAGCACGCGGGTGCGGCGCGCCGAAAACGGAATTCCCTGAATCTTCGAAAACAGGTTGCCCGCGGTCTCGCTTTTATAAATTCCCGAGCAGGCGCTGGCGAAAACGATCGAGGGATTGTCATGGTCGACGATCACCGAGAACACGTCGGAGTCGTCGATCATACCCTTATTAATGTGCTGCCAATTGGCGCCGCCGTCGGAAGTTTTCCAGGCCAGGTGCCAGGTTCCGGCATAGACGGTGTTCGGATCTTTGGGATCGACCGCGATCGATTCAATATTCTTGATGTCGGCCGAGTTCGCGGGCGACAGGCGCTCCCAGGTGTCGCCGCCATCGTTGCTGCGGAACACGCCATCGAGTGCGCCTGCGACCAGGACTTTCGAATCACTCCTGTACATGGCCAGGGCGCGGATGGATTTGCCGTGCATGGCGGGCAGCGTCTCCCAATTGCGGCCGCCGTCGCGGGTGCGGAAAACTTCGCCGATCTGCTGGCTCGATCCACTCCACGCCGACACATAAATACGGTTGGAATCCTGCGGATCGATGGCGATGTGGTCGAGCACGTAGTCATCGCCGCCCAGGCGCGCCAGGCGCGACCAGGTGCGTCCGCCATCATTCGAAGCAAACATCTGGCCGGTGCTGGTGCCGAGCAGGATGCGATCCGGATTGTGCGCGTCGTACGCCAGACTGCGCGCATCGCCGCCATCCGGACCCAACACCTGCCAGGGCCCGGAGGCCAGCAGTGCAGTGCTCATAAGAGTGACGGCTAGACTGACTGCAAGAACCAGTAACCCTGTGCGGAGAACTTTCCCTTTGACTGTGAAATCCATGCGCGTAGATTGACCCCTGCGAACGATATTCGCCTGCGCTCAACTGTAGACAGGCTAGCACGGCAGAGGCAAGGTTACCGAAGGGCAAAAAAATAGAAAGGCCGGAAGGATTAACCCCACCGGCCTTTCGTGCTCTTCCTACTCAGTTATTCGGCCTTTTTCGCCGCTTTCTTCTTGGCCATCGGTTTTGGATGATCCGGGACCGCCTTTACCTTCGTCTCATCCACCGGGGTCGTGCTGTCGGCGTTGGGGAAGGTCGCGCCCGCCGGAACGATCCACTGTTCCGAAGTCGCCGTGCCTGCGTTTCCGGTGCGGGTCTCGATGCGGCTGGGGTCGATGTTCTGTTTCGCCTCGCCTCCCGAGATGTAGGCCTTCACGTTGAGGGCTCGCTCGCCCGCCAGGTTCTTACGCTTTTCAGCCGGATCGGCGTTCCCCACCACCACCAGCTTGGCGTCTGGATCCTGTTGCAACTTCAGTGCAACATCGTCCAGCTCAGCCTTGCAAGTGTTGTCGACGCGCCACGGCTTCTTGAGGTTCGGATACGCGCACTCGTTCACCTTGACTGCCTGCGGTGGCGGCGGTGGCGGATTTTCAACCGTCACCGAACTCGAAGTCGAGGCCGTCAAGCCGCGCGAGTCGGTACAAGTAGCGTGGATCGCGATGGGGCCCGACGAAGCCCCGGTGGTGTTCAGAGTCGCGGAGTTTCCGCTGCCCGAAATGCTGCCGCCGCTCGCGGTCCATCCACCCACGGTTACCGGAACGTTATCCGGACTGGTGCAACTGCAGGTGATGGTGGACGGAGTGCCGGCCTGGACCATCGACGGATTCGCCGAGCAGGAAATCTGCGGCGGGTTCTTGGGCAGTTCCTTCACGGTGAAGTTGGCGGTACAACTGGCCACGTTGTTCTTCGTGGCCCTGGCATCGGTGACGGTGGCGGTGACGGTGTAGCTGCCGCCGCTGACGCCCGTCGTATCGACGCTCGCACCCGTGTCCTTGCCCGCGATCTTGCCCCCGTTGCTCGCCCAGGTGTAAGTGAGCGTGTGCTTGGGGTTAAAGTTGCTGGCAACGACGGTGGCGTTCACCGGCTCGCCCACCATGACTTCGGCGGGCTGCACCGAGCACGCCGCCGCTACCGGTACTTCGGGAGGCCCGCCGCCAAACTTGAACACCAGACCGGTGCGCAGTAGGGCGCCGTCATAGTTCGGACGGCGCAGCGAGGGATCGTCAGGCGCCACGACCGAGGCATAGCCTTCGTGCGCCCACTGGAAGTCGGCTTCAAACACGCGCCACGAGACCGCCTTGCAGATTTTGAGATCCATGCCGCCGCCAAGCAGCGCTCCGACGCCGAGGCTGTGGTGGACACCGTCTGGCCTGATGCGGTCGAATCCGACTAGCGTGTGAATGAAAAAGTCCACACTCTCGCCGCGCCAAGTGGCCTTTGGCCCCACGCCGCCGAAGATGTCATTGCCGACGCCGTCCCTCCAGTTCTCGCCGTAAGTGCCTTCGAACGCCAGATTCTTGGTGAAGTTGTAGGCCCCACCGAAACCAAACCCGTCGGCCATCGATTTCAGCTGGATGGCATTGGGCGGGCTGTTCGTATCGGGGACGTTGCCGCCCGGGTTCAACCACTGATAGCCAACGAACACCTCCACCTTCGGGTACGTGTCGTCCGACTGCACACTCGGCGTCTTAGGCGCAGCAGTTTGTGCGTTCAGCGTAGACGGCAAGCAAATCACAACCAGGGCCAGGACGAGCGCGACGCTCGCGCATCTCCGGTAGGTTTCTCGACAAAGTGACATTTGAGTTCCTCCCAATCGAATCCAATACAATCTATTTAGTAGAACTGGAATCCATAAAGCCTTACGGCATGCACGGATAGCGGCATCTTGGGAACACAGAATTCTACAGCAACTGAGTATTTTTGCAAATGATTGGCGGATATCTTTATCGCTTCCTCGGGTCGAGGATCCATCAGCTTCTGCGGATGATTGCGCCGAAATGATCTCAAATTGATATTCTTGCAGTCCGGGCCGGGTTGCGAGGCAGCTCCCTTCCTTGAATAATGCTGGTGGGGACATAGCATAGGAATATGGCACACGAACGCGTACTGATTGTTGAAGACGAAGAGAACGAACGAACCGGGCTGGCCGAACTGGTCTCGGGATGGGGCTACCGCACCGACACGGCGGCCGACGGCGTGGAAGCTCTGGAAAAAATTTCCGTCTTTGCTCCCTCCATCGTGATCACGGACGTGAAGATGCCCCGCATGGGCGGCATGGAACTGGTGGAGAAGCTGGCGGACGACGTGGCCCAGTCGATTGCGGTGGTGATGGTGACCGCCCAGAAGGCGACCGACACCGCATTTCACGCGGGCCGGCTGGGCGTGCACGATTACATCGAGAAGCCCATCGACTTCCGCCGGCTGCGCTCCATCCTGACCAACATCGGCGAGATCCTGAACACCCGCACCGAAAACGAATCGCTGCGCCGCCGCTTGCGCGACAAAGGAGCCCTGGGTCTTCTGGTCGGCGCCTCCGCTCCCATGCAGGAGGTTTTCCGCCTCATCGAGCTGGTGGCTCCGAGCACGGCCTCGGTGCTGATCACCGGCGCCAGCGGAACCGGCAAGGAATTGGTGGCGCGCACCATCCACGATCTGAGTCCGCGGCGCAATAAACCTTTCGTCCCCATTAATTGTGCCGCCATTCCCGAGACCCTGATGGAGAGCGAAATTTTTGGCCACGAAAGAGGCGCCTTCACGGGCGCGATGGAGCGCCGCACCGGCTGCTTTGAACTGGCCGAAGGCGGCACCCTCCTGCTCGACGAGATTGGCGAAATGCCGGTGGGCACCCAGGCCAAGCTCCTGCGCGTGCTCGAAGATCACAAACTGCGGCGGCTCGGCAGCAAGGTCGAAACTTCGGTGGACGTGCGCGTGCTCGCCTCCACCAACAAGGTTCCCGACGATGCCGTGGCCAACGGAGAGCTGCGCGAGGATCTTTATTACCGGCTCAACGTTTTCAATATTCATTTGCCGGCGCTGCGCGAGCATAAGGAAGATATCCCCGAGTTGGTCAAGAGCCTGCTCGCCGACATGAACCTGAAGCACGATCGCAAGGTGGCGGACGTGAGCGAAGCCGTGCTCAATATTTTTCAGACTTACTCCTGGCCGGGCAATGTGCGCGAGTTGCGCAATACCCTGGAACGCGCCGTGATCGTCTGCGAAGGCGGACTGGTGGAAAGCAAGCACTTGCCCCCGGGCTTTGGCCAGAGCGTGCGGCAGGTGGCGAACGATCCCGATGCCGTGCACCTGGGCGTGGGCACGACCGTCGGGGAAGCGGAGAAGTTGCTCATCCTGAAAACTCTGCAGGCCACCAATAACAACAAAACGCGATCCGCGGAGATGCTCGGCATCAGCTTGAAGACGCTCCATAACAAGCTGAAAGAATACGGCCGCCCGCAGGATGCAGAAGAAGGGCTCAGCTCTTAGGTCTCAGGTCTTAGAGAGCGCACAAGCATTTCCAAGGCCTGAGACCTAAGACCCGAGACCTGACACCTAGGACCTGACGCCCGCTTTTCGATGACTCGCAAATTCATCATCGTGTTCGTGATCACCACCCTGTTCACGGCGCTGGTGGTCGCCTTCTCCTGGATTTACCTGTCGCAACTGCTGCGCCAGCGCTTGCTGTGGGCCGACGAAACCGCTTCCCAGCTCACCAACCAACTGGAGTACGCCGCCTCCAAAGCCGTGCCTGACCTGACCAGCACGCGGGTTGACACCAACAATCCCAAGGCCATGCGTGCCGCCATCACCAAATATCTGCAGACCGACACCAACCTCAACGACATGCTGGAATCCGTGGTGGGGAATTCTCGCATCATCTACGATGCCGCCATCATTGATCCGAACGGCGTGGCGATTCTCGATACCAATCCCGCGCTGAATGGCAAGCCGCTTCCGCACCGCGCTGCTTTGGGCGTGTTGCGCGACGCCGGCTTCCGCCGCCAGTTGCGCCTGCTCTACGCCCCCTCCACCGTTTATGACGTGAGCATCGGGCTGGAGCTGGATGGGCATGCCTTCGGCAGCGTTCGGGTGGGCGTCTCCACGGTTTTTCTGCGCAACGAACTGACGCCGAGACTGCAGCAGGCGGCTTTCTTTTCCGTGCTCGCGATTTTTTGTTCGCTCGTGCTGGCCGCCGTGGTTTCAAATGTTGCGCTCGGCCCCTTGAAGGCCATCAGCCGCAACCTGGACAGCGCCAGCGCCGGAGATCTGTTGCCGGCTGAGGAAACCAGCGCCGACGACGAAGTTGGCCTGGTGTCGCTGAAGATCGCCCACCTCGGCCGGCAGATTCGCGATACCAACCAGATTTTCTCCGCCCTCAAAGACAACGTCGAGCAGGTCATGACCAAGCTGCAGGACGGGCTCATGCTGTTCACGCGCGATACCCGAGTCGTGCTCGTGAGCGCCTCGGCGGAAAAATTTCTGGGACGCCCGCGCCGCGAAATCCTCGGACACACCGCGGAAGAAATTTTTTCCGATGGCACAGTTCTCGGCGCCGTCGTTCTGCCCGCATTCCAGAAGCAGCTGCCCCTGCTGCAGTACGAATTCGACGCCGTCGATGGCCGCCGGGTTCAGGTTTCTCTCGACTTCATTCAGGAAAAGGGAACCCCGATTGGCGCGCTGCTCACCATGCGCGATGCCGAATCGGCGCGCCGCATTGAAAACGACATCGAAATGTCGCGGCGCCTTTCCGCCAGCGGACGCCTGACCCGGGGCGTGGCCCACGAAGTCAAGAACCCCATCAACGCCATTGTGCTGCACTTGCAGTTGCTGCAAAACAAATTGCAGCAGGACGATCCCGAAACCCGCCGCCACATGGACATCATCGGCAACGAAATTCACCGCCTCGACCGCGTTGTGCAAATCCTGGTGGACTTCACCCGTCCCCGCGATTTGCGTTTGGAAGACGTGGATTTGCGCAAAATTCTGGAGAGCGTATCGGCGCTGACCGCGCCCGAGGCCGCGCGTCACGGCGTGCGCGTGGTGCAGCAACTGCCCCACCAGGACCTGTCAAACGAAGACCTGCCCCACCGCGATGACGCACTCATGGTGCGCGTGGATTCCGATCTGATAAAGCAGGCGATTCTGAACCTGGTGCTGAACGGAGTGCAGTCCATGACTGCGGGAGGAACGCTCACTCTGAAGGCGCGGCGCGATGGCGAAACCATTCTTGCCGAAGTGCTTGACCAGGGCTGCGGTATTCCTCCCGAAGCGCAGGAGAAAATTTTCGAACTCTACTACACCACCAAAAGCGACAAAGGTGGCAGCGGAATCGGCCTGGCGCAAACCTACCAGATCATGCAGTGGCACTATGGCTCGGTAGAATTCGATTCCATCGTCGGAGCCGGCACAACCTTCCGCCTCCGCCTGCCGGCGGCCGCGGCAAAATCGGAGAGCCGCGAAGAAGTAACGGCCTGAGCGAGCGCCAGGCGCGAATCTTTGCGGATCATGGTTATTGCACATCAGCGCTATTGCAAATCAATTTCATTGCAAATCAACCGTCTGGGCGAGACGGAAGCTGAGACGGCGATCGATGCCGAAGACGATATCTTTGTCTTTATCTTTCTGACTATCTTGCTGACTGGCGCCAGAAACCGCTCCATTAGCGGGGTTTCGCTCGTCGCGGGAGCCGCCTTTGGCAAAGATGCTGGAGGTCTCGATCATCACCGCCTTGCCGCCGACGTTCAAACTCACCAGCACGATCCGCAGATAGCCGGGTTCGAGCGGGCTTTCGGGCGAGCCCCCGGGCGAGGTTTCGAGCAAACGCTCGGAAGGCTTGGCTTCGAGCACGCGGCCAGTGGCGGGAGTGCCGCGGGCAACGAGCGTCTGGCCGTCGATCACCACCGGCTCGTCGATGGTTGCGCTGAAAGTGTCTCCGGCATGCGACGACGCGCTCGAAAGTGCGCTCTGCAGGCGAATCGGGATGGGCGTTCCCTCGGGCAGTTTCGTGGCCGATGGAATCAGCGCCTGGCTGGGCGAAATGCCGGTCGAGTGCGGCGGGCGATCGAAGGGAAGCTTCTGTGAATCCGCCGGGTTCGAAGCGTTGTCACCCGTAGGCCGGCCGCAGCCGCACATGAAGCTGAGCATCACCAGAACGATGGCGATGCGATGGGCAGGGGACGCCATAAGCTTCTCCATCATGTAGCTGCCCGCGCTTTCAGGCCTCGTTGGTGGATGCCATTCCAATGTTGTCCCTTTTTCCCGGCGTAAACTCCATGCAGATTCTAAATCGAATCAAGAGAAAACACAGGCGTGGGTTTTCTCGAACCATCCGCTGGCGCGCCATCTCATTAATTAGAGTAGACTTTGCGTCGAGCGAGCCGCGTCTTTCGGCATCACTGCGGGGAGAGTCACCATGAAACCGCGCATCCAGGCAATTGCGTTCGACGCTTACGGTACGTTGTTCGACGTGCACTCGGTGATTGCACTGTGCAACCGCAAGTTTCCCGGCCAAGGCGCTGATCTGAGCAAGCTCTGGCGCGCCAAACAGTTGGAGTACACCTGGCTGCGCAGCCTCATGGGCCGGTACGAAGACTTCTGGATGGTGACCGAGTCGGCGCTGGTATTCGCCTGCCGCAGTCTCGGCCTCGCTTGCCCGGCCGAGACCCGCAGAGAGTTGATGGAATCCTATCTGCACCTCGACACCTTTCCCGAGGTGAAGTCGGCATTGGGTAAGCTGGCGCAATATAAGTTGGCCATCTTGTCGAATGGCTCGCCGAAAATGCTCGCTGCCGCGGTTGAAAACTCCGGTCTGAAAGGCGTTTTCGCCGACGTCATCAGCGTTGACAAAGTGCAGATCTACAAGTCGAGCCCACGTGTGTACGCCCTGGCTTCCGAGCACCTGGCCGTGCCCGACAACGCGATTGCCTTCGTGTCGTCGAATTTCTGGGACATCGCGGGCGCCAAGTGCTTCGGCCTCTGGACGTGCTGGGTGAACCGGGGCAAGCTTCCTGAAGATGAACTGGGAGTCCGGCCGGACGTCACCGTGGACACGCTCGATGGGCTCATCACTGTCCTGGGTTGAACGCCAGTCTTGTAAGTCGCCTGATCGTGATTGCGAGGCCGCTAGCAGGCTGCGGGAGAAGTCGATTTTCGATGCCCAGCCCCTAAAGGGGCGACTGATTTCCAAGAACTTACGGCATCGCTAAAGCGATGCCCTGATACGAAACGTTAGTTTTTCCGCAGCCTGCTAGAGGTTCCGAATTGGGGCGGCTGTGCTCGCCCGTATCGGCATTCCGCACCCCGCGCCACCATCTCTATTCCTCTCGATTCCGTCCGCATCATCGCCCGAATCATCACAAATTGAATGTGATGGCTCGCACTTAGCAGCGATGGCTTTAGCACTACTCTTTCCCTAACCAGGTTTAGCGCGGTTTCATTCGCGGAAAAATTGGGACTTGCTTTTTCCCGGTTTGGAATCGGAGCGAGGTGTCAGGTCGCAGGTCTTAGGACTTTGTTTTCCTGAGACCTGAGACCCGAAAATTCAGAGGAGCGGTATGGGCATGAACGTCATCAATCAATTCCCGGCGGCGCGCGATTCCGACCGCGATCTGTGCTTCCAGGCGATGTTTGAAGGGGCTGCGATTGGAATCGGGATTTGCCGGCTCGATGGCCGGATTCTGCAGGCGAATCCGGCGTTGAGCAGACTGCTTGGCTACAGCCAACAGGAACTGACGGGCAAGCACGCGGGCGAGCTCTGTCCGGAACGTCGTTTCGAAATTGGCCGCGAACTTCGTCGCCCGCTCGATCCCGGCAATCTTTCGCAAGACGAACGTTTGTTGGGTGAGCTAATGCGGGACGAGCGCGGCTGGTTCGAAATCGAAAAAAGCTACCGGCGCAAGAATGGTTCCGAACTCTGGGGGCATCTGACGGTGTCCTTGGCGCGTGACGCGCGACGCCAGCCCGCCTTCCTGATCGCGATGCTGGCGGACGCAACCGGGCACAAGCGGGTGGAAGAACAGCTGCACGAAGCCGAGAAGATGGAAGTCATCGGACGGCTGGCGGGAGGAATCGCCCACGACTTCAATAACTTGCTGACCGGCATTCTCCTCTACTGCGACCTGCTGACCGCGGGATTGGAGAGCGACGGATTCGGGAACACCGAATTGGCGAACACTGGATTAGCGAACACTGCATTGGAGCGGAGCCGGCTGAGCCAGCACGTTGAAGAAGTCCGCTTGGCAGGCGAGCAAGGGTCCGCGCTGACGCAGCAACTATTGGCGGTCGCGCGCAAGCAAGCGGCGCAGCCACGCCCGGTCCCGATCAACGAAATTGTGACTTCCACGGAAAATCTGTTGCGGCGGCTGATCGGCGAGCAGATTGAACTGGTCGTAGTTTTGGACCCCGCGCTCGACCCGGCGCTCAACTCCTGCGCCGGACTTGTGTTCGCCGATCCGGCGCAGTTGCGGCAGATCCTGATGAACCTGGTGCTGAACGCGCGCGATGCGATGCCGCAGGGCGGAAAGATCTGGTTGATCACGCGGGCCGCCGAGTTTCCCGGCAAAGCTTCCAGTAACGCTGGACCCCGGATTGCCCGCCGCGCCGTCTCGCTCACGGTGAAAGACAACGGCTGCGGCATGGACGCGGAGACACGCGCGCGCCTGTTCGAGCCTTTCTTCACCACCAAGAAGGAAGGCGCAGGCACGGGCCTGGGTCTGGCGACGGTGCAACGCATCGTCAATGAATCGGGCGGGATGATCGAGGTCGAGAGCCAACCGGGACAAGGCACCTTGATCGAAGTGTTCCTTCCGGTGTCCGTTTTCCCGTAGGGACGGGGCAAGCCGCGTCTCTACATATGGCATAGCTAAAGCTGCAAGTTGGTCGTGAAGTTTGGGCCCGTAAAGTTATGAATCGCCAGGGAGATTCGCCATGTTCAACACATCGAACGCCGCCGTCCTTAGCACCAGCTATCCCGCGCAAATCGAGGGAGCGACTTTCTTGAACCTTCTGATCGTGGACGATGACCGGACCATCCGCGAGGCCTGCCGCGAGGTGGCGCAGTCGCTCGGCTTCAACGCGCAGGTGGCGGAGTCCGCCGAACAGGCCTACCGCTTGCTCGACACCTCCAGCGCCGACGCCGTGCTGCTCGACTTAAGGCTGCCGGGCGCGGGCGGCCTGGAAGCGCTGCATGCCATCAAGAAGCGTCGCGCGGAGGCGCTGGTGATCGTCGTAACCGGCTATGGCACGGTGCAGTCGGCGGTGCAGGCGATGAAAGATGGCGCCTACGACTACGTCACCAAGCCCTTCAGCATGGAAGAACTGCGTCTGCTGCTGGAGCGGGTGGCGACTCATCTGCGGCTGAAGACCGAGAACCGCTTGCTCCGGGAAACGATCAAGTCGCGGCAGGGTTTCGGCAACATCGTTGGGCGCGCGCCGGAGATGGAGAAGCTCTACCGCATCATCGCCAAAGCCGGACAGAGCGCGCACCCCATGCTGATTCTGGGCGAAAGCGGCACGGGCAAGGAGCTGGTCGCGAAGTCGATTCACTTCGCCAGCATGTTCCGCAACAAGCCGTTCATTCCGGTCGACTGCGGGTCGCTGGTGCCGACGCTGATCGAAAGCGAACTCTTCGGCCACGTGCGCGGCGCCTTCACCGGCGCAACGAATCCGAAGGATGGTTTGCTGGCGATCGCCGAAGGGGGCACCGTTTTTCTGGACGAAATTGGCGAGCTGCCGGTCGACTTGCAGGCCAAGCTGTTGCGCGCGATTCAGGAAAAAGAAATTCGTCCGGTGGGAAGCGTGAAGCGCGTTCCCATCAACGTGCGGATTCTGGCCGCGACCAATCGCAACCTGGAACGGGCCGTCAGCGAGGGCACTTTCCGCCGCGATCTTTATTTCCGGCTGAACGTGCTGACCCTGCGCATTCCCCCCTTGCGCGAGCGCCGGCAGGACATCCCGCTGCTGGTGGCGCATTTCCTCGAGCGCATCGCGCGCGACGCCGGCGTGGAGAAGACGATTTCGGACGAGTCCCTCAAGGCGCTGATCAATTACGACTGGCCCGGCAACGTCCGGGAACTGGAGAACTCGCTGGAACGGGCGTGTGCGCTGAGCAGCGCGAACGAAATTCAGATACGCGATCTTCCCACTCAGATTTACAGCGTGCCCATCGACGTGCTGGCGATAAGCCAGCCGAACAATGGCATCGTGCCCATGGCAGAACTGGAGAGACAGACCATCCTGAACGCACTCACCCAGGTGAACGGAGACAAGATGCTGGCAGCGCGGCTGCTCGGCATCGGCAAGACGACGCTCTACCGCAAGCTGAAAGAGTACGAGCGGGTGAATTTGTAATTTGTGATTGGTAATTGGTAATTGAAAATCGCGCGGCTCCCTGGGATCAAAATTACCAATTACAAATTACCAATTACAAATTGCCCCAGTCCCAAAACTGAGCGGTCGGTCCAAGCGCTTGTGCCAGAACGGGAGCCCAAGCGCCAGTCCGAGCGCGTAACTCATTTATTTTCACGCTAGAACAATTGGCCCGGAAGTTGCAAAACTGTTCAGCATGATCCTTCTGGTGACGCCGAGCGAGCGGGCATCCGAGTGCGCCAAGGCGCTGCATGAGGCGACTGGCGAGGGCGTCGCGGTGGCGGAAAGTCTGTCCCGAGCAGCCGCACTTTTGCGGGCGGAATGCTACCGAGCGGTGGTGCTCGATCAATATCTGCTCGAAACCGAGCCCCATGAAACCGAGATAACGCTCGAGCATCTGGGCACCGCCATCCTGGTGCAGGTCAATCTGGCGATCACTGGCATGGACCGTCTGCTACGGGAAGTCCGGGCGGCCATGCAGCGCCGCCAGCGCGACGAAGTGAGGGCCCGCCAAGCCGCGCTCGCCGAGCTCCACAGTGAACTGAATGGCACGATCACGGCGCTGCTGCTCTCCAGCGAACTGGCCCTGGGAACCCCGGACTTGCGCCCGGCGGCAGCCGAAAAGCTCCAGTCGATTCACGAACTGGTGAAAAAACTCCGCAAGCAATTGGAGACCACGGGCATAACCGGAGCTCCCGAACGTGCGGAACACGTCTAACTGTTCCAGCGCCAAAGCGTATGGAACCAATGCGCATGGGAAAAAGTACCGTGCCATTTTCAAACATCCAGCCCCGGAGGGGCGACCGAGCTTAGCCCAGCGCCGGGGTCCCCAGCACGCCCGGTTTTGGCGTGATGGGGTGGAGGGCTTCAGCGCTGGGTCGGGAAACGATAACAGATGTAAGTCCCGGAGGGACGACCGAGTTCCCACGCACACTCTAAACCCGCCCCACCCAAAAGCGCCTCGGACACCGATGATCGTCCCGCCTCGCCAGAGCCGGGCAAAAGCCCAGCCGGGTGCCGCGAGCGTTCCCACCTCTGCCATCTAACCCCCGACTTTTTTCATCACAAATCATCCGTGAGCGCCATCACAGACGTCCCACCCGCCATGCGCGATAATGGAAATCTGATTGGGGCAGCCAGCAGTGTGCCCGTCTCCCAAGACGGCCCGCGAAGCTGCCCCAAAGCCATTTTCAGCGCTCTTTGACAATCTAACTTGAGGCGTTTAGCGGGCGTGAGCGAAGCGGGAGCCCGCTGCCGAAATCCTGAGCGAAGCGAACGGATCTCGTAAGTCCTTATTCCGGAATACTTTCCATATAAGTCCTTACTTCTGAATATGTTGCGGCTAACACCAGGATTCTAAAGGATTAAAAAAATAGGGGGAGGGGGGTACCCATACTAACCGATTATTACCTCAAGAGTAACCAGGCGAGGATTAAGCAAACCCGTGCTGCAGCGAGCCGTTTCGGCTGCGGAAGAACCGCAAGAAAACTCTTCCCTAAGCACGGCCCGCGCCCCTAAACTGAAGGCAACTGGCCCGAGGGTTCTCCCAGCCCTCGATCCCCCGAGGCTTCTGTGCGCGTACTGGTGACGGCGGACACGTTCAGCGGAGTATGGACATACGCGCGCGAACTGGTTTCGGGTCTGGTGACCCACGGGGCGCAGGTCACGCTCGTCAGCTTTGGAGAAATTCCGCTTCCCCATCAGACCGCTTGGATGGATGGGCTGCACGGCCTCGAATATCATCCCACCGCGTTTCGTCTCGACTGGATGCAGGAAGGGGAGCAGGACTTCCACGCGGCCCAGGATTATCTGTGCGCGATCGTTCGCGACACGCGCCCCGATTTTCTGCATTTGAATCAGCTGAGTTTTGGGGCGATGCCGGTGGCGACACCGCGACTGGTGGTGGCGCACGGCGATGTGATCACGTGGTGGCTGGGTATCCATGGACACGAACCAGCCGCTTCGGCATGGCTGAAGTGGTATCGCGAGACGATTGTCGCGAGCTTGAAGCGGGCCGAGGCCGTGGTCACCACTTCGCGCTGGATGGGAGAAATGCTGCGCCTTGCCTACGGCGGCGATTTCGATGGCTACGTCATTCCGGCCGGACGCAATCCGATCTACTTCAATCCGTTTGTGACCAAGGAAGAGTCGGTGCTGGCGATCGGGCGTCTGTGGGATACGGGAAAGCAGGTGGCGTTGCTGACCCAGCATAAGCACGGCCAGCCGGTATGCATTGTGGGGGCGGATAACCCGATACCCATGCCCACGGTGCCGATCCGCGCCGACGTGCGCGTCTCCACCGGCGAGCACGAGATCTCGGTGAAGGGAGCGCAGACCGAATCGCAACTGCGTTCGCTCTACAGCAAGTCAACAATTTTTGCGGCAACTTCGTGCTACGAGCCTACGGGATTGGCGTCGATCGAGGCGGCGTTCTCGCGCTGCGCGCTGGTGGCCAATGACACCGAAGTGTATCGCGAACTGTGGGGCGACGCGGCTTTGTACTTCGAGCGCAATAACGCCGAGAGCCTCAGCGAAGTGCTCGGGCAACTGGACGACGACCGCGAACTCGTCCGCCTCTACGGGACGCGAGCCTATAACCGGGCGCGCGAACGCTTCACGGCGCGACGGATGGTGGACGACTATCTGCGGCTGTATCGGCAGTTGCGCACTTCGAAAGCGGCGGTGGCGTAGGGCCGCTAACTGGCTGGGTAGAAATTCGGGTATCGCCTCAGGGCACCGCTTTAGCGGCGCCGTAACTTCGACCCGCTCGTATCTCGCGCTCGAATACAGCGCTCACCGGCCGCATGCTATACTTTTCAAGCATCTTTCCTGTCAGATCGGTAGACGGAGGACAGTATCGACAAGCGTTTTATCCGCATGAACGAGCGCATCCGGGCGCGCGAAGTCCGCGTCATCGGTGACGAAGGGGAACAGATTGGAGTAATGCCTCCCTTCGAGGCGCTCAAGATGGCCCGCGAAAGAAATCTGGATCTGGTGGAAATTTCCCCGACCGCGCAACCTCCAGTTTGCCGCATCATGGACTACGGGAAATTTCTGTACCAGAACGAAAAGCGCGAGCGCGAAGCCAAGAAAAAGCAGAAGACCATTACGGTCAAGGAAGTAAAGTTTCGTATCAACGTGGACGATCACGACTACGAAACCAAAAAGAATCACGTGTTGCGCTTCCTCGACGAAGGAGACAAGGTAAAAGCGACCATCTTCTTCCGCGGACGCGAAATGACGCGGCAAAGCCTGGGCCGCCAGATTCTGGAACGTCTGATCAAGGATGTTGACCAGAAAGGTTTGGTGGAGTTCCGTCCACGGCAGGAAGGCAATACGCTGCACCTGATTCTGGCGCCGAGCAAGAAGGAAGGCGGAGCGAAAGAAAAGCCGGCGGCTCATCCGAAGCCAGCACCTCCCGCGTCGCAAGGCGGCGCGCAGACAGCGTAGGAGCAGTTGTCAGTTGTCAGTTGTCAGTTGTCAGTTGTCAGTCGTCAGTTGTCAGCCATCAGTAAAAGCTTATGGTGCGATCGCTGCGTACTGGCAGGATATTGTGCGGGCAACGCTGACGGTGTAACTGAGAACTGACAACCGAGAACTGAGAACCGACTTTTATGCCTAAACTAAAAACACACAAAGGCGCTTCCAAGCGCTTCAAGAAGACCGGGACGGGAAAGGTGAAACGGCACAAGGCGTTTCTCCGCCACATCCTGACCTCCAAGGCCAAGAAGCGCAAGAAAAAGCTGGGGAACTCCGTGCTGGTGAGCGACGCGGATATTCACAAAGTGAAGCGGATGATCCCGTACTAAGAACAGTGGCCAGTGGTCAGTTGCCAGTGGCCAGTGAAACCACAATCCTGAAAAGTCTGCGGACCGGAAACGGTTTGCAGCGGCGCGTGAAGAGGTCGGGCTTTAGAAATCCCTTGTGGGTAGAAGCCTCCTTACCTCCAGCCGCCAGACGCAATGAAAAAGGAGAACAGCAATGCCTCGTGTAAAACGCGGAACCAAACGTCGCGCCAAGCGCAAAAAGATTCTTGAACGCGCCAGTGGATATTTCCTAACTAAATCCAAACTTTACCGTTCGGCGAAAGAAGCAGTCGACCGTGCGCTGAAGTTTGCCTACTCCGGCCGCAAGCAGAAGAAGCGCCAGTACCGCTCGATCTGGATCGTGCGCATCGGCGCCGCCGCCCGCTTGAACGGTCTGAACTACAACCAGTTCATCAGCGGACTGAAGAAAGCCGGCGTGGAACTGGACCGCAAAATCCTGGCGGATTTGGCGGTGAACGATCCGGCAGGATTTGCTCACCTGGCGGAGCAGGCGAAGACGGCACGTGTAATCAAAGTTCTCGGCAGTTAGCGTTCACCATAAGACTTGTCATCCCGAGCCGCTCTTGCGAGGGATCTGCAGTTTTCGCGGCGTCGAGAAACTACAGATCCCTCGCTTCGCTCGGGATGACAATTACTAAAGGACTTTTCTGGAATCATGGCCTACGCAGTTCCTAAACTTACCGACTTTTCTCCGGTCGCGCTCGACAGCGCCGTGGGCGAGCTTCTGTCTGCGCTGAAGCAAGAGTCGGCAGCGGTCGCGTCTGAAGATGATTGGAAAGCATTCCGCGACCGCTGGATGGCGCGCAAGAGTGGCATTCTTACCCAAGTCAATGACTTGTGGTTGAAGGCCGCGCCGAAAGATGCAAAGCGCGACGTCGGGCAGCGCGTCAATCTGGTCAGGGCCCATATCGAGGCATCTGGGGAAACCGGTGAGCAGATTCTAACGAGTGACGAAGCGTTCAATAAGGCTGAACCCGTCGACATCACCCTTCCCGGCATTCGCCGTCCCATCGGCGCGGAGCATCCCGTCATCAAAACGATGAACGAGATGATTGGCGTCTTCCGCAATCTGGGCTACTCGGTTGAGGAAGGCCCGGAGATTGAAACCGATTTTTATAACTTTGAGGCGCTGAACTTTCCACCGAACCATCCGGCGCGCGACACGCAGGATACGCTGTTCATCGCCGGTCAGGAATCGAAACCGCTGCGCGACCGGTTGCTGCTGCGCACGCATACTTCGCCGGTGCAGATTCGCACCATGCAGAAGATGAAGCCGCCGGTGCGCGTCGTGTGTCCGGGGAAAGTTCACCGCAATGACGCGCTCGACGCAACGCACTCGCCCATCTTTCACCAGATCGAGGGTCTTGCGGTCGACACCAACATCACCTTCTGCGATCTGAAGGGCACGCTCGACCACGCCATGAAAGCCATGTTCGGATCGAGCGTGAAGACGCGCTTCTATCCGTCGTTCTTTCCCTTTACCGAGCCGAGCGCCGACGTGCAGATCAGTTGCATTTTCTGCGATGGCAAGGGCACGCGCGACGGCGCTCCATGCCGCAACTGCAAGGCCAGCGGATGGATTGAGTTACTCGGCTGCGGCATGGTCGATCCGAATGTGTACGGCTTCGTGGATTACGATGCAACAAAAGTTTCGGGATTCGCCTTCGGCATGGGCGTGGAGCGGATTGCGATTCTGAAGTACGGCGTGGATGATATTCAGCTGTTTTTTCAGGGCGATGTGCGGTTTTTGGAGCAGTTTGGGTAACCGCTGGTCGCTGTTCGTCGTTGGCTGTTCGCTAGTTTACATGGCGAACGGCGAACAGCGAACAGCGAACGACGACCATGAAAATCTCTCCCCAGTGGCTGCGCGACTTCGTTGACCTCCCGGTCGACTACTCGCGTCTTGCCGACGAACTTACCCTTGCGGGCGTTGCCGTTGAAGGTATTTCCGGCGAAGGCGATAACACCGTCTACGAGATGGAGATCACGACCAACCGCCCCGATGCGATGAATCATTATGGCGTGGCTCGCGAGGTCTCGGCGCTTTACGATTTGCCGCTCAAGCCGATCGCGCCGAAGCTGCCGCCGTCGGAGGGCAAGTCCGACGTCACCATCGACATTCAGGAGCCAGAGCTGTGTCCCCGCTTCACGGCGCGCGAAATTCGCAACGCAACCATCAGGCCTTCGCCCGCAAACATTGCCAGGCGCCTGCAACTGATCGATCAACGGCCCATCAGCAACGCCGTGGACGCAACCAACTATGTTCTGTGGGAAAGCGGCAAGCCGACGCACGTGTTCGATCTCGACCTGCTCGAAGGACGGCGCCTAGTCATTCGCAAAGCTCAGGCCGGCGAAACGCTTAAAACTCTCGATGGCGTGGAGCGCAAGCTCTCGACCGATGACCTGGTTGTGGCTGATGCGAAAAAGCCGGTGGGACTGGCCGGCGTGATGGGCGGCTTCGACACGATGATCACCGAACGCACGAAGAACATCCTGATCGAATCCGCGTGGTGGGACCCGGTCACGGTGCGCCGGATGTCGAAGCGGCACGGCATTCACACCGACGCCTCGCACCGATTTGAGCGCGGCGCCGACTTCGAATCGACCGTCGTTTCGACCAACCGCGTTGCCGAGCTCATTCTCAATTCCGGCGGCGGCAAGCTCATCGGCGACGTGATCGACGTAATCGCCCGCCAGCTTGACCTTGCTCCGGTAGAGCTCGACCTCCGGGAAGTACACCGGATTCTCGGCGAAAAACTCAGTACGCTGGAAATCAGCCGCATCCTTGCTCGTCTCGGTTTTACGATGCTTCCCGGCAGCGAGGATACTTACCTGGTCCACATCCCGAGCTGGCGCCTCGACATCGAGCGCGAGATCGACATCATCGAAGAACTGGCGCGCCTGCACGGCTACGACAAGTTCCCGAACACTCTTCCCGCGTACAGCGGCGAGGTTCGCGAGCTGGCCGATGCGCGCAAGGACGCGCGGCTGCGCTCCTCCCTGCTGGCGCTCGGTTACAACGAAGCGATTTCTCTGACTTTCATCTCGAAAGACGATGCCCGGCGCTTTTCGACCGCCGCCGAGCTCGACCTTGCGAACCCGCTGAGCGATGAGGCTTCGGTGATGCGCACCTCGATGGTTCCGAGCATGCTCAACATGCTGGCTTACAACCTGAATCGCGGCACCGACAATGTTCGCCTGTTCGAATCTGGAAATGTATTTGAGGCGTCGGGCGCAGATGCGATGCCGCTGGAGCTGAAGCACATCTCCATAGGCGCGACTGGCAACGTGGATGCGGAGGTGGTGCGCGGACTAGCTCCGGGGGCGGCGGCGCGTCCGTTCTCGTTCTTCGACCTGAAGGGGGACATCGAAACGCTGCTCGCTCCCTTCAGCCATTGGACGCTCTACTACGATGCCCAGCTCCACGATGAGAAGCCCGATAATAAGAAGATCGCCGATTACTACCATCCCGGACGCTACGCTCGCGCCGTGCTGGATGGCGCGACCGTCGCCCAGTTTGGCCAGATTCATCCGGATGTAGCCACGGCCCGCAAACTGCGGCAGGATGTTTTTGTCGCCGAAATCTATCTCGACCAGCTCTACCAGCACGATTTGCGCCAGGTGCGCTATGAAGCGCTGCCGCGCTTCCCTGCCGTCGAGCGCGACTTCTCCTTTGTGTTTGACGATGGCGTGGAGTTCGAGAAAATTCACCTGAGCGTTACCGGATTGGGCATCGCCGAGCTGCGCAGTTTCGTCCCGGTAGAAATTTTCCGCGGCGAAAAAGTTGGCGCGGGCAAGTACTCGGTTCTGATGCGAGCCCAGCTCCAGTCCAGCGAGCGCACCCTGCGCGACGACGAGGTCGCGCAGTGGTCGGGACAGATTGCGAAGGCGCTGGAAGGGCTCGGCGGCGTGCAGAGGGCGTAGAGGCTCTCTGCTTCATAAATTCCCGTTCGAGTTGGTTGGTGCAAACGCGATCAGCGGTTGGCCATGGTACGGATCGTTCCCAATCCCAGCAAGCGTTCGTCGGCCGTGACCAGCGTCAGGTCTAAGACCTCGGCGGTGGCGGCTAGAATGCGGTCGGCGGGATCCTGGTGCCGGGATAATTGCCGGGCTACAAGAGCGATTTCATGGGTAAGCGGAGCTTCGCGCGTGCCGGCTGTGGCTCGCACCAGCCATTCCGAAAGGTCTCCTTCAATCTCGAATCTGCCTTTGTAGTACAACGTTAACGCCTCATAGGTGCTCATAGGCGAGAGCCAGAGTTCGTTATCCTGATCCTTGAGCTGAACCAAAACTCGTCTCCCAATCCGCCTGGGTTCGCTCAAACTCCACAACCAGATATGCGTATCGAGCAGCAGTCTCAATCGCGCAAAACCTCCCACTCGTCCTCATCGGTTGCCGGAGAGACGATGTCACCCGTGATCTTCATCGTGTCTTTCATCGACCCGATCCAGGCCTTACGATCCTCGACCGCCGTCGGCGGAACGACTTCGGCCACTGGCTTGCCAAACCGGGTGATCCGAAGCGGCTTCTTCGTGGCGCGAACCTGTTCCAGCAAAGCGAGGCATTTGGCCTTGAATTCCGAGATGGCGATTTCCTGCATAAACGTTCCTCTGATAGTCATCTTATCATACTATGGTCAATCTACTGGACCATTCCTAAGAATGTGACTGCTGGGCTTCGCCCCGCTGGACGGCCGAGGGCGGCCGTCCCTACGTGGGTGCTTCTTGTGCTAGCCTTACTTTCCATGACCCCCGTTTCGGCGCATCCCAAGCATTTTCTCTCCGACAAGGTTGAGCATTTTACCGAGTCCGTGATCCGCGAAATGACGCGGCAGGCGATGCAATATAACGCCGTCAATCTGGCGCAGGGGTTTCCCGATTTCTCTGCGCCCGCCGAAATCAAGCGCGCCGCGCAGGATGCCATCGCCGACGACCTGAATCAGTACGCCATCACCTGGGGCGCGCAGAGCCTGCGGGTTGCGATTGCCCGGCAGATGCGGGAGTGGCAGGGGATTGAGGTCGATCCGGAAAAAGAAATTGTGGTGTGCTGCGGCTCGACCGAAGCGATGATCGCATCCCTGCTGGCGGTGTGCAATAAGGGCGACGAGGTCGTGGTCTTCGAGCCTTTCTACGAGAACTATGGGCCGGACTCGATTCTGAGCGGTGCCAAGCCGAGGTTCGTCAGCTTGCGTCCACCGCAGGCGTCGAAAGGCGAGCGGGGAGGCGAGTGGACGTTCGACGAACAGGAATTGCGCGAAGCTTTTCAGCACAAGACCGCTCAGCATCAGGCCCATCAGTCTAGAACCAAGGCGATTATTCTTAACACGCCAAACAACCCTACCGGCAAGGTGTTCAGCCGGAAAGAGCTGGAACTGATTCGCG
>Ga0074044_10000945_pt1 | contig 26778 bp, 28 predicted proteins | sample BogForMeECP23OM1_FD_94443 | JGI IMG/M metagenome (GOLD analysis project Ga0074044, IMG submission 94443) | Bog forest soil microbial communities from Calvert Island, British Columbia, Canada - Bog Forest MetaG ECP23OM1 | ecosystem: Environmental > Terrestrial > Soil > Wetlands ... | reverse complement strand
CCCTCGGCGCTATCCGCGCATTTGCTCGCGATCTTCGAGCGCTTTGGCTTAGCGCCGGCAACGGTCGTCGCGGTCGGCATGTTATTCGGGCCGGCGCAGGTGTTGGCGCGCATTTGCGAGCTCACCTTCGCTCGTCATCTGCATCCGCTCGCCATCGCGCGCTTCTCGATCGGTCTATTGATCGCAGCCTTCACGCTGATCGCGCTCACGCCGTTTTCCGCAGCCGTAGCCGCCGCTTTTGCCGTGATGTACGGCATGGCGAACGGCCTCATGACCATCGCGCGCGGCACGGTGCCGCTTTCGCTGTTCGGCGCAGCCGGCTACGGGCGGCTTGTCGGCCGTATCGGCGGCCCATACCTGGTCGTGCAAGCGGTGGCGCCGGTGGTGCTCGCCTATGTCGCCGAGCGCGCGTCGGACGGCGCGGGACTGACGCTCGTTGCGGTCTTCGCCGTCGTCGCACTGGTGTGCTTTGCGGCGATACGGCCCAGAGCATGATCCCGAAAAAGCCTGCCGCGGACTTGATCCGGGGTGGCTAACCGTGACGCCGGACCATTCACTCAAAATAAACTCTAACTTGATGAACAATGTACGAAGAACGCCGTCGCCAATCATGCGCGGCGCGAAATTTACCAAACAGTCGAGATTTGCGCTTCAACTCGTCACGCGAGCGAACCGCGCCGAAGCGATGGCGGCGCGTGGCCCGTTCGGTGTGAAACTGCGTAACGGTACAGAGTCCAGCAATGCGGCGTACTTTCGTTTCCGCGCTCCTGGCGAGCGCGCTTTATGTTCCGGCTTGGGCCGATCCCCTGCCAATCACTCCCGACGCCTATGCGGCGAGCCAGAGCGCCAGTGCGGGTGCGGAGTCCGATCGAGGCGCTGCCCAAAGCGCGGCTCCAGCCGCTGCAAACGTCGACCGGCGGCGCTACGCTCAAGCGGGCGGGCCAAATCTCGGCGGCGGCTTCATCGAGTTCCTGTTTAGCGGCGCGGCGCGCGAGCCCGCGGTGCCGCGCGCCTATCAGCCGCTTCCCGACAATCAAATGTATCCGGGAGCCTATCAGCCCGCACCGCCGCCGCCGCCCGACTACCAACCGGATCCGGCGCCGCAAGCGAGCGTCAATGGCGCTGAACCGCAGCAGGGTTATGCGCCCTCCAGTCAGGGCGACATGGCGCATCCGCCGGTCGATCCGAAATACGACCGTCAAGTCGTCGATTATAAGGGTGACGAAACGCCGGGCACGATCATCATCGATACCCCGAACAAGTTCCTGTTTTTGGTGGAGGACAACGGCAAGGCGCTGCGCTACGGCATCGGCGTCGGCCGTCCCGGCTTCACCTGGGCGGGCGTGAAGACGATCACGGCCAAGCGCGAATGGCCGGATTGGCGGCCGCCGAGCGACATGCTGCAGCGCCGGCCCGACCTGCCGCGCTACATGGCCGGCGGCCCGGAAAATCCGCTCGGCGCGCGCGCCATGTATCTCGGCTCGACGCTCTACCGCATTCACGGCTCCAACGAGCCCTGGACCATCGGCACCGACGTGTCGTCGGGCTGCATCCGCTTGCGCAATGCCGACGTCATCGACCTCTTTAACCGCGTGCCGGTCGGCACCAAGGTCGTGGTGATGTAGGGCGCGGACTCATAACCGCGCAGGCAATGTCTGCTTACAGGGGTGGAGCAGGCCTCACAAATTGGAGCCGGCACGTCCGCTATCGGACCCCACTCGGAAGTGGAACGTGCATCGCAGCAGTCGAGACAACATTGATTGATACGGCGGCGAGGAGCAATCCTACTCCCGTGCGCGACCATTCCGCGATGTGGCGTTGAGCGTGAGGCAAATCCGAAAGCGCTTTCGATCGCCGCTGAGTGCGTCTTTGCCATCAACAAAGCATGACGCCGCTGCAATAAGACAGCCCCCGGAATTGATCCAGGAGCCGGTTGCGCTGCCTCATCACTCGGCGTTGGCCGATTGGACGGACCAGGTCGTGCCAATGTTGCCGAGGCCGGCGCTCGAAGAGACCTGTCATTCCTTCGGTGGCAGGGTGCGCACCCAGGCGATAACCGCATCGAGGTCAGCGTCTGTCATGTGGGAATAATAGATGTAGCCCATCGGCGGCATGAGTTTGTTGCCGTCCTTGTCGATGCCCTGGGTGATGGCGCGCTTGACTTCGGCATCGGTCCAGGTCCCGATGCCTTTGGTCTTGCTCGACGTGATGTTGCGCGAAACCGAGACACCCCAGGGACCGCGGAATTCGAATCCGCCGCGGCCGAAATCGGCGGCCCAATCATGGTGGCCCTTCACCATCGGAGTATGGCATTCCATGCAATGGCCGATGGTTGCGAGATAGAAGCCTCGCTTCGATTTATCGTCCAACATGGTTTGCGTGTAGGGCTGCTCGCCGCCCGGGAAAATCTGTGGAGGTGCAGCGATTTTATAGATCGGGTCGGGGACCTTGTTTTTGATCGGCTTGAGCGTTCGCAAATATGCGACAATCGCATCCAGGTCGCTGTCGGTGATGATGTCGTAGAAACCGGTCGGCATCACAGAGGCAATGGGGACGCCGGTCGGTCGCAGCCCGGTGCGCAACAGCTTCTTGATGTCGGCGTCACTCCATGTGCCGATCCCGGTGTCATTGTCCGGCGTGATATTGGCCGCGGTGACCTTGAACGGCGGCTCGTCCCACGACAGTCCGCCGGAAAACGCCTTGTCCGCGATATCGCCGTTCGGACCCTTCGGCGTGTGGCAATTGCCGCAGGTCATGATGGTGTTAACGAGATAGCTGCCACGCTCAACCGGCGTGTCTGCGAACGCCGCACCGCCGATCACGACAGCCGCCAGAGAGAGTGTTGCAAGCCGTATCATGAATGCCCCCTTTCCGTTTGCCCGCTTATACTGGAGCTTCCCCAAATGACTCACGAGTCACGGTGAATGTTTGCGCTTTTCCGACCTTCCTGCAAGACAGACGCGATGTGCGGACGGCTCCGACACCTCGGGCAGCCCAGAACGGTGGTCGAGCGGCTAATCTGGCTATTTTCGCTGACATTTGAGACAACAGGCCGCAGGCTGGGGTATAGTCTGATCAGTGGCCGCTCAATCCAGGAAATAACTACGGGGTTACCTCATGTCGCCGATTTCGAAGGGTCTTGCGAGTTTCGCCGTCGCTGCCGTCCTGTCATCGCCAGCCGGCGCACAAGGCATCGTCACCCAGAAGAACATAACGCTGGCGCTGGCGCAAACCATCGCCAATGCAGCGATCGCGCAATGCCGGAGCATGGGATACAAAATCTCGGTAACGGTCGTCGATCGCGAGGGATTGCCGATCGTCATGATGCGCGACGACGGCGCAGGCCTAAGCACGCCCGAGGGCAGTGACCGCAAGGCCTACACCGCGCGCGCGTTCAGCCAACCTTCGGCGGCTTTCGTCCAGCGTCTGCAGGACAGGCCGGACACGGTCGGCTCGCGGCACTATACCCGCGTTCTGGCGCTCGCCGGCGGGCTGCCGATCAAAGTTGGCGACGAAATCGTCGGCGCGGTCGGTGTCTCTGGCACACCCGGAAAGGACGACGACTGCTCGCAGGCGGGCATCGACAAGGTCGCCGATCAATTGAAGTGATGGCGCAAAACGTTGCAGAGCCGACCAGGCGAGGACTACGCTTGGACGAGCGCAATAGGTCGGTATGCGTTCGAGGGGACCCATGAAGTCACATGGCGGCTTTACTGAATCCACCGGCGATCCTTCGTTTCTGACGCAGCGCTGGTTGCGCTGGCTGGCGGCGATGGCGCTGACGCTCTTCCTGCTGGGGCTCCCGATCGGCGCCAGAGCGGAGAGCGCGACATCCGCTCCCAGGTCGGGTGCTCACGTTTATCTACTCCGCGGCGTGCTCAATATCTTCTCCTTGGGCCTGGACCAAATCGCGGCCAAGTTGCAGGCCCAGGGCATCATCGCCAGTGTCGACAACTATCTCGCCTGGTCAGCGCTCGCAGATGAAGCCGCGGCGGAATACAAGAGTGGGCAGCTGCGGACGATCATTTTGGTCGGGCACTCCTCCGGTGCGACGGCACTCCCGGATATGGTTGCGCGCTTGAGCGAGCTCGGCGTCCCCGTTGCCTTGGCGATAGGCTTGGATTCGCTCTTTCACACGAGCCTATCAGGACGCGTTGGCCGCTATATAAATTTCTACATCGCCAATGGAGCGGGCACTCCCGTCGAGCGGACCAAGCAATTCCACGGCGATCTAGAGAATGTCGACGTGGAGAACATACCCGGAATTGGGCACGTCACAATCGACAAGAACCAGATCATGCAGCAGAGGGTCATAAGCGCCATCGACGCTGTAGTATTCAGCCAACCGACAGCGACGCCCGCGAAGCGGACTTCGCGCACGACAGGCGCGGCCCCGGCTGCGGCCAAGTGAACGCCCGATATTGTGTCGCGTTGGCGCAAAAAGCGCCTCATAGTTTACGCATTCGGTCCGTAGTGCAATGCCAACGCGCGGCGGACACAACGCGCGGCGGATGGTGTCGCGCGTCTGCTGCCACCGCTATACTGACAGCGGCGACTGTGCGTAGCTTCCAAGGATGATTCGCGGGCCCGGACGCCGGAGGTAGACGCCAGAAACGCATGATGAATCCGACGCGAGTCGCAACCCTGCTGATCGCGGCGATCCTTTCCGGCTGCGCCGTCTATGCCACGTTCGATCCGCCGGCGGTTGACCCAATCGGGGCGCCGAGCAAGGCCGCTGGAGCAACGCCGGAAATAAGTCAGGCTGCTCCCGCCACAGGCGGCGTGAGCAACGCGCCTGCAATCTTCGCGGAAATGGCCGCGCCGGCCGCGCCGGCCGCGGCGGTCGCACCGCCGCCTGCCACCAATCAGTTCGCGATACAGCCGCGCGGGCGGGCCTATCTATTCCGTGGTGCCCTCGGCCCGATTTTCTCGCGCGGGATGGACCGGCTCACTGACCGGATCGAACAAGCCGGTGTCACGGCGAGTGTTCACGAGTTCACGATGTGTCACCTCATCGCCGAGGACGCAATTCGTGACTATCGCCTGGATCCCGCTCCGATCACGCTGATCGGCCACTCCATGGGCGGGCTTTGCGCGCTGAAATTCGCGGAAATTCTCCAAGCCGAGAACATCCCAGTGAGCCTGGTTGTCACCGTCGATCCGGCTCACATCAGCCCCAGCGTGCCGCTCAACGTCGAGCGTTACATCAACGTCTTCCTATCGAACAGCATTTTGGGTGGCGGCGACGTAAAGCCGACAGATGGCTATCAAGGTCACTATGCAAGCTTCGATCTCTCGGAGCACGATGACATTACTCACATTAATATCGATAAGATGGACTCTATCCACGAACAATTGGTCACCAAGATTCTGCAGCTCACCGCGACACCCGTGAAAGCCGAAGGCGAGCCCGTGCCGATCCGCTATGTTGTTCCCGCCGATGCCACAATCGAACTTTGGGATAGCGGCATGCCGGTGTTCGCCCGTTCGGGCGATACGTTGCAAATGCTCGCGGCATTCTACCACGTGCCGTTGTGGTCGCTCACCCAGATCAATCAGATGCCGGACAGTGCGCCGCTGGAACGTGGCCAGCGCGTCATTGTTCCGCGCCATCTCGTTCCGCGCGCACCGAAAACCGGCGCGGTCGTCAGGCAATCCCCGTCCAAGCCCTGACGAGCTGGTCCGCGTGGCGGGGCGGGCTACCGCTCAACTACGGCCGTTTCGTTACGCAGTTAGTGGTGCGGCAGGAACGGAACCAGCATCGGGACGCGGCGGCAGTAAGGCCCGTACGCGTCCGGGCCGAGTTCAATCATCAGGAAACGTTCTTCCATGCGGGCCTTCAAGCACAGGCCGAAGACTATGAGCGCCGCGCCGAGCAGCGCGGTCACCGTCGCCACCGCGACCGCTGTCGCCAGCATGCCGGCGCACAGCCCCGTATAGATCGGGTGGCGTACTAATGCGTACGGACCAGTATCGATCACCCGGTGGCCTTCCTTGCGCGTGATCACCGTTGACCAGAGACGCCCGAGATGAAGTCTCGCCCACCACGTGAACAGAGTGCCCGCCAAGGTCGCTGCCGCGAGCGCATACGCGCCGCCATGACCGACGTCCCAAAGCGGCTGCTCGCCCAGCGCCGTTGCTGTCCAAGGCAAAAGTAAGATGGCTCCCGCAACAATGGGCACGCGGTAGGCTCGCATATTCCACGCGGCAGCCCGTTTTACCGTCCGGCCTGCCCACAAAGACCCGACGGCCCAGCTGATAACCCATGCAGCCCAGATCAGAGCAAACAATGCTGTCGGCCAGGTGAAGGTCCACCCAGTCCAGAAGGAAGCGAAGAATTGGCTCAGACTAAGCGACATGGGCGCCGAGGAGGTAGGCAACGGTCTCCCGCAACGCGGGCTCAATGGGTCGCGGCGCATAGCCGAGTTCACGCCGCGATTCTTCGATCGACAGCGCCTTGGACCGCAACGCGATCCGCACGCCCTCGGCCGTGCCGGAGGGAGGACGGTGCGTCACGTGATCGGCGATGAACTCCAGCATTGCGGCGGCCGCTTCCGCAAGTCGGCCGGGAACCGGAATGAGCAGATTACTGCGGCCGCTGATCGCGGCCACAAGCCCGAGGAGTTTCCTCAGCGGAATGCTTTCGCCGCCGAGAATGTAACGATGCCCGTTTCGCCCGCGTTCCATGGCAAGAACCAAGCCTGCCGCGACATCGCGCACGTCGACGAGGTTCACGACGAAATCAAGGTAGAATTGAACACGACGGCTGAGAAAATGTCGGAGCATCGCCGTCGGTGGAGTGAGATTGTGATCATGAGGTCCGATTGGCATTGTCGGACTGGCAATCACCACGGGGAATCCAGATGCCGCGGCTTGCAAGGCTAGCCGTTCAGCGAGCATCTTCGAGCGTGTGTATGCGCCCGGCATTTCGTCGAGCGTCATAGAGGTATTTTCCGCAACCGCAGCCGCTGACGTCGAACGGTTGAAAAGAATAGATTCGGTCGAGCAGTGCAGCAACCGCGCGACGCCGCGCTTGCGCGCGGCGGTAATCACGACCGCCGTGCCGCGGCAATTGACGGCATCAAAATCGTGCTTGTGGGGTATCCACATGCCGGGCAGCCCGGCGAGGTGGTAGACCTCCTCGATGTCGTTTAAGGTCTCATGCACCAGTCCCGGATCGAGCACTGAACCTGTGACATACTGCGCTTTCGCCGCGGCGCGGGTCGGCGGGCGGAGATCGAGAACTCGCGCCTGTCGACCCTGCGCTGCAAGCGCCGATACCAGGTGCTGCCCGATGAAGCCGCTGCCGCCCGTGACAAGAACCCGTGTCATGGATGTGGCTGCACGTCGCCCTGACGTTCGTGCGGGGTGAGCGAAGAGCCGCGCGGCGCTCTTTGCGGTATTTGTTGGAGAACAGCGGCAAGATCGTGCCGAAAGCCAAGCGCAATAAACAATTTCGCCATCACAAACATCGGGCCGAGTAGTAAGTGAGTCGGATTGTCCAGAAGCGCCGGCCGGCGACGTTCGAACACCTGATGTCCGACAATTTGCAAAGCCAAGCCGATGACAATCAAGCCAGCCGAGATGAGCCAAACAGCGGCAGCACTCGCATGGCTCGCGATCGTTGCGGCGGCTAAAAGCAGTAAAATAGCAGCGCCGACGATTGCCAATCCAAGGGCTATGTCGAGCAGCAGCCAGTAAATCAGCACGGGCACGACCATGAGGATCGCCGCGCTGGTTTGAATGCCAAACGCGGTGACGGGCCACAAGCTGAGCGGAAGAACCGCGGCCAGGAACAGAAATATGATGCCGAATACGTGCATCGCGCAATTGCACTGATCGCGGTGATAGTCCGCGTAATCGGCAAGCTGGTGCTGGAAATTACCAGTCATGCTGCGCTCGCTGCCGCTCCCGCGCGCGGGACCGCCACCAAGCCGATGGCCGTAGAAATTAGGAACTGCCGCTTCATCGCCGAGCCCCCCGGGAAGGCACAATGCCACTTAAACTTGGGATTTCGTCCAAGTCAAACATCCTTTCGCGCTTCGGACATTTCGAAGACGCGCCGTGAAATTGTGACAAACGGTCATGCATGATCCGCCCCTTAACGGCAGCGGTCGTGCGTCGAGCATCGGCTGGATGGCGAGCCGTCTCCACGTCGAGACCGTGGTTGTTCACCAGGTCCTGGCAATCGGCGAGGATCGCGTCGGCGCCCTGCGTGTTTTTGCGCCGCTTGAAGTGCTCGTCGTGGCCGAAAACTGCGATCGCGCAATCCCGCATGGCCTTCGATAGCGGTCGATCCACTTGCAAACGAACCTCGGGCAACGCCTGCGCCTTCGCTGATGGCGTCTGCCCGCTCGCGACTTGCCGTGCAATTTGCTCTCGGTGCGGCGTCAGACCGGCAATCGATTCATCGCGCCGTCCGGTGAGGTGAGATCCACGAGCCCGAAATGCGGTCCGAGCAGCCGCCGGACGCGGAGCATTTCGGCGCGGGCGGCGAAGGCATCGACCGCGACGCGGGCGAGCCGCGACAGCTGTGCGGGACGCGCCATGACGTTGCGCAACACCGCCGCGATGTCGGCGCGGCCGTCCGGCGCCATGCCGAGCAGAGCGGCCGGCGGAATCGCCCGGTGGGCCGGATCGACGATGACGCGCACCGCGGCAAAGGCGAGCCCATGCGCGGCTGCGAGCCGCGCCACCACATGGGATTCCATATCGACCGCGGCTGCACCGGTCGTTCTGTGCAGCTCCCGTTTCATGGCCGGCTCGGCGATCGGGGTATCGACGCCCATGATCGGGGCGTGGCTTGCTCCCGTAATCACTTCGAGGAGCCTGCGCGACCACGCTGCGTCGGTCGGACGAATGGTTTGCGAGTCGCGGACGGCGGACGCAACGACCCAGTCTCCGGCGCGAAGGCCGGACGCAAGCCCGCCGGCAACGCCGAAGCTGATGATGCCGCGGTAGCCATGCCGGACAGCGCTCTCGGCCACCGTCGCCAGCTCGCACCGGGCGCTGCGGCAGACGACCAGCACACCGGGTCCGGCAGCGATCCTGGCCTCGAAGGCCATGCCGACAAATGCGATGACGATGCGGTGGTGATGTTCGATAGCAAGACCGGCGATTTGGGCGGTGTGACGGCCATCATTGCCGTCACTTACCAGCCCTTCTGCGACATTTGCCCCGACGCCATGCAATTGGGATGCCATGAGAAGCCTTCGCCTCGATTCTGTGATCGACCTTCGATCTCAACATGGTAAGCATACAGACGCTCTTGGCCTGCTCCCCGGTCAAAACGCCGGAAGCGGTCCCCCCGCCGGCCCAGCATGCGGCATCAGTCTAGAATTGGCCTAAGGAAGATGCTTGATTTCTTCCCAATACGCAAATGCGATGGTTGATTCCTCCCCAACTTGCGAATCCGAAGGCGCCGTCACCGGCCGAAAACTGCCGAGAGCTGAGATGAGCGGCCCTGCACAAATCTTAATCACTGGAGCCACCGGATTCGTCGGGTCGGCCGTGGCGAGGACGTTGGTCCGGGCGGGATTCCAGGTGCGGGCGCTGGCCCGGCCCGGCAGTCCCCGCTTCCACCTCGATGGCCTCGATTTGGAGTTCATCGATGGCGATATCCGCGACGCCGATTCCGTCCGGCGGGCGATGCATGGCATCCGGTATGTGTTTCACGTCGCGGCCGATTACCGGCTGTGGGCACGCAACCGTAGCGAGATTTTTGCCGCCAATGTCGGCGGTACGCGCAATGTGATGCAAGAGGCGCTGCGCGCCGGCGTCGAGCGCGTGGTCTATACCAGCAGTGTCGCCACCCTAGGCTGGCGGCAGGTCGGCGTGCCCGGTGATGAAACCGTTCCGCTGTCCGAGGCAGAAGGGATCGGCGCCTACAAGCGCAGCAAGATCGCCGCCGAACGGCTGGTCGAGGCCATGGTTGCGGCCGATAAACTCCCTGCAATCATCGTCAATCCGTCGACGCCGATCGGGCCGCGAGATGTGCGGCCGACGCCCACAGGCCGCATCATCGTGGAGGCGGCGCGCGGCCGTATGCCCGGCTTCCTCGACACCGGTCTCAATCTTGTTCATGTCGACGATGTTGCGGAGGGCCACCTCGCGGCACTGCGACGTGGTGCCGTCGGCGAGCGCTACATCCTCGGCGGTGAAGACATATTGTTGGCTGATATGCTCGCCGACATTGCGCGCATAGTCGGCCGTCGTTCGCCACGTTTCCCCATCCCCCGATCTGTCGCCGTCTCGGTCGCCTACGCTGCGGAGGCGACGGCTTGGTTTACCGGACGGGAGCCGTTTGTGACGTTGGATGGAATCCGGATGGCTAAGCACCGCATGTTCTTCACCGCGGCCAAGGCCGAACGCAATCTCGGCTTTCGTGCGCGGCCTTACCGAGAGGCGCTGGAGGACGCGATCCGTTGGTTCCGCCAGGCGGGATATCTCGACGGCAAACGGCAGCATTAAGCCATCGTCAGCGCGTCCGCGTAACGCTTTTCGCGATGCTACAATTTCGTTCGCACCCATAAGCCGTTGCGGGCCACGCCTGCTGTGGCCGTTGGCGTCACGTCGCGGCTTTTGGGAAATTGGCGATACCGTGGATGTGTTGGAGGTGTGGGAGCAGTCGCGGTCGTGAAAATATTCATCGTTGTGCTGGCGGCCTATTTTATCGCTGGCCTCCATTATGTCTGGCGCGACCTTAGAGAGCCTGTGATCCGCCAGCCTGCTTACGCTCGTTCACGACGCATTCCCGCACTGATGATGGCGGCTCTTTTTTGGCTTCCGGCAACTCTTACAATGCCCGGGTTCTACGGGTGGTACTGGAAGAGCCTCAAGCGATACGTTTATTCCCTCTTCCTCTTCGTTTTACTGATTTGCGTTGGACTATGGTTTTGAAATGCCACAATCAAAGGAGCCCACTACCCAGACGGCGTCTTGCCCGGTGAATACTCGGCGAATACGATGTCTTCCTGGCGGACGCTTCTCATGCTGAACTAGGACACCCCACCATCGAAGATCCCGATGAAACTTCTTTTCGTTCACCCAGGCCCGTTGCTCTACACAAATGTCTTCCTGCGGCTTGAACCGTTGGGCCTCGAACTGGTGGCGGCGGCCGCCCGACGCGCCAAGCATTCGGTCCGGCTCGTCGATTTGCAAGTCGAGAGCCACGTCGACTATCACCGCATGATCGCAGAGTGGCTGCCGGATTTTATCGCCTTTTCCTGCAACTACCTTGCCAATGTGCCCGAGATCGTCGATCTGGCCAAGGCTACGAAGCTTGCTCTGCCGCGCGCTTTTATCTGCGTCGGTGGCCACAGTGCCTCCTTCACCGCGAATGCCATTCTGGAACACGGCGAGGGCGCCATCGATTGTGTACTCAAGGGCGAGGGCGAGCCGAGCATCGTCAAGCTCCTTGAAGCCGTCGCGGGCGACCGTAGCGCAATCGCCAAGGTGCCCGGGGCCGTCACCGCAGACGGCGAGGGTCCTCGGCCGGTCTTCGTCGAGCACCTCGACGAGATCAGGCCGGCGCGCGACCTCGTGCGCCACCGCCGCAAATATTTCATCGGCGTGCTCGACCCCTGCGCCTCGGTCGAATTCTCGCGCGGCTGCCCGTGGGACTGCTCGTTCTGCAGCGCCTGGACCTTCTACGGCCGCAGCTATCGGCTGCTCAGCGCGGAAAGCGTGGTCGAGGACCTCGCCGCCATCCCGGAGCCGGGCGCTTTCATCGTCGATGATGTCGCGTTCATTCAGGAGCGGCATGGCTTTGCGATCGGCGAGGCGATCGCCCGCAAGGGAATCCGCAAGAACTTCTATCTGGAAACGCGCGGCGACGTGCTGCTTCGAAACGAAAAAGTGTTCCAATTCTGGAAGAAGCTCGGCCTCGCCCAGATGTTTCTCGGCATCGAGGCAATCGACGAGGATGGTTTGCGAAAGTTTCGCAAACGCATTCCCCTTGGGCGCAATTTCGAGGCGCTGGAGTTCGCTCGCTCGCTGGGGATCGGAGTGGCAATCAACATCATTGCCGACCCGGACTGGGACGAGGAGCGGTTCCGTGTCGTGCGTGACTGGTGCATGGATGTGCCGGAGGTGGTGAACATCAGCATCAACACGCCCTATCCAGGCACCGAGACCTGGCTCACCGAGCAACGCCGATTGGAGACACGCGACTATCGCTTATTCGATATCCAGCATGCCGTGCTGCCGACGAAATTGCCGCTTGCGGACTTCTATCACGAGCTTCTGCACACCCAGCGGGTGCTCTACAGCAAGCATATGAACTGGTGGACCGCACCGAAGCTCGCTGCTGCACTGGCGCGGAATCTGGTCCGAGGGCAGACCAATTTCATGCGTGGGATCATGAATTACAACAAGGTCTACGATGTCGAGAAGATGCTGGCGGACCATGCGCGGCCGGTCCGCTACGAGTTGCCGTTGCCGCCCGGGCCGGCGACGAATACTCCGACAGCGAGAGCTCACCAGCTCTATATTCATGCAAACCGAGGCCGGGCCGGCCGCAGCATCGACGACTCCACCGAGCGCTTCGTCGACGCGACGCGTATAGAGGCTTCCCGCTGACCGCAAAATCAGCTCCATTGTTGTCTCTGCTTAATAGGGAATCCCGATTGAACATCCTCCTAGTCGGTAGCGTCATCCAAAGTAAATGGGTTCATGACTAAATTGCCAACCGTCGCCTTGGCGCGCCTCCATGGTCTGATCCCCTCAGTTTGGGCGAAGCGGACGACTAGCCGCGAACTCGACCGCCGACCGGCATTGCGGGTTCGATCTAGGAACGCCGGCAAGACCGGTACCGACGAACCCGCGGCAGCAGACCATTGCGTCGGCGAGAACCGTCAGCCGGTCGTGTGGTTCGAAGTCGAGGATTTTCTCCGATATTTTGATCATTTTCGTAATCCGACCGGCCTGCAGCGCGTGCCGTTCGAGATCTTTGTCGAAGCCGAGAGACTCTATGGTCGTACCGGACGCGTGAGGTTTTGCCGGCTCAGCTTGTACACCAAGCAATTCCAGGCGATCGGCTTCGATGCGATCATTTCCGCATATTTGAACCCGCCGGGCGCCAACGCCCCGTGGAAGACAATGTGGGCGCCGGCGAAATTTTGGAGCGAATTCTCCAGTATGCTGCCCGTCATCATCCGCCATCCGCGGTTTTTCTTTTCGATATTCAAGGCTGCGGTTCGCGATCTCATCGACATGGCAACCCGGCGACGCCGCTTCGAGCGGTTCGTGCAGCGTGGGGATATCGTCGTCTCGCTGGGCGCCGGTTGGGGGGTTCCCCACTATATGAAGCATATCGCCGAAGCGAAGCGGCGCTACGGCATCAGGTTCTCGATCCTGATTCACGATCTTATTCCAATCGAAAATGAAGCTTTTGTCGAACAACGGCACGTTGCTCAATTCCGAAATTGGCTGCAAGAAGCCATACCCGCTGCGGATGTGGTGCTCACCATATCGCAATATTCGCGGGGTGCTCTGATCAAGTTGGCGGCGGACGCCGGATGGTCACTGCCTCGTGTCGAGGTCGTGGCGCCGGGCTCGGGCCTGAACGATCGGCCGATGGCCGGAGACCAAAGAACGATAAGCTTTCCTCAGCGCTATGTGCTGTTCGTTTCCACGATTGAAATTCGAAAGAACCATCGGCTGCTGGTGCGGATATGGCGACGGCTGCTGGAGCGGCACGGCGCGGATGCCGTACCGGTCTTGATCTTCGCCGGGCAGATCGGTTGGTCGGTCGATGACCTCTTGGCGGACCTCACGGCGAGCAACTATCTGGCCGGCAAGATTGAACTCAGGCCCGGCTTGTCGGACGCGGAGCTACGCCAGGCTTACCGTTCCTGCTCGTTCACGGTATTTCCGAGTCTTAGCGAGGGTTGGGGATTGCCGATCGCGGAAAGCCTGGCGCACGGCAAGTTCTGCGTGGCTTCCAACCGCACATCGATCCCGGAGGTGGCCGGTAACCTTATCGATTATTTCGATCCGTCGAACGACGACGATGCGCTGGCGAAGATCGAGCGATTGCTGCTTGATCCCGGCTATCTGACGGCGCGGGAGGCGCGACTGCGGGCCGAATACCGTCCTCGAACCTGGGCCGATTGCGTTCATTCGCTCATCGGCAAGCTCGAGCAACCGGTGCCGGCAGACAGGCGATCCTCGGCTGAATCCTAGAGTCGATGACCGGCCGGGGGCGGGTTCGGCTTGGATGAACGAGATATGATATTCTATTCCCTTGAAATCAACGAAAATGTGGCCAAGCGGCGCCTGCCTTGGTTGCCGAGGGAGCGCCAGGTGCCGTCGCCCTGAGGCGCGAGGAACGCTAACTACGCCCGGTTCCAGGAGTTGGCGAAACGTCAGTCGCAGATCGGCCGGCCTCGGCATCGTCATTCCAGCGATGGCGCAGGCTTTGGATATGCACGTCGAGGTCGCGTTCGGAAAAGGTGACAAGGTCGCTGTGGCCAAAGCCTTTCGCATAGTCCAGCACCGAGATGATCTCCGGCGCGATCCGGAGCAAAGCGATGTCGGCTCGTGGCGGCTGTGGCGAGATGCGCAGCAGTGCGTCCGCTTTGGATGTCGGCCGCGGCAGCGCTGCATATTCCGGATATCTTTTCAGGCGTAGCTTGGCGGCGTAGTCGAACTCCGATGCATCGGTTACCTCGGTTGCTTTGGCGGCGAGCGAAAGACCCTTGATATCGACAGGATTCGGCGCGTCACTGCCGATCGCAATCGAAATTCGCGGATCGCACAGGATGTTGGCGTATTTCTGCGCATTGCGCGCCACGAAGCAGTACAACAGAAAGCCGTCATTCACGTAGCCGACCATTGTCGCCTGTGGCCAACCGTCAGGCCGGTTGGTGGCAATGGTCATCACACGATGCTCATTGAGCAACCGAAGGATGAGCGTTTTCAGCTTCGGCATCATGGCCGAGGCCCGGCGGAGGGCGCTTTGCCAGGCGCGTTCGTGGTCGCATCGATGCTCGTCATCATCAGGGCCGCTGTACTCCATACGGTCGGAAAATCATTTCCATTCAGCACCTCGGTGCACAGCTGCGCGAGATCGCATGATCGCTCCGAGGACATTTGATAATGCAGTGCAGCAACTGGCGGTCTGACATTGATTTAAATCAAACGGCGCCGAAATATTGATGAGGGATTTTGTAGTTTTGTGCGACGCACACTGAGGGCATTGCCAAAACAGGCAAAACGGCGCAGACGGGCAAGGTCATCGCCTCATTGCACCGTGTGATTGTTATCTGGTTTGCTTGACCGTGAGAAGAATACGGCCGTGGGGATGCCCACGGCTCATCAAACCATATGGGAGAACATCCATGGAACTGCGTCGCGACCAACAAAAACCCCCCGAGGTTTCCGCACAGCAACGCTCATCGAACGAACTTGTTAAACTGATTCGCAAACTGCGCTGGATGGGGATGGACGAGGAAGCGGAAAGGGCGCGGGACGAGTTGACCAGGTGCCACGTCCCAGCGACGGATAGTGTCGTCGCCGCGTCGCGCGAGACGGACTAACACCCGACGTCGCCCTCGCCGAGCGCAACGCCGTGCGCGGCGAGCAAATCCGGAAACGAAGCGTCGCTGAAAAACGCGTATTCGCGCTCGCGCAGATCGGTCAGCGTATCGAGGCGCTTCAGTTCGGCGTCGACTTTTCCCGGATGGCACATGATCACGCCGCCGTCGGGCATGCCTTCGAGAAAAGTCGCGAACAGCCGCGTGTAATCGGCGCACGAGCGAAACGCATAGGTGCCGGCAAAGGCCGCATTGGTGCGTAGTCCGTGCTCGCCGGCGAGGCGGCGGAAGCGGCGGCTGAGGCCATCGAGCAACAGCGCCTTCGCATCGGACAGGGTTTTATGCGCCGGTCCGGCGCGCCCACATTGGCGTACCCACGCATTTGGCGCGGCATCCTTGACGACGCCAAACAATGCTTCGCGGATTTGCGGGAATAAGTGAACGTGCTGGTGACCGTCGACGAAGTCCGGCGGGCGGCCGAACCCGGCATTGAATGCCTCGAACTGGCGCACAATCTCGATGGTCAGCAGCTCCGGCTTGAACACGCGCAAGTGCGCGCGGTGCAATGTCGACGCAAGCGACAGGAATGCGCCCCGACGCAGCGGTTCGAAGCCGTGGGAGAGCGGCGCAAACGGCGCCGTCAAGGTGACGTGCAATCCGATCGCGGCGTGCGCGCCAGCATTATCGAGGAGGGCGGCGGCCTCGGCGTGGCCAAAACTCGGCGCCGCCACCATGACCGAGGTGGCATTGATGCGCCGGCGCGCGATGAGGTCGCGGATTGCCGCATTGACCGCGCCTGAAATGCCGTAATCGTCGGCGCAGATGAAGATGTGCCGTCGCGCGCCGTCGCTCATTCGGCGGCGGCCCCCACGCTGCCCTCCCCCGCTTGCGGGGGAGGACAGGGCGGGGGAATCTCGGGCCGGGTCGCTTTCTCGCGCAACTTCACGTCATGCTCGGCGACGAAATAGACCGGGCGCGCTTTGATCTCGTAGAGGATCTTGCCGATATACTCGCCCACCACGCCGAGCATGATGAGTTGCACGGCGCCGAGCACCATGATGCCGATGAACACCGACGGATAGCCCGGAACGCGCACGCCATAGACCAACGTTTCGTAGAGAATCTGCCCGCCGTAGATGAGCGCGATCACGGCGAGGATGAGACCGAGCACGGTCGCAAACCGCAGCGGCGCCACGGAAAATGCCGTCAATCCGTTGAGCGACAAGCCAATCAGCGACCGCAGCCCCCAGGTGCTGCGGCCCTCGGTGCGCGGCTCGGGCTCGTAGTCGATGCGCTTCTGGCGGAACCCGATCCAGCTCGCCAGCCCCTTGAAGAAGCGGTTGCGCTCCGCGAGCTGCCGCAGCGCATTGGCCGCACGCGGCGACAACAGGCGAAAGTCGCCGGCATCCTCGGGGATTTTGACGCGCCCGCCCCAATTGAGCAGGATGTAGAACGTCTTCACCGCGATGCGCCGGATCAGCGACTCGTTTGAGCGACTGGCCTTCGCGGTGTAGACCACGTCGCAATCGTCATCGAGCCAGTGGCCGACCAGCGTTTCGATCAGCGCGGTCGGATGCTGACCGTCGCCGTCGATGAAAAGCACGGCGCCGAGCCGGGCATGATCGAGGCCGGCGAGCAAGGCCGCTTCCTTGCCGAAATTGCGCGACAGCGAGACCACCTGGACGTCGAGCGCGGTCGCCGGTAGCTCGCGCGCGATTGCGAGCGTATCGTCGGTGCTGCCATCGTCGACATAGACGACTTCGCAGGCCAGCGCGCGGCTCGTTCTCAGCTTTTGCGCGATCTCGACAAGCCGCGCGTGCATGCGCTTGAGCGCGGCTGCCTCGTTGTAGAGCGGGACCACGATCGAGAGGTCGGCCGCAGCGTCGGAATCCGCGTCGCCGGCGCTGCGGTCGCGCGCACGCGGTGCAATTCTTTGGTCGGCCACAGGGCCCATCAGGTCGATCCTCGCCACCCGATCTATAGCGCAATCGGCTCCCGGTGTCGCACGGAGGGGTGGCTCAATCAATGTCGTCATCGCCGCGGGATGCCCGGCACGAGGCCGGGCATGACGAAAACAGACAGACTGGCGCATGGCGTTGAACATGATATGCGATGGCGGCAATGACCCGCATGTCCCGTTTCGATTCGGCTCGCGCCAGGCTGTTGGACGCCTGGCGCAACCGCGGGGTTAGCGTCAAGGCGGTCGCGTTCGCGCTCATCGGCGTCGTCAATACGGCGGTGGATTTCGGCGTATTCCTGCTGGTGCGGGCGGCACTGGACCGCTCATCGACGGCGCTGTCCGCGCTCGGATCGTTGGCCGATTTTTGTCACTGCGGCAACGCCACGACCATTTCGCTGGTCGCGGCAAATCTCTGCTCATGGATTGTCGCCGTCAGCGGTTCATACGTCATGAATTCATCGATCACGTTTGCCGCCGAATCGGGACGACAGCTGCGGTGGCGCGACTACATCACCTTTGTCGCCTCGGGCGTCGTCGGCTGGTCCGCCAACACGGCAGCGCTGCTCGTAGCCGCGGAAATTCTGCTGCTGCCGGTATGGCTGGCGAAGGCCGTCGCCATCCTGGCGAGCTTCGTGGTGAACTTCTCGCTCTCGCATTTCGTCGTGTTCCGCGTGCGCGGCCGGCCGGCGGGCGAGACCGGGGAGGATGCTTGAGGGGGCGTCGCTGCGCGCCGCGCAATGACGGCGTGGTTACTTGATCGACAGGCCCAGCGCCTTGACCATGCTGCCCCACTTTTCCACTTCGGCCTTGAACATGGCGTCCGCCTGCGCCGGCGAGCCGACGATCGGGTCGAAGCCCATGTCGGTCAGCTTGTTCCGGACCTCGGGAGTTTTCACGATGTCGTCGATCGCGCCATTCAGCGTGGCGAGGATTTGCGGGTCGGTTTTTGCCGGCGCGAAGAAGCCGACCCAGGACGCGGCGGTGAAGCCGGCAAAACCCTGTTCGGCATAGGTAGGCACCTTCGGCACCACCGCGGCGCGGTTGTCGGCCGCGATGCCGAGGCCTTTGAGCTTGCCGCCGGCGATCTGCGCCGCCGCGCCGCCGCCGAGCGTCGTCGCCATCAGATCGACCTGATTGCCGATCGTCGCGTTGATCGCCGGCGCGCCGCCCTGGAAAGGGATTTGCTGCGCCGGAACCTTGGCGAGGAATTTGAAGAAATATTCCGCCTCGATGTGCGAGCCGGTGCCGACGCCCGGCACGGCGAAATTGATGGTCCGGCCGTTCATCGCCTTGAGGAACTCGACGAGATTGTTCGCGGGATTGCTCGGACTTGTCACCAGCGCTTCCGGGCTCGATGCGGCAATGGCGACGGTCTTGAAGTCGCTCGACGAGAATGGCTTGTTCGCGAACAGCGTCTCGTTGATGGCGAGCGCCGTTGTCGTGGCCAGGAGCGTGTAGCCGTCGGGCTCGGCGCGCGCAACCAACGCAGCGGCGATGTTACCGCCGGCGCCGCCTCTGTTCTCGACCACGACGCTCTGGTGCAGGCGCTCGCTCAAACCTTGGCCGATGAGACGCGCCAGCGTGTCGGCGATGCCGCCTGGGGCAAAGGCGACGATCAGCGTGATTTTGTTCGCCTCCGGATAGGGCTCGGCCGCTGCCCGGCCTGCGGCGAGAATGGATATCGATACGGCAACCACCGCCAGGGCACGCCGGACGGTGCATGGACGCGGCATAGGCATTGCTCCTCCAGCCCACTCGGGCGGCACCAGCTCCCAAGCGATGCGCAGTCTTTTGCTGCGCCAGCGCGCATATAAATAGTGCACTGCGACCGAGTTGACGTTATGACTGCTCATACGGCGAGGATCAACACGCTGACGTGCAACGAGGGTGCGAGAATGCCAGGCTGGGACGCCGGCAGGGCGACGCAAGGCCGCGGATGCCCGTCGCAGCTCGGGATAATGACACCCCTATGAAACGTTCCCCTATGAAACGCTCCCCTATGAAACAACGGCCGCGAGGACCGGCGCTCACCAAGGCCGAACTCCGCGCTCAAGGCCTTGCGGCCGTCGCAGCGGCGACCAAACCCATCGTGAAGTTGCCGACCAAGCTGGTGCGACAATGCGGTCGCTGCGGCGAGTTCAGCTCGGTGATGGTGGAACCCGGGCAGGCGCCGCCTGCGTTCACGTGCAAGATTTGCGACAAGCCAACGAAACGAGGCTAATCCGCCGGTCCGGGAGAACTGCCAATCGCGACCGCGTGAAGCCATCGATTTTCAGTCCGCTTCGCCTTCAATTCTGGACCTATCGCTGCATTGCGGCGAACCGGCGCGTAGCGCCATGAGCCGAAGCACCCAGGGCGCTGCTGGACCTTGCTATGGCCTATCCATCGTAAAAAATTCAGAGTTCCGCGATCGGGAATATGTTCGCCGATTTGGGGTTGATTCGCTCGCTGCCGCTGTGCAGCCAGTCCAATAAGGAGGAGCCAGATGCGAAAATTGCTAATAACCCTCGTCGTCGCCGCAGCAACCGTTGCGACCGTAGCGTTTGCACAGATGTCGCCGACCAAAACGGGCGATAGCGCCAAGGGTAAGGTGCTTACAAACGGCAGCGGCATGACGCTCTATGTTTTCGACAAAGATTCCGTCGGCAAGTCGGCCTGCAATGGTCCCTGTGCCGGCAACTGGCCGCCCTTAATGGCCGCGGCGGCAGCGACGCCGATGGGCGACTACACGATTATCACCCGCGACGATGGGACCAAGCAGTGGGCTTATAAAGGCCGGCCGCTCTATAATTGGAAAAACGACAAGGCGGCCGGCGACATCACCGGCGACGGCTTTCTCAACAATGCCTGGCATATAGCTCAGCCGTAATTTGCTCGGACGACGAAACCGAGCTCGGAGCACGCCCGAGCTCGGTTTCGCCATGACAAGGTCTCGCTCGCCATGCGGCGCGCAAAAAATGTGGCCGCAAGCGAGGATCGAATTGCTCTCCGAACGGGCGGCGACCGTCCAAGCCCAATCTGCATCCGATAGGCGAACCCGAATTGGGCCCGCATTCAGCGACACACCTTCACCCAGACGCAGATTTTCTTGAAATCCTGCCAATGGCATTGCTGCTCCATCCGGCAATTCTTGCCCTTTGTCTCCTGAGCCCCGGCAGCCTGGGGAGCGGAGATCGAGATCAAGGCAAGAAGTCCGCAGGAAACAACCAAATATAGTCTACGCATTGCCTTCTCCTTTGAATGGGGACGAGCTTTTTTGCGCTCCCAAGCATTGCGCCCACCGCGCGCTGCGGCGTCAGCGGCAGGCCGACAATGGGATACCGATCGCGGCTTTCCGTTGGCCGCCCTGCAAGCATCCGTCCTTCCAGGTGCCTTGCACGGTTTCGGTCCCGGCCGTCAGGCTGCCGACGCCATTGGGTCTGCCATTGTGGAATTCACCTTCATATCGCAGTTTTTGCAACGTCAACACGCCGCGACCGTTCGGCTCGCCGTCGGCGAGTTCGCCTTCGTAGCGGCCGGTGGACCAGGTTTGGATTCCCTTGCCGGCCTGCCGACCATCGCGCCATTCACCCTTATCGGTTTCGATTGTCATGTTGCCTTTCAACCATTGCGCGGTTCCAGGTCCCTCGGCGCGGCCATTCGCGCACGATCCCGACCAGGCGACTGATTCCTCCAATTGCGGATTGGGGTCCCAGACTTGACACCCGGATCCGGCGTCGGCGAGCCATTCGCCGGCCTGCGCGCCGGAGGCCGCGACCATCAGACAGGCCGACAGGACTGCCGCGCGGATGCCACGCCAAGCGCTTTGCCCAATCGACATGAAAATCGAACCTTGGCTCCAATCTTGGCTCAATGCGGCAACAGCGGACCCACAAGCCCATTGAGCAATTCATCGCGCACCTCGATCATGCGGTCGCGCACCTTGCCGTCGGTATCGATGATCCAGGTGATCGGCACGCCTTCCGGCGGCCCAAAGCCGTCGACGATCACGTCCTTGAGCAGGGCGACGGGATAGGCGAGCGACGCCATGACTTTGCGGACTTTGTGTAGATCGCGCTCGCGATCGACGCTGATGCCGATCATCGCCAAATTCTGCTGCTGATGGCTGCGATAGAACGCATTGAGCTTCGGCATGTCTTTCTTGCACGGCGCGCACCACGTTGCCCAGTAGCTGACCAGCACGACGTTGCCCTTGAGCTTGGCGAGATCGAAAACCTGACCGTCGAGCGTGGTGACGACGAGTTCGGGTGCGGATTTGCCGATCTCCGCTGCAGCGCGCGCCGCGCCCGATGCCGGCGCGAGCCACAATATGGCGCAAGCCACGGCGATGCGCGCCAGCCGCGCCAGCGCCGTGGCATTTATTGCGATGACCGACATCGTGAACCCTGCCGTGACCGCTCAGAAATTGTAGCTCGCGACCGCTTTGATCGCGAACGGCGCGATCAGCTGGCCTTCGGTCCCGGCATTCTCGCCGGCGTTGGTCCGGTAATAAACCGGAATCTCGATATCGGTATAGAATTTCATGACGCGGTTGTTGGCCTCGTCGAGCACCTTGGTGAATTCGAGGCCGGGCGAGAGCATCACCCGGTCGAAGCCTGAGTTGAGCGGATCGGCAGCCGTGCCGCTATCGACTTCGCGGTGCGAGATGATGACCTGGCCGAGCGGCGTGATCTTGTCGAAGCCGAGCACGTGGTACCAGTTGTTGTAGAGGACGCCGACCGCGCCATCGACCTGATAGCCGGGGTGATAGCTCTGGATGAGGCCAGGATTTCCGTCGAAGAAGCCCTGCGGGTCGGGGGCGTCCTGATAGAGGAACGGCTGCCGCCACATCACCTGCGAGAAATACTGCCAGGCATTGTCGCCGGAGAGCATGCCGCGATGGAAGCCGCCGAGCAGAAGGTCGGTTGAGCCCGACCCGATCTGGGTGTCGCGATCGAGCCCGGGAGCGCTGTAGGTGCCGGTCGGAAACTTGAGGCCGAACATGATGCCGGTCGACATGTCCTTGAAGAAGCCGGTGTACATGCCCATGACTTCGAGATCGCCGATGCTCTTGGAATTGAAAGTCTGCGGCGCGCCGGTAGTCAAATTGGTGGTGGTGAAGTTGCGATCGGTCGTCGGCAACCGTGCCGTCACGCCCCAGTCGCGGTTGAACATGTATTGGAAGCCGACATTGAGCCATTGCGTAACGACGTGCTTGTCCTGGTTGAGGGCGCCGGAGGCCGCGGAGTTGCCGACCCAGTTGGTGTTCTGGTTCAAGGTCCAATATTCCAAGAAAATGCGGCCGCCGGAATCGTTTTCCTGCGGCAATAGGCCGCCGCCGACGTCGAACACGCTGCAGCCGCAGGCGCAGGCGCGCGCCGCAGTGGTGGTGAAACCGACCAACGACATGACAGCCAAAATGGTCGGAACAAGGAACGTGATCAGCGCCGCGGCGATCCGTCCGCTGGGACGGCGACGTGCCGGCGATGGCGTGGTCGCGATGGTGTTGGACATGATGTCTCCGATCGAATTTGCGCGCCGCGACGCAGCCGAATGACGGCGCGAGCGGGCGAGGAAGGTTGCAGCAAGGGCTGGTTCGAACATGACGGTCTCGCGGCGATCAGAATTTGTAGTTCACGCCGGCGCGGACGATCTGCATCATGAGATCCGCCGAGCCGTGGAGCGTATTGGCTCCGCCCCCGGCGTCGGTGATCGCACCAAGCGCGCCGGTGGTCGGGAAAGCCGCGAACAGGTATTCGGCCTTGAAATTCCAATGGTCGGTCCAGGCGTATTCCCAGCCGGCCCCGACGGTTCAACCCGTGAGAAATTTCGAGCCGGTTGCAGTGCCGACTCCCGCAGGGGCGGCGCCGTCAACGTAGCTCTCCGTGTAGTTCGCCTTGGTGAACGCGACGCCGCCGGTGATGTAACCGAGGTTGCGGTCCGCGGCGATTCCGATGCGCGGACGCACGGTCGCCAAGAAGTCGGTTGTGAGCGATTGCGTGATGGTGAACGGGGTTACACCGTCGCTCAGCGTGTCAAACGGGTTGATGAACTGGGATTTGCTGTGGAAGTAATCGAAGTCGCCTTCCAGCCCGTAGACCAACGTACCGGACTGCCAGTTGCACCCGGCCTGTCCGCCACCAAGGAAATTGGAGGCGTTCATCGACCCGGTTCCGTCGGCACCGACCAATGCGGGATCGGTCGTCAACAGGTGGGTTCCAGGGTCGACCGTGGCGGTGAAGTTCGACGCGCTGGCGCCGCCGCCACCGTTGAGTCCGGCATAGCACCCCGTCCATTGATAGACGGGGGCCTGTGGTGCCTTGATCGGCATGTCGGCCGCGGCGGCGACTGACGACGCGAATGCGACCAGTGCCGTGGCTACGAAGAGTCTCGCGCAGAGAAGATTGAACACACGAGCAGGCTGCGGCGGCTTGCGACGAAGCGGCTGCAATCGCCCAATGACGAAATGACTGGACATGATTCCCCCGATGGTGGCTGAGCCGCAGCACGACCCATTGAAGGGTGCGCACGGGCTTTCATCTGGTGTTGATCGCCGATGAAGTGACGGCCCCTGGCCGTCGCGCATCAAACCGCCAGCGGGGGACCGCGGGGCCGGGCGCTGGTCTGCAGGATCGTAGTCGGCAGGCGCCACGTCTCGAGCGCCGCCGCCGTTCGGCTTGACGATTGCGCGAGAGCGACGGCCTTGGCCGGCGGCGGCGGCACCGCCGCCATCAGCATCAGGCAACCGACGCAGCAACAATCGGCGCAGATTTTGCCGTTGGTTTCGTCAGGGGAGGGGGCGGGCTGCCCGGCGACGAGCGTCTGGCAGATAATGCCGCCCGCAACGGCGGCAGCCTCGGCCGCCGCGCGCGCGGCGCCGGCGCTCGCGAACAGGCTCGACAGCGCAATCGCATAAGCGGCAGCAAGCGCGACGATGCGCCGCCGCAACACCCGCGCAGTGGAATTCTTGCGCACAGGCCTAGCCCCGTCCCGGAGGATACGCCCGGGACGAGTAACACCCTAACGGCAAAAGAATTCCGTAGCCAGTCCGAAAAGTCGACCGTCAGCGCGGTGCGAGTTTATGGCGGGCGAGGACCTCGCGCACCGCCTCGACGAGCTTTGCCTCCGGCACCGCGCGTTGCGCCTCGGCCTGCTTCTGCAAATGCTCCTCGCGGCCCTTTTCGAGCTTGGCGAGTTCGGCGCCGACGATCAAATCCTTGATCGTGACTTCGCCCTTGGCTTTCTCATCGGAGCCCTGGATGACGACGCAAGGCGCGTTGCGGCGGTCGGCGTATTTCATCTGCGGGCCGAATTTTCCCGCGCCGAGATAAAGCTCGGCGCGGATGCCGGCGCTGCGCAGTGCCGCGACCATGCTCTGGTAATCGGCGATGCGGTCCTTGTCGAACACGGTGACGACGACCGGGCCGGGCTCGGGCCTTGTTTCGACCTTGCCGAGATATTCGAGCGCGGCGAGTAACCGCGACACGCCGATGGAAAATCCCGTCGCCGGCACCGCCTCGCCGCGAAAGCGCGAGACGAGGCCATCGTAGCGTCCGCCGCCGCCGACCGAGCCGAAGCGCGGCGAACCATCCTTGCCGCCGGTGGAGAACGTCAGTTCAACTTCGAAGACTGGGCCGGTGTAGTATTCGAGGCCGCGGACGACGGAAGGATCGATAAAGATTTCCTCCCGGTCGTAGCCGGCGGATATGCACAGGTCCACAATCCTTGTCAGCTCATTGATGCCATCGCGTCCAATTGCAGAGTGACCCACACTTTCCCAAAGCACACGCTGCCCTGCTTCGTCCGTCAAACGCCCGATATACAAATATAGGAGAATGCGATTGATTTGATCCTCTGTTAGTCCAGCGCCCTTTGTAAAATCTCCAGACTCGTCCTTGCGTCCTTGTCCGAGTAAAAGTTTCACGCCTTCACGACCGAGCCGATCGAGTTTGTCGATCGCGCGTAGCACCATGAGTCGCCTGCCGGAATTTACTTCTCCACCGAGGCCAATCGACTCCAACAGTCCGTCCAGCAATTTTCGATTATTTACCCTCACCACGAAGGAGCCGCGGGGAATGCCGAGCGCCCTCATAGTATCGGAGGCCATCATGCAAATTTCCGCATCCGCTGCCGGCGACGCGCTCCCCACCGTGTCGGCGTCGAACTGCATGAATTGGCGGAAGCGCCCCGGCCCGGGCTTTTCGTTGCGGTACACATAGCCGAAGCGGTAGCTGCGGTAGGGCTTCGGCAGCGTGTCGAAATTTTCCGCCACGTAGCGCGCCAGCGGCGCGGTGAGGTCGTAGCGCAGCGACAGCCATTGCTCGTCGTCGTCCTGGAACGAGAACACGCCCTCGTTCGGGCGGTCCTGGTCGGGCAAAAATTTGCCGAGCGCGTCTGAGTATTCGATCGCCGGCGTCTCCCCCGGCTCAAAACCGTAAAGCTCATAGACGGCGCGGATTTTCTCGATCATCCGCCGCGTCGCCGCGATCTCGGCCGGCGTGCGGTCGGCGAGCCCGCGCGGCAGGCGGGCCTTGAGCTTGTTGGATTTTTCGGATTTTTCGGACATTTGCCGTCGTTGCCGTATTAAAGATGGCGCGGTGGTAGCAGCCACGCCCAACAGCGGCAAGCGACGGCATCAGTCCGGCCGCCGCGGCGTGACACCGGATCGCTCCAGCATTGTCTTGGCGATCTCGATCTGCGCCGTTGGGTCCGGAATTGGCGAGCTGCAGCAAAACCCGCGCCAGGCGCTTCTCGGCGGAATTGATCAACAGGTCGGCAAGGTTCTCCTGGTCGCGGGCATGCTGCCGCGTGAGATAGGTCGTGTATATCTCGGCGAAGTTCGGTTCCTCACGCAGCAAGCGGGTGGCGGCTGACGTGGCGATCCGTACGACGGTGCAATCGGTCAGCGCGGTCGCCGTGGTGACGCGCCGATGTCTGCCGATCAATGATCGCACGCCGAAGAAGTCGCCGGCGCCGCGCAGGCTGACCACCGCTTCCTTGCCGCTTGGCGAGACGGTGGACATCTTGACCAGCCCGCTTTCGATGTAGAACACCGCATCGGCAGGATCGTCCTGTGCGCAGATGGTTTGTTCGGCTGCGAACTGCAGACGCGATTGGCCGGCGCCGCGTCCGCTCAGAAGCCACGGCGGATCAAATTTGTTCCGTCTTCGTTCCTGTTTTGCCATATCCTGCCCCAGGACCAGTATTGCCTGGCATACCGGCTGTGCTAGGCCGGGCAGCGACCGAATGGGCCGACTGACTGTCGGTTCCACTCTTTAGAATTAGACTAACTTATTTTCCTGG
>Ga0074044_10000944_pt1 | contig 26789 bp, 17 predicted proteins | sample BogForMeECP23OM1_FD_94443 | JGI IMG/M metagenome (GOLD analysis project Ga0074044, IMG submission 94443) | Bog forest soil microbial communities from Calvert Island, British Columbia, Canada - Bog Forest MetaG ECP23OM1 | ecosystem: Environmental > Terrestrial > Soil > Wetlands ... | reverse complement strand
TGACGAGTCGGTCAAGCATGCATACAGGTATTCTTTTTGGTCATGTGCCGGATGCGACGAGGCGACGCTTGAGTGTCAGACGACGGGTGAGGACCCTCAGGGGGAAGAGGAATGGGACGGTGAGCCCTCAGAGTACTTCCCACCACGACGGAGAGATTCGATTGAGCGAAAATTCTTCCGAAACATCAAGCCCGAAGTGGATCAGCTATATAAGGAATTGGTCGTCTGCCTTAATCAAGACTGTCCGCTCCTAAGTACTATCGGGCTGCGTGCGTTGATCGAGGGCATTTGCGCCGATAAAGGCAGCACAGAGGGGAATCTAGCGCAAAAGATCAATGGGCTTATCAAGTTTCTCCCCAGCTTGAATCTGATCGAGGCGTTACACGAATTTCGGATAACAGGAAATCACGCGGCGCATCGGCTGGAGGCCCTGACCCGAGACGATGCAAGAGCTGGATTTGAGGTTGTCGAGGCTATCCTGAATTTCCTGTACGACCTCGATTACAAAGCGTCACAGGTTAAGAAAAGAGCAACAATCAACACCGCAAACTCTGGCTCTGTGCATTAGCTGGCGGGCGTATAATTCTGTCATTGTGCGCCTCACCGACGAAGAACGGCTAAAGAGGAAAGAACAGAGGAAGCTAGCAGAAACCCAAATGAAGGAAAGTGAGGCTCGCAGGAGAGAGGAACAAGAGGCGTGCAACGCACGAAAGAGCGATAAGGTAAAGGTGATAGAGGTACTGGCCAAACTCGGTAAGCGAGAACCCTTCAAGTACAGCAATTGCAATCTGACGCCTCTCCTGCCCCAATAGTTGTCAAAAGCAACTGACTTTTGCGCCGTTGCTCTCAGGGCGAAAATTCCGCTCGAAAAGCTATCACTTATCTGTCACTGATGAGGGCAAAAACAGCAGCATTTCACAGCACGTGACAGCATCTAAGCCATTGAAAAATAACGGGAACGGCTGACGTGTAAGCAATTAAGAGTCAGTTGCTCTGCCAATTGAGCTACGCGCCCACGGTCAACATCGAGGTGGGAACAAACTGATATTGTACCATCTCCATTCTTTGCTCCCGTTCCAGCTTCTGTGCTCAGTGAATACGACTTTGACATTCTCCCTCTTCATTCCTTTTGGCGAATGGGACTCTCGATGCAGCCTGTTGGGCGCGATGGCGCGACGCGATCCTCGCCCTTAGCTGCGCTCGCCAGTCACAAATACTCCATTTTTACGTAGCCTCCGGCAACTTTCCAGCTTACGCTGGTTTGGGATTCCCTAAGGAGAAGCCGTTTATGTGTCCTAGACCCCTGCTATCTATTTTGCTGGCCCTAATCATTCTGGCGGCCGTGCTCGTCACAATTGCCCCTGCTCAGGTTCCGGCGCCGCCCTCCACCGCGCCCGGAACGGCCGTCAAGCCGCCGCGACAAGAACCTTGCTGGCAGGTGGCGGGAATCTCCAAGGCCGCGATGCAACAGCGTCGAGCGATCACTCAACAGGCACATCAGGAAGTGGAGGGCGTTTGCGCGAACTCATCGCTTACCATTGAGCAGCAGCGGGAACAGATCCATCAAATTCATCAGCGGGAGCGGCAGCAGATCGAAGCCATCATTACACCGGCACAGCAGGAAACTCTTCGATCTTGCCAGGAGGCGCGCGGTACCGCTCATGGCGGCGGAGTCCATGCCGCAAGAGGCGGACCTTGCGGCGAAATGCCGGCTGGGAACAAAGCGAATCCGCAACACGAGGAGGATGACGCGCCTCCTGATCAGAATCAAAAACCGAATTAAGCGCGGGTCTGCGATCGTTCGCAACCGTGTGGGGTCAACTTGAATTCAGCAAGGCAATTGAACCGGACCCACTTACGCCGAGGCGGCTTCACGACCTTGTTCCGGCACCGCAGGCTGCGCCGGCGACATCGGCTTGCGAATCGGCACAACTTCCGCTTGCAGCGGCACTCGCCGTTCAACTCTTCCGATTACGGGACGATCCGCTGCGCCCGCGACGGCGAGCGATACGAACCGGTTCCCGTTCCAGAGACGATCGATCAAGCGGAGTTGCCACTGGCTCAGCACTTGCTGCGGCAGCGAAAAGAAATTCCGGAACGTCCAAATCAGATACGCGCGTTGCAGAAGATTCGGCTGCACATATCGAGGACCTATCGGCGTATCCAGTTCAAGAACGCCCTTGCTCAGTTTTTCCATCCACATTTACCACTCACCTGAAAAAGCGGCCGCAGACCGCCCTTATTGTTAAGGGGTGTAATTATTGCACCACCGAGAGGGCATTGGAAAGTAATCTTTTGCAAGATGAGAAATAGTTTGGGTTGGTCGGATCAACGTGAGAAATGGCCTGGTTCACAGCCTGGTAGAACGCCCCTTCTTCAACTGATTTCCGGCAACAGCGCGATCCGGTCAAGAGTTGCGGCAATGCCCATTCCCTTGCCATCTGATTTCTCCACCCGCACCACCGAGGCTTCGCAAAGCGTCCAGCCTCCAGAGCCGAATCCGAGGCCGGGAGGCAGCATGATCACCAACTCCAATTTCGATCCTGCTTTCATCTCTGACGGGGAATACAGGAAAATTCCCGAGGAACTCAGATCGCGAGTTTCTCCCTGATGCTCACCGCCATCGTGACGCACCTTGACCGGGACGCGAACCGGCATCCGCTGGGCCGAGCGCCTGTCGTCGGAATTGGAATTGGACGTTTTCGTAGTCTTATCCGCCATATGCTGTGGAAGTGTACTCCAAGTTGAGGACAGCATAACAACAGCAGATGTTAGTCCAAAAAAGCTCCTCCCCGTTGGCCGCGGGAGGAGCCGGGGAAGAACTCGAATGCGCTAGACGCTGCGCTAAAAAGAGAACCGCGCGGCAATTTGTATATCGCGCGGGCCGCCGCCGCCCAGAAACGGATTTTGCGCTCCCACGTCCGGAGTCACCGTCAGTGGGAAGAAGCCGACGCCCTGGCCGTTAGCGCCAATTCCGTTGTTGTTCCACAAGACGTTAAAGCTGGGAAGCAACGGATTAGCAAAATTGGGGTGGTTAAGGACGTTAAAGAAGTCAGCTCTCAGCTGCATGTTCACGCGTTCGGTAAGCTTCGTGTCCTTGCTGAATGAGAAATCGAAGTTGCGGTAGCTCGGCCCGTAAAATCCGTTGCGGGGCGCGCTGCCAAAATGCGCGCCGCTGTTGCATGCTCCATCGGGAATGTCTGGATTGGTGCACGATACAGCGAAGGCGGCTAGATTGAGGAAGTTCGCGGGGCTGCTGGTGCCCGCCCATGGGTTCCCGACCACATCAGGCCGTTCGTAAAATTCGCCTGTATTGTTGAAATTGTCATAATCGAGCACGCTGAAAGGCATCCCTGTGGCCAGCGAAACCACGCCGCTGACCGACCATCCACCGGTCAACAAGTGCATCGAGTGCGCTTCAGGAATTCGATAGTCCCAGAGCCAACTGAGCCGCTGACGCACGTCAAATCCAGAGTTGCTGCGGTCACCCCGAACGTTGAAGCTATTCTGTGGCTGTGACTGGAATGGTGCGTAATCCTGTCCGTCGCTGGCGGTGTCGATGGAATGACTGAAAGTGTAGTTTACTGTGGATGTTAAGCCGTAGAAATTACGCACCTTCAGACTCGTCTGGAGAGAATTGTAGTTGGAAATGGCAGAGGACTGAAAATCGAGAACGTAGTAATACTGCGAAAGTGGACGAATGCCGGTTTCGGGCGGCGCTTGATTTTCATCAATGAACCGAAACAGCTTGCGCCCAGCCGATCCCACATAGGCGATCGAGACCGCCACCTTCGGCCCTACCTGCTGCTCGATGTTCAGATTGTAATTCTGCACGTAAGGGGTGCGTAGACTCTGGTCAACCGTAAAAACGTCGCTGGCGCTAAACCCGGCTGCCGGAAAAATCGGATCCGCGCAACCGCTGCTGTTCGGCACCGGGATTTGTCCCGCGCTGCAGGGCCCGGGACTGATCGTCAGACTGGGTATAGGGGAAGAGTTGTACAAAACCGGCCTCGGTCCTACTCCGTTAAATAGTGGTCCAGCGTTGAGAGAGGTATAGGGGATCTGACCGGCGAAGAAATCCTGGGAGAATGCGTCATAAGCAAAGCCGTAGCCTGCGCGCACCACCGTTTTCCCGGTCCCGAATACGTCGTAGGCGATGCCCACACGGGGCGAGAAATTGTTAAAGTCTTTTGGATACAGACTGCTTGGACCTCCGGCCGTCCCCACCTGCACCAAATTGTCCTCTGAGTTCAGAATACTGAACAGGTCTTTTTTCTCGCCAATAACACCGTAGTAGTCCCAACGAAGTCCGTAATTCAACGTGAGTCGGTGAGACAAACGAAAGTTGTCCTGCAAATAGAACGCAAAACTATTCTGATAGGTATTCCGTCGGGAGTTGCCCTCGGTCTGATTGCCGCCGCCGGTGATATTGCCAGCGAGGAAATCTTCCAGGGAGTTGAAGGACAGCTTGCCGCGGCGACTCAAATCAAAGTATTGGTTCACTGACGTTCGACGGAATTCAAAACCAAACTTCCAATTGTGATTCCCGCGATTGTAGGAGAAATTATTGAGATATTGCACATTGCTGTCGACCCGCCCGCGCGGATTGGATTTGTTGGCGCCCAAACCCGCCAGAGATACATCGGCTGGCAAAACATTGGGGTCGGTATCGCTCACGCTGATCACCGGCAAACCATAGTCTAGATTTGTGAAGTTAGGATTGGCGGTGTTCAAACCTAAACTCGCGGGATTGAGTGCGACATCCTCCGCTGCAAATGTTTCCGCGAATCGATTCCAACCGCCGCGGAACTCTGCCAGCAAGCTTGGCGAAAAGACGTGCGTGTAAGACAGTGAAACCACTTGTACGCGCGTCGGCACGACGGTGTTGAATCCTGGAAGCACATTGCCGCCAACGATAGCCAGCGGAGCACTCTGATTGCTATTGCCAAAATAGTATCGCCCGCTGAGCAGGTCATTTTGCCCAATATGTTGGTCGACCTTGGTGATCAGGCTGTCCAGGCTGTTAGTGGATGGAGCATTCACTTCTTCGGTGGAGGTGCCATCGGGATTGTTACCAACCGCGGGAAGAACTCCCCACGGATTAGTATTCAGAATGTTCTGGATGATTGGATTGATGCCCGTGATCGGGGCGTCCGCCGCGATCAGGGCCTGCGATGGAATCACAGCCTGCGAAGGGAACCCGACATCTTCCCGTTGCCCTTCATAGGCGACCAAAAAAAAGGTCTTGTTCTTGATGATCGGGCCGCCGAGCGATCCGCCGAACTGATTATTGTGAAATGCGTTTTGCGGCGCGGGATCCGCGTTGAAATAATTGCGCGCGTCCAGCGCGTTGTTGCGGAAGTATTCGAAGGCCGAGCCATGCAGTCCGTTCGTCCCCGATTTCGTCACGATATTGACGATCGAGCCCGAGTTCCGTCCATACTCGGCTTCGGTGTTATTCAGAATCGCCATCTCCTGAATCGCATCCACCGGTAGTAGGGTAGCTGGGATTCCGAATACGCCGCCCTCGTTAATGGCGTTGTCGTTTCGGAAGCCGTCATTCATGTCGGTACCGTCCAGCAGGAAATTATTCGAGCGGCCGCGGTTTCCATTCACGGAGAAAACCCCGAACGATCCCGGCGAATCGTTGACCGAACTGGGATCGGCATTTGCCCCCGGAACCGCAGTCAGCATCTTCATGAAATCGCGCCCGTTCACCGGCAGATCCGTGAAGTCTTCCGCCCGCAGGGTACCGCCGAGAGTATTGCTGGTGGTTTCCACCAGAGGCACTTCGGCCTGCACTTCCACCTTTTCATCGACACGCCCCGGCGTGAGCGTAAGATTCGCGCGTTGCGGACCTTCAACTTCCACCTGAACATTCGTTGCTGTCTGCGTACGGAAACCTTCTTTGGTCGCCGTGATCGAGTAGTTGCCGAGCGGCAGTTCAGTAAACGCATAGTTACCGTCAGCATCAGTGGTGCTGTCGCGAACCAATCCAGTACCGGTGTTCGTGGCCGTGACTTTCGCTCCAGCTACGGATGCACCGCTCGCATCTGTGATCGTTCCCTGGATTCCTCCACGGAAGCTCTGCCCCGTCGCAGCCACGGTGAGCAGCAGCACCACCACCATCAACATCCGTCGAACCGTCATCAGTCTTCTCCTTGAACGCGATTCGTCAAGCGCGTTTCTTAGCGGGTCTTGGCTAGAACAGACCAACGCTCCGTGAACGATAAATACGCTTCTTTTAAGATTCGCGGAATTATAAACGACAGTGCGCGAAAGATCAGTGTCGAACTTCACACAAAGAATTGATGGAAGTGATCAGAAGGGAGAATCTCCAACCGAAGATGAGCGAGAATCGGCGGACTACGTAACCAGGAAAACAGGACTACGAAACTAAGGAAACGGCATCAGCAGCTAGAAGCTGAAAGCAACGCCGCCGCGAGCAGAACGCGCCGATTGTACGAGATAAAGCGTATGTCCGTCGCGTCCCATCACCGGCACGTAGCCCTCTGCCAGCAGGTTCCTCAGGTCCATGAGAATCTCCATGTGGCCCGCCAGAAAACGGGCGGGAATAGGCTGCCGGATGCAGAGATTCATGTACGGCGCGGCTTGGCCAGGAGAAATGTCGAACTCGTCAACCGGCGTCAGCACGTGGCCGCCACTGTAACGATAGGATGCGATCCAGCGGGTCTTCAACCTGGGCACGGCTCCGCTGAATTTCGCTGCCACCGCCTCGCGCCGTTCAGCCCGAATCCACTCCCTTGCATCCTGCAACTGTACGTCAGGGCGCGAGAGGTCGAGCACGTCTCCGTAGGAATAATCGAGCGTTGCGGTCAGATCGGCGAGCAACTTACGCTGCAGCACCACGCGAACTCCCCGCGTCGTGAAGTCATTCCCCTGGTAGCTGAAAGTACCGGAGTCGATATCCGGCAGAATCTCGCCCGATTCAGCCATCATTTCGCCCGGCCCTATCTCGCCCACTCCCGTCAGCACCGGATCGGCGATCGCGTCCCAGTAAAACGCTACTTGCATACTGTTCTTGCCGAAGCGCTGCGAAAGCGATACTTCCTGATGATGCGCCTTTTCAACCGCCGGTGAAAAATTCGTGATACTCATCCGCGGGGCGGTTTCACTCAGGTCAGCTGACGCCGATTCCACTCGATGATCGCCCGCCCCCAAACGATCCTCCATCCCTATCGTGGGAACGGAACTCGCGTACTGATATTCCAGCACGGTATTGGGGGTGATATGCAAATCGGCCGATCCGAATGGTTTGAGGGCATTCACCCGGCCCATGAACTGGATCGTCTGCAGTTCATTGCCAACCTTCATCTCGAACCTGTCGCCGATCACCACGCGGTCAGAACTGGTGACCGACAGAGCTTGCAGCGAAGCACCCGGAATGTTATTCGAGTCCGGCGAATTAAACCGGAGAGCGGTGATCGCCACCGAGGGTTCAAAGACACCGTTGAAACTGTTGGTATAGGTCGTGCGCAGGACCGCCGACGGAATGCCTTGGCCCTCGGAGTCATAGCCGACGTTCCCATTCAGACGTAAGGTGCCGGTCGAGAGCAGCGCCCGCTCCACGGCAAAACCCGCCGTCACGTCCGAGGGACTGCCAAACCCTTGCCCAGGCGATCCGGCCAGCAAGGTGACGCTACCCCTCAATTCATGATCAGAGGCTAATTCTCCATATGGAGTGACCGCGGTGGTGCCATCTTCCAGCACGCGCAGGATAGGACGGTTCGATACCGAACGCAGGGTCCACTTCCAGTCGTCGTTGTCGACCTGTCCCCTGAGCGGCACCAGTTGGATGGCTTCGAACAACGTGGTCAACGTGACGTTCACCATCAACTTCGCGCCCGCACGAACTCCGATTTTTTCACGCAACGATGGCAGGAAGGATGGAGCCGTAACTTTGACGCTATAGGTTCCCGGCAAGAGACTCGCTACCGAGTAGAAGCCATGATCATCGGTAAAAACTCTGAGCGCCTGTGCGGCTGAACCCATGATCTCCACCGCCGCGCCCATCTGCGGCGCGCCACTGCCGTCGCGCACGAAGCCTGATATTGCACCCGGAACCGTCCCCGACCATGCCGGACGAGCCACGGCCATGACCATCACCACGACTACGAGGAACCCGAGCTTTCGAAACATCGCGCCCACCACCTCTGGGAACCAGTCAGCAGTCTACTCCACGGAGAATGTCGCCGTAGGATCCACCGTCTGCTTGGAAAGGTTGTCGTTCACTTTGATCTCGATCTTGTACAGACCCGGTTGCAGGTTCGCCGCCGACAGCGTCTTCTGCAGCGTAACCTGATCCCCTACATTGCCCATTGTGTCGGTTGACTCCACCGTATGGATCACCGCCTTGTTGTTGGCGTCGGTCACATTGTATTCGATGGTGGCCGAAGGCTTGTGCGTTTTCTCGTCCACGCTCAGATTGTAAACCTGCATCCAGAAATTCAGCTTCTGGTTGCGCTTGAACGAAATAGGCTTGCCGTCGGAAGGCGCCACCCGCGGCCGGACTTTCATCGTCCCTATCACGAAATTGCCCGTGCCTACGTTCTTGGTGGCCACCGGCTCCATCTGATCCGCGATGATGAGTGTGGAACTGCTCAATTTGTCTTCACTGAAATCCGGAATCTGGATCGCACGGCTCCAACTGCCCTTGCGGTCACCATTCACATCCTTGACCGCGATATCCAGACGATATCGATTTTGGCTGATACGCAATGGCAGCGCTTTCCAATAGACCGAGGAATTTTCCGCGGTCTTCGGCAGCAGTTCCACCGGAACGTCGACCTGCACCGTGTCTTCGAAGGTTTGCACAACTTTGCCGGTCAGCGTAGTTACGCGACCAAAAATATTGACCGTCCCACGCTCGATTCCGTCCTTGTTCTGGAAGGTAATGTCCCGGTTCTTCAGTTGAATTGTGATCGGAACCAACACCGTGTCGCTGGTTACCCTCACGAAATCAGCCCGCACATCGAACGGCATCATGTTGTAGATGATCTTGGTGCTGATCGCCTCTTCCAGATCCTTGAACTTCACCGCCGGCGCTGCCTGCAGTTTCGCAAACTGGCTCAAACGGTCGAATTCCTTTGTTTGCAAATCCTGATTGAACGGTCCCGCACCTAGTTGCTCCAGACCACCATTCGAGAAACGGCTGGTCTTGTTCGACATGCCCATCTGTTCATAGAGCGTCAGACCGGCATTCGGCGTGTACTTTAGCGCGTCTTTTTCCGAGCGGTCGATGGTCATGTGATAGTCGTTGCACATGCACGTATCGACGAACTCGATGATCACTTCCTGCCCGATTCCCTCGATGTAACGATAGCGCCACGTTTCAAAGGGGTAGGTGGAGGTTTCGCCGCCCCCTTCTTCCTGCGGACGCTCGTAGGTTCCGCCCGAGGGATGGGATTCAATTTCGTCGGCCGGGCCAAACACGATGTACATGTGGCCCCGGTCCGTCCGCCACCCGGGAATGCCGGCCGCAAAATGCTCGTTGGCATAGGCGATGCGCCGGTAGTGTTCTTCTTTGTACTCGTTTTCCTCGGTATCGGGAGTAGGGTCGCGCCGTTGCCAGAAGGCCTCAATAAACTGATCGCGCTCCTCATCATTCGAGAGCTGCATGAAGGCCTTTTGTTCCTCGTCCGTTATGATCCACCGTACGTCCTCGTCCAGCCATTTCCGATACGTCTTACTCAACTCGATCTTGAGCGCCTTGGCATTGGCCTTCCTCTGTTTATCCGGAATGGGGCGCTTCAACGGGTCTACCGGAGCTCCCTGTGCCGTCGCTGTCCCCGAACCGTTGGCGTTTTTATCCGGGGCGGGCTGATTCTGCGCCGGCGAAATGGCGGTAAAGCTTAACGCCATCGCACCCGCCAGCACAACCACCGACCAGCGATTTCGTAAACTTGCGGAAAACATAGAGGGGCCTGCCTTCACAGAAACTTCGGTCGACTAATTCTATGTTCATTGGATACAACCTGGCAAGAAGAAGTGGCCTGCGTTAGAAAGATTTTCGACACCGAGTCCGTTTTCTAAATGCCTTAAGAATCCTCAGCTTGCACATTTTCCGCCCCCGCCGCGAACGCCCCTCGGGGGTGCGCCCTCCCCTCCCCAGGGCATTGCCCGGCGACGGCGGCACGATATAATAAACGAGCTATAATAGTTTGCGTCTCGCATTTCTCCTCCGAGGCCCGCGGAGCGACACCGGAGAGATGTGTCTCGCGGCTCGGGAACTTTCCCTTTTGTAACAACGTAACTATCTATGCGTGATCACGGTGCTGTTCCGCCGTTCTGTGTGGACTGTGGTTCGGGTTTCGCATTGGGGCCGCTCTCGAGACGCCGTTATACTGGGAGTTCAACGTCGCTTGGCGCGCGGCAAGACCCTGATCAATATTCATCATGAAGACTTGGAAAAAAGTACTCATCGCAGTCGGCGGAGCCATCGTAATCGCCATCATTGTGGCCGTCACCGTCTATCAGAGCCGTAAGAACCTGGTCACGGTGCAATCTGGCAGAGTGCAAAAGGAGAACCTGGCCTCGGTGGTCAGCGCATCCGGTGAGATCAAGCCCAAGACCTACGTGAACATTGGGGCCAACGCCTTCGGCAAGATCATCAAACTGCACGTCAAGGAAGGCGATCGCGTAAAGAAGGGCCAGTTGCTGGCGCAGTTAGAGAACGTGCAATCCTCGGCCGACGTCAATGCCACGCGCGCCTCGGTTCAGGCTGCCGAAACCGATGCCATCGCCGCCGATGCCGCTCTCAAAACCTCCCGCGCTGACCTGAACCGCGCCAAATCTGACGCCGACCACGCCAAGCTGGACTGGGATCGCGCACAAGGCCTATACAAGGCAGCTCTCATCGCCAAACAGGATTACGACCTCAAAAAGGCCGCATGGGAGCAAGCTGAAGCCGGACTCGCCCAAGCCGAAGCCCGAGTTGCCCAGGCACGTGCCCAGGAAGACTCAGCCGACAAGCACATCTCGCAGAATGAGGCGAACCTGACGCGAGTTTCAGACGTCCTGCAAAAGACTACCTACGAAGCGCCCTTTGACGGCGTCATCACGAATCTTCCGGTGCGTGAAGGCGAGACCGTGGTCATTGGAATCCAGAATTCTCCGGGCAGTACCCTGATGACCCTCGCGGACATGTCCGTGATTACGTCGGAGGTTAAAGTGGACGAAACCGACATCGTGAATGTCCGTCTTGGCCAGTCCGCCGACGTAACCATCGATGCCATCCCTCACAAGGTTTTTCACGGTGTGGTTAGCGAAATCGGAGACAACGCCATCGTCCGCTCGACAGGCGTAGCCACCTCGCAGGCGACCTCCACCAGCGAAGAAGCTAAGGATTTCAAAGTCGTTGTCACCTTGACCGATCCTCCGGCGGATCTCCGTCCCGGGCTTTCCTCGACCGCCAAGATTACAACCGCAACCCGCAACAATGTGCTCAGCATTCCCATCCAGGCGCTCACCGTCAGAACCCAGGCTGACCTGGTGCCGAAAGACAGCAAACATGACAATAATGTGCAGGCGGCCGCCAGCGCCCCGGTCGACCCTTCGAAGCAAAAGGAAGAAATCCAGGGCGTATTCGTGATCCGCAACAAGAAAGCCGAATTCATTCCGGTGGAAACCGGCATCAGTGGAACGACCGATATCGAAGTCACCAAGGGTTTGCAGGAAGGTGACCAGGTGATTACCGGCAGCTATAAGGTTTTACGTACCCTGAAACCCGGGACGACTGTCAAAATAGATAACTCGACCCCGAAAAAAGAGGACGAAACCAGCTAGTAGAGACGGGGCTTGCCCCGTCTCACGCTGCGACAGAGACGCGGCGGCCGATTCCCTACAACCGGGCGTCTAACCTCCAACGAGTTAGAACGTCCAAGCTAGAACGCTGACAGGAGCGTGCGTGCCAGAGCCCGATCCCGAGAAGGAGAACAAGATGGCAACCGCCGAAGTACTGCCCATCGACAAGACTGCGAATTGGGCTGCACCCAACTCCTACATGATCACGACCGAAGATTTGTGGAAGAGCTACGACATGGGCTCGGAGCAGGTGCACGCCCTGCGCGGCATCAACCTGCGCATGCAGCGCAACGAGTATGTCGCCATTATGGGGCCCTCAGGCTCCGGAAAATCCACGCTCATGAACCTGATTGGCTGCCTCGATTCGCCCACCAAAGGCCAGTACTGGCTCAACGGACAACTGGTCAGCGAACTTGACGACGACGAACTGGCCCGCATCCGCAACAAGGAAATCGGATTCGTTTTCCAGACCTTCAACCTACTGGCCCGCGCCACTTCGCTGCACAATGTCGAACTGCCGCTAATCTACGCCGGAATTCCCTCCGAGGAGCGCACCGAGCGCGCCAAGGCTGCACTGGCCTCGGTCGGCATGGAATCCCGCATGAACCACAAGCCCAACGAACTTTCCGGCGGACAGCGCCAGCGCGTAGCCATCGCCCGCGCTCTGGTCAACAAGCCGGCCATCATCCTCGCCGACGAACCCACTGGCAATCTCGACTCGCAAACCGGCAACGAAATCATGGCCCTGTTCGATCGCTTACATGCGGAAGGCAACACGATTGTCCTGGTCACTCACGAACACGACATCGCCGAGTATGCCCACCGCATCGTCTACATCAAAGACGGTATCGTGGCCAAAGATGAAGTGAAGGAGTGAATTAGCAGCATCCCCGCGATTAGCAGGAAAGGCTCACTTCCCCGAGCGAAGCGACTCCGCCATCTGCTGGGCAGCGGAGAGATTGGGCGACAGGCGCGCTACCCGGTCATAGACCGCTTTCGCATCGTCCGGCTTCCCTTCCTGCTGCAACGCGTGGGCAAGCAGCAGATAGCCTACATCGGTCGGCTGCACCGCCATAGCGCTTGCATACTCGCGAACTGCTTCCTCCGCATCGCCATTTTTCTCTGCGATCAATCCCAGTCCCACAAGAGACATTGGCTGGCCCGGCACTAGTTGCAGGGACATTTCGAAACACTGCTTCGCTTGAGTCAGATCGCCCATCTGCCGGTAGGCCGATCCCAGATTGCCGTAAGCCGATGCGCGCAAACCAACATCACCGGCATGTTGCGCCACCACCTTATAGCGTTCGATCGCCAACGTAAGATTGCCACGGCCGTGCTCGTAAGCCCCCAGATCCAGGTTGGCGGGCAGATCATCGGGGCGAATCGCCAGTGCAGCCCGGAAGTGCGCCGCCGCTTCATCGTCGCGCCCCTCCCGCGCGAGGTAATCTCCCAGCATGTCATGGGCAACGTAATTGTTCTCGGTTAGCGCGAGCGTCCGGTTCCAGAATGACGGAATGTCATGCCAGTAGCCGATCTGACGGTAGGTGAGCACACCCAGCACCAGCAGCCAGCCTATTGCGGGCACGGCGAGCCAAACGACACGAAGCTGGTGAGCTTTCGCCCAGTCAGACGCCAGCCAGACGAGCATCAGAAACAATCCGATGAACGAAACATAAGCATAGCGATCCGCCATCCCCTGCGCGCCCACTTGTACCAATCCGATCATTGGCACCAGACTCCCCAGGAACCACAACCATCCGACAACCAGATAGCGCTGCTCGCCCGCGCGAAGAACGAAGGCGGTAATGAGCACCAGCAGGAGCAAGCCGGTAAAGACCTGCCCGGCAGGATACAGCGCCGTCGGATGCGGATAGAGAGCCACCAGCTTGGATGGCCAGACCGCCTTCCCCAGATAGGTCACATATGACATCGCGGCAGTTTCAATCCGCAACGCCGGAGTGTATAAGGAAAGACCCTTGATCGCGCCTCCCGCTTTCTGCGCGTTCATCGTAACCAGCGCGCTCGCAGCGGAGAGCAGTAGGAGCGGCAACTTCTCCGCTACAAGCCATCCCATCCCGAACCTGGGCATTAGACCTGGTGCGCCCGCGTCGCGTGCTTCCCCATCCAATGCAGGCGCCTCGGAAATTCGGCGGAGCGGCCAGTAATCCCACAGACCAAGCAGTAAAGGGAATGTAATCACCTGCGGCTTGCTGAGAAGTCCAAGCGCAAATAGCAGAGCCACCATCGCATACCGGCGCAGCGCGGGCCGGCGCGCATACCAAACATAGGCATGGAGAGCGAGCAGAAAGAACAGCATGCTCAAGACGTTCTTCCGCTCGGCTGCCCACGCCACCGTCTCGACGTTGATCGGATGCAGCGCAAGGAGCGCCGCCACCATCAGGCTGCGCCAGCAAAATCCCGTGGCACTCTGCAGCAGCAGAAAAAGCAGAACCGCGTTCGCGGCGTGCAGCAGGACGTTCTCATAATGATGTCCGGCCGGATTCAAGCCGAAAAGTTCAATATCAAGCGCGTGGGATAACCATGTCAGTGGATGCCAGTTTGCTTCTTCATAGGTGCTGAATGCCCACTCGACCGTCGCCCCGGTCAACCCCGCCCTCACATGAGGATTGTTCGTTATGTACCTGTCGTCGTCATAGTTCAGGAAGCTGTTTCGCGTCACCGGTTGGTACGAAACCAGCACTGTCGCGACCAACAGCAGGCACATCAGTAAGGTTCTGCTGCTCGGTGAAAGCGATGGCCCGGAAGAAATCGAGCCTTGGGTCTCAGGGCTTCTCTCTAACGCGGCGGAGGGCGACGAACTCATCACTGATTATTGTGATACAGGAGTAACCAATTCCGCAGAAGAACCCGTTATTCCGTGTGCCCTTGGTCACGAGGGGCCGAACCGGAGGGAAATTGACGGAATGAGGGTGACAGGCTCGCTAACGACCTTACTGAGGAGTAGCCGAGGTGCTGACTTTCTCCAGGCCCGGCGCCGCTAACGTTGTGCCGGCTCCTGCCACAAAGAAGTTATGGTCGTATAGATTGCGGTACATCCGTCCCGCAATCTCCGCTGCCTTCGGCCCGAACGTCGGACGTCCGCCTTGCAGGAAGACCACCGTTACAATGCGTCCAATATCGGTGTTGGCGTACGATGCGAACCATCCAAAACGGGTGCCGGCATGCGAACATGTGCCGGTCTTACCCAAGATCGATTCCTCGTTAAAGTTCAACCGCACGCTGCGGGCCGTGCCATAAGCAACCGCTCCCGCCATGCCATCGGAAAGCTCGGGAATTACAGGTTCGATATCCAGATGCCGCTTCACCCGCGGCTGGAAGTTGGCAACCTCCACCGGGTTGGTGAGATGCTGCAGATAGTAGAGCGTTCCGCCGTTCGAAATCGCCGTCACCAGGGCGCCCAGTTGCAGTGGAGTCATCGAAATGCCCTCGCCAAACGAGCACATCTTGCTGACGCCCCCCAGTTTGGCGGAGATCTCCTCTTCCGGGTAGGTCCCCAACTGCTCGCCCAGAATGTGGTAGCCGGCCAGTTCGCCGAGCCCAAACTGCTGCGCGTAGTAGTGCACCTTCTCGAAACCAAGTTTCCGTCCTACTGCTTCGAAATAGGCATTATTAGAATGCGCCAGCGCTTCCGTCAGATTCATTCGGCTGCGGCTGCCGAGCGATACTTCAGTTTCCTTGTCAATCAGCCCTTCGCTCAGTGCAGCCAGAGCTACGGTCAGCTTAATGGTCGAGCAAGGTTGCGCGCCGCTCGAAAGTGCAAGCTTCTGATTGACCATTGCCAGAATGCGTCCGCTGGTCGGTTCTATCGCAACCACCGTGCCGTTCATATTGCCCAAAGCATCGATCGCAGCTTGACGAACCACCGGATCTTCGCCAGCCGTCACATCGCCTTCCGTGACATCGGAAGCAAAGGAACTGGTGTAAAAACGCTCGTAGTAATGATGGCGAGTGCTACTGGAGCGCGTGCTGGTATAACGAACGCCCGAGGAACCACCCGCCGTAGCAGGAATGACGGAAGCATGAACCGCCGAAGTGTGAACAGCAGACCCGTGGCCAGCAGAAGCATGCGCCACCGTCGACCGCGGCGCTCGACTTCGCGCCAGCGCGTGCATGCGTTTCTTGGCGTGTTGATTTTCTGTGACTCCGCGAGATTTCGGATGCTGCGTAAGCGTGCGCGGGTTAACGCTGGCCGCGATGCCACTCGCTTCCAGCACGATTGCCAGTCCCAGAAAGAACGTCAGACGAAGAAAACAGGCCCTGAACTTCACTTCACCATCCCCGGCAGTACTCGGCTTTTCATTGCTCCGCCAGTCCGAGTGCTTAGCCCTATCTATCGGCTTAATGATTAAGATGCAAGAGTGTCGCCAATCACCCCACCTGAGCCGCGGATCTCCTGCAACTGTCCGATAATAGGCGATTTGCGCTTCCAGAAGCAACGGGAAAGTAACAACATCCTAATCTCGCAATTCTTCATCTAACTGTCTGACCCAACTGCATTTAGTCGATCTCCGCGCAAGGGATCAGCACCTTGGTAACCCAATCCGGTTGTTACCTTGCAAGGTACGGCAGTTACAACAATTTGCACATGCGCTGGCAGAAATGAGTCTTTCGATTCCGAATGATGAACATCCCCCGCTGACCGCTCACCGCTATGGCAGCGGCTTATCTATCCGCCAGCCGCTGAGGTAGAATCCATCACGGCCGCCATCACTGCCTAATTTCTACCGAGGTCTTCCTTTTGCGCACATCGCTCGTCATTCTTTCCTTCACCTTGTCTCTGGTTGTCCCGCTCTTCGCACAATCCGCCGGACAATCTCTGGAAGCTCGCCGCGCTGAGCTCAATCGCCTGCTCGCTGCGGAATGGGAATACACTCTTCGCACCCAACCCGAACTGGCCACGCAGGTTGGCGACAACCGCTACAATGACCGGCTGAGCGATTTTTCCGACCAGGCTATAGCCGACGATCTCGAACATACTCGTCAGGCGCTGGTAAAATTCGAGGCCATCGACGTCACCGGCTTCCCCGAACAGGAAAAGCTCAACCACGCGCTGATGGAGCGCAGCTTGCAAGAAGGGCTGGACGCGGCCCGATTCAAAGATTGGGAGATGCCGGCTACGCAGTTTGGCGGCATTCACCTTGGCTACGCATCGCTCCCCTTCGATTCCCCGTTTCGCAATGTGAAAGATTACCAAGATTATCTGTCCCGCCTGCATCAGATCCCGCGCGTGCTCGATCAGGCCATGGGACACATGCGCGACGGAATGCGCGATCACCTCATGCCGCCAAAGTATCTGCTGGAGAAAGTTTCCGATCAGGCTCAACGAATTGCCGATGACCCGCTGGACACCAGTCCGTTCACCGAACCGTTGCGTAAGTTCCCAGACTCAATCTCCGAAGCGCAACGGCAACAACTCCGCGAAGAGATTGAAAGCGCCGTCAAGAACGAAGTCGCACCCGAGTATGCGAAGTTCGCCCAATTCGTGCGTGATGATTACGCGCCGCACGGCCGGCTCGATCCCGGCCTATGGGCCTTGCCCGACGGAGAAGCCCGTTATCGCTTCGCCATGCGCCATCAGACGACAACGAACGCCACTGCCGACCAGATTCATCAGCTCGGATTGCAGAGCGTCGCCGAAATCGAAACTCAGATGCTCTCGATCGCCAAGGCCCAGGGATTCGGCGATCTGAAATCCTTCAACCAGCACATCCAGCAGGATGCAAAACTGCGCGCCAAATCAGGCCAGCAATTGCTCGAACTTTATACTCATTATCGCGACCAGATGTATGGCAAGCTGCCGGAGCTATTCGGCCGTCTGCCGAAAAACACCCTGATCGTGGTGCCGATGGAATCTTTCCGCAGCGCCTCTGCTCCGCCCGCCGATTATTCCATCGGCGCGGGAGACGGCTCGCGCCCGGGACGCATCAACGTCAATGAATATGCCCCCGAGAAACGATTGCTTCTGAACGTCGAAGCCATTGCCTATCACGAAGGAGTCCCCGGACATCACCTGCAATTTTCCATCGCGCAGGAGCTCACCGGCCTGCCCCCGTTCCGCAAATTTAATCTCGATCTAAATGCCTACACCGAAGGCTGGGCCTTCTATTCCGAGCGTCTGGGAAAAGAAGTCGGCTTTTATCAGGATCCTTATAGCGACTATGGCCGCCTGCAAAATGAAATCTGGCGAGCCGTCCGCTGGGTGGTCGATACCGGAGTTCACTCCCAACACTGGACCCGGCAGCAAATGGTCGACTACTTCCATGAGCACACCGCAATGGATGACGAGAACATCAACACTGAAGTGGATCGCTACATTGCGTGGCCGGCGCAGGCGCTTTCCTACAAGATGGGCCAGATGAAAATTCTGGAACTGAGAGCCAGGGCGCAGAAAGAGCTGGGTAAGAAATTCGACATCCGAGCCTTCCACGACGCAATCCTAGATCAAGGCCCGCTGCCGCTCGATCTGCTGGAGGCCAAAATTGACGGCTGGATCGCAGCCCAGAAGTAATTCATTCCTTGTCGAGGCGGAGCTTGCCCTGTCTCACAACGCAATCGGAGACGCACCATCCAGCATCAACCTCTCCGAATGCCCCTTCTCTCTACATCACCTCGCTGCGCTTCCGCAGAAAAGCAGGAACATCGAGATCCTCTGCCTGGTAGTTAGGAGCGCTGGATCGCATCGCATCCAGAGGAATTACCTCCGCATGTGAAGCAGCAGGCGTCTCCGAACTCTGAAACACCGCCGGCGTGGCATCGGGCTCGAAAGACGGTTCAGGCTCAGGTTCAAAGATGGGCTCGATCTCCGCCACCGTTTCAGGTTCTTCAAAACACTGACGGGAAACATGCCGCGATCCATCTCGCGAGGGTTCCCGGGAAATGATGACCGGATCATAATTGCGATCGAGCCCTTCGTGGCGCCGGGTGCGCCGCACATCGCTTTCCTTGAAGCCGGTCGCAATCACCGTGATCTTGACCGAGTCCTTCATCTTTTCATCGAGCACCGCGCCAAAGATGATGTTGGCATCTTCGTGAGCCGCTCCCTGAATGATGGTGCAAGCCTGCTGCACCTCCGCCAGCTTTAGCGAATTCGATCCCGTGATGTTGATGAGAATGCCGCGGGCTCCGTCGATCGCCCCCGCTTCCAGCAGCGGAGACGCAATCGCCCGCTGCGCCGCTTCCACCGTGCGATGCTCGCCCGCCGCCGTCGCCGTGCCCATCACCGCATAGCCCATGCCCGCCATTATCGCCTTCACGTCCGCGAAGTCGCGATTGATGATGCCCGGAATCGTGATGATGTCGGAGATCCCCTGTACCCCTTGACGGAGAATATCGTCGGCGATGCGGAACGACTCGAAGAACCCCGCGTTTTCCGCCACCGCCAGCAATTTTTCGTTAGGGATCACAATCGTCGTATCCACCGACTCCATCAGTTCGGAAATCCCGCGCTCCGCCTGCTGCATGCGGCGTTTGCCTTCAAAAGCGAAAGGCTTGGTCACCACCGCAACCGTCAGCGCGCCCATTTCGCTCGCGAGCGAAGCGATGATCGGAGCCGCTCCCGTGCCCGTTCCTCCGCCAAGCCCCGCAGTCACAAAAATCATGTCCGCGCCTTCGAGGACTTCTATAATTTTGTCCGAATCCTCGAGCGCCGCCTTGCGCCCGATCTCGGGATTCGCGCCTGCTCCGAGCCCGTTCGTCAGCTTCACGCCGAGCTGGATCTTGGTAGCGGCACGCGACATCCGCAGCGCCTGCAGGTCGGTATTAGCCACGATGAATTCAATGTGTTCCATCCCCGAATCAATCATGCGATTCACCGCATTGTTGCCGCCGCCACCCACACCGATGACCTTGATGCGGGCGTCGTTGCGGGCTTCTTCGTTGAAGGAGATGCGCAATCCGTTGTCGTCCATACTTCACCTCGTAAAATCAGTTTTCAATTACGTATAATCAAGCGCCAGACGTCCTCGCCCCGCCGGACGAGACGCCGCGCCCCCGCTAATTAGGCATCAGGCGCCCTTGCGCGCGAACAGCGCCTTCATGCGCGAACCAAAACCGGGTTCCTGCATCCCGCGTGCCAGCCGCGCGCGGTGTCCGTAATAAGCCATGCCTAACACCGTGGCAAACTCCGGCTCGGCCAGAAACGACGGCATCTTCGCCATAGGTGTCGGCCACGCAAGTCGCGCGGCCTTGCGCAGCACCGATTCCGCCACGTCAAGAATCCCCGGCAGCCGCGACGCTCCGCCGCTCAGTACGAATCCCGCAATGCAATGCTCCAGCACCCCGGCGTGGCGAAGATTGTCGCGCAGCAACTCAAAAAGCTCGCGTGCGCGAGGTCCTAGAATTTCGCCCGCCATGCGTTGCGGCATCATCCGCGAAGGCCTGTCTCCCACCGAAGGAACTTCAACCTCGTTCCCTTCGGGAATGAGCGTCGGCACCGCGTTGCCGAAATTCTTCTTGAGCGTCTCCGCGTCAGCTAGCCCAGTGCACATGCCCACCGAAAGATCGCTCGTAAAGTGATCGCCACCGATCGGAATCACCGCCGTATGCGCAACCGCTCCCTGCTGAAAAACGATCAGATCGCATGACCCCGCTCCGAGATCGACTAGGCAGACTCCAAGCTCACGCTCGTCCGACCGCAACACGGAATCGGCGCAGGCGAGTGGCTCGAAAATTGTATCGTCCACGTGCACTCCGGCTTTGTTCACCGCCGTCACCAGATTCTGGGTTGCACTCGAGGATGCGGTAACGATGTGCACTCGCACTTCGAGCCGCGTGGCCACCATGCCCGTCGGATCCTGCACGCCCGGCTGATCGTCCAGAATGAATTCCTGCGGCAGTAAGTGCAGAATTTCGCGATCGGCCGGCAAAGGCACGGTACGCGCCTTGTCGACCGCCTGCCGAATTTCCTCGCGGGCGATCTCCCGCGACCGCGTGCCGAAGCTGATGCCTCCATGGCTGTTCATCCCGCGAATGTGCGCGCCCGCAATCCCCACCAGCGCGTGTTCAATCGCAATGCCAGCCACGTCTTCCGCATGCTCCACCGCCTTCTGAATGCTGTTGACTGCTTTGTCGAGCTCGGTAATCACGCCTTTGCGCAGGCCCCGCGATTCACTGATACCGTGGCCGCGATAACGCAATCCGTTCTCGCTCAACTCCGCGACCAGAACCGAGGTTTTGGCACTGCCTACGTCAATGGCGGTAATAAAATTGGGTATATGACTCGGCATAAGAATAATGTTCGCTAGTTCTGCGGGGTCTCCTTCGGAATGGCAGCGCTTGGTTTCTGTGCGCTCGTCGCAGCGGGGGCGGGCGGGTGGGCAACCGGATGCGCCGCTGCTGGAACCTTCGCCGCAGCCACGGGCGTCGCATTTCCATTCGCTTTAGCGGGCGCTGGATTCACTGCAGATTGCTTCGGTGGCGTTGCTTTCGGTGACTCCGGTTTCGCCGGAGCCGGTTTAGCCTGCACCGTTTTGGCCGAAACATGATGGACCGTTACCCTCGCGACCGCTTTCGTTTTGGGCTTGGCGTCCTTCTTCGCAGCCGGAACACCAGGCGTGGCCTGCGCTACATACTTTTCGTAATTCACGATCGCTGCGGGCTTAACCCCGGCAGCCACCGCCGCTTTCGCAGCCGCGGCTGACAACGCCGGCTGTCGCGCCATTCCGCTCAGATCGGGATTCACAATGATCTGACCGTCGTAGCGCAGGTCCACCGATTCGAGCTTTTCGAATTGCTGCCGCCACTGCTGCACATGAGTCACATAGATCTTGTAACGCTGCAGATAATTCCCCAAACCCAGATGCACCAGCACTTCGCCGTTCGTATCGGCGGCAAGGACCTTCACATCTTCCGGATCGCTGATATCCACCTCGCTCAGTTCCTGCGAGTAATGTGCGCCGCTCGCATCCAGTTCGCGGACCAGCGCGTTGTAATTCTTCATCCGCGCCGCGCGCGTGGACAGCGGTTCACCCGGATTCATGCCGGCGATCACGGGAAACGAATACCTGTGCCTCCCGCCCGGAGCCAGTTCCATCAGCGTGCCGCCCGCGTCAATCAGGGAAACATGCGACCCGATGCGGGCAAAACCTACCGGCGTCCGTTCATGGATCTCGATGCGCAGGCGATTGGGCACGAAGCGCATCACGCTCGCCGATTCCACCCAAGGGATCTGTTCCAGTTGCGCCTTGCGCTGGGCCAGTGGAACGAAGAAAATGTTGCGGCCAATATCTCCACCCATCACTTCCATGATCTGCGCGTGTCCAACATGCTCAGCGCCAGCAACTTCGATCTGATCGCTGGAGTCGATGCGAAAACGCCAGGAGTGCTCTCCGTAGCGGTAAAGGCCCAGGCTGGCAACCGCAGCAATCGCCAGGGCGGCGAGCGCCACCAAGACCCACATTAATCTGTGGGCAGTCTTTTTGGGAAGTGATCCGCGGCGGACCGAGACCCGCTTTTGCCCGCGCAGAAATGGGGATTCCTGCTCCGCTTCGAGATCCACAAGCCGTGCGTCCTCGAAGGGCTCACGCTCCGCGCCCTCGTGTTCAGACGCGTCACGAGGAAGCGGATACAACTCTTCCTGCACCGCGGTGGAACTTGATTTCCGCGCCACTCTTTCGAGTCAGTTGTCGACAGAAAACCGCTGAGCAAAATAACTATAACCCGATTTCGCGAATTGAGACAGTGCCAAGTTGGTTCGGCGATACTTTTCGAAACGATTTCGCGACAAATGCAGAAAACGAATGCAAAAAAACGATAGCGTGCCGTGGGAGTTCTTACGGAGGTTGTTCGAAACTGACGTTCGCGCCCTACTAGAAGCTTGTTTCAACCGCAACACTCGGAGAAACCGTCGCGGACTCCGATCCCGCTATGCCTTGCCTGCCGACGATCCGCCCTCCGACGACCCGCGCGCCGATCTTCGGACAAACTACCACCAAGCTTCGATTGCCAGTAGAAGCTAACCTGATGTTCGATGGCCAACCAATCTGCTCCACCTTCGCGCGCTCGGCATCTGCCTGCACACGAATCTCATCGGCCTGGATGCGAATCTCCTCACGCAAGAATTCTGACTTATTCCGGGCCAATTCCCGCATTAATTTACTCTGTTCGCGCACAGTTTCCGCTTCATTCGTGAAAGGCACGAAAGGGTCCACGGTGAGTCCCTGATGGCCTGTTGATCCCATCGCCACCGCCAGAGTTTTCTCAGCCCGCGTCGTAATACGGCACAAGGTAGATGCGGTTCGTTCCGCAATCCGGTGCGCCGTCACAAATTTTCCCTGCCGGTATTCGCTGTTCAGCCCGAGCGCTAAGACTCCAAGTGCAATCCAGTAAGCGGCAGCGTTCGTTTTCATCAGGATAACCCTCGTCCTTGTTCTATGAAGTTTGACGAGCGACACCATAAAACGTCACCCCGAAAAAACCTCTTCTACGCCCCACCCTCCAGTTTCTCCAGAATCATCGTCCCCAGTTGTGAAACGCTTCCCGCGCCCAGCGTGACGATCATGTCTCCCGGCTTCGCGAGCGTGGTAACCGACGCAACCGAGTCAGCAAAGGATGACGCGTACGAGACTTTCCCCCTCCCCGCCCGGGCGATGCGTTCGGCCAGAGCTTCCGCGGTGATGCCGGCAATCGGCTTCTCGCTGGCCGGATAAATATCAAGCAACGAAAGCGTGTCGGCGTCACCGAAAGCGTTAGCGAATTCATCCATCAGGTCGCGAGTGCGCGTGAAACGGTGGGGCTGGAAGATCACATGCACCCGGCGGAATCCGCACTGGCGGGCGGCAGCCAGCGTGGCCCGGATTTCCGTCGGATGATGCCCGTAATCGTCTATCACCGTAACTCCGGCAGACGCCCCTTTGAACTGAAAGCGCCGATCCACTCCCCGAAATCCATCGAGCCCGGACCGGATCTGCTCCTCTGGAATATCAAGAGCCGTGCCTACCGCAATCGCCGCCGTCGCATTCAGTACGTTGTGCGTGCCGGGAACGCGTAGCGTGAACTCGCCGAGATCCTTATCTTTGTAGGTCACCTGAAAGCAGATCACCGGGTTGTGCATTCCGCAACTGGGTGCCGAATCCCCCTGCGATCCACCAGAATGCGAATTCATCATGCGGATCAGGAAATCCGACCCTCTGCTGGTTCCGTACGTCGTCACCCGGCGATGGACTCGTGGCAGCAAGCGCCGCAACCCAGCGTCGTCATTGCAGCCAACCACCACGCCATAAAACGGAACCCGCTCCATGAATTCCAGAAACGTACGCCGCACATCGCGCATATCGCGATAACAATCCATGTGCTCGCGATCGATGTTCGTCACCACCGACAGAATCGGGGAAAGCTTCAGAAACGACCGGTCGCTTTCGTCTGCCTCGGCAACCAGATATTGCGATTTGCCGAGCCGCGCGTTTGAGCCGAGCGCATCCACGCGTCCTCCGACCACGACCGTGGGATCAAGTCCGCCAGCGGCCAGCACCGCCGCGACCATCGAAGTCGTCGTCGTCTTTCCATGCATCCCGGCAATCGCGATGCCGTACTTCAGCCGCATGAGTTCCGCGAGCATCTCCGCCCGCTGAATCACCGGTATATGCAACCGGCGCGCTTCGGCCACCTCAGAATTATCGACCGAGATCGCCGAACTGGTCACGATCACATCCGCGCCGGAAATGTTGCCCGCCACGTGCCCGGTAAAAATGATTGCGCCCAGCCCGGCAAGCCGCTCGGTCACCGCTGAATGCCTCAGATCGGAGCCGGAAATCTGGTAGCCGAGATTCAGCATTACCTCGGCAATCCCGCTCATGCCGATGCCACCGATACCGACGAAATGGATGCGCTGAATCTTGGCGAACATATTCTGGCGAACGTGAAGGGTGATGATAGAACATTTCAGCGCCGAGTTCGCAGAGAACGCGGAGGAACGACTTAACGAGCACAAATTTCTCTGCGCGCTCAGCGTCCCCTGCGGTTAATGCTGCTGGTCGTGACCAGCCAACTGCGCTACCATTTCCGCAATCTCTTCGACTGCCCGTGGATGCGCCAGCGACCGAGCCGCCGCCGACATCGCGCGCAAACGCCCCGCATCCCCGATCAACGCCGCAATCGTGTCGACCAGGTACGCCGCTCCCAGGTTGCTCTCTTCCACCACCACTGCGGCACCCGCGCGCTCCAATGCCCGAGCGTTCACATTCTGATGATCATCGGCTGCGGCCGGGAACGGCACAAAAATCGCCGGCTTGCCCGCCGCCGTAATCTCCCCAACCGTGCTCGCGCCCGAGCGGCAGACGAGCAAATCGGCGCGTCCGAACGTCTCCGGCATATCGTCAATGAACTTGTAAACTTTGCCTGAAATTCCGGACTGCTGATACGCGGCCAGCACCTGGTCGTAATCGCGCTGCCCAGTCTGATGAATGACGTGGATCCCCGGAATCTTCGCGCGTAATCCGGCCAGTGATTCGGTCGTTGTCATTGCCTGGTTGATGGCACGTGCGCCCTGGCTGCCGCCAAAAACCAGCAGCGTGGGCGCGGCCCCACCTTTCGAAGAAACGGTCTTCGGCGGAATCGAAAAGAAAGCCGCGCGCACCGGAACGCCTGTCACCTTGCAGTTTGGAAAATACTGGCAGGTCTCTTCAAAGTGCACGGCCGCGGCGGAAACCCAGCGTGCGATCATGCGATTTGCAAATCCCGGGACGACGTTCGGCTCAAAGGCAAGCGTTGGAAGACGGCGGCGAATCGCAGCCACCATTGCCGGGCCGGAAGCGTAGCCTCCGACACCAATCACAACTTCGGGGTCGAAGTCCGATAGCATCCGCGAAGAAGCGGCAAGCGCGCGCGGCAAGTCAAACATTGTCTTCGCGCGCGTCAGCAGGCTGACATTTTTCAGCGCACCGACCTGAATCAGTTCCAGCGGAAAGCCTGCCTGCGGCACGAGTCGCGTCTCAATGCCGCGAGCCGTGCCGATGAAGAGAATCTCGGCTCCGAATTGCTTCTTTAGTTGTTGGGCGATGGCTAGGGCAGGGATAACGTGGCCCCCGGTGCCTCCGCCTGCGATGATGATGCGCATGAAGTTCTCTTGCGCCTTTTATGGGCGGTTGGAAAACCGAGACATAGATTTAATTGGATTGAATCTTTCAGGCCGGCTCGTTGCTCGCATGATTCGGGGGCGCATGATTCGGGATGGTGGTTGCGCTTCGGGGGTACCCCCCCCTCCCCCCCATTTTTTGATCAAAGTATTCATTTTAAAATTAGTTACTCGCAAAGTATTCATTCTAAAGTTGTTAACAGGAAGCCAGCTTATGGACTGGTCTTTAGAATCAATGGTTTACGCGCCGTCACTCTTGCAAAGTATATATTCCAAATAACTTACCGAAAAATAGCCCGCATTACGTTGAAAATAAAGGGCGATTTCAGCCAAGCGATACCTCGGCGCTGGACTTGACTCTGGCCAGTGCGCGGTACAGCATTCTTGTGATGACCTCAACTTCATTATAGGCCTTGGTGTCAACTTGGGATTTCAAATTCCTGGTTCAAATCGGCGCTGGATGCGGCTTTTTGGACATCTTTCCACTGGCGCGAAAACGGCAGCGAATCCCCTGACGTGAGTTGTGCCCATAGTGCTCATTGGCCGGCGGTCAAAACCTGTAATCGCCTGATCGCTTCAACTGATAGAACGCGGTTTGCTTGCTTTAATGATTGATCATACTCACGCTGAAAGAGCTTGACCTTGATTTAGTTGAGAAGAAGGGCTACTCTGTGCAACCGTTTGCAATCGGGAGATTTGTAGACATGTTTGTCGGCTCCAATCTGTCATCGAAACCATGAGCGAATCACCATTACGTGAGATCTACGTCAGCACGGATATAGAAACCGACGGACCGGTCGCGGGAAAACACTCCATGCTGAGCATTGGATCGGCAGCCTATCTGGCCGACAAAGAGCTGCTGGGGACGTTCTCCGCC
>Ga0074044_10000943_pt1 | contig 26798 bp, 26 predicted proteins | sample BogForMeECP23OM1_FD_94443 | JGI IMG/M metagenome (GOLD analysis project Ga0074044, IMG submission 94443) | Bog forest soil microbial communities from Calvert Island, British Columbia, Canada - Bog Forest MetaG ECP23OM1 | ecosystem: Environmental > Terrestrial > Soil > Wetlands ... | reverse complement strand
CAATGCCGGCCACACTCCGGGGCTGCTTCGCGACGGCACGGGAATCACGCTGCTCGGGGCCACGGGGCTGCCGCTGGGCTTGTTCTCGCACACGACGCAAAGCGCGGGGGCGTGTCACCTGGTGCCCGGCTCGGCGCTTCTGGTGGTCTCGCGCGGGATCATCGAAACGGAATACGAGAGCGCGGACTTCGGACTCGACGGGGCGAGGCGAAGCCTTCAGAACACGACCGTGCTCGGCGCGCGCGACCTGTGCTTCAGCATTCTGGAGTCGGCTCTGAAGTCCTCGTCCGTGACTCCAACGCAAAACGATCTGACAGCGCTCGCGCTGGTGCGCAACGCGTCCTCTGTCGCGATCTGAAAAACCAAACTAAAGTTTCTTTTGCAGCCCGCTGGAAATGCGCGTGCAAGAGCGCACGTAATAGTTTTGTAATGTAACCACGATCACCGCGAAGTGCTCTGTCGAGTACTTATCCTTCAAGTAACGAATCTATGAAACCCAGTCAAGTAGAAACTCACCCCAAGGGGAGTCATGCGCGCATTCTGCTGAGTTCGGTGTTCGGGCCTTATGCTCAGGACGACGAATTTGGCAGCCGGGCCATCAATCCGATGGAGCTCTATCACAACCAGGTCACGCGGTCGCAAGGCAGTTTCTCGCTGCGCATGTTCCATCGCTCCTGGGGCATCATGATGATTCAGGAAAATATTTCGGCGCCGTGCAGTGTGCTGGATTTCCCTACCCGCGAAGCCTTTGCTCGTGAATTGACCGCGAACCACTACGACATCGTCGGCATCTCCGGAATCATCGTGAATGTGGGCAAGGTGCGGGAGATGTGCCGCATGGTGCGGGAATTGTCTCCGGATTCGACGATCGTGGTGGGCGGACACGTAGCTGCCATTCCCGGCGTGGAAACCATGATTGACGCCGACCACATCGTGCGCGGAGAAGGGATTTCCTGGATGCGGCGGTACCTGGGAGAAGACGAACACGCGCCGATCCGCCATCCTGCGATTGTTTCCGGTCTGCGGACGCGGATCATGGGAATGCTGCTTCCGGAGAGGAAGGGCGGGACGGCAGCTACCATCATTCCGTCGGTGGGTTGCCCCATGGGATGCAACTTCTGTACCACGTCAGCTTTTTTTGGCGGCAAGGGAAAGTTCGTAAACTTTTACGAGACTGGCGATGAGCTGTTTGAGGTGATGTGCGGGATCGAAGCCGAACTCAAAGTGAAATCCTTCTTTGTGATGGACGAAAACTTCCTGCTGCACCGTACACGCGCCATGCGCTTGCTGGAACTGATGAAGGAGAACGGCAAGAGCTGGGAGCTCTCCGTCTTCGCTTCCGCCAATGCGATTCGAAAATACACCATGCTGGAACTGGTCGAACTCGGCGTTTCCTGGGTGTGGATGGGTTTGGAATCACCCAAGGCCGGCTATAGCAAGCTGCAGGGCAATGACGTGCGGCAACTCACGCGGGAACTTCGCGAACATGGGATACGAGTACAGGGCTCAACCATCGTCGGACTCGAACACCATACGCCCGACAACATGGCGGAGGAAATCGAATCGGCGGTCAGCTACCAGACCGACTTCCACCAGTTCATGCTCTACACGCCGGTTCCGGGCACACCGCTCTACCAGGAAATGGCGGAACAAGGCCGCCTGCTGCCAGACGTTGACTTTGCCGATGTTCATGGCCAGTTCAAATTCAACTTCCGGCACGCCGCTATTTCTCGCGAGGATTCCAAGAGGTTTCTGGATTGGGCTTTCTGGCGCGACTTCGAGCGTAACGGACCGAGTCTTTATCGCATGTGCCAGACCATTCTGCTGGGCTGGCGGCGTTACAAGGACTATCCCGATCCGCGAGTCCGCGAGCGCTTTGCGCGGGAAGTGAAGAAGCTCCGCAGTGCTTACAATGCGGCGCTTTGGGTGATGGAGAAAGAATTCGAGAAGGTCAATCGCAGCGTGAGCGAGAAGATCCACAAGCTGCGCCGCGAAGTCGAGAAGGAATCCCCGGTTATCGCGCGCCTCACGGCCGCATCGCTGGGCCCAATCTTGTTGTGGTCCACACGGCGAGAGGAAAAGCGGCTGGCCAAGGGACGCACGTACGAACCCCCCACTTTTCTTGAGCGCCGCAATTGGGTGCCGGCTGTCGAGACCCCATAGCTCTCCTGTGACGGAAATCGATGCGCTCGCCGGTAACAGTTACCAGCTCCCACCCCAGTCTCCTGTCATGGCATCGACTTAGCGATCCCCCAACGCCTGTTGGCAGCCCATTTTGCCGAGCTGAGAGTCCTCACAAGTAACTTTCCAGGCGGCGCAGTTACTCTTACCAACAGGCCGCAATTCCACGAGTTGGGCTATACCCTCCATTACATCTCTAACTTATTCTCATCTTGCCAAACTACTTACCTGGCACCCGATGAAATACCTCCTCTCGATTATTTGGCTGGGCGTTGCCCTGCAAGCACAGAGTTTCACGGCGAACGGCAGCTCCACGCTTCCCGATGCGCCCAGCCAGCAGCGTTTCTGGACGGTCGAGAACAAGGTGAACGTCAGCATTTTAGCCGGACTGATCGCGGTTGACGCCGTTACTACTCAGCGTGGACTGAACCAGGGCCTCCACGAAGTCAATCCGATCATGCGTCCCTTCGTGACCCGTGGCGCAGCCGGAGAGGCGTCCGGGTCGGCTTTGGGTTTCGGCGCGGGAGTTGGCGTCGTATACCTTTTGCATCGAAGCCACCACTATAAAGCGGAACGCATTACGATGCGGATGATCGTCGCCGGCGAAAGCGGTTTCGTCGCCAACAACCTCTTCGCGATTCGCTGAAGGAGTTCCCGGTTCTCAGTTCTCAGTAGAGTCAGGGCTGGAATTCGAGGGCTTGCTCGCCGCCACGGTATAATTCCTTTCTGGAAATCATTTCAATGATTCGGGGAACCCGTCGGGCGCTTCCGCGAATCTCTATACCGAAGGAGTCTGCATGGCGATCCAGAAGACGGACAAAATCTGGCACAACGGCGAACTCATCGCCTGGGACGACGCTACCCTGCACGTGATGTCGCACGTGGTGCACTACGGCTCTTCGGTGTTTGAGGGCATCCGGTGCTACGCGCTGCCCCGCGGTCCCGCGATCTTCCGCGCCACCGAACACATGCAGCGCCTCATCGACTCGGCTCGCATTTACCGCATTGACATCCCTTTCACCCGCGACGAGATGGTGGGCGCCATGCTTGAACTGGTGAAACGCAACGGCGTGTGGCCCTGCTACATCCGCCCTATTGTTCTCCGCGGGTATGGCGAAGCCGGAGTCAGCCCCTTCAACTCCCCTACCGAAATCTACATCGTGAATTATCCCTGGGGAAAATATCTGGGGACGGACGCCAGTGAGGGAGTGGACGTTTGCATTTCTTCCTGGACGCGGATTGCGCCCAACACTTTGCCGGCGATGGCAAAGTCGGGCGCGAACTACATGAATTCGCAACTGATCAAGATGGAAGCGATCGTGAACGGCTACGCGGAAGGCATTGCGTTGGATGTGAACGGCTACGTCAGCGAAGGCTCGGGCGAGAATCTGTTCGTCGTCCGCAACGGCGTGCTGCACACGGCTCCGCTGGGCAACTCGGTCCTACCCGGCATCACCCGCGACTCGGTGTTGACGATCGCGCGCGACCTCGGGATCAAGATCGTGGAGCAGCAGATTCCGCGTGAATCTCTGTACATCGCCGACGAAGTTTTCTTCACCGGCACGGCGGCGGAAATCACGCCTATTCGCTCGGTCGACAAGATTTCCGTAGGCAAGGGCAAGATCGGCACAATGACAAAGTCCTTGCAAGCGGAGTTTTACGGCATTGTGCGCGGCGAGAAAGCGGACCGTTATGCTTGGCTGACGCCGGTCCCGGTGGGAGCGAAGCAGCCGGTGAGCGTGTAAGGTTAAGTTGGCCGCATCGCCTTGTGGGGCAGAAGAGTCGTCAGGGTGTAGGGGTTCCTTCGGCTTAGCTCAGGACAGGCTCTTCGACTACGCGTGAGTTTCGCTTCGCGAAACTCAACCTTCGCTCAGGATGACAGTTGATTGAAGTTGGTTTGCGCTTCCTATTTTCTTGAACTATAGTAGAGCGCGCCTGATCGCAGGCGACCTCGTTTTTTTCGTCAACTCCCAGCCCGAAGGAGGACTGTTATGTCTGCTCCCACACCCGAATTTGCCCTGAGCTATCGCGCCATGATGCTGGATGGCCTTGCCCGAGAAACTGAAATTACCAAGAAAGTTCTAGCCGCTATCCCCGAAGGAAAAAGGGACTACCGGCCGGACCCCCACGCGCGCACGGCATGGGAGTTGGCCTGGCACATCGCCAACACCGACGTCCAGTTTCTGGACGGGATCGCGGATCTGAAGTTCAACATGGCCAATCCAGCGGAAGCAGACAAGCCTAAGACGGTTGCCGAAGTGGTGGATTGGTACGACAGGAATATGAAGCGCGGGGCGGATCGAGTTCGCGCTCTATCGGCGGAACAGTTGTTGACACCGGTCGAGTTTTTCGGCGTCTTCAACTTCCCAGCGGCGTTCTACCTGGGATTCCTGAACAATCACAGCATCCATCATCGGGGCGAGTTAGCTACTTATCTGCGCCCGATGGGGTCAAGAGTGCCTTCGATCTACGGAGGCAGTTACGACGAGCCGTTTCAGGCAGCGGCGTGAAAGCGGATTCTTTGTGGCAACAATTCAGCCGCCCTGCGGGGCGGCTTTTTTGTTGCAGTCCGGCCGTGGGACCCAGAGGAGTTGGACGGTAGGAGGCTGTGGAAAAAGCATTTTCCGCGGCGCAGTCTCACCCTCAGCGGCTAAAGCCGACTCTGAAAACAAGTCAGTTATCGCAGCGGTGAACCGCTGCGCCACCCAAAATCAAGAACAAATCCGAGGCTCCCCGGGGGCTGGAAGGAAGACAGGGTCACGCCCTAAGGTCTCATTACCTCCGTCATCTCGTGTGCGGGGGCGGTACGCGTCATGATAGGCACGGTACCTGGAGTCTTGCCTGCATGACTATCGATGACCTGCTCCGTATTGCCATGGAGCGACGCGCCTCTGACTTGCATTTGAAGGTCGGGAACTATCCGCACCTACGCATTGATGGCGATCTGGTGCCGTTGACCGAGCAGGCGCGTGTGTCGGCCGAAGACATGTTGAACATGGCATTCAGCATGATGTCGGCGCGGCAAAAACAAAAATTCAAAGAGACTACGGAAATCGACATGGCGTATGGCGTCGCCGGCCTGGGACGCTTCCGTGTGAACGTGTTTCAGCAGCGCGGCAACGTGGGATTGGTGCTGCGCGTCATTCCGACGAAGATCCGCGCGCTCGACGAACTGTTTCTGCCGAAAGTGGTGGAGCAGATCTGCGACATGCCGCGCGGGCTGGTGCTGGTGACGGGGGTGACGGGATCGGGCAAATCGACGACGCTGGCCGCCATGGTGGACCGCATCAACTCGACCCGCGCCGAGCACATCATCACCATCGAAGACCCCATTGAATTTCTGCACCGCGACAAGAAAGGTTATGTGAACCAGCGCGAGGTGGAAGTGGATACGCCTTCGTTCTCGGCGGCGCTGCGCGCATCTTTGCGTCAGGATCCGGACGTGATTCTGGTGGGCGAAATGCGCGATCTGGAAACGATCGGGACGGCGCTGCACGCGGCCGAAACCGGCCACATGGTTTTCTCCACGCTGCACACGCTGGATGCAGTGGAAAGCATCAACCGCATCATCGCTATCTTTCCGCCGCCGGAGCAGAAACAGATCCGGCTGCAGTTGGCGGCAGTGTTGCGCGCCATCGTCAGCCAGCGCCTGGTGCGCCGGTCGGACGCCGAGGGCCGAGTGCCCGCGGTGGAAGTGATGGTGACGACAGCCTATATCCGGGAATGCATTCTGGTACCGGAGAAGACGCGCGCCATTCGCGACGCGATTTCCGCGGGCACGTCGCAGTACGGCATGCAGACCTTCGACCAGTCGCTCTGGGATTTGTTCCAGGCGGGTCTGGTGAGTTACGAGACCGCACTGGAGAGCGCGTCGAACGCGGATGAGTTCAAGCTGCGGATGCAGGGGATTGCATCGACGGCGGACATCTCGCGGAATGCGATGCAGACGACGGGCTTTGGACGTTAGAGTGGAGACGAGATTGAGTTTGTCCTGCGGAGCCTATTGCTTCTGAACTTTGTTCCTCCTGACTCGGGCGCGCTTCGGCGCGCCCTTTTTTTCGTCCCGATTGAAGGCAAAACGATGGCGCGCCGGCAAGGGACGCGCAGAGGTTTGCACAGTTCAGCGGGGTAGGTGCGCAACAGTTTGCATGACGTCTCAATATTTCTTGCGGATGTGCTGGTTTCCGCTTGACTCGGAATAGTGGACAAGCTAACCTCGCCGCACTCCTCAGGCGCTGGGAAAAGATATTCCGGCGCGATCGTTTAGTGGGCAGGGAACTCTCGATGAAAATCTCTCAGATTTGTGCGTTTGCATTGCTGCTGGTTGTGGGATCGGCGATGGCGTTCGCCGACGGGATCAAGGACCCAAAGATCATCATTCACGGCGCGAATGGCACCGGCATTCCGGCCGCGTGCCCGTCTCCGGGATGCAGGGATGTCGGTCTGAATTTCAGTTTCACGATACCCAAGAGCGGAAAGGGCACATTGTTTTTCACGAACGCCAGCGGACAGAACTGGACCTCGCTGAAACTGATCGAAAACGGAGTGCCGGCGGCCGACATCAGCTGCCATTCATTCCTGTTTACGAGCTGTACCACCCAGGCGCTGAAGAACGGCTCGGTGGAGATTCTGCTGGCAGGTGTCAAGCATGGCCTCAACCCGGCCACAGGGATTCGGAACGGGCAGAGCTTCGCGATCAGTTTTGCGTGCGTTGGCACGAGTTGCTGGACGAACGGTGGAAGCACGATGAGCGCGCAAGCAAACACGGTTCCGGAGCCGGGAACGGTGGCATTGATGGCCACGGGACTGGGTGCGATCGTGTCGCGCCGCAAGGCATGGAAGAACCGCAGGAAGGTTTAGTGGTTCTTTTTCGAAAACTGGTTCACTAATTGCGAAAACTGGGGCAGGACCTGGAGTTTCTGGAGTTCCGGGTCGTTCCAGGCCTCCTGCGCAGGATAGCCATTCTTCAGTGCCAGACGCAGCGGCTTCAACGCTTCCTCCGGCTTTCCGATCATCGTCTTCACCTGGGCTTCTGAGTACATCAACTGCACGTCGTCGGGACCCAGGGCGCGGGCTTGATTGGTGTACTGCAGCGCGTTTGCCGCATCGCCCTTCTTGGCATAGAGGAGCCCGAGATCGCCCATGATGGTGGCCGATCGCGGGTTCACCTGCAGTTCCTGGAAAGCCAGCGAGATGGCTTTGCCGTAGGCGGCAGCAGCCTGGTCGGAGTGGCCCGACCAGCGGTAGGCGTCGCCGAGATTGCCCTGAAGCTGTTCGTCGTTCGGAGTCATCTCGACTGCCTTCTCATACATCGTCGTGGCTCGGTCGTAGTTCTTCAGGAAGAAGTACGCAGTGCCGACATTAGAGTAGGTAGGAGAGTCAGGAGCAAGGTCGAGGGCTTTGGTGAATTGTGGAACGGCCTCGCCCCACTTACCTTCCCGCAGATACACCATACCAAGGCCTTCATAACCCATCGGGTTGTCGCTACCAACTTCGATTACCTTCTGAAACTCCGGAAGCGCCTTGGCGTTGTCGCCGAGTCTTAGATAGGCATTGCCGAGGGCAGTGTGATTCGCCCAATAATATGGGTTGGCTTCGACCGCTTTCTGGTAAGCGGCGATGGCTTCTTCACTTTGGCCGCTGGAGAAATAGGCGTCACCCAGATTGCGATAGGCTTCATCCGAGTTCGGCGCCAATTCCAGTGCCCGTTTCAGTTCGGCAATGGCTTGCGTATTCTTCCCGGTGGCGGAATAGACGCTGCCCAGCGAGAGATGAACTTCGGGCAGGTTGCTGGAGAGCCGCTCCGCCTGCTGTGCTGCCAGGGTAGCTTTCTGCGCCCACGTGCCTTCCTTGGTTTCCCCGTACATATGGAGGCTGGAGTCGGCGAGTCCGGTGTAGGCGAGAGCGAAGTTGGAGTCTTTGTCGATGGCCTGCTCGAACAACCCGACGGCCTGGCGATAGACGTCCGCGCTGTGGCCGTTACGCAGGGTGTTTCGCCCTTGCAGGTACAGGTCGTAGGCCTTGACGTTCTCGGTGGGGTGGGCGCCGACGCGGGCCTGCTCGTCGCCGGTCGGTTTGAGCTCAAGGGCGGTGGCGACTGTGGCATAGATCTGGTCTTCAAGCGCGAGCACATCGCCCGGCGCTCCCGGAAACTCCTGGCTCCAGAGCCGGTTGCCGGTCGTGGCATCGTCCAGACTCAGGGTAACGCGGAGCTTGTCGCTATTGCCCTGCACCATGCCCTGCAACACTAGGTTGGCGCCCAATTCGCGGGCGAGCTTCGAGAGAGGCAGATTCTTGGCAACCGCTTTATCCACCGCAACAGAGGATGCCAGGTGGATTTCCTTCAACTGAAACAGCTTGGCGGCGAGAGCTTCCTGAATGCCGTCGGCCACGTAGCCCAGCGTTTTCTCATCACCGATCTTCTTTAGCGGCAGGATTGCAACATATTTTCCCTGCTTGAGGGAGGGGATGCCGCGCGCCATCTGGCCGGATGACGTTCCCGAGCGATTCAGCAGCGTGCGCCCGGTGAAGATTGCCAGCGCGACGATGAGGACAGCTCCGCCGACCCACATCCAGCTTTTGCCCGGAAGTTCGAGGCTGAAGCGCGACCGATGCACGATCGGATGCGCAATCATCTTCGACAGCATTTCGGGGCTGATGCTGGGGTCGGCTTCCCAAGCCGTCAATTGCTGCAACAGTTCGACGGCGGAGTGATAGCGGTTGGCGGGCTCGCGCTCCAGGCAGCGGCCGACAATGGCGCTCAGGGATCTGGGGACGGAGGCGTCGACGTCGGAAGCAGAGCGAGCCTCTTCGCGCGTGCGCTTCATGAGGCTGGCGATGGCGGTGTCAGCCCCGTAGGGAGCTTTGCCGGTGAGCAACTCGTAGAAGATCAGGCCTACGCTGAAAATGTCGGAGCGCTGATCGAGGGTTGTGCCCAGAGCCTGCTCGGGCGACATGTATTCGAGGGTGCCGACAATGGCGCCGGTCTGGGTTAAGCCGGTGTCGCCGAGCGAGCGGGCCAGGCCGAAGTCCATCACCACAATGCGGCCGTGTTTGTCGCGCATGATGTTCTGAGGCTTCAGGTCGCGATGGATCACTCCCTCGGAATGGGCGGCATCGAGGGCACGGCAGACCTGCTCGACCACCGCGATCGCTTCCTTGGGCGAGAGCTTGCCGGCGTGGCGCAATAGAGTGCGCAGGTCCTCGCCGTCCACGTATTCCATGCTGATGAAGCGGATGCCATCGGCCTCGCCCAGGTCGTAGATGCGGACCACATTCTTGTGCGTGATGTTGCGGGCGAGAATGAGCTCTTGCTTGAAGCGTTGCAGAATCGCTGGATCGGTGGCCAGTTCGGGACGGATGACCTTGAGCGCGATCAAGCGGTCGAGTTCGCGGTCGCGGGCCTTGTAGACCGCGCCCATGCCGCCCTGCCCGAGCACGGTCAGAATTTCGTAGCGTCCACCGAAAACCACGCCCGGCTGCAAACCTTGAAACGCGGAGATATTACTGGCCGAAGGCGGAGCCGGATGAAAATAGGTAGGTGCTTGCGTCCCTCCAGGAAGCGGGGTCCCGTGGGGCAAGGTGGGAGCGTCGGAGAGCGGTGGGTTGGAAAGAGGCGGAGGGGTCAGAGCTCCAGCGCCAACGGCATCTCCGGGCAAACGAGCAGCCGGCATCGTCGGGCTATTGGAATCATTGTCCCTGTAGTCGCGCTCATCCATTGGAATCGCCCTGGGCTCGGAGAGCCAGCGAAGGGAGCGCGCGCCTCTGTCCCATGACAAAGGCACCGTTTCGCCTGAGGTTGACGAGGGGAATTCGAGAACCCAGCACCCCGATATGCCAAGAGAGTATATCCCGGGAATGGCCTTTGGGGAATGCGAGGCAACCCGAGACATAGCGTTTCTGGGGCCTTTACCGTTTTCGACAATGCTGCGGACCGCTTCCCAATCCAACCGGTCGGTATTCGAATTTCGTTGAATGCTGCCCGCCATGCTTAAATGACAAGTTGGGCGGCAGTTTGCGCCATCCCCGCGCGCGGCATCCCAATCGTTCTCATTTGGCCATCTCCAGCTGCCCTGTGCATAGCAAAGGGGAGTCGATGGATCTTGTGTCTTCGGAGGATCATTGGACTTTCAACTCAACGACGAGCAACTGCACCTGAAGAAAAGCGTGCGCCAGTTTGCGGAACGAGAGATTGCGCCGAACGTCATGAGGTGGGATGAAGCGTGCGAATTCCCGCTGGCCACCATCAAGGAACTGGGCAAGCTCGGGCTGCTGGGCATGATCTTTCCACCCGAATACGGCGGCGCGGGAATGGGCTACGTGGAGTACGTCACGGCCATCGAAGAACTCGCGCGCGTGGACGGTTCGGTGGGGATCATTGTGGCGGCGCACACGTCGCTGTGCTCGAACCATATCTTCCTTGCCGGAAACGAAGCACAGAAGAAGAAGTACGTGTCGAAGTTGGCGACTGGCGAATTCATCGGCGCCTGGGGGCTGACCGAGCCCTCGGCTGGGTCGGATGCGGGTAGCGCGCGCATGACGGCGGCGCGGGCGAAGCGCGGGTGGGTGCTCAACGGCACCAAAACTTTCATCACCAACGGCCACTATGCGGACGTGGTGGTGGTGCTGGCCGTGACCGATCGCGCGGCGCATACGCACGGGCTATCGGCTTTCGTGGTGGAAAAGAACACCAGGGGATTTCGTCCGGGTAAGAAGGAAAACAAACTTGGGCTGCGCGCCAGCGACACGGCGGAGCTGATTTTCGAAGACTGTTTCGTTCCGGAAGAAAACCTGCTGGGCAAGGAAGGCGACGGCTTTATCGATGCTATGCGGGTGCTCGACGGCGGGCGCATTTCAATTGCCGCGCTCTCGCTCGGCATGGCTGAGGGCGCCTACTGGGCGGCGCTGAAGTATTCGAAAGAGCGGCAGCAATTTGGGAAGGCAATCTCGGAATTTCAGGCGATCCAGTGGAAGCTGGCCGACATGGCGACGGAAATCGAAGCGGCAAAACTTCTGACGTTTCGCGCCGCCGCGATGAAAGATGCGGGGAAAAAGACCACGCTCGAATCGTCCATGGCGAAGCTTTACGCCAGCGAGGTCGCGGTGAAATGCGCCAATGAAGGGGTGCAGATCCATGGGGGGTACGGGTTCATCAAGGACTATCCGGCGGAGAAGTTTTATCGCGACGTGAAGCTGTGCACGATTGGCGAAGGGACGAGCGAAGTGCAGCGACTGGTGATTGCGCGGCAGTTGCTGAAGGATTAGACTGCTCGCCATTTCGCGAAGCGAGAAGGGAGCTGCGATGATCAACGGAGCTCACGTTATCGTTTACAGCAAGGACCCCGAGGCGGATCGGGCTTTCTTTCGTGATGTTCTTGAATTTCCTGCGGTCGACGCGGGTCAGGGCTGGCTCATTTTTGCGCTGCCGCCTGCGGAAGCTGCATTTCATCCCTCCGATAAGAACGACCTGCACGAACTGTACTTCATGTGCGACGACCTGAAAGCGACGATGGAGTCGTTGAAAGGGAAGAAAGTGAAGTGTGGTCCCGTGCAAGAAGTGCGCTGGGGCAGTCTGACCACGATCTCTCTGCCCGGAGGCGGGAAGATCGGCCTCTACCGGCCCAAGCACCCGACTACGATCGGGCGCTGAGGTTTGGTGAACGCGGATCGACGAGGGTTGTTACACTATCCTGCTTGACTCCTGCGAATACAGCTCTTGTCGACCGTCTCCGCTCCGGCGACGCCCGCGCGCTGGCTCGTGCCATCTCCACGGTCGAGAACCGAGCTGCCGGCTGGTCAGACTTGCTCAAGGAACTCTTCCCCCATACCGGCAAAGCTCGAGTCATCGGTCTAACGGGCGCCCCGGGATCGGGGAAGAGCACGCTGGTCGATCAGCTTGCCAAACACTATCGCAAGGAAAATCAGACGGTTGGCATCATCGCGGTCGATCCGACCAGCCCTTATACCGGCGGGGCGATTCTGGGTGACCGCATACGCATGCAGGATCACTATGGCGATCCGGGAATCTATATTCGCAGCATGGCAACACGAGGATCGCTCGGAGGGCTGGCGCGCGCCACCGCGGATGCTGCTACTGTGCTTGATGCTTCGGGGCGCGACCTGATCATGATCGAAACGGTTGGCGTCGGGCAGGACGAAGTCGACATTGTGCGGTTGGCGGACGTCACCATCGTGATTCTGGTGCCGGGCATGGGCGACGATGTGCAGACCATCAAGGCGGGGATTATGGAAATCGCCGACATCTTCGTGATCAACAAAAGCGATCGCGAGGGGGCCGAGCGCGTGGAGCGGGAGATTCGCGCCATGCAATCGCTGGCCACGCGCAACGACCGCTGGACGCCTCCGATCGTGAAGACGGTCGCCAGCGAGGGCATGGGAACGGAAGAGTTGGCGGACGCGATCGCCGACTACGAGGCCTATCTGAAGAAGGAAAACCTGGTCCTCAAGAAGAACGTCGAGAACTGGCAGGAGCGGCTGGTCGAGATGCTGCGCGATGCCATGCTGGAAAAAGCGCGGGCTCAAATGGACGGCGGCAGCCTCGAACGTTATGCGGCCGAGATCGCCGAGCACAAGCGCGATCCGTATTCGCTGGTGGAGGAGATTGTACGCGGCGCAGAAATCAAGTAGAGATGGGGCTTACCCCGTCTTCTTAGGATACGGGGGAGACGCGGCAAGCCGCGTCTCTACGGGAAATCGGGCAGGCATTTATGGAATTGGAATTCAGCATTGATCATCTCGGCATCGCAGTGAAGTCGCTGACAGCGGCGAAGTCCATTTACGAGAAGCTCGGGCTGAGCGTATCTCCGGAAGAAACCGTGGAAGCGGAAAAAGTTCGGCTGGTAATGGTGCCCGTGGGCGATAGCCGACTGGAACTGCTGGAGGCGACTTCGGACGATTCGGCCATTGCCCGGTTCATCGCCAAGCGCGGGGAGGGGTTACATCATGTGTGTCTGCGCGTTCCGGATCTGGCGGCGGCGGTTGCAAGATTGAAGAGCGACGGAGTGCGCCTGGTATCGAATGAGATCAAGGCGGGCGCTGGCGGGCACCGGTACGTGTTCGTGCATCCGCAGAGCACCGCGGGCGTACTGCTCGAATTGGTGGAGGGCGGGTAATTTGTCCCAGCATCTGCTCGCGGTTGACACTTCCGGAAAGAACGGGAGTCTGGCGTTGGCTCGTGTGGGGCCGCACCAGACCGAAATCGACATACTTGAAACTGTGCCTCTTGCCGGCGGCGCGTTTTCGGCTCAATTGGTCCCGCAGATTGCCGCCCTGCTGGAAAAGCACGGACACAGCAAGAGCGATCTGGGGGCGTTTGCGGTTGTTTCCGGTCCGGGGTCGTTTACTGGATTGCGCGTCGGCTTGGCAGCGATTAAGGCTCTGGCGGAGGCTTTGCAGAAACCCATCGCCGCGATTTCATTGCTGGAAGCGGTGGCGTCCAGCGGCGCGGCGCGGGGCCGGGTTCTCGCGGCGCTGGATGCGGGCCGGGGTGATGTCTATGCTGGCGATTACGAACTTGGGCGCATGTACAGTGAACGTCTGTTGAGCCGGGAAGAGTTTATTGCCGGGGCTGCAGGGAAGGCGGTGGTTACGCCCGATGCGGCGTTGGCCCAGATCGCTCGATCCGCCGGTGCCCAGCTTGAGCTGATTGAGTATCCGAACAGCGGGGTGATTGCCCGGTTGGGTTGGGAGCATCTCCAGCGGGGCGAGACGGTGAGTCCGGAAGAACTGGAAGCTAACTACATCCGGCATTCCGACGCTGAAATTTTCTCCAAGCCGGCGCACTGAAAGGGCTGCGCAGCCCCTAAAGGGGCATCTCATTTGGGGGAATTTGCGGTATCGCTAAAGCGATACCCTGATACGAAACCGTGATACAAAGCCTTGATACGAAACCGGAGTTATCCCTCCAGCCTGTTTAGGCTCTCTATGCCTTTGGCCATCCGCTCCGCTCGGTTGAACGATGTGCCGGCGCTTCTTGCCATCGAGCGGCAGTCGCCGGGCGCAGCCCACTGGACCTCCGAGCAGTACCACAAGCTGGTGGGAAGTGGAGTTGTTCTGGTGGCCGAGGAAGCAGGCAGGTCCTGCGGATTCGTGTGCGCGCAGGCGGCCGCGGGCGTGTGGGAGATTGAGAATGTGGTGGTGGATGCCGGGCTCCTCCGCCGTGGCATTGCCAGTGAGTTGGTGCACGAGTTGATCCAGCGTGTGCAGAATGAGGCTGCTCCGGCGATTCTGCTCGAAGTCCGCGAATCGAATTTGCCCGCCCGCCGACTGTACGAGAAACACGGGTTCCTCGTGGTGGGCCGCCGGCGGGCTTATTACAGAAATCCGGTGGAGGACGCGATTCTGTATGCGCTTCGGTTTGAGCGCTGACCTGACCGGAAGCCACAATTTTCTGCACCATTTTGGGTTCAACTTTGGTACTCCTTGCCCCCTGACTACGGTGGAAAGGTGCCTATGAAATCTCATTGAACCCTTGCCAATCCCTGTGCTACTTTGTAACCTTGCAGTAATAAAAAAGCAGGAGGTCTAGCAAGGATGCTGACTCCGAGAGAGCAACTCCTGACCAGCCATGACGAGTTCCAGCGACTGGCTCAGGAGCACTCGCAATACTCCCAAAGGCTGGAATCCCTCACCCAGAAGCGATACCTCACCGACGACGAAAAACTGGAAGAAGTACGGCTGAAGAAACTGAAGCTGCGCCTCAAAGACCAGATGCTGACGCTGGAACAGCGGTTTCAACGGCAGTCGGCGTAGATGAGCAGGCCTGAGCAATCGGGCCGGAATCGTTAGGAAAAAGCAAGGTCCCACTCCACCCATGTCATCGTACCGGGCGCTTCTAAGCGCCTTTTTTTATTGCAGTTATGTTGAATGTCGCGACCTCGCTCTATAATCATTCTGAATTCCTATGGTTCGTGACGGCTACTTTTATGGGGCGGGATGCCTGCTGGCTGCGGTTATCGTGGCCTGGCTGACGGCTTGGCCTTACTCCGTCCCTGTGCTGTTGCTGGCAGCTTTCCTTCTGTGGTTTTTCCGTGATCCGGAGCGCCAGATTCCAACATTGCCGGGAGCCGTGGTTTCTCCGGGAGACGGCAAGGTGACGGATGTTTCGGTGGTGACCTCTGGCGGAATTTCGCGGAACCGGATCAGCATCTTTCTTAGCGTCTTCGATGTCCATGTGAACCGCTCGCCGATTGCGGGCGTGATTCGCGAGGTGCGCTATCAGCGCGGCAAGTTTCTCAACGCCATGGGGGCGCATTCGGCGGAGGAGAACGAGCAGAACATCGTCACTGTGGAAGGCGACGGCCGGACCGTAATCTTCAAGCAGATCGCTGGCTTGATCGCGCGACGCATCGTTTTTAATTTCAAAGTGGGAGACGAGGTGGCCTGCGGCGAGCGGGTTGGGCTCATCAAGTTTGGGTCGCGGGTGGATGTTCTGTTTGACCGCGATGGGGCGATCCAGGTGAAGTCCGGCGACCGAGTTAAGGGAGGAGCGACGATCCTCGCGCTTCTGCCAGTTGCACAGCCAGTGCCTGCCGGCGCGGCGGTGGAGCGGGAGGCTCATTGAAATGGAAGAACTGACGGAGCGTCGCCGTGAATCAGATCGTCCACGCGGAAGATTGCGCAAGGGCATGTACATCCTGCCCTCGCTGTTCACCACCGCGAATATTGCGGCTGGGTTCTACGCGATTCTGCAAACCGTCCATGGCGTCACGGGTGAACCCTGGCACATGGACTTCGCCGCGATGGCTATCGGCTTTGCCGTATTTTTCGACGGTCTGGACGGCCGCATCGCACGCATGACCCACACCGCTAGCGACTTCGGCAGAGAACTCGATTCACTGGCCGACGTGATCACCTTCGGCGTCGCCCCGGCACTGCTCGCCTGGATGTGGGGCTTCCATTTGTTGCCGGTGACCATTGCCCCCGACCTGCGCCTGAAAATTACGGAACTGGGCTCGGTCGCCTGCTTCGCTTTCCTGATGGCGGGCGCGAGCCGCCTGGCGCGCTTCAATATTGCGAAGAATCCGGAGCCTTCAAATCCGGGACGTCCGGGGAAGAAATATTTTGTGGGCATGCCGATTCCGGCAGGCGCGGGAGTGATTGCGGCCATCGTTCACTACTCCGCCGGAGTGCCCGTGAATTCCTGGTGGACGGCGATGAGCTGGTTGATGATGGTCGTCGTGGTCGGTTACCTGATGGTCAGCACGTGGCGTTTCTACAGCTTCAAGGACATTGATTTTCGGTCGCGCCGTCCCTTCCGCCTCATTGTTGTAATTGCCGTAGTGGTCGCACTGATCGCGCGATTTTCGCGGCCGACGCTTTTCGCCATCGCGATTCTCTACATGGCTTCCGGCGTCTTGTGGCGCTTGCAGTGGATCTTCCGCCGCAAGACTCCGCCTGCACCTCCGGCGTACCGGGAGGCAACGCCCGCCCCATGACTCCCCTTTCCAAATCCGCAAACGCGCAGGCCGATCTCCGTGGCACGAACCTTTATCGCGTGGCGATCGTGGGTGCGGCGTCATTGAAGGGGAAAGAGATTGCCGACGTCTTGCACGAGCGGAATTTTCCGGCTGTCGACATCCGGTTGCTCGATGACGACGAGTCTCTGGGCCAGTTGGAAGCGGCCGGCGACGAGATGAGCTTTATTCAGAGCATCCGCTCGGAACAGTTCGAGCGCGTGGACTTCGCTTTTTTCGCCTCCGACCCGCACTCGACGCGCAGTAACTGGAAGGTGGCGCGGGACCTGGGCAATACCATCGTGGATCTCTCGTTTGCGCTGGAAGAGGAAGCGGGAGCATCGGTGCGCTCGCCCTGGATCGAGCGGCAGACCGGCCAGCCGATAACCCCGGAGCTGCAGCCGGGCCCGGTGGTGATGGCGCATCCTGCCGCAACGGTTCTCGCGCTGCTTGCCCTACGGGTTGAGAAGACCAGCGAGAAGGCTGGCAAAATTCAACGCATGATCGCGACCGTGTTTGAACCAGCGTCGGAGAATGGCCAGAAAGGGATGGACGAACTGCACGAGCAGACGGTGAATCTGCTCTCCTTCCAGGAATTGCCGAAAAATGTGTTCGATATCCAGGTGGCCTTCAACCTGGCGGCACGCTACGGGCAGAGATCGGAGTTGTCGCTGGAGGGAGTGTCGCAAAGGATTCGGAAGCATTACCGGCAGATCGCGCGAGCGGCAGTAGAGCCTGCGTTGCAGGTGCTGCATGCGCCAGTCTTCCACGGGCACGCCTTTTCGGTGTACCTGGAGATGGAGAAGCCGGTCGCGCTCGCGGATTTCTCCAAAGCCCTGGCGGGAGAGCACGTGGTCGTGAGCAGCAGTCCGGAAGATGCGCCGACCAGCGTGAGCGCTGCCGGGCAGGGAGACATCCTGGTCGAAATCACCATCGACGCCAACCAGAAGAACGGCGTGTGGCTCTGGGCAACTTCCGACAACCTGCGCATTGCCGCATTAACCGCGGTCGAATGCGCTGAGAGCATGACCGCATCCCGGCCCCGGGGTCAGATTCAATGAGGGCAGAGGCAATGATTCGGTGGGCGGCGGCCGTGGCGCTTGGAGTGGGCCTGGCCTTGGCCTCGACCGGTTGCGGCTATCACACGACTGGAAATAAGGTCGAACTGCCACAGAACATTCGCACCATCGCGATTCCCGGCTTCGTGAGCCACAGCCAAACGTTTCGCATCGAGCAACTGTTGACCGACGCCGTGGTGCGCGAATTCAACGCTCGTACCCAGTACCGCGTGGTCCATGATACGAAGAGCGACGCGGATGCGGTGCTGAAGGCGACAGTTTTGTCAGCGTCGGCAACTCCTCTGGCTTACGACTCCCAAACCGGGCGCGCAGCCAGTGCTCTGGTCACGGTGAGCGTACAGGTGACGCTGACCGATCGCCAAGGCAAGGTGCTCTTCGAGAATCCTTCGTATCTGTTTCACGACCAGTATGAGCTGTCGCGCGATCTCCCTAGTTTTTTTCAGGAAGATTCTCCGGCCGTCGATCGATTGTCGCGGGATTTCGCACGGACGCTGGTGGCCAACATCCTGGAGGCCTACTGATGTTGGAGGGACACTGATGCGCGCCTTCAGTCAGGCCGACCGCTTCTTCTCAGAACTGAAGTCGCGCCAACTGAAGCCAGCTTACGTGCTGGTTGGCGATGAAGCTTTTTTTCGCAAGCGCTGCCGCGATGCCATTCTTGAGCATCTGGTCGCGCCCGACTCGCGGGATTTCGGCTTATTTGAGTTCGACCTCAGCGAGACTTCGCTGAATGAAATTCTGGATCGCGCCCGTACGCCCTCGCTGATGGCGCCGTTTCAGGTATTTTTTGTACGCGGCGTCAAAACACTGTTTGGCCGCGGCTCCAACGACGAGAAAATCGAAGCCATCGAAGCCTACTGCAAGAATCCGAATCCCGATGCGCTCCTGGTTTTTGTTGCCGATCACATCAGCATTCCGGCCGATGCCCGCCGCATGGAGATGACGGACAGGGACCGCTACCAGAAGATTCGCGAAGACCTGGGTCCGTTCTGCGGCATTGTGGAACTGTCTCGCGTCGAAGAGGGTGAAGCCGTCCGTTGGATCAGCGAGTACTGCGCCACACGTGCGGTCAAGATGGACGCCGACGGCGCCCGCGAGTTGGTCGACGCGCTGGGCGGCGACATGATGATGGTATCGAACGAACTGGAGAAGCTGATTCTCTACGTCGGCGAAAAGAAAAAAATCACGCTCGGCGATGTCGAGACCATGGTGCTGGCCGCGAAACAACGCTCCTTGTATGAGTTGACCGATGCGATCTCCTCCAAAGACCGCACGCGCGCGCTCGAAGTCCTCGATGCGCTGCTCTCGACCGGCGACGGTGAAGAAGCGGCCATCGGCCATCTCTACATGCTGGCCAAGACTTTTCGCCAGATGCTGGTCATCCTGGAGCGCAACGTGCGCGATCAGCGCATGCTGTGGGCGGCATTGTGGCAGGGCTTTCGCGTGCCGCCATTTGCCGCCGACGACATCATCCGGCAGGCGCGGCGTTACAAGTCGAAGCGGGAGCTGACGCGCTCGATTCGGCTGGTGGCAAAAGCCGATCTGGCGCTGCGTTCGAATCCTCCCGGCAAGCGGCTGATCCTGGAAAAGCTGATTCTGGAGCTTGCTGCCGAACCCAAGCCTGAGGCTGCCGGCGGATGGGCGCAGGAAGAACTGCCGGTATGATGTAAACCTTAGATTCCGATGCAAAGCCCAGGCGATGTCATTTCCTATCTAGAGATGTGTGCTCCGTTTGGAGTGAATCTCCAACGCGGGATGAACTATCGGATTAGGGATGGCGAGAGCCTCATTCTGATGAGCCAGAGATCAGGAGCGCCATATCAGGATAGGGTCGAGCAGGACGGACGCATCATCATCTATGAGGGGCACGACCTGCCACGGACAAGAGGCATTATTGATCCCAAGATAGTCGACCAACCCGAGTTTCAGCCGAACGGTAGGCCAACCCAGAATGGATTGTTTGCAGAGGCAGCAAGAAGGTTCAAGGATGGAACCACCCCGCCGGAACGAGTGCGAGTCTTTGAGAAGATCCGAAGTGGAATATGGGTTTACAACGGAGTCTTTGAGCTGATCGATTCGTGGCGGGAGAAATCTGGATCTCGAAAGGTATTCAAATTCAAGTTGCAGCAGGTGGGCGATGTGCCGTTTTCGAGAAGGGCTCCCAGCGCCTATCTTGAGGATGACCGCGTTATCCCTACTCACGTTAAGTTGGAAGTATGGAAGCGGGATAAGGGGTGCTGCGTGAAGTGTGGCAGTTCCAAGAATTTGCATTTCGACCACATAATCCCTTACTCCCTCGGAGGATCGTCGAAAGAGGCCGAAAACATCCAGTTGCTGTGCGCCAAACATAACCTCGCGAAGCACGACGCGATTCAGTGACGGTGTATGAGCTCTCAACATGAATTGAAAGTAGGCGTCGATGCCTATCTTCAGCGAATTAAGTACGTAGGAGAGATTCGACCGACCGGATCGACGCTTCGTGCGCTCCATCGAGCGCACTTATTCACTGTCCCCTTTGAAAATCTTGATATCAGCCTGGGACGGACAATTATCTGTGATGAAACCAGCATTCTCCACAAGATCGTGAATGAACACCGCGGCGGCTTCTGCTACGAACTGAATGGAGCTTTTGCCGCTCTTCTACGGGCACTTGGGTTCCGGGTTACCCTGCTCTCAGCGCGCGTCGCTCGGGAAGACGGCAGCTACGGCCCCGAATTTGACCATCTCACGCTGCGCGTCGATCTCGAGGAGCCTTGGCTGGCCGACGTCGGCTTTGGCGAATGCTTTCTGGAACCTTTGCGCCTCGAACCCTCCATCCCGCAGCCGCAAAGCGGCCGCATCTATCGTTTGACGTCGAGCGATAGCGGGTTCGGCCTGGAGGTTATGGCCGATGGCAATTGGAAAAAGGAGTATGCGTTTACACTCCAACCACGCGAACTCTCGGAGTTTGCGGAAATGTGCCATTATCACCAGACCTCGCCCGAGTCGCATTTCACCGGGCAGAGAATATGCTCGCTCGCCACCCCTGAAGGTCGAATCACGTTGTCGGACGAGAAGTTGATTGAGACACGCGGAGGTTCCCGACAGGAAAGATTGCTCTCGGGAGACCAAGAATGGCGCGCCAATCTACGCGATCGGTTCGGGGTGATTCTGCCGCAATAGCGGCCTCTACCCTTTCGCCTCGGCCACTGCCCGTCGCAGTTCCTCAACATCCGGAAAATTCGGCTTGATCTTCACCAGGTGGTCCAACTGCTGCCGGGCGAGTGCGGGCTGACCATTCTTGGCGTAAGCCAGTCCCAGGTGGTAGTGGAAGAGCGGGTTGTCCGGCTCCTTGTTCGCGGCTTCCAGTTTCAAGGCTTCCAAGAACAGGTTAATCGCGGACGTATAGACGTGTTTGTGGTAGAAGGCCCAGCCCAGCGTGTCGGCGGCGTTTGGACTATCCGGAAGCTGACGCCGCGCGGTCTGCGCCATGGCGAAAGCAACGTCCACATTGCCGCCCTGCTGCAGCATTACGTAGGCTAAATTATTGGAGGCCAGCGGATTCTCCGGCTCAACCTCAAGCACCTTTTGGTACTGCTGTTTGGCATGGTCCCAATCCTGCCGGCTCTCATAGATACCGCCCGCCAGCAGACAGAAAGCGACCTCCTTGGGATTGACCTTGGCCCCATCGAGATAAGTTTGCAGCGCCTGATCCGAGGCGCCCCGTTCGTTCTGCACCATGCCGAGCTTAACCAGCGCCTCGCTGTTCTTCTGGTCGAGAACCGAGGCTTGTCTGAACTCCGCTTCCGCTCCCGCTAGATCTTTCTTGTCGTCCATCAGGAGTGCGCCCAGCATGATGTGAAACCCGACGTTCCTGGGATACTTCGCCAACTGTGTCTTGACTGCAGCGATGGCTCGGTCCGGTTGCTTCTGCATCTGGTCGACGTTGAGCACGCCGCCCAGTGCGTCGGTGGAATTCGGATCCAGATCGAGCGCCTGCTGGTAGGCTTTTTGCGCTTCGGCCGGCTGATTTTGCGCCGTCCGCAGGTTACCCAACTGGACGTATGCGCTAGGATTGTTGGGCTCCTTCTCCAGGGACAGCTTGATATTTTCATCCGCCGGCGCGAACTGCTTGCGATTGATGTCGGCCACGGCGCGCAGCAGGTATCCGTCGGGAGCGGCGGGCTGCAAGGCAATGATCTGGTCGGCTTCCTGCCCGAGTGCCCCGGCATCGCTCCGGTGGATGGCTACGCCTGCCAACGCGCGGTGCGCTTCTACCATGTCAGGACGCAGTCGCACCGCATTGCGCCACTCGCCTTCTGCCCGGTTGGTGTTGCCCAGTTGGTCGAAGGCCAAGCCTAGCTGGAAATGCGCCACCGCGTTATCGGGATCATTCTTTAACATGGCTTGCAGCGTATTGACGGCGTCGTTGGTCTTGCCGCTGTGAAGCTCAATCTCTCCCTTATAAGTCTGGGCGTCGGAGTCATCCGGCTTCGCCTTCACGATTTCGTCATTCAACTTGCGGGCATCGTCGAACCGGTCTCTCAGGATGAGCAGCTGAATGTAATTCTTCTTGACCGTCATGTCCTTGGCGTGGTCCCGATACAACGCGGCATACTCGGCAATGGCTTTGTCGAGCTGGTTGTTGGCAAAATAGAAATCGCCGAGCATACGGTAGCCTAAGGAATCATTCGGAAAATCCTGTTTGGATTGGCGCAGGAAATCCTCGGCTTGGCCGGACTTGTTCTCGGCCATGTACAGGCTGGCGAGAGAGATCCTAGGGTTGGGGTCGTCGGCCGCGGTCGAAATCGCCCGCCGGAACGCCTGCTCCGCTTCGGGGTATCGTCCGCGCGTCTGGTAAAAATTCCCCATTGCGACCAGCGTATTGGTGGACTTGGGACTGAGTTCGGCAGCTTTTTTGAAACTCGCTTCGGCCGCGTCCCACTGTTGCCCGTGCATCTGGAGCACGGCCAGATTCAGATAGGAGTCGGAGCGGGCGGGATCCAGTTGCAACGCCTTCTGCATGTCCGCCAGCGCCGCAGTGGTGTTATTCATAGCGGCGTCGTAGTTAGCCCGTGCGATAAAAACGTCGGGGTTGTCGGGCTGTTTTTGCTCGAGCAGGTCGAGATGCTCCTTCGCGTCATTGAACTGACCAGCCAGGACTAGCAGGTTGGCCAAGTCAATGTGCGCCGCATAGTAGTCCGGCTGAATTTGAACCGTGGTCGCCAGTTCCTGAGCGGCGGTTCGGCCGTCCCCCAGCTTCATCGCCGTCAGCGCCAGCTTGTAGTGGGCGTCGGCAAAACGCGCATCCACCTGAATGGCGTTCTGGAACTGAATTGCGGCTTCCCGATACTGGCCTTTGTCGAAATAGCGCTGGCCACTCTCCAGGTACTTCTGTTTGCGGACGTTCGGATCCCGCGAGCAGCCCGTCAGCAACACTGCCAGCAAACAAACCGCCACTACGACACAACGAAATCCTGCCCCATTAGCAATACGCATATCTCTGAGCCCCTCAGATCCCGCAAACTTTGTCTTATCAATGGCCTACTGCACCAAGGTACTCTCTGGGCACAGGCCGAAAAAGTTACTAGCTTTATTATCGCAAACCCAGGCAACTGGCAGACCCAGATCGGCCTGATCTCCAAGCATACGCTCGTGTACAGGCGCTTTCGTAATCTCGCTCAATAGGCCAGAGCATGGCATAGTCCAATTGGCTATGACCCATTTCCCCCAATCCAATGCCAACCAGCGCTCACCCCGAGTGCAACTCCATGGATCGGTCGCGGCTGCAGTGATGGCCGAAGGCGGCCTGCGGGAGCGCGCAAAACTACAATCGATTTCGATCAACGGCGGATTGCTGCAGTTGCAGCACGAACTCTCCACTGGAGACTTCGTCGAAATCGCGTTCCACACGCGATCGGGCGCCATCCACGGCATGGCCGAAATGCTGCACCCGACGCGCAAGTTTCAGAGCGCGTGTTTGCAGCCCTTCCGCTTCATTGCCCTGGGAGACGATGACCACCGCAAGCTGCGCATGGCGCTGGATTCCGCTCTGGATCGCAGTTTTCTGGACCCGATTTCCGAAAAGGTGCGGACGCCTGGATTCTGAATCGCAGGTGTCAGGTCTCAGGTCTCAGGTCTTAGGAAAAGCAAAATCAGCCGTGGTTTCCCTAAGACCTAAGACCTGACACCTGAGACCTGCTTTCCTTCGCTATACTGAGTCCTCCGGGATGACAAGCCACACCATCACTCACTCCGCCGAGGAGACGATCGCTTTCGGCAGGAATCTTGCCGGCGAACTGTCCCCACCGCTCATCGTGCTGCTGCGCGGCGACCTCGGGGCGGGAAAGACGACGCTGGTGAAGGGGATCGCGGAGGGGTTCGAAGCCGCGCTGGCGGAGGACGTGACCAGCCCTACTTTCACGCTCATCCACGAATACCGCGGATCCCGCGCCACGCTCTACCACATTGACCTTTACCGCATCGATACCGAACGGGACCTGGAAACTCTGGGCCTGGATGACCTGCTCGCGCCCAATTGCATCTTACTGATAGAGTGGGGAGAGAAGTTTCCTCGCTTCGAACGCGATCGGAACGTGGAAATCACCCTGGAGCAAACGGGGGAAACTGAGCGCAGAATCCGGCGGACGACCCGTTGAATCTCAGACTGCCGAGGTCGCCTCGGCGCATCTCAATCAACTGAACCTGGAGCCATAATCAACTTGAAACTAGGCTATTCCGCACTTGTAGGCCTACTGGCCGTGTCGATGTTGTCTTCTGCGACTTTTTGCACAGGTCAAAGCGCCCCACAGACTCAACCATCGGGTCCTGCCCAATCCCCCCAACCGCCCGCGACCAGTGTTCCGAAGCAGGACAAACCCGGAGACCAAAACAACCCAGTCCAGGAAGATACAGAGAAGAAGAAGAACGACCGGATGTTTTACGTGATGCCGAACTACCTGACAGTAGATGGTCAGTCGCAAGTGCCGCCGGTCTCCTGGAAAGAGAAGTTCGCCATGGCAGCGAAGGGCTCCTTCGACCCATATGAATTCACGATAATCGGGATTGTGTCAGGCATCCGCCAGGCGGAAAATTCCGATCCGGAGTTTGGACAGGGAATGAAGGGATATGCCAAGCGGTATGGAGCGGCTTTCGCCGATCAGGTGGATGGCAATATCATGGTGGGCGGCGTTTACCCGACGATCCTGAAAATAGATCCTCGCTACTATCGATTGGGCAGGGGCCCCTTCGTGCACCGCTTTGGCTATGCCATTAGCCGTATTTTCGTTGCCCGAACCGACTCCGGCGCTCACATGTTCAACATCCCCGAGTTTGCGGGTAACGCAACCGCGATTGCCATTTCGAATGTCTATTATCCTGCCGACGATCGCGCCTTTTCGCCGAATATCAACAACTGGGGAGTGCAGATGGGCCTCGACGCCTTCGGGAATGAGCTGAAGGAGTTTTGGCCGGATATTCACGGCTATTTGCAGAGGAGGCACGCTCGCCACCTGCAGAAAGCAATCAATTGACCCTTTCCGACCCGGATTCACACTCAACAGTTTCCTCCCGCTGGCGTACATCCAAACGCCGGTTCAGACAATCCAAGCTTGAAGGCTTAGCAGGAATTGGTTGAAAAGCAGAGTAGATAGGGCCCAAAAGGGAAAATAGGGATGTGGGGGGAAGATTTGAAAACGATTCGATCGTTTTGCATGGCGGTAGCGCTGACTGGGACACTGGGAACTGCGTGTGTCCAAGCCCAGGGGCCATCGAGCGCGCGAGAACAATCCCAAGAAGTACCGGTGCGCGCCCAAGACCCTCAGCAAGCGAGCACGACCACGGATGGAAAATCCTCTTTGCCAGACGCGCCGACACCCCAGAACAGCCCCTCAGATCCAAGCAACCCCAATGACCAGTATGGAAAACAACCGAAGAGGATTCTGGGGATCATCCCAAATTACCGTGCGGTTAGCGCCAACACGCATTTGCCTCCGCAGAGTTTCAAGAATAATCTCTGGCTGGCAACCCAGGATACGTTCGACTACTCTGATTTCATTTTCGTGGGAGGGCTCGCTGGAATTGCGATGGCTGGCAAATCGCAGCCGTCCTTTGGCCAGGGAGGTGAAGGCTACGGTCGATACTACTGGCACATTTTCCTTGACGGCGGCATAGAAAACTATATGACGGAAGCGATCGTGCCAGGGGCGACGAAAGAAGACCCGAGATACTACACCCTGGGCAAAGGCGGATTCATCAAGCGGACCAGCTATGCGGTAAGCCGGCTGTTCATCACCAGGACCAACGCGGGAAAGAGTACCCTCAATTTGTCGGAGATTGTGGGGGCTGGAGCGGCCGCGGGCATCGGCAATGTGTATTACCCGGCAGAATACAACCCCTTTGTGAAAACGTATCAACGTTGGGGAACGCAGGTGGGCTTGGACGGCGTGTTCAACGTATTAAAAGAGTTCTGGCCGGACATCAATCAGGCGGTATTTCACTCAAAATATTAATCCTCTTCCACCGCCTGCTAGTGCCGCCAGACTTTCTGGGCGCGGCGGTTGGCGTCGCTCGAAGATGGGACAGGCCCAGTTTCCCCATTCGCGTTGGGCGCGGCAGCGGGCGTTGCCGTCGAGGCAATCGGGGTGGCTGTGGCCAATTCTGGCTTGGATCCCACTTCGTCGCCACGGAAGTAGCGGTCTTTGTTCCTGGCGGCGCGCATTTCGGGCATGGCGGCGTAGGGCTTCGAATAATCGTTATTGGCGTTCCAGAAGAGGAAGCCGATGCCGCCTTTTTGTTTCGCTACCTCGGTTTGAACTTCAACATACTGGGGCGAGTAAGTCTTGGTGCGCCAGGCAAAGGCTTGCAGCCAGGGGCGAATCACGACGCCGCTGTCTTTGGTGATCAGTTTGAAGCGGTCCATGGACTCGCCGATGAAATGCTCGGGCGCATCGCCGGGGCGCGCGATACCGTCCATGCCAAAGAAGTGCGAGGGATAGATCATGGGCGAGAGCACGTCACAGTGCTTCGCCATGGCTACGATGTCCTGCCCGGTGTGCGAAAGATCGACCGGACGCTGCCACGCCAT
>Ga0074044_10000942_pt1 | contig 26805 bp, 22 predicted proteins | sample BogForMeECP23OM1_FD_94443 | JGI IMG/M metagenome (GOLD analysis project Ga0074044, IMG submission 94443) | Bog forest soil microbial communities from Calvert Island, British Columbia, Canada - Bog Forest MetaG ECP23OM1 | ecosystem: Environmental > Terrestrial > Soil > Wetlands ... | reverse complement strand
CTGTGACCCAATCGGTCTTGCAGCAAGCGTAAGAAGACTTGCAAGGGCCTGCTAAAAAGAGACTCCCATCAAGCATATCAAAGTGGTCTTATAGCCAAACAAAGGAAAATGCAAAAGAACCAAGAGTCAGATCGGCAGTTTACCTCGTCGAGGCGCCGGATGATTTCTCACTAATATTATCCGTAAAAAAACAAGTTCGTCAAGTTCGCACATCCTCCCAAGCGATCACAAGGGGATGCGATCTTTGACGATTCGTCGTTCGTTTCGGCTCACGACGATTTGGTCTTTCAACCCCCTCGATACTGAGTCCGGAACGATGTCGCGAAACGTGTTCGGCTCTGAGTCGCCTGAGAGCCGGATGAGCGTTATTGCTCGCGAACTGGAAATGACCCCACTGTCTGGCTTGACAGGAGAGTCAGTAGCGCCCGGACGTTGCAACCGGACCTCGCGCGAGCTGGTGAAATTCAAGGCCTGGCTGGTCGACGCCCGATCCAGGCCATGGTCATAACCTCGCTAGCGAACCAATGACAGCTCGCCGGTCTCCTGCGGGTTCAAACCCCGAGGCTCAATCGCGACTACCGAGAAACATTTTGAGAAAAAAAAAGCCGTTTCAGTCAACCCGCACAAACCCGTCTCGCCAGCCCTGGGTCCCTGTCTCTGATGATCGAGATTGCATGCTCGTGTGCATTGTTTCCAAAATAGAACAGCAGCGTGAAATCGATCAATGTGGAGCCGCAACTAGACGATCAATTGTGCAATTTAGATCTTCTTGTGTTCAGTTATGCCGTCAATTCTGAACACCGCGATTCCTATTCTCAACATAATGGGATGCAAGCTCTTGTGATTCACCCGGGATCGGGTATAAGGTCGTTCTGGTGCAATCAAGAGTATCGTCTATCATGCAAGCACAATAGGAGTGATGTCCGGCGGCCTGGAAAAAACCTACGGATGGTAGGTATGATCTCCGTTTTCTTCGCCGATGCTCATGCCGGAAAACCTCTCTGTCTCCCCGAAGTCTCCTGGTTTTCATCATTGTTTAGCGAAACTTCGTCGAATGCCGGGCAAACGAAAGATCACAGGATCAGATCCGGCTGGATTTCAGTCCGTGAGCCTGGAATGAGGGTGTTCTCTGTTGTTCGGCCGCCGCCCAATTGCCCCGGTCCCCAGGAGAATCCAGGGCATGCATCGGTTCGCCGAGATCAAGGAATTGACCTCCGGGGATCGTCTTCGCTTGCAAGTCATTGACACGGACCTATCACCGTCTGTAATTCAGCCAAGATAAGCGGGAGCCAGTACGCAATGAATATTTCTTCTCAGAATCTCCAGCTCTTCTGGGTGTCCAACCCTCCTCGAAAGTCTATTCCTGCCATTCGCCCTTCGGTTCCACTCTATCGCGTGGGTGAGCTGCTGCAGCGCGGGCGGCGGCACTGGCCGACGGGAACGCAGTACACCCACGCCTGCAACGGCCATGAACTGACGTTGTTTCTTCCTGAGATCGATGACCGACATGTTCAGGACGTAAAAAATGGCGAGGGGGAATTCGCAGTCATCGCCAGGCTCCCTCTCATCGTGCTGGCCTATCGGTTCGGTCAATCGGTTCCCTGGAGCGACGTCCCCTACTGCTGGCATATGCAGCCGGCGCATTACCGGGTGATTCCCCCTGCGGAACTGTCTCCCGAGACAAGAGCCCTGCTCTGGGTCACGTTGGTCGGTGCCCATGACGGAATCATTCACGCCCAAAGAGGAATGACCCTGGCTCCCGAATTTACCCGCTTTCTGAACAGCGCCATCCGCGCCCAAGCCTGCATGCCCTTCAGACCCGACCGTTGCACGGCAGTCATCAGCAACCTCCTGATCGCCCATCCCTGCACGCTTGACCGCCTTCCTCTCGCCCAGGCTCGAACGATTGGCAATCAGTAAGCGACGCAGCACGACCCTACCACCATGCTAGCGTGACCCATGATAACATGCGTTAATCCTGGATCAAGGGCAATTTGTAACCCAGAAGACCACACCAGAGCCGCTCGTAGGCGGCGACGGTTCGAGCGAGCGAAAACTCGCTTTCGACGCGAGCCCTTCCCTCCTGGCCGAAGGTTCGGCAGAGATCGGGAGCGCGGGCGGCTGCCAGCAGGGCGGTGCTGAGCACCTCCGGATCCTTGGGCGGGACCAGCCAGCCGGTTTGACCGGGAATGACGAGTTCCTCGGTGCCCTCCACGGCCGTGGCCACCACTGGACGACCGGCGGCCATCGCTTCGAGGACCACATTGGGCATGCCCTCCCAGAGCGAGGCCAGGACCAGGACGTCGGCTGCCTTCAAGAGACCCGGAACGTCATCGCGTGGCCCCAGCCAGTGAATCCGGCCGTCAAGCAAGGGTTGTGCGTCGATCTGCTCCAGCAGCCAGGCGCGGCAAGGGCCATCGCCGGCAAGTGCCAGATGCCACGCAGGACACTGGGCGATGACCCGTTCTGCGGCGGCCAGTAGATCGGCAAGACCTTTCTGAACGTCGAGGCGGCCGACGGCCAAGGCTAGATGGGCCTGCTCGGGGATACCCAGGTCGCCACGCGGCACGGCGGAGGCCCGATCGAACGGTCCAGGATCGATTCCATTGGGAATTACCGTCAATCGCCGGGAATCCAGACCCCCGACCCCGCGGCTGAAGCGGAGCACGCCGTACGAGACGCAGACGGAGCCAGCGGACAGGAACGCCGTTAGGCGATCGAGCGCCCGATGCCATCGCTGTCGGCGCTCGGCCACCCGGAGACCCCCGACTACCCACGGCTGCCCGGCCCAGGGCGCCGCCAACCGGGTCGCGAGGTTGGCATGGAACAAGAAGCTCTGCACCAGCTCGGGCCGGCATCTGCGCAGCGACCGGGCCAGCCGTGCCACGACCTGCACGGGCCGGCGCCGACTGCCTGCCAGGCATTCGCAGGGAAGGCCAGCCTGGCGAACAACTTCAGCCAGGCGCCCTTCTTCTCCCAGGGCGACAACCGTCGGCGACCAACGGCTTCGGTCCAGCCGCGTGGCTAGGTTCACCAGTGCCCGCTCGGCACCGCCAACATCAAGGTCGGTGATGACCAAGGCAATCCGAACCGGGGCTTCCGGAGCGGGACGTGAACCGGCAGTGGCAAGGCGGTCAGTCAAGGTCTGCACGGCGACGATGGTTTCCTCAATGGCTCGCTGTTTCGCGGCAGGCCAGTAAGCATGGACAGGACGGTACAATAATTTGACGGTTTCCGGCGATGCCGTCTTGCCCTTTTGATTTTAGAGTCCGCCTGCGGTCCGGTCGCCCCCCTGTTCCGGTCCTCCTGGCGGAAGGAGTGACTCGCGTGCTCGCCGCCGAGTTTGACTTCGATCTTCCCGACGAACTGATCGCGCAGCAGCCGGCGGAGCCGCGCGAGCAATCGCGACTGATGGTCCTTGATCGCGCCAGCGGCCGGACCGCACACCACCGGTTCACCGAGCTGCCAGCCCTTCTCGATGGTCGGGACATTCTGGCCCGGAACAACACGCGGGTCATTCCGGCGCGGTTGATCGGCCGGCGCGAGGCGACCGGTGGAACGTGGGAAGGATTGTTCCTGCAAGATCTCGGCGATGAGACCTGGGAGATTCTGGCCAACACGCGGGGTAAGCCCTCACCTGGAGAGCGGGTTGTCGTCGGCCGGGGACTGCGCCTGGTCCTGGAGTCCCGAGGAGAGGCGGGCCGCTGGATCGTACGACCGCTTCCCGAAGAGGGCAGCGATTGCACCGCTGGAGCACTCGGTCTTCTGGAACGTCATGGCCGGACGCCCTTACCTCCTTATATTCGCAAGGGGAGAGACGCGGCTGGCGACCGGACGTGGTATCAAACCATCTTCGCCCTGCGACCGGGCTCGGTCGCTGCGCCCACGGCGGGGCTGCATTTTAGCGAGGCGATCTTCCAGGAGCTGGCCGCCCGGGGAATCGGGTGGGTTGACCTCACCTTGCACGTCGGCATCGGCACTTTCCGGCCAATCGAGGCCGAGCAGATCGGCAACCACGTGATGCACTCCGAGTGGGCCGAACTCTCCGCCGGGGCGGCCGGGGTGCTCAGTGCTCGCCGCGCCCACGGCGGTCGGATCGTGGCCGTGGGCACTACCGCGGCACGTACCCTCGAGACAGCCGCCGCGGAGGGTAAGGGAACGCTCGCCCCGTTCACGGGAAATACCAGCCTGTTCATCCGGCCGGGACACGTCTTCCGCGGACTGGACGCGCTCGTCACTAATTTTCACCTGCCACGCAGCAGCTTGCTGGTTCTGGTAAGCGCCCTAGTCGGAGTCGAGCTGATCCGTGAAGCTTATCTCGAGGCAATTCGCCGCCGTTACCGCTTCTTCAGCTATGGCGACGCAATGCTAATTCTGTGAGGGAGGAGCCGGATCACGTTGCTTGCGTGCATCATTCCTACCCGCGCTCGCGACGAAAGTATATCCTGGAACGACACGACGAACGGACCACTCCAGGCGGAACGCGTGGGGATCGCGGGCGATAGCCGCGAATAAGCTGCGATTGGGTCCCATGCGCCGGGTCCGGCGGACCACTGCTCAATCATGACCTGTATCTTTCCGGAAAATCACGACCAAAGCCTTGGGGCTTCGTTACGGCCGGACCGGAGGGGCCCGAGCAATCGACGGCAGGTCCCCACCGGGCCGATGGATGCGTTCCGGCTCTCGGGCCGGCGCCACCGGGTGCGGCGCGGCGCGGAACGGGCGGGCCCGTTCTTCACCGACCGCTTTGACGCGCTCACCCTGGCGTTCATCGTGGCCGTGCTGGTGCTCTGCATCGTGGACGGTGTTTTGACCATCGAGCTCCTGGACGTCAATAACGAGGAAGCCAACCCGGTCATGAGGTTCCTGCTCGACCGGGGACACCTTCCTTTTCTGGTGGGCAAGTACGCTATCACGGCCGCGGGGCTTCCGTTCCTGGTCGTGTACAAGAACTGGCCGTTCTTTGGCACCCGGTTTCGCGCTGGGTTCCTGCTGCCGGTCTTTCTCGGCCTCTACCTCGGGCTGATCGCCTATCAAGTACACCTGCTCGGCAGTAATTAATCCCGGCGCAGAGGGGCTGGACGAGCGTCGTGTGGCAGCAATAACCGCATACCCGGTGAGAGCCGGCCGTCAGTCAGCAGATCCCGGTTCAGCTCGGCGATCTCCTGGAAGCGGCGCGGGTCGCCCAGTCGGTCGCGAGCAATACCGCGCAGAGTCTCGTGCGGCTGGACCACGTGGATGGCGAAGCCCCCCTCCGGCGGACTCGCATCGGTCGCTGGACGTTCCTGATCCGGAGCGGGAACTACGTAGGTAGCGGCCCGGCCGCCGCGCACGCTCACCGCGGTTAAATTCTGGCTGGCGGGCTGAACCTGAGGGTCGAGGGTCGCCGCCCGGCTGGACCGGGGTCCAGCCGATCCGCCTTCGAGCTGCTCGATGGGTGGAATGATGATCCTGGTGCCTGCGACCAAGGCTCCGGGCCAGGCAACTGTCTTGCGATTGACCCACCACAGGGCCCGGGCGAGCCGAGGCGAGCCATAGTAATCTCTTGCGATCGATGAGAAATCCTCACCGGGACGGACAACATGCCGTCGAGGAGCTGGTCTGGTAGCCTGGACTGGAACCGCCGGCCTCGCGGGTTGAGAAGGCTGGCTGGCCGCCAGAGCGGCCTGAGTCACCATCGGGTCAACCTTGGCGGCCCGGCCCGGCTGCGGTTGGGACAGGGGTTGCTTGTCGCCAGGCGACATGGAGGATGCGAGCAGATCGGCCGGCTGAGGTTCCGGCCGCGCCTCCAGAGTGTCGGCCAGTTCGGTCTGCCGGGAGACCTCGATCCTCTCACCCGGCAGCAAGGTCGTGCGAGGAGACGACTGCTGGACCGACGGCGTGGTTGCGGGCACGGAGCCCGGGTCCGGGGAAGGCCCCGTTGCCGTAGCAGCCGGGCTCGGGGCAAGAGCCGCAGCAGCCGGGCTCGAAGCAAGAGCCGTTGTAGTCGCAGCCGGGGCTTGCCTCACGTCTCCCCCGGACCGCTTACTCCCCTGCGTGGCCAGCGCGTCGGGGTTCCCGCCCACCTGACCCGGCGACCAGATGTGCGGCGTCAGGAGTACGACCAGCTCCTGCCGCGTATCTGATCTCTCTTTGGTCCCGAAAAGGTGACCCAGGATCGGGATTCGGGACAGACCGGGCAGGCCTGATTGCGTATAGCTGTCATCGTCTCCGATCAGGCCGCCGATGACCAAGGTCGCTCCGTTAGGGACCATCACGTTGGTCGTCAACTCGGCCAACGTTTGGGTGGGCAAACCGGTTACCGGATCGACGGATCCCTCACTTCGCTCGGGGTGGATCTCCATCCGGACCATGTCATCATTCGAGACAAATGGACGTAACCGAAGCAACGTACCGGTATTCAAGAATTGAACCTGTTGCGTGGTTCCGATGATGTTTTGCGTCACCGACGAGCGGAAGCCCAACCGGGCGCCAAGCTGGATCTCGGCTCGCTGCTTGTTGAGCACCAAGATCCGGGGGCTGGCCAGGATCTTGGTGCTTCCCACGGTCTCCAGCGCCCGCACGAATCCGGTAATGTTGTTGGAGATGAAGCCGTACTTGATGCCGTTGGTTGGCGAGGCGAAGCCGTTGGGATCGGGGGTTGCACTGGACGCGATCTTGCCGGCGGCAGTCAGTACCGAGGCCGGCGTGAAGCCCACGTTGCTGTTGATCACCGCACCAGCGCCGATTGTTCCAAGCTGCTGACCCAGGTTATCGACGACCGCGAAGTTGACGCCGAGTTGGGTGTCCAGGTCGAGCTCGACGCTGATGATGACCGCCTCGATCAGCACCTGCACGGGCTGGACGTCGAGACGCTGGATAATCTGGTCGATGATTTTGAGGTTGGACTCATAGTCCTGGATGACCACCACGTCGTTGCTGGCCATCGAGACGCCTCCCGTGATCGGCTGTGTGCCGCGCTGGATTGTTCCCGCTCCTCCGGCCGCAACGCCGCCTCCTCCCCCTCCGCCGCCCCCCGCTGTCCCCGAGCCGCCAGTGGACAGGGTTGACGACTCACTGATGCCGAACTGGTAGTTGGCCGACGTGGCAAACCGCTTCTTGCCGACCTCGTCGCTCAAGAACGGACTGATCATGACCATCAGCTCGTCGGCCCGGATATAGTTGAGGCGGTAGACCTTGGTTACAATCCGCTCTTTCTTGGCGATTTCGGCCACATCCTTGAGCTCTTCCTTCGAGTAAATGAAGTGGATTCCGCCCTCGACCTTTTCCACCAGGTCCGCAAGCTTGAGTATCGAGCTGAGAAGCTCCTGGAGCGTGACCTTCTCGAAATTGGCGGTGATTGTGCCGCTGACCTTGGGGGAGATCAGGATGTTCATTCCGCTTCGGCGGCTGATCAGCTCGAGCAACTGGCGGACGTCCAGCTCGTTGGTATGCAGCGAGACCAGGCCTTCACGATCGAACTGGATCTCCTGAGATCGGACATCGCCCGGCGCCCGGGTCGGGGCCGGCTTCTCCGACGGTCGTGTTGGCTCTTGTGCGGGCGTTGTCGATCCTTGGGCTGGCACGGGTGCCGCTGGCGGTGAACCCTGCGCGGCAGCGGGTGCCGTTGCGTTGGGCAAAGGGACCGCCGAGGGAACCTGGCTCGCCCCACCGCCAAGGTCCCGACCGATCGCTGGTCCCAGTACAGGGGGAGGCGGTACTTCCTGACCGCCAGCCGCTGCCTCGGGATTCGGCGGCAACGGCAGGAGCGTCGGTGAAGGCCCCGCGAAGGCATCATCCCCGGCCGCGGGCTCGGCGGCTCGAAGCGACGCGACCAGCCCCAGGCTCAGCACCAGTGCCTTGATCCCCGAGATGACCATCCGGTTCAAGGGGAATGATCCTTGTCGATTCGGGACAGATCCGCACGCCGACAAGCCAACAACCTTGTTTGCGTGGGACCAGGAAGTCACCCGTAGGCGTTGGCCGGAGTCCTGGCGGGACATGTTTACCCCGCCTTCTGTCTCTAGGATTCGGCACGGCCCTTAACGAACTTAAGGGTCGTTCCGATAAAATAAACAGTAGGGGTCAAGAAGCAGTGAAATATGCCTGGGTGGTTTACGATCCACGATATGTGCCCAAGCCCCAAAGGCGTGCATTCCCGGTGTCGAACCAAAGATCAGTGGCTTCCTTATCGCCGTGCCTCAAGGCAGCGCAAGCCACTGATCACCATAGTCTTGCGTCCGCTGGACAGAGCTGCACTGACCCTTTACCCAAGTATGGGATGACGCCGGTTCCCGCCCCTCGACAGCCCACCAATCATTCCTCGTGCCAAGGGTTTCGGTGAACGATGCCCAGACGGAGCGCCGTCCTGACCATTCCGGCCAGATCAGTAGTAAGGGTTCATCATGTCATTGGGTGTGGGAGGCCCGTAAGGATAGGGAAGGGAGGGCGTATAGTAAGGCGAGGGATAAAGGTTGTAGGGAAAGCCGGACCGATAGGGATCGGCGGGTGGCGCAATCACGCCGGAGCCGGTTCCGGTAACAGGCGAGGTGAATTCGGGAGCGGGTGCGGTCCGGCTCTCTCCCGGCCGCAGTGCTTCTCCTTTGAGCGTCTCGGCAGGCTCGCCATGCATCGAGAGCGGCAAGGCAGTGGGGGGGTTCATTCGCCGGGCCAAGGTCGGCTCGAGCGGCATGTAATCACGCGGCAGCGTTCCGAAATTGAACCCCACCCGCCGGAACACGTCAAGAGAGAGCAACTGGTCGCCAACGTGAGCCGGGCCGATCACGATACGCATGTTCGTCATCCTGTTCTGCGGCGTGAAGGTGATGGTCGCCGGCCGGCCGTCGGGAGTGTGCATCTTCATGGCGATGGCCTCGTCGGCGCAGGGTTTGGCGGGACCGATGTCCTTGAATCCCAGGTCGCGCAGCGCCTCGATCGCCGCAGATTGAACCTGCGGCATCGAGAACTGGAAAACCTGCGAGGAAGTGCCGCAGAACTCGTAAAAGGCAAAGTCGCTCGGGGCGACCCCGGGGACGTTGCCGATGGAGCGATACCAGCCCAAAGACCCACAGCCGCCGGCCAGAAGCCCGGAAAGGACAACGACGACAAGGGGAATGTTCTGGCGCATGGCCCCGGCTTGCCTCCCAATTCCCCGCCGACCGAACCCGATTGTGATCGGTGCGCGAGAAAGCTTGTTCTGATGTCGACCACCCGGCTGTGCGACCTTCAATGATTGTTCCGGTTGCTCCGAGCCGCCTTGTTGCGCGGGCTGCGTGGGGGCCGAGTCGTCCCCGGCTCAGGAACCGGGCAGGGGCGTTGAATAGGTGCCCGGAGTAACCTGGATGGTCCAGCCGTTGGGCGGTGTGGCTGGGGTGAACGTGGCCGTGAAATTCGGGCCTTCCGGGTTTTGGGGGCTCACCGGGACCGTGATCCCGTAAGTGACGGGGTTGCGGGGAAGCGCGGGGTTTGTTTCGAGGTACCAAAGCGCCTTGCCCAGCGCGCCCAGCATGCCTTCATCAAGATCGTTGCGCTTCACCCGGGCGGTCTCGACGCGCAGAAAGCTCGCGGTGGTGCGGTAGACCGCAGCCCAGAGGAACAGCAGAAGCACCAGGAAAAGAAGCACGACCGTCAACGAGTAGCCGCGACGGCGGCGGGAGGAGAATGCGTGTATCATTGTGGTGACAACGACGGTGGTTGCACTCCGATCAGGACATAGGTGCCCGAGAAGCTGGGGTTACTCTGGCGCGGGCTCGACGGGTCGGGATAGGTGAGGGTGATTTCGATCTTCACGCAGGTGCCCGCCGGGTTCGGGCTTCCGTCTGGATTGCACAACGAGGCGTTGAAGCTGGTCACGTGGACTGCAACCGTCTGGACACTGTTGCCCAGGATTCGAACTAGTTGGTAATTCTGCTGCTGGTACGTCACGCTGACGGACACCGGTGCGGGGGGGGTTCCCTGATAATTGAGAACCAGCGTCGTGCCGTCCGATGAGGGAATCCAGTTGCTGAACTGGTATTGCGTCAGGGTTCCGGGTACGCCCGAGTTGTCGGCCAGGTAGCCGCCCAGGTCGCGGGCCAAGGCTTCAGCGGCGAGACTGGCCTCAAGGGCCAGCCGGGTGCGGCCATCGACCTCGGCGGCCGGGCGGGCGAAGGTCGCCACGGCGGCCGCCAGCAGCACGGCCAGAAGCGCCATCAGAAAGGTCCCTATAACCATCTCGGTGATCGTGAAGCCACAGCATCGCGGGGTCGGGCCTCGACTGGGTTGCGACCTGAGGTACATCGCTCAGCCACCGGTTTCTCAGTTGACCTGGACTACCGCCGTCACTCCTGTCACGTTGCCGTTCCCATCAAGCGTGAGGGAGACCGCCTGCGGCTGCGTGACATGTGGAAAACCTGCGGCTGGCTGGCTCGTGATAGCAGGGTCACTCGTGTTGCTGGGGGTCGGCAGTAACTGGGCCCGTGTCGTCAGTTTTTGCGCCCAGGGGTTGTTCCAAGGAACCAGGTAATAGATCTGGTTCGATTGCACTGTCCTGGTTGCCATACCGACGCTGTGGTAGACGTAGGTGCTGGCCGTGAGCCGTGATTCGAGCGAGCGGAGCTGCCGCAGTTGCATGACCACGAATGGGCACAGGCCGGCCAGGCCGATCCCCAGCAAGACGAAGGCAATCTGAACCTCGAGCATCCACGAACCTCGCCGCCAGCAGCCGGACCGAAGGCCCGAAGTCAAGAATGAATCGCGTGCGACCTTCATGGATCTCCATACTTCACTGGAAGCCGACCACGATATTGGCTTGACCCGGGCATGTGAGTGTGCCGGTGAGCCCGCCGTCCTGCGTGATCGTGACGGTGCCTGACCAGGAGACGTTGGGTGCGCGCTGCGCCGTGGCGGTGAACATTGCCACATCGGCCGCGGTCACGAGGTAAGTATAGGACGTGTTTGACGTGATCGAGGGATCGAGCAGGTTCAGGCTCACCAGCACATCCAGGCTGGTCGTGTAGGTGCGGTTATCCAGCCAGTAGATCCGCTCGGCTGTCCAGATAGCCCGCAGGTTGGCACCGGCCACGTCGGCCCGTGCTGACTCCACTGACCGTGAGAACCTGGGCATGGCCAGCGTGATAAAGATTCCCATGATGATGAGCACCACGCTCATCTCGACCAGGGTGTAAGCTCTTCGTCCTGTCCGCCTTCTGCCGTTGGTCACCGTGGTCTTGCCCCCGTTCGCGTGTCTACACCCTTCACTTGACGTTGCCCGCCATCTCGAACATGGGCATGTAAATCGCGAGCATCAGACCCGCGATCGACGTGCCCATGAACATGATGATGATAGGCTCGAGCATCTTGGTCACCTTGAGGATCATCGTCTCCATCTTCTCCTTGTAGAATGGCGCGATCTGCTCCATGACCAGGGCGAGCTGACCCGACTCCTCGCCCACCTGGACCATACTGGTCAGCATCGGCAGGAAGAGCCCGGTCTCCTGAAGCGAGAGGTAGAGTGCCTTACCCGAAGCGACCCGAGCGCTCACCCGCTCCAGTGCGTCGCGATAGAGCGGGTCGTTCTGGAAGATTCCCTTGACGGTGTTCATCGTCTCCAACATTGGCACGCCGCTTTTCAGCAGCAGGGACAGGTTCGAGGCGAACTTGTACATCGCCAACTGGACCATTAGCTCGCCCACGCTGGGCAAGACCATGAGGGCGCCGCCGACGTACCGGCGGCCGGGCTCCGTCTTCATGAATTTCTTGAAGGCCACAATGATGATCACAACGGCAATGACGATATAGAGCCCGTAGGCCACGATGAAGTCCGAGGCGTCGACCACGTACTGGGTGATCGCTGGGAGCTTGGCTCCCATGTCGTTGAACATCTTGGCAAACGTCGGCACGACCATCCAGAGCATGACCGTGACAGCGATGACCGCTACACAGATCAGGATACATGGGTACATTAACGAGGCCTTGACCTTGCGCTTGGTCTCGCGGGAATCACGGATCTGCTTGTTGAGCTCAACCAAGACCTGGGCCATCTTGCCGGTCACTTCGCCGGTGCGAATGGCCTCGATCCACTGGAACTCGAAGATCTGCGGATAGGCCGCTGCGGCCGCGTGGAAGGTGCTGCCGGCTGATACCTTGGCCGTGATCAGCTCGAGGATGGTGCGGAGCCTGGTGCTCTCGCATTGGGTGGAGGCGATCTTCAGCGCTTGCAAGAGCGGCGTCCCCGAACTCACCAGCGTCGAGAGCTGGTGGAAGAAGGTCAGTGTGTCTTCGAGCTTGGCCGCCTTGTGCGGCCGCTTCGCGACTCGGGCATGCGCGACCACCCATTCCTCGAATGGCAAAAGGCACCTCCCACGGGTCTTCGTAATCGATCAATCCGGCCGCTGCGACGGCGCAAAGCCCAAGGCCGCTACGGCTCCCATCTCAAACCTAGGCCACTCCCGGGCACCAGCCCAGCCGATGTCGCGACCATGCTGCCTGGCCGCCATGATCGCACCTGACTGGTGGCCGGTCGATCTCCATGCGTCCACGATTTGACGCGATTCAAATGTGTCCTACGTTTCTCATATCTCCGCAGGAACTGACCTCGGAGTCACGACGCACGGGGGTGGCCCGGTCCGGTCGCCCGCCGTCGTTTCCATCTCAGCCTTGGCCCCCTGCTGTAAACGATCCTGACGATGAGACCTTCCTGGAAATGGCTGCGCTACCGGCCGGCGATCGGCCTGGTCATCGATCAACAGCAGCTTGCCATGAGCGTCGTAGCCACCACGCCCCTTGGCCGCCGGGAGATCGCTCGCGACCTCCAGGAGTGCGACGGAGAATCTGTCGAGGCGACGCTGAAGCGAATGCTTCAACCGTGGCTGCCGCCGCCGCGGGCTAAAGGCCGCGTGAGACAGCCCTGGGTCCGGATCGGTCTGCCCGAGTCGCGGATCTTCCAGGCAACGGTACCCATCACACACGCCAACCGCAATTCGCCTCCTCAGAACTTCTTCCTCGAGGCCGTGCAATCCACCAACCTCCGCGCCGAGGACAGGATCATCGATCTGCTCAAAATCGAGTCCAACAAGCAGCCTCTGGCCTGCCTGTCGGCCTGTTCCCGAGCGGTGATCGTTGACCTGGCCGAGATGCTGGGCCGGCTGGGGATGCGTGTCGCCGTGATCGAGCCGGCCACCATGGGGCTGCTCCGCGCGGCAGCACTGGGCTCGCCACCACCGCGCGGCTCGAAGCTGAGCTTGCGGTTCTTCCTGGGCCCGAGACAGGCTATCGGCATGGAGGTCGCCGGCCTTCAGCCGCTGTTCTGGCACGCGTTCGATCTTTCCCAGGGCGAGGAGACCGCATCGATCCTGGCCGCTTACTCGACGCTCTGGATGCTGGGACGACACAGCCGGCTCAGTGCTCCGATCGACACCGTGTTCATCCACGGGCGGCCCGAGTTGAAGCTGGCCATCGACCAGGAGGCGTTCCAGAAGCGGACCGGTGCTCGCCTGGTACGTAGCAGCAGCCCCGACTTCGACCTCCCGTCCGCGGCCCTGGGAGTCGCTCTCAACAATCCCCTGGCCGAGGCCAACGGTCCCAACCTGGCGCGCGAACTCCGACCAGAAGTCCCCATACGCGAGATCTTTCCCTGGGCCGATCTGGTTTTCCAGGGCGCGCTGGCAGGCGGCGTCTCGTTGCTGCTTTGCGGCGTGGCGGCCGACATGGACACAAGGTTCAAGAGTGCCCGGGCCGAGACGGCAGCCTTCTCCTGGCTCAAGGACCAGGACCAGGGAAAGCTCGACGCCGAAAAGCGGTCACTCGAGGAGCGGATCCGAGTTCTCGAGGCCTTCCAGCAGACCCGCATGGGCTGGTCCACCCAGCTCCGGACGATCGCTGCCGACACCCCCGAGACCACGATCATCACCTCGCTTACCGGCGACGGCGAGTTCGAAGTCCCCGGCAAGGGCAGCCAGGCCAAGCCCAAGACCCAGTTGATCGTCAACTTCGCCACGCCCCTGACCGAGGACGGCGCCATGCCCGGCGAGATCGACGCGTTCATCTCGGCCCTGCGCGCCGAGGCGTCGATCCTCCGGTACTTTCCGAACATCGAGGTCTCCGGCCTGCGGACTGGCTCAGCCGCCAATAGCACCGGCAAGGTTGCCCAGTACAGCGTTGTCTGCCTTCCCAAGACCGAGGCGGTCAAGGCAGCAAAGCCCCGGTGAAACACCAACCACCACCCGCCAGGAACTAGCTCAAGATGGTGCCACCATGAGCGAGAAGACATCGGGCTTTACCCTGCAGCGCCTGATCTTGAACCAGCTTCACAACCCGACAAGGTTGCGGTTTTTGCTTTGTGCCGTTCTGCTCGCCTCCTGGTACTTCGGCTTCTACGGCCCTACGAGTGATCAGATGACCTTGACCTCAGCCAGGGCTGACAGCGAGCTGAAGCGCGCCGCCAGCGCCCGGCAAATCGAGGAGCTGCGCGAGGTGCTGGCCCCATTCCAGGCGCGAATCCCCGCTCATTCTGGCCAGAACGAGCTGAACCAGTACGTGATGGCACACATCCGCCAGTCGCCGGTCAAGCTCGTGGATCTGAGGCCCGCCAAGATCAAGGACCTTGGCTCGTTTGACAACATCGGCATGCGGCTCCAGCTCGAAGCATCCTACGAAGACCTGGATGAGTTTCTCGTCTGGGTCGAGAACGACCGCCAGTTGCTCCGCATCGATTCGCTCAAGGTCGATCCTCTCAAGGATGGCGGACGGCTGAACGTCCAGCTCGACCTGTTGAGCCTGGCCGAAAAAGAGAAAAACGCCAGTACCAAGACGCCGTCCAAGGACGGCAAGACAGAGGCCAAGCGATGAACGTCTCCAAGCTGCTGAAACTGGCACCAACCCTGACTATGGCCGCCGCCATGGCCTATGCGGCATACTCGATCGACCCGCCAGCGCCGGCCATCCTACAAGCCGCGACGGCCAAGCCCGCGCCGCCCGGGTCTGCCGGTGACCGGCCAAACACCAACGCCGCGGGGGGACCGGCAGCCCGCAAGGCGAGCCTGAGCGCACCTGCCCCCCGAGCCCGCAATCCGTTCGTGGCACTCTTCAAGCCAAACCGGCCGGGCAAGGCCGGAGCCAGCCAGGAGGCGCGGGTTGATCCCAACCTCGCTCTGGTCAAGGGCCTGACCTTGAATGCAACCTTCGTCCAGGGAGCGACCCAGTACGCGTCGATCAACGGACGACTTTACAGGCAGGGACAGCACCTCGACGGCACGGATGACAGAGCCACTTCCCTGGTCATCACCCAGGTCACCCCTGCCCAGGTGACCCTCGAGGCTAACGGCAATCGCTACACCCTGGCATACCCCGATCAGCTCACGGCCGCCGCCGGACCCCGGTCGACGGCCGGCACCGGACCCCGGTCGACGGCCGGCGCAGCGCAGCGCGGTGGACGGCCTGGGCCGTCGGGCCGCTCGGCCTTGCCCCGAAGATAGCAGGGGTCTAGAACCGCATGACCTTGTCACCTTGCCCGCCATCTTTCAGGCCGACCATAAGGCCACAGTTCTCCAGAAATTCCCATGAACAGCGTCTTCGACACCACCGGCACCCAGCCCTTGATCCTGGAGCTACTGGCCCGTCGCAACCGGTTCGAGCCCAAGCAGCTCCACGAGTTCGGAGTGCTGATGGAAAAGGCCGGCCCGGGCACGGTGCCCGAGTTACTGCTGATCAAGGGCGGCTACCTTGCCGACCAGGAGATCGCCAGCGTCTACGCCGAGGACCTGTTCCTTCCCCTCGTGCCTCAGCTCGCTGAGGGTACCGAGATTGACAAGGAGCTGGCCGGTCTCTTGCCCGAGAAGCTCTGCACCGACAAGCTGATCTGCCCGATGGGCCTGCACGATGATGTACTCGACGTCGCCTTCGTTTCTCCCGAGGCGATGGGGGTCGTCGATGAGCTCCAGCTCCTTACAGGGCTGCGGATCAACCCCTTGATCGGTCCTCTTTCCCTGGTGGAAGCGCACCTTGATGCGCTCTACCGCGCCAATCGTGAGAACAAGGCCATTGGCGAGGGGAGCGAGGATTTCCATGACGCCGGCGATCAACTCAACGAAATTGACGAGAACATTCTCAATCTCGACACACCGCCGCCCAACGATGAAAACGGCCGGATCGTCCGCCTGGTCAATCAGATTCTCGAGCAGGCGATGCGCAACGGGGCCAGCGACATCCATCTCGAACCGTTTGAGGACGGTTGCAAGTTCCGGCTGCGCATTGACGGCGTGCTTCACGAGCTTCCCTCGCCATCGAAGGCCATCTTCATCATGATCCTCTCGCGGCTCAAGGTGCTGGCCAAGATGGACATCGCCGAGAAGCGCATTCCCCAGGATGGCGCCATCGCGCTACGGTCGGGCGACAAGCGGGTTGACCTCCGCGTCAACACGGTCCCGACGGTCCACGGCGAGAAGATGGTCATGCGAATCCTCGACAAGGATGCCATCCCGCTCAACCTGACCGGACTGGGGCTGGACGAGCGGCAGTCCACCGACTTGCTCGAATCGATCCGCTCGCCCTACGGGCTGGCCCTGGTGACCGGGCCAACCGGCAGCGGCAAATCGACAACGCTGTATGCGTGCCTCAATCTCTTGAACGAGCCCCGCCACAATATCTGTACCGTCGAGGACCCGGTCGAGTACAAATTCAAGGGAATGAATCAGGTGCAGGTCAAGGCCCAGGTCGGGCTCACGTTCTCGTCGGCCTTGCGGGCCTTTTTGCGGCAAGATCCCGACATCATCATGGTGGGCGAGGTTCGCGACCAGGAAACCGCCGAGATCTGTCTGCGAGCTGCCTTGACCGGCCACTTCGTGCTCTCCACGATCCACACCAACGACGCTCTCTCGGCGGTCACGCGGCTGCAGGACATGGGTATTGAGCCGTTCTTGCTTTCGTGCACCCTTCGCGTCCTGGAGGCCCAGCGGCTGGTCCGCCGGCTCTGCCCCAAGTGCAAGGAGCCTTACGAGGTCGACGACGAGCTCGCCGCGCGGCACGGACTGACGCCCGGCGAGGTCCTCTATCGCCCTAAGGGCTGCCTCCATTGCCGACGGCTTGGCTACCGCGGCCGCCTCGGCGTCTTCGAGGTCATTCGCATCACCCCCAAGCTCACCCATCTCATCCAGAAGCGGGTACCGCTGGACCAGCTTCGCAAGGGTGCTCGCGAGGAGGGGATGAAGATGCTCTACGACAGCGCCCTGGACAAGGTCCGCCAGGGACTCACCAGCCTCGAGGCCGCCCTCACCGTGACCATGGCCGACGAAGAATGAGCCAGTGCAGGCGAACCGACCTATCCCTTCAAGCCATCGCTCCGAAAATAGCGCCGCATCAGTTCAGGAAGGTCCGCGGAGAACTTGCTCCGGGGTATCACGGGGTCGCACCCTGCGGCGCGAGCGGTCGCCAATGCCTCGGTATCGACGTGGGAGCCAAAGGCCACGAAGGCGGTTGCCGGCCCGGCCAGCCCTCGATAACCCAACAGGGCCTTCGGCGCCACCAAGTCGCCGGCCGCCAGATCGACGAAGACCACGCAGGGCCGCCACTGCTCGATCATCGCCAGGGCCAGAGACGAAGTGGCTGCCACCAGCACGCGATGCCCTAGCTCGCGCGCTGTCCCGGTTACCTTGGACGTGAAGATCAGGTCACGGCTGAGCAAGATGCTGGTCGGACCGGCGTCTGCTGGAACAGGAACGGCATCAATGGGGGAGGGATTCATGGGGGAGTTCAAATTCCAGACTCTAGATTCCAGATGGCAGATGGCAGATGGCAGATGACAGATGACAGATGACATCTAGCTCGCCACTCACCATGTTGCACGCGGATCTCGGGCGAAGTGGTGATCGATCCAGGCTGGGGTCAAGGTTTCCAGTCCGTGGATGATGGCATCGGCACCGGATTGGCGAAGCTGAGGGGCGTTATACGTATGGGTGATACCAATCGCCTGCATGCCGGCTCCCTTGGCTGAGACGATTCCGGCCAGACTGTCCTCGACGACCAGACAATCGCGGGCTTCGAGGACCGTGCCGGCGGTGGATGGAGATCTTGCCTGAATGTGAGTCCGCAACGCTTCGAGAGACTGCAAGTAGCCCGCCGGGTCGGGTTTGCACTTGTGGGCGTCCTCGGCGGCGATGATGGCGGCGACCTGGGCACGGCGGTTTAGCCGCTCGAGCGCATACTCGATCTCCGACCGTAGCGCTCCTGAGCAGATGGCCACTGGCCAGCGTGCCGCAATCGAGGCCAGAGTCTCGGCCGCGAAGGGAAAAAAGCGTAGGCCCGCATCGGCAACTTCCACATAGCGACGGGCCTTCCGCTCGATGAGCCCGTCGAGCCGCTCATGGTTGAACGCCTGCCCGGCGTCGCCTAGCGCCGCGGCGAAGCAGCCGCGATCATCATAGCCGAGGTAGCGCTCGTGGTAATCCCGGTCGGTCATCACCACGCCTTCCTCGGCCAAGACCTCGCGAAAGAGCTCGAAATGGACTACCTCGTCGTCCACCAAGACGCCATTGAAGTCGAAGATCACCGCCTGGATCATGTTGCCCTTACGGTGGCCAGTGGTCAGTTATCAGTGGCTAGCAACTGGTGCCCGACACAACTGGAGTGCCAGGGTCTACCCTTCTCGCCAACTTACTGGCCACTGGCTACTCTTTTGATCAGATTGCCTCCGGCCCGCGCTCGCCGGTGCGGATGCGGATGCAGTCGTCCAGGGGAAGGATGAAGATCTTGCCGTCGCCGATCTTGCCGTCGGGTCCGCTCCGGCCAGCCTCGAGGATGGCGTTTACGGTCGGCTCGACAAAGTCCTCGTTCACCGCGATCTGAAGCTCGATCTTGCGCAGCAAGTTCACGGTGACCTCGTGACCGCGGTAAACCTCGGTATAGCCCTTCTGCCGGCCAAAACCCTGCACATCCATGACAGTAAGCCGGAAGACCTCGACCCGGGAGAGAGCCTCCTTGACGGCCTCGAGTTTGGTGGGCTGGACGAGCGCGATGATCAGTTTCATCGAAAGTTTCTCAAGGGTGGTTGCCTTGGTCCCGGGAAGGGAATCCCAGTCCCGGGCTCCCGGCGCATGGCTGTTCTGTCTATCACTTCCTGATTGTCCCGAAGAATTGCGATCGTCGTCAACACGGCGGCGACCGAAAAGACTAACCGTGATGCACAAGAGGCCATCATAAACAAGGAACCGATCATCTTGTTGATACTTGTCAATCGGGGAGCGACGATGAGCGCGATTCAGGCAACTGCAAGGCCATGATTCTGTAGATCGATGCGGCGCCCGATCACGTCTTCCGAATCCCAACACACCCAGTTTCGGTTGGTTTCTGCTTAACCGTCGATTACAATGACCTCTTGCAATCCTCCCAGGACGCGATCCTGGCTCCCGGTGACCTGCGGCATCGCATGAGCATTTCACTCTATCATCCTGGGCGAAAGCAACGCTGGCTCGACGGGGCCTGCCTGCTTGATCACCTTCGCTATCCGCCCGTGCCAGGGGCTCTACGGGAGCTCTCTTGGTTTTCGTGCGCTGGCTCGGCGAGCCAAGCGTGATCCGACAGATTCCACCAATGATCGCGCCCAACCACGGGACCTGCGTCAAGAGGCTCGCACGCCAAGATCGTCTGGCCTGTACCGTCGAATCTTTCGTTAATTCGACCAAGGGTGGTCCGAGAGAATGTTGGCCGCGTTCCCCTGAGCCCTGTCGCTCAAGAACTTGGTGGAAGTTCTCCCGCGAGGCAAGGAACGGCCCGAAGGCCGAAGCCGTGAATGGCTCTCCTCTTTTCGTCGAGAAGACCCACCCCAGCGAGCTTGACTCACTCGGTAACCACGTCGGGATGGTGGTGATTCTGATGATCATCCGACGTTCTCACACCCGGCGGATAATTGCGATAGGTCTCCGTCCAGGTGCACCCGGAAACGCCAAGCAAGAGGGCCAGGGAGAGTAGCCCAAGAGCGATCCTCGCCATGATCGAAGTCCTTTTCGTGAGCGATCGATCCGGCCGGGGTTCGTGAACCGGCCAGGGTGGGAACAGATCAGAACCAGCGGCGCCTGCGGCTTCAGACCGCTCACTCACGCCGCCCGCTGGCGTACCCGTCCGGGCGGGAGCACGGGTTCGAGTCAGCGGCTTGCAGGCAAGTTGGCCGCGGGGACCCGAAGCCCGCCGTCGGGGGAAATCGGCGGTAGTACAGGAGGAGCGAAGTCAGAGGTTGTCACCGTGGTCGTGGGGGCCGGTGCGGCACTGGCGGCGCCATCCGGTGCCGGAGGGTTTGCGCCTGCGTCGCGGCCAGGGCCGTAGGGTGGTGGGGCTGGTGGCGTCGGAGCGGCCTCGCCAGCCGGAACGCCGGTGGTTGGACGAGCCGACGAGGACGGCGCCGGGCCCAGTACGGGTGGTCCCGCTGGTGCCGTATCGGGCGCCGCGCTCAGCGGCCCACCAGCATAAGAGCCTGGCATCAGCGCGTAGCTACCAGGACCACCCGGCACGGGAAAGTCGTCACATTCGTCGCAGAACGTGGCACAGCCCACACCACCTGTGGCCAGCGCGACGGCCAGCACCGCATCTCGAAACCTCGCCATAACCAGATCCTTTCCCTTCCGTATATGTCCCGCGAGAACCGATCTGGGCCAGGTTCCGCCCGCGGTTCATGGAGCGGCCGCGAGCTCTGGCAAGACCGGTAGATTCGCTCCACCGGCGCAGCAGTCGCGCCCGATTGTTTGTTACGTTCATCGGCCAGCTTCACCCCGGACGATGAGTCGAACTCCCATCCGCGTGCAAGTCCACCCAACCGGCAGTGTAGTGCGGACCACAAGGGGAATTGCACTCCTGGGTTCGCGGGTTGCCCGGTGGGGTTCCCCGGACGACAACATCAGCGTGAGTCGAGAGGCAGCGCGTGATCAATGCCCGAGGCGCTTACGATGCGATCGCCGGCGGGGCGATGCTCCAGGTCGATCCGATCCTTGGCGAGGTCCGGTTGCCTTGAGGCCGGTGGGGGTTTCAGACGATGCTCTGTCGGTTCGATCAGGCCTGAGTTGACAACTTGAAACCGCGTTCTAGGTTACTCAAGGGAGACTGCCTCGATGATAGGCGCGCTATAGCTCGGAGTACCAGGAGCGACCCTTTATGATTTCGCATCGAGCCGACCGCCGCGAGCTGAATGCGGCGTCACCCTTGCAAATTTACCTGCACGACATCAACGATACGCCCCTGCTTTCGGCCGAAGAGGAGCGTGAGCTCGCCGAGCGGGTTGCCGCCGGCGATCCGTATGCCCGCGAGCACATGGTCAAGGCGAATCTCCGGCTCGTGGTGAACATCGCGCGGGGCTACCTGGGCAAGGGACTGAGCCTGGAAGACCTGATCGAGGAGGGAAACCTCGGCCTGATGCGAGCCGTCGAGGGTTTTGATGGCATGATGGACACGCGGTTCAGCACGTATGCCAGCTACTGGATCAAGCAATCGATCCGCCGCGCGGTGATGAACAACGGTAAGCCGATCCGGCTGCCTGCGTATATGGTCAGCCTGCTCTCGAAGTGGAAGCGGGCGTCCGCGATTCTGACCGATCGTCTAGGGCGGGCGCCCACGCCTGACGAGGTGGGCAAGGCCCTGCGACTGTCCAAGAGGAAGATCGGCATCGTGGCCAAGGCCATCAAGGTCAACAACCTGATGCCGCACCCCGAGGGCAGCGAGGATGAGGGCACGGCACTGGATGACGTGCTGACCGACGAGCGGAGCAAGGCCCCCGAGGATCTGATGATCGAGGCCGACGACCTCGACCGCATCTTCGGCCGCCTGGACGAGCTCGAGAACCGCGAAGCCGCAGTGATCCGGATGCGATTTGGCCTCGAACCATTCCCGCCAATGACCCTTCGTGAAGTTGGCGAGAACCTGGGCCTGACGCGCGAAAGGGTTCGCCAGCTCGAGAACCAGGCGCTGCAGAAGCTCATGCATGGGCTCAATGGAATGACTGGGCAGACTGGCAACTGAACTGAACGGCGAAAGACCGCGGTCGCTGGATCCTCCACCCGGCGCGTCCCGGCTCTCTCCGTCAAGGCCCCCGGCGTTTCAACGCCGGGGGCTATTTTTTTGACGACTAACGTCGGTCAGCGTGAGTAGAATGCTGTCGTCGATTGCCCCAAGCGGTAGTAGCGCAGGAGCGATCGCACTGTAGACGAAGAGACGAATTTACCAGTCTCTTCGTATTGCACCGCTGAAGGACAATTTTTACCCATGATCAGGATAACTCGCGCTGCTTGCTTCCTCCTCGCCATGCTCACCGGGTGCGGACAAGGCTCCTTGACATCCAACCCGGGAACACCTCCTCCCCACGGAGGCAACCTTGTCAAACTGCGCGGTGGCCAGGGCTACGTCGAGGTGGTCAAGAAGGCTGTTGCGTCGAGCAAAGAGCCGACCACCGGCGAGGCCAGATTTTATTTCCTCAAGGACATGACCGTTCCGTACTCGCCGGCACCCAGCTCCGGAACCCTCACGGTCGGCAAGAAGAAAGTGACCCTCAAGAGCGAGGGCGATGCCCTGGTCACGCCGACCGGCCCTCCCCTTTTTGCCAAGGGCGATGTGGACGGGACGCTGAGCGTCGAGCTCGACGGCAAGCCGATCAATATTCCCCTGGGCATTCGCTGAGCGACCGCGGGGTGGTCTGCGGTCGCGTGGGATCCAACCAAAGAGCTGGACTTGCCTTGGTCCATGAGCAAGTGCCGGCAGGATGAAGAGGATCACTGCCGTCGACGCTTGATGGAGAGAGCAGCACATGGTCTACCGGGCATTGAGCGTCCAGTATGGCCCGGGGCCAAACGCAATACCGAACCGGCTGATCGAGGGCGAGAGCAGGTTTTGGCGGTGGCCCGGGGAGTTCATCCAGCCCTGGGCAACAGCGGTGGCATCGGCGTAGTTCCAGCCGCAATTCTGCACCCCGCAAGGATTGACGTGATGACCAATCCCCCGGTGGCATTGCGCTGAGTTGTTCTGGCTGGCCCACGACGACAACTCCGGGTCATAGGCCACCGGATGCAAGCCGGCCGCAGCGCGAAGGCGGTTGAGGATCGATGCGAAACCATAGGGATCTGAACCGCTACAGTCGCAACCGGCCGCCGGTGTGGCGGTGGGAGCGGGCATTGCGACCGCGGGAGCGCAGGCAGTCGTGGCGTTTCGATGCTGGCGGATGCGACTGACCAGCCGGCTTAGAGGTCCGCCCGACGGCTCCTGCGCCTGCAAAGTTGTGGTTGCGGAGATCAGGATCAAGATCATTGCGATCGCAGAATGGCGAGTGGTCGAGCTCATCATTGGCACCCCGGTTAGTTCGAGGGATGAGGATTCGAAGACGGATTCTCACAGGCTCCGCTCAGGGCTTATCAACCCGGAGCAAACAGCGATGTTGCTTTGTGCCAAGCGGGCTGGAGAGTCGGATCGTTCGAGTATTATCAGTGAATCGGAGAACTCGGGATTCCCGGACCTGAGCCAATCCCAAGAGGAGGGGACGGTATCAGTCCTGAACCCGATAATCGCATGATGGCAACCCACGTGCCAAATTGGATAATTTGGAGAATATGGGGTGTTTTCGTAGGATTGCGTGACGACGGACGGGATCATGCCGGTTGGGAAGCTGAGATGTGGGGGTATTTGCCATCTCTGCGCGCTCAAAATTACAAGTCAAGTTGGCAAAAGGGTAAAAAACCCGGAAAGCCTGGTCATCTCCCTGAAATGTCCGGAGAGCTGCGAAGGAGTCGGTCACTTGTGCGTTCACAATTTCGAGGCGAAGCTCCGAGACGAGCTCTTCGAGCCGTTAACGTGACTTCTCGTCGAGTTAGCCATTTACAAGGCTCAACACTGGCAAGCCGAAGCGCCGGGACGACTTCCCGAGGGTTCCGAAGGCTTCATCGCGATCAGGACTGGCCGCGTAGTCACCCCATAAAGTTGATCAGCTAACCTTTGATGCCCGAATTTCATCCGGGCTGTGGTTTTTGCTGAGCCGAAAGGGTTGGCCGCATCTGGCCAGCAGCAGACCGGTGAGGAGACCTGTTCCACAGAACGTAACTACTTAATAGGCAAATGGTTAATTTCCAGAATCGTCTTGTCCTCTCGACCTTCGGCCTGTGGCGTCACCGACTGTAAGTTGTTCTTTCGAGGGGTCTCAGGAAAATCATTCTGTCCCAATAATAAACGGCGTCCCCCGAATTACCCTTGTGGAGCGGTGCGAGTTCGGTGATTCCGCCGCCAACGACCACAAGATGTGTTGCCGAAGACGAGGGGTTCCGGGGTAACAGGAGACACAGCATGGTCTGCTCTATGGTGAAGAAGGGACTGATTGGTGCGGCGCTTGGTGCCGGGGCATTGTTCCTGGTTTTCGGCACCCACGCACCCAGCTACATGAAGACGGCCTATCATAAGGTCCGCCAGAACGCCAAGGACGCCGTTCCGATGCCGTTTGACATCGACCGGGCTCGGGAGGAAATTGCCGGCCTCGAACCGGCGATTCGCGACAACATCGAGAAGCTGGCGCGGGCCGAGGTCGATGTCGAGCACCTCGACCGCGAGATCGCCACCATCCGGACCAACATGGACGTCGAGAAGACGGCGCTCTTGACGCTGCGTGAGAGCTTGAAGACGGGTGAGTACCGGCTGGCCGGCCATAGCCGGGTTGCTTACACCGAGGACGAGGTCAAGGCCGACCTGGCCCGGCGCTACGACTCGTATAACAACGTCAAGAAGATTCTCGAGGCCAAGGAATCAACCCTGAAGGCCAAGCAGAGCGAGATCGTCGCGTTCCGCAAGCAGCTCGAGACCATGATGGCCCAGAAGAAGACCCTGAGCACCAAGCTTGATGAAATTGAGGCCCGGCTGCGGCAGATCGAGGCCACCCAGACCACCAACGAGTTCCAGCTCGACGGCAGTGCCCTAGCCCGTGCCAAGGAGACCGTTTCCGACCTGGAGAAGCGGCTCGAGGTGATGGCCCGTAAGGCCGAGATGGAAGGCCGCTATGCCGAAACCGGCGTGCCGGTGATCATCAACCCGACCCGTGACGTCGTTCATGAGATCGATAGCGCGTTCGGCCAGAGCACGCCGAGCTCAAGCACCAAGTCCGGCAAGAGTCTCTGATCCCGATCTGGCGGCAACTGAATGCGAGAGTCGAATCCGAATCGAATCGGTGACCACTCTCTGGCTCTTTGGTCTGACGGCGAGGCCGACTGGACGCCCGGAATGACGGTGGTCGGTCGGCCTCGCGGCATCTTTCCTTTGCCTTTGCTCTATCGATTGAGCTGGGACGGGCCCGCGCTGGCCTGCCCTCATGCCATAGGCGGAACCGCCGTGCCAATAGGGAAGACGCCGCAAGGCATCGCACGTGATCTGAAGCACGGCACGGGTTGAGTAGCGTTCGCAACCAAGCGTAAGATGGTGGAGAGTGGTATCCCCATGGTCAATCCGGGCGGCGAGTCAACCATGTTGGGACAATGGCGGATCGTACTGCGGCAGGCCGAGGAGGCCGCACGGGCTGGCCGATACGAAGAGGCCTTTGCCCTGGCCAGTCGGGCCGACGTCGCGGACCATAACCAGTCCGTGCAGTTCCGCGGCCGGCTGGGGCTGGATCTACTTGCCCGAGCCGACCGGCGGGCCGCGGCCGACGACCAGGCCGGCGCGATCGAAGATCTGTACGTGGCCGAGCGCATCGGGGCTCCCCCCGATTCGCTGGCCGCGGCTCGGCTGAGCCTGGCTGATCGCGTGGCTGACGAGATCCGTGCCGACCTCGACGGCGGCGAGCCGGCCCGGGTGCTGCAACGGATCGAGGAGTTGGCGCGGCACAAGATCAGCGGCCCCGCTCTACGGCGGTATCGTGAGATTGCCGAAGCCTGGCACACTGCGGCCGCGGAAGCCCGTCGGGGTGAGTTTGGGCACGCCCACGAGCATCTCGACCGCGCCGAGCGGCTGGCTGGCGGCGCCGGAGTGATCGCGGCCCAGAACGCGGTAATCGCGGCCCGCCACGATCTGGACGTCAGGCAGAAGACGGCCACGCCCAAGGTCGAGGCCCTGTACACGGCCCTGGCCGAGGGCAAATGGCCGCAGATCTTGGCGGCCGCCGAGGCCGTCTTGATTGCGGTCCCCGAACACCCGGCGGCGCGGCAGGCGCGGGCCAAGGCCTGGCAGCAGATCGCCGCCATCGGTCCCGCGGGCGCGGCCCAGTGGCCCGCCCCAGGGGCCCGGACAGTCCAGGCGGCTACCCTCATGGGCCTGAATCCGGAACCCGAGAGTCCGACCGCCGGACCACCTCGCCCGATCCGTGGCGAGGCCAGGCCCGTGTCATCCCCTCCCCTCCCTCCCACGGGCACGGAAGCCGACGGCATCGTCTGGTTGACGGCTAACGGCGACGGACCGGCGTCTCCGCCTGGCACTCGCCCGGCACTCGCCCGCAATCCTGCGCCGGCTCAGCCACTGGCCCGATCCGAGGCGGCCGGCCCCAAGGGCCGATTCCTGCTTTGGGTCGATGCCGTGGGAGGCTATCTGGTTTGCCTTGACGATCGGATCGTCCTGGGCCGGGCCGGGCCGGACAGCCCAGCCGACGTTCCCCTGATGGGCGACCTCTCGCGCAATCACGCGTCCCTGGTTCGCAGTGGCGAGAGCTACATGCTCCAGGCCCACCACTCCTCGTTCGTCAATGGTAAACCCGTGGCCGACCAAGCCGTGCTTCGCGACGGCGATGTGATTCGGCTGGGCTCGACCGTGGAGCTGGAATTCCGCCAGCCCAGCCCCGTCAGCGCGACCGCCCGGCTGATCATCGTCAGCCGCCACCGCCTTCACCTGGCCGTCGACGGTGTGCTTCTGATGGCCGAG
>Ga0074044_10000941_pt1 | contig 26811 bp, 27 predicted proteins | sample BogForMeECP23OM1_FD_94443 | JGI IMG/M metagenome (GOLD analysis project Ga0074044, IMG submission 94443) | Bog forest soil microbial communities from Calvert Island, British Columbia, Canada - Bog Forest MetaG ECP23OM1 | ecosystem: Environmental > Terrestrial > Soil > Wetlands ... | reverse complement strand
TTTTGCAGGAGCCCTGAGATGAGCTTGTCGGAAGAAGTCCTAGCGCAGGCGCGATGGGAACGCAGTATTCCCGTGCTCGAGACCGAGCGGCTCACGCTGCGCGCGCCGCGCCACGAGGACGTAAAAGCGCTTGCCGCGCTCATCAACGATCGTCGCATCGCCGTGAATTTGGCCGTCGTTCCACATCCCTATAGCGTCGACGACGCCAAACAGTTCATCGAAACGGTCAACAAGCGCGACGGCGAGGCAGGCTTCATGATCACGCTTGACGGTGCGCTGATCGGAGGCTGCGGCATGCATCCGCGCGATGGCGTGCCGGAGATCGGCTATTGGCTCGGCGTGCCGTATTGGGGACGGGGGTTTGCCACCGAAGCGGCCCGCGCCGTGATCGATTACGCGTTCGGCGATCTCGGATACGAGACGCTGCAGGCGGGCGCGCGCGTCACCAATCCGGCCTCGCGCCGGGTGCTGGAGAAATGCGGCTTTCAGTGGACCGGCGTCCGCTTGTCGCGGATCCGCGCCATCAATTCAGCGGCGCCGGTCGACCGCTTCCGGCTCGACCGTGGACTATGGGCGTCGCTCAAGGCTTGGGGGCGGGTGCGGCGCGTGGCGTGATGGCATGGGATTTCGCGACTTAGCCCTACCACAGCGGAGTTGTTGACAGTGTCAAACCGGAGGAGGACGATAGCACGGGGTGCGATCGCCTCTGCGCGTTTCGTCCCCGCAAGATAAATGGAGGTGCCATGCCCCCGGGTCAGTCGAGCCGCGATGACCGCCGCTTCACCGTTCGGGCTGTGGCGTAGCGGCATTTGCGAACGGCGCGTCGGGAGCGGCCTATCGGGCCGCAGCAGTGAGGCAAGGCCCCACTTGGCCCCTCCCGGCGAAGCTTCCCTTTGACGATCGTCCTGATCGCTCAGGTTTATTGCATCGATGTTGTGTTGTAGGGCTGTCCGCGCTGAACAAGCGCGCGCGGTCACGGCACCCCATATAGTCCTCGATGAAATTCCTCGACGAGGCCAAGGTTTATATCCGCTCCGGCGACGGCGGTAACGGCTGCGTGTCGTTCCGGCGCGAAAAATTCATCGAGTTCGGCGGCCCGAACGGCGGCGACGGCGGCAGGGGCGGCGACGTGATCGCGCAAGCGGTCGAAGGCCTCAATACGCTCATCGACTATCGCTACCAGCAGCACTTTTTTGCGAAGAATGGGCGCGGCGGCATGGGCAAGGACCGCCATGGCGCCAACGGCGCCGATGCGATGCTCAAGGTGCCGGTCGGTACGCAAATCTATGAAGAGGACGGCGAGACCCTGCTCGCCGATCTCACCGAGCTCGGCCAGCGCGTCGTATTGGCGCGCGGCGGCAACGGTGGCTTCGGCAACGCGTATTTCAAGTCCTCGACCAACCGCGCGCCGCGCCGCGCCAATCCGGGCCAGTCAGGCGAAGAGCGTACGATCCGCCTGCGGCTCAAGCTCATCGCCGATGCCGGTATCGTCGGCCTGCCGAATGCCGGGAAATCGACGTTCCTCGCTCGCGTCAGCGCGGCCAAGCCGAAAATCGCCGAGTATCCGTTCACCACGCTGCAGCCGCAGCTCGGCGTTGTCGAGATCGACGGCCGCGAATTCGTGCTCGCCGATATTCCCGGCCTAATCGAGGGCGCGCATGAAGGCGTCGGCCTCGGCGACCGCTTCCTCGGCCACGTTGAGCGCTGCCGCGTGCTGCTGCATCTCGTCGAGGGAACGGGCGGTGACGCCGGTGCGGCCTACAAGACGGTGCGCACGGAACTTTCTGCCTATGGCCACGGGCTGACCGACAAGCCGGAGATCGTCGTTCTGAGCAAGGCGGACGCGCTGAGCGCCGGCGAAATCAAGCAGCAGGCCGCGCGGCTCAAGCGGGCGGCGAAGAAGCAACCGCTCGTCGTCTCGGCCGTGAGCGGAAACGGTGTCGCCGAAGTCCTGCGTGCGCTCTATCAGGTGATCGAAAGAGCAAGCCGCGCCCCAGCCGAGGCAAGTGCCGCGACTTCCGCTTGGCAGCCATGATTGCCTTATCGGTGGCCCGGTAGGCGCGGCCGCCCCGCGGCTGGCGCCGGATCGGCTTGTTTGGATTAGGCCCGGTCCATCGCTACATTAAGGCATGTTCGGCCCGACAAGAATTCACCATCGGCCCCGCAACGTGCGGTTCGAGACATTGGTGCGGCTCCGTTGGCTTGCTGTTTTCGGTCAGCTCGCGGCCGTCCTGGCAGTGCACTTCGGTCTCGAATTTGACGTTCCGATCTGGCCCTGTCTCGCCGTGATCGCGCTGTCGGCGCTGGTCAACGTAGCGCTACGCGCGGTCTTTCGCCAGACACAGTGGCTCGAGCCCGACCGCGCCGCCTGGCTCCTCGGTTTCGACATTGCCGAGCTCGCGGCGCTGCTTTACCTCACGGGCGGCCTGGAAAATCCATTTTCCTTCTTGTTGCTCGGGCCGGTGCTGATCTCGGCGACGGCGCTGCCGCCGCGCATGACGTTGTTGATCGGTATCTTCGCCATGGTCTGCGCCACCGTGCTCGTCTTCTTCCATGACCAGCTGCCCTGGGACACCGAGGATCCGCTGGAGCTTCCCGAAATCTACGTGGTCGGGGTCTGGCTCTCGATCCTGTCGGCGATCGGCTATATCGGCGTCTACACGTGGCAGGTCGCCGAGGAGGCTCGCCAGCTCTCGGATGCTCTGGGCGCGACGGAGCTGGCGTTGGCGCGCGAACAGCACCTTTCTCAGCTCGATGGTCTGGCCGCGGCGGCGGCGCACGAACTCGGTACGCCGCTCTCCACCATCACCGTGGTTGCGCGCGAGATCGAACGCGCGCTGGAATCGAATTCGCCGCATGCCGAAGACGTGAAATTACTGCGCGAACAGGCGCAGCGCTGCCGCGAGATTCTTTCCAAAATCACCGAACTTCCGACCGGCGAACCGTTCGATCGCGTGCCGCTCTCCGCCCTGATCGAGGAGGCGGTGGCGCCGCATCGTCATTTTGGCGTCTTGCTCGCAGTGACGCTTCCGACCGACCGCGCGGCGGAGCCGCTTGGGGCGCGCAATCCGGCCATCCGCTACGGTCTCGGCAATCTGATCGAGAACGCTGTCGATTTTGCCAACAAGCGGGTGGAAATCCTCGTGCAATGGACCGCGGAACAGGTGAGCATCACCATTGGCGACGACGGGCCGGGCTTTGCGCCCGAAGTCATGGATCGGATCGGAGCCCCCTATGTCACCCATCGGCGGCCCGGGCAGCGCGGCCCGGACGACGACGAGGCGGTGTTCGGCCTCGGCCTCGGTTTCTTCATTGCCAAGACGTTGCTGGAACGCTCCGGTGCCAAGCTTTCGCTGAAGAATCAGGCGCCCCCTCTCCACGGTGCCCTGGTCACGATCACTTGGAATCGCGCGGACTTTCAGCGGCCGCTGGTTGCGGCCCCTCTTGAGCGTACTGCGTCCGTTTCTTAACTATCAGGCAGCAAGCGGGGCAGGCTGTGCGCTATGGTGGAGTAGAGTTGCCATGACCAATGTGATGACCAGCGCCATGACCCATGCACCAGCCGGTCCGCTCCCGAGCGAGCGGACACTCCTGATCGTCGAAGACGACAAGTCGTTCCTGCAGCGCCTCGCCCGCGCCATGGAAGGCCGGGGTTTCGTGGTGACCACCGCCGAGTCGGTCGCCGATGGTCTGTTGCAGGTCGAGAAGGCGGCGCCCGCCTTCGCTGTCGTCGATATGCGGCTCGGCGACGGCAACGGTCTCGATGTCATCGCGGCCATGAAGAAGCGCCGGCCGGAGGCGCGCGCCATCATCCTCACCGGCTACGGCAACATCACAACCGCGGTGAATGCGGTCAAACTCGGCGCTGTCGATTACCTCGCCAAGCCGGTCGATGCGGACGACGTCGTTGCGGCGCTGCTGGCGCTCGACAACAGGAAGATCGAGCCGCCGGAGAATCCGATGTCGGCGGACCGCGTGCGCTGGGAGCATATCCAGCGCATCTATGAATTATGCGGTCGCAACGTTTCGGAAACCGCGCGTCGCCTCAGCATGCACCGCCGCACCTTGCAGCGCATCCTCGCCAAGCGCGCGCCGAAATAACTCGCCTCGTGATCCGGATTCCTGCGAAAGCGGGAAGGGGCGGAACAGCCTTGCGTTACTTCGATTCGGCTTCGTAGACGCCGGTCCAGTCCGGCGGCGGCGGGTCGGCGCGATACGCCTCGATGCGCTCGAGGTACATGTCGTAGAGGCCATCGACGCCGAAACCGTTGGCGAGCTTGCGGCAATGCTCGATCAGGCCGTTCGCTTCATCCCATTGCTGCTTGCGGTACGCCGACAGCATCGCCGCGTTCAGATCGCGCAATTCCTTGCAGCGCGGGTCGTCGTCCACTTCGGCACGCCCCAGCACGGTATACACCGCCTCCGGCTGCTTCTTGCCCTTTACCTGGATCAGATCGATCTCCATCGTGGCGAACTTCTGCTTTGCCCCTTCCGCGGTGCGCGAACCGATCACCATCGGAAGGCGATAGTCCTTGGTTCGCGCCTCGAGCCGCGACGCGACGTTGACGGTGTCGCCCAGTACCGAATAGTTGAAGCGGAAGTCGGAGCCCATATTACCGACCACGCACGGCCCGGTATTGAGCCCGATACCGATGCGCAGCGGCATATACGCGCCGCCATTGGCTTCGGCCTCGCGCTTGAGCTCCACGTTGAGCGCCGCGGCGCGGGTCAGCATTTCCAGCGCCGCATCGCAGGCATTCGCCTCGTGCTCCTCGTCGTCGAGCGGGGCGTTCCAGAACGCCATGATGGCGTCGCCGATATATTTGTCGATCGTGCCCTTGCGTTCGATGATGGCATTGGTCAGCGGTGTGAGGAAGCGATTCATCAAGCGAGTAAGGCCCTGGGGATCGTCCTTGTAGTGCTCGGAAATAGTGGTGAAGCCGCGCACGTCGCTGAACAGGATGGTCATGCGGCGTTCTTCGCCGCCGAGTACCAGCTTTTCCGGCGACTTTGCGAGCTGCTCGACAAGTGGCGGCGACAGGTAAAAGCCGAACGCGGAGCGAATTTGCTGACGCTGTCGCTGCTCGCGGAAATAATTCACAAAAGTCAGCACGAGATAAATCAGCCAGCTCGACATCAGCGGATAGGTGAAGTCGATCAAGAGATTGTGCGCGACGAAAAAGTACCACGACATGCCGGCCAGACCGGCGATCAACAGCACGCCGAGCGCAAGCACGATGGCGGCCGGCAACATCGGCGCGGCAGCGATGATGGCGAGGCCGAGGACCAAAGCGATGACCAGCTCGGCGCCGATGGCGTAATTGGGGTTGGTCAGCAGCGACTTGGTCAGCACGCTCTCGAGGATCTGAGCGTGGACCTCGACGCCGGGCATGGCCGGTTCGACCGGCGTGGTCTTGATGTCGAGGAGGCCGACCGCCGAAGTGCCGATGAGCACCAGCTTGCCGCGAAAACGATCGGCCGGCGCGCGCCCGTGCAGCACGTCGGTGGCCGACACGTAGCGCGCCGAATCGTGCTTGTTGAAATGAATCCAGAATTGGCCGTTGCGGTCGGTCGGCACTTCGAGACCGGGGACCGCGACCGCGCGCACGCCGGCTTCGTCGGTGCGGATCAGAATGGCGCCGGCGCGGGTGACGACGCGCAGCATTTCCATCGTCAGCGCCGGCACCAGCCTGTCCTGCGCCTGCATGACGACCGGCACCCGGCGGACGATGCCGTCGTGCTCGGGGTTGATCGAGAACAGCCCGCGTCCGGCGGCGGCCTGCTCGATCGGCAAGACGTTGCGCAGCAATCCGGGAAAGGTCACCAGGAACGGCCGCGGATCGGGGCCGCGAATGGCGAAGCCGGTCTGCAACGCCGCCTCGGCGTCGGAGCGCGGCGCGGCCGTCGCCGAACCCGCCTGGCCGACCACCACGATTCCGGCGCCTTTGATCGCGTCGGCTAACACCTCGTCGTTGCTTGGAAGTGCAGCAAGCTTGTCGCGGGTCGCCGCGTCGAGCCCGCGAAAGCTCGCCGCGGCGACGGCCGGCGACATGCGATCAGGTTCGGCGAATACGATGTCGAAGCCGATGGCGACGGCGCCGAGCTCGCGCAGCCGGGTGGCCAGATCGGCCACCACGGTCCGCGGCCAGGGCCATTGCCCGATCTCCTTCAGGCTCGCCTCGTCGATATCGGCGATGACGACCGGCCGCGCCGTCTGCTCGCGCGGGCGCAGAACCTGAAAGAGATCGAATGTCCGAAGATGCAGTTCTTCCAGCGGCCGCGGGTCGGCAATGCGCAGCGGCACCAGCGCGAACAGGAGCAGTATGCACACCGCTCGTGCCAGACCGAACTGCCGCGCCCAGCGAACGAGTCGCTTCATGATCAAACAGTCCCGCTCCGGCAGGCTGTCGTTATAGCAGCACCGCGTCGCGGCGCATAACCCCACGGCGCGCCATCGTCGTCATTCCGGCCGAGTGAGCGCGGCGAGCGACAGTCGGGAAATCACTTCTCCCGGAACGAGCGCATGAGCTGATCGTGCAACGGCTTGACCAGGTACGAGAGCAGCGTGCGCTCGCCGGTTTGGATGAAGGCTTCGACCGGCATGCCCGGCGTGAGCTTGATGTCGCCGAGGCGGCTTAGCTCGTCGGCAGTCATCGCGATGCGGACGAGATAATAACTCTGCCCGGTGCGCTGGTCGGTGGTGGTATCCGCGCCGGTGCGGACGACGGTGCCGTTGAGCTCTGGCGTCGTGCGCGTATTGAACGCAGAGAAACGGAGCACGACCGGTTGACCGTACTGGACCTGATCGATGTCCCTGGGTTCGACCTTGGCCTCGACCAGCAGCGTATCCGCCTCGGGCACGATGAGCATGATCGGGTCGCCGGCGGTGATGACGCCGCCGACGGTGTTGGCCGTCGATTGGAAGACCACGCCGCCCTGCGGCGCGCGGATGTCGGTGCGCTTGAGCTGGTCCTGTGCCGTCACCTTACGCTCGACGTATTCGCCGATCTTGCTGTCGGTCTCGCGCAGCTCCTTGGCGACATCGCTGCTCAACTCCTGATCGACCTGGATAATTTGCAACTCGGTCTCGACGATCTTGCCTTTGGCCTCCGCGGCGGCGGCAACGAGCTGGCCACGCTCGCCTTCCAGCCGTGCTTCCTCGCGTTCGAGCGAGGTGAGCCGGTTGAGCTGAACCAGGTTCTTCGCCCACAAGTCGCGCACGCCACCGAGTTCCTGCCCGATGAACGACATCTCCTTGGTCTTGGCGTCCTGCTGGGCGGCGAGCCCGGTGATCTGCTCGCGCAATTGCTGGATGCGCTGGTGCAACTGATCCTTCTGGCCGAGGCGTGCCGTGCGCCTGAGCTCGAACAGCTTGCGCTCGCTTGCCAGCGCCTCCTGGACCGCGGGATCGTCGATGGCGCCGGCAAGCTCCTTGGGCACCGCGACCGTATCGGCGCCGTCGCGCTCGGCGGCGAGGCGCGCCTTTCGCGCATAAAGCTCGGTGAGACCCTTGGTGACGATTGCCAAATTAGCTTGGGTTACGGTTTCATCGAGACGAATGAGAATATCGCCCGCCTTGACCCGATCGCCGTCGCGCGCCCGCACCTCGCCGACGACCCCGCCGCTTGGGTGCTGGACTTTCTTCACGTTGGAATCGACGACGAGCGAGCCTTGGGCGATGAGCGCGCCTGAGATCTCGGCAGTCGAGGCCCAGCCGCCGAGTCCGACGGCTAGAAACGCCACCAGGGCGCAGCCGACGATGACGTGGCGGCGGATCGAAGCGCGGGAATTCAGGGACGCCTTGCTGCTCATCCCATTCCTCCCTGCTCTGGCACGACTTTCAAGGCTCGCGGCGGCGCACTCGGCTGGATCACGCGATTGAGAATATCGTCTTTCGGCCCGAACTGCTGCTGGCGGCCTTTGGCCATGACCAGAATGTAGTCGACGCCGGCGATGGCGCTCGGGCGATGGGCAACTACTATGACGATCCCGCCGCGGGCGCGAATGCCGAGAATGGCTCGGGTCAGCGCTTCGTCACCCTCGGCATCGAGGTTGGAGTTGGGCTCGTCGAGCACGACCAGGAACGGGTCGCGATAAAGTGCACGCGCCAGCGCGATACGCTGGGCTTGGCCGGCCGACAGCGCGCTGCCCTGATCGCCGACGCTCGTCTCATAGCCGTCGGGCAGGTTGACGATGAGGTCGTGGACGCCGGCGGCCTGCGCTGCGGCGAGGACGGCTTCGGGATTGGGCGGATCCTCGAAGCGCGCGATGTTCTGCGCAATGTTGCCGGGGAACAATTCGACGTCCTGCGGCAGATAGCCGATGTGCCGGCCGAGCGCCTCCGGCGACCACTGATCGACGCTGGCGCCGTCGAGGCGGATGGTTCCGCGCACCGGTGTCCATACGCCGACCAGCATGCGCGCCAGCGAGGATTTGCCCGAAGCCGTCGGGCCGATCACGCCGAGCGCCTTGCCGGCCGCAAGCGAGAAGTTCACATCCTGGCACACGGTCTTCTGTTCGCCCGGCGGATTGACCGCCGCGTTCTGAACGACGAGCGACTTCGCCGGCGGCTGCAGCGGCATCGGCTCGGCCCGCGCCGGCAGGTATCCCAGCAACCGCGACAACCGCTGCCAGCCTTGCCGCGCGGCGACGAAGCCGCGCCAATTGGCGATGGCGAGATCGACCGGCGCCAGCGCACGGGCGCCCAGGATCGAGCCGGCGATGATGATGCCCGGCGTGGATTGCTGGTGAATGACGAGCCAGGCGCCGACCGCCAGAATTGCGGACTGCAGCAGCAGCCGCAACACCTTCGACATCGCGCCGAATCCGCCGGCAACGTCGCTGGCGCGGCCACTCGACACGACGTAACTGCGATTGAGGTCGCCCCAGCGCTGCGCGATGCGGCCGACCATGCCCATTGCCGTAATCGCCTCGGCGTTGCGACGGCTCGCCTCCATCAGCACGTTGCGCGCCATGGCAAATTGCGTGGCGCTGCGGGTCGGCCGCCGCGTCAGCACTTCGGTCATGACGGTGAGCGTGACCAGGATGATCGCGCCGGCGAGCGCGGTGAGGCCGATATAGATATGGAACAGGAAGCAGATGGCGAGGTAGATCGGCATCCACGGCAGATCGAACAAGGCGACCGGCCCGGCGCCGGAAAGAAACGCGCGCACGGTATCGAGATCGCGGATCGGCTGCGTGCCCTCGCTTTTCCCGCCAATCTTGAGCGGCAGCCGGACGATGGCGTCGTACACGCGAAGGCTCATCGTCTCGTCGAGGCTATGGCCGACACGCACAAGGATGCGGCTGCGAATCGCGTCGATGACGCCCTGCGCGGCATAAAGGCCGGCCACCAGGATCAGCAGCGCGACCAGCGTCGGCACGCTGCGGCTGGGCAGCACCCGGTCGTAGATTTCCAGCATGAACAGGGCGCCGGTGAGCATCAAGACATTGCTCATGCCGCTGAACAGAGCGATCGCGAGAAAGGCCCTCCGGCAGGAAGCAAGCGCCGCGGCGAGTTCGGTACTCGCGAGTGGCTGCCGCGGCGGGCGGGAGAGCGGGCTCATTGGCGCATGCCTACCATACCGGGCGGAATACCATAATTAAGCTTGCAAATGACCAAGCAGCAGACGGGATCATCATACCTTGGTTTACGAGGGAACGGGGGGGAGGGGTTGCGGCTCAAAACAGTTGCAGCTCAAGACAGTTGCGGCTCAAGACATGGCCTAGTCTCAGCCAAGCCCTGGCCATGCCGTGGCACAGGCAAGCGGCCGCACCAAGCCCGCCCTCAAGGTTGGCTCCGTCCGGACATCATTCCTAATCAGATAAAACAACCGGCCGGCGTTTCTGCTGATAGGGCAGCTCGTGCGGCAAGCCAATAAAATGCCCGCACGACATCGGGCTGGCCTGCGCGCACAGGCCGGCGCCGATTCGCACTCGAAAGCTGGCTTCCGGTAAATTCAGGAGCGAGAATCGAGCGAAAGCCCGATGCTGAACGCCTTTTGCCGCGTCGCGCCCTCGGTCCTTCTCAACTTCTTGGCAATTTTGCCCGCGGCGGTCTTCTTTTTCGCCATCGTCTTCAGTTCACGAACTTCGGTCGCCGTCCAAGCGCGCCGCTTCTTTGACTTCTTAGGCATAATTCCACCCTTTCAAGAAAGACCAACTTGTATCCCTTAACGGGAGCGGAAGAAAATACAACAGATGGTTTGAGATCATGAGGATCGCAGCCATTGTCCGAAGACGGGCCCGCAGATACGGCAGGGCAAGTTAAGAAACGGTATTGTTAGATCGTTCTTAGCAATCTATCGGCCTGGAAGCAAATCCAACTTATGCTGCCGAGTAGGCGGTTGTTGATAGCTGAATAGTTGGTTGGTCCTGCCGTGTGCCACGAACCGCTGGGACCGTCGGCGCCTCCCTTGGGGGTTCGGCGACCGCCGGGTCGGCTTGCCCGCAGCAAGACGCTCGCCGAGGCGAACGCGCAGCCGACGTGTAAACAGGACTTGCAGCGCCGACCGCGCTTGGCTTCAGGTATCCGCTTGCAGTTGAATGAGCGCAAGCCGGGCGCCCGATGGCTGCCCGCGAGCGCGATGAGGGCTTGCAGCCTGCAAGTCTGCTACCTAGCTGTTGCAGGAGAGACGATCGCCGGGAACGGGACGCGGCCATGGAAGAACTCAAACTCGTCGCCCTCGACAAGGACGACATCGAGGTCGTTTCGGCCCATGTACAGGACGCGCTCGTTACGGTCGCCGATATCTTCTGGCAGCCGCGCGAGCACCGGTTCGTGATGGCGCTTAATCGCTTCGACTGGATGAATGCGGTCGACGCCGAAGGTGCCAAGGACGCCAACTCGTCGGATTACCGGCGCTGCCGAACCGCGCTGCGGTTCGAACGCGTGCTGGCCTGCAAGTGCCGCAACCTCGACCAGGCCAACAAGCATGCAACTCTCAATCTCCTTGCGGTCGAATTTGCCGAGCACGATTCCCCTTCCGGCGTCGTCACGCTGACCTTTTCCGGCGGCGGCGCCATTCGTCTCGACGTTGAATGCCTGGAGGCGGAGCTCGCCGATCTCGGCGAGGTTTTTTCAGCGGGGCTGTGCCCGAATCACTTCGCCGCAGGTCGGACAACGGCCTGACACTGCTTCTTCCCCCGGGGACAAGCGGAGAGGAGTGATCGGCGCGTTTCAAGCCGTTCGTGGCCGTTGCGCCGGTGGCACGGCGAAAAGCTTCATCAGCACAATTATTGCCGCGAGCGTCGCCGCATAGACGATGAGTTGCATGGCGGTTGGCTGATCCACGTAGCCGATCAGCGTGTGCAGGGCCCGCCCCAGAAAGCTTTCATCACTCAGGATCCAGGAGGTATCCCACACCGTCTGGTCGAAAGCGGTAAGGATGTCGGCTTGCTCGAGGAAAGCGATCGCCTGCGCCGCCATGCCGGCGGCCAACAATGCGATGAGCGTACTGGTCACGGCGAATAGGTACCGCGTCGGAATCGTAATCAGGCCGAGATAGGTCAGGAGACAGACGAGCGAGCCGAGAATGAGCCCGATCACGCCGCCGATCAGCATACCGACGCTGGCGCCGCCTTCCGCGGCGGCTACCCCATAGAGAAATAGCACGACTTCGGAACCCTCGCGCAGCACCGCGATCGTCACCACGGCGGCAAGCGCCGCCAGCGACTTCGAGCCCTCGACCACCGCCTCGCCGGCGGCGCGCATCTCGGCGGCAAGCTCGCGGCCATGGCGCGCCATCCACACATTGTGCCAGCCGAGCATCAACACCGCGAAACTGAGGATGCAGGCATTGAATAGTTCTTGGCCGCTGCCGCCGAACAGTTGCGACAATCCTCCGGTGAACAGCGCCACCACGCAGGCTCCGACCACGCCGGCGGCGACGCCGCCGGCGATCCAACGGCCGCGGCCGGCAACGCCGGACGTCACCGCCATGACGATGCCGACGATCAGGCCGGCCTCGAAGACCTCACGAAAGACGATCAACAGTGAAGGAAGCACGGGCACCTCACGGCACAACGATCACGGCACAATCAGGAAACCTTGCGACTGACGGTGGAAATCGTCGAAGAAATTGTAGCGGCCCGGCTCAAGCGGCCGCACGTGGACGACTGCCTGGCCGCCCGCCGGGATCACCTTCTCGAAATGCAACGCACTGCTTTCGAATTCGGCGGCGACGGAGCCGAGGTTCTTGACCGCAAACGTGATCGGTTTTCCGGCCGGCGCGTGCACTTCGGCGGGCTCGAACTGATGATCCTTGATCGTCAGCGACAGCAGCACCGGGTCGTCGGCCCGCGCGACACCCACGCTCAGAACCAATAGCGTCGCGACCAGTATTGAGCTGGGCTTTATCAGCGTGTTTTTTGTCATGACCGGCGAAGCGTGCGTCGCTGCCCTTTAGCAAGATGGACGTACGAGTAGGAAGATGAACGTACGAGGAATTGGGCAAGCGGACAGCTTTTGTCAATCAGAAAGCCCAAGATTAGAATTGTTATAATAACAGAGAACTGATAGGGGGTTTTGTTGAATGCGACTGCTTGAACTCGTCATGGCCGGGCTCGTCCCGCCTGCGGGGCCGTAGCGCAGCGCCGCCGTTCTTCGAACGACTATGCGCGGGTATGATTTTCAGCGCACAACGCACAAGGCACCGTCATGGCCATCCGCCTCGACACGCGCGCTGCCGATTTTGCGCAAAAATTTCGCGCTTTTCTTGATACCAAGCGCGAAGTGTCGGCCGACGTCGACACCGTGGTCCGCGCGATCGTGGCCGACGTTGCCGCCCGCGGCGACCGCGCGCTTCGGGACTACACGCAAAAGTTCGATCGCTTCGATCTCGACGACGTCGGCCTCCGGGTCACGCAACAGGAAATTGCCGCCGCGTTCGAGGGCTGCGAGCGCAAGGCGCTCGACGCGATCGAATTCGCCCGCGGCCGCATCGAGGTTTTTCACCGCCGGCAAGTGCCGCAGGACGACCGCTTCACCGATGTGCTTGGCGTCGAACTCGGCTCGCGCTGGACGGCAATCGAGGCGGTCGGGATCTATGTGCCGGGCGGAACCGCCGCTTATCCTTCCTCCGTGCTCATGAATGCCGTGCCGGCCAAGGTCGCCGGCGTGCCGCGCCTCGTGATGGTGGTGCCGGCGCCCGGCGGCGTTGTCGCGCCGCTCGTGCTGGCGGCGGCGAAATTAGCCGGCGTCGACGAGATTTATCGCATCGGCGGCGCACAGGCGATCGCGGCGCTCGCCTACGGCACCGCGACCATCGCCCCGGTCGCCAAGATCATCGGCCCGGGCAACGCTTACGTCGCCGCGGCCAAGCGCATCGTCTACGGCAAGGTGGGCATCGACATGATCGCCGGTCCCTCCGAGGTGTTGATCCTCGCCGACGGGACCGGCAATGCGGACTGGATCGCGGCCGATTTGCTGGCGCAAGCCGAGCATGACGCCAGCGCGCAGGCAATTCTCGTCACCGACGACGAAAAACTTGCCGGTGCGGTCGAACGCGCGGTCGAGAGCGAGCTTATTCGGCTTGCGCGCAAAAAAGCCGCCGGCGCCTCGTGGCGCGATTTTGGTGCGGTGATCCTGGTGCGCGACCTCGACGAAGCCTTGCCGCTCGTCGACGCCGTCGCCCCGGAGCACCTCGAAATTGCCGCCGCCGACGCCGAGCGGCTCGCCCGCGGCGTGCGCAATGCCGGTGCGATCTTCATCGGTGCGCACACGCCCGAGGCGATCGGCGATTACGTGGCCGGTTCGAACCACGTGCTGCCGACGGCACGATCGGCGCGGTTCTCTTCCGGGCTTGGCGTCCTCGATTTCATGAAGCGCACGTCGATCCTCAAATGCGGGCCGGAGCAATTGCGCGCGCTCGCCGACGCCGCCATCACGCTGGGTACGGCGGAGGGGCTCGACGCTCACGCCCGTTCCGTCGCCATTCGGCTCAACCGCTGATGCCGCGCGGCGGCCGCGACAAGGGCGAGGCCGGCCGCCTGGTGGCGGTCACGATCGATGAATCTTCGATCGGGCGGGCGAACAGCGACGTCGAGCACGAGCGCGCGGTTGCGATCTACGATCTGATCGAGGAGAACTCGTTTCGGCCGAACGGCCACGAGGGCGGGCCGTATGCGCTGAACCTCGGCATCAGCGGCAACCGCCTCGTTTTCGACATCCGGACAGCCGACGGCACGCCGGTGATCGCGCACCTATTGTCGCTGGCGCCGTTCCGCCGCATCGTGAAGGATTATTTTACGGTCTGCGACAGCTATTACGCGGCCATCCGCGCATCGACGCCGGACCGTATCGAGGCGCTCGACATGGCCCGCCGCTCGCTGCACGACGAGGGCTCGAACATCCTGATGGAGCGGCTCAAGCGCAAAGTCGAGCTCGACTTCGACACGGCGCGGCGGCTGTTCACGCTGGTCGCGGTGTTGCACTGGAAGGGGTGAGGAGGCGCGATGCCGGCGTCCGCGACGCGACCGGTGACGCGCCCTTTGGCGGTGCTGTTTGCCTGCGGGCTCAATTCCGTGCGCTCGCCCATCGCGGCCGGGCTGTTTGCCCAGATGTTCGGCCGCGCCATCTATGTTCGCTCCGCCGGCGTGCGCAAAGGCGAACTCGATCCGTTCGCGGTCGCCGTCATGGCGGAGATCGGGCTCGATATCTCGCGGCACAAGCCCGTTACCTTCGAGGAGATTGACGAGTGGGAGGGTCTCAATTTCGACCTCATCATCACGTTGGCGCCTGAAGCCCATCACCGTGCGCTCGAACTCACCCGCACCAGCGGGGTCGATGTCGAGTATTGGCCGACGGTGGACCCGAGCGGTGCCGAAGGCAGCCGCGAGCAGCGGCTCGATGCCTATCGCGAGGTGCGCGACCAGCTTCTCGATCGCATCCGCCAGCGCTTTTCCCGGCAGGCTGCCGGCAACGAGTGAAGATCAGTTGGAGAGCGGTTCAACCAGTTGTGGAATGGCCCGTCATCCGCTAGGTTCCGCGCGAATTTTCGCTCGGGTTTTGGTCCCCTGCCGCGCCGAATGCCAACACTTCCAGGTAGCGAATGGCGAAGGAAGAACTTTTGGAATTTCCCGGTGTCGTCACGGAGCTGCTGCCGAACGCCACCTTCCGCGTCAAGCTCGAGAACGAGCACGAAATCATCGCTCACACGGCGGGCCGCATGCGCAAGAACCGAATCCGCGTGCTCGCCGGCGACAAGGTGCTGGTGGAGATGACGCCTTACGACCTCACCAAAGGTCGCATCACGTATCGCTTCAAGTGATGACGAACACCGAATTTTTTAATTGGCCCCGGCCGGCGCCTGGCGCAGCGACGGCCGCGCTTCCGCGTCGACGGAGAGCGCTGCCGTGATCGGCCGATCCAAATTCGTGCTCGCCTCAGGCTCGCCGCGCCGGCTTGCGCTGGTCAACCAGGCCGGCATCGAGCCCGACGCACTGCGCCCGGTCGACATCGACGAGACGCCGAAGCGAGGCGAGTTGCCGCGCGCCTGCGCCACGAGGCTGGCGCGCAGCAAGGCCGAGACGGCACTCGCCATGGTGCAGCTCGATGAAGAGCTCAAGGGCGCCTTCATCCTCGCCGCCGACACCGTGGTCGCCGTCGGCCGCCGCATCCTGCCGAAGGCGGAGCTGCTTGACGAAGCGGCGCAATGCCTGCGGCTTCTCTCCGGCCGCAACCACCGGGTCCATACCGCCGTCTGCCTGGTGACGCCGAAGGAGACGTTCCGCCAGCGTCACGTGGAAACACGCGTGCGCTTCAAGCGCCTGTCGGATGAGGACATCGAGGCCTACCTCGCCTCCGGTGAATGGCGCGGCAAGGCCGGCGGCTACGCCGCGCAGGGCATCGCTGGAACTTTTATCGTGAAAATCGTCGGCTCTTATTCCAACGTCGTCGGTCTGCCGCTCTACGAAACGATGACGCTGCTGGGCGGCGAAGGCTATCCGATCCATTTCGGCTGGCTCAATGCGATCTGACGCGCATGATCCGGAAAAGCGGGAACCGGTTTCCCGCCTTCGCGAAGCTCGCTTCGGCGGGCGAAGGAAGGCCGGAAAAGATCATGCGCAAACCAGATATCGGGGCACGGCCCCGTTTCCACTAAGCCGTGCTCTGGCGCCGCCCGGCGCGCGTCCCATATTTCGCTGATGAGCGACGCTCAACGCCCCAAGTGCCCGATCTGCCGCAAGCCTACGGTCCAGGCGTTTCGGCCGTTCTGCTCAAAGCGCTGCGCCGACGTCGACCTGCACCGCTGGTTCTCCGGCGTCTATGCCGTGCCGGTGACGGAAGACGAAGAAGAGGATGAGCGGCGCGACCAAGCCGGCGAACAGGCGAGCTGACGCGAGGCCATGAAACAGCTCTCGGAGGCGAGAACTAAACTTGAATCGACGCGCCTTGGCGCCTTTCTGGACAGCCGGAATTCGAGCCTCTATAACCGCGGGCGCTCGCGCCGGCCCGTTCGACGGGTTGCTTCCGGCGAGCGCCCAAGGTGGCCCAGGTAGCTCAGTTGGTAGAGCACTGCACTGAAAATGCAGGTGTCGGTGGTTCAATTCCGCCCCTGGGCACCACCAAACTTTCGTTTTGATTCTGCTCCGTTTTTCCTGAAAAAGTCCTACCTGAGAAATCGGAATCGAACTCTATCTGCTTCCGCCGGCAAACTGACGTTTCACCGCACCATCCGATGTTCGCTTTCGGCGCATTGCGGAAGCACGTAGATGCATCACGTTCGCCGCCTCGATCGAGAATGACCCTGACTGTGAGAAAACGCACTGCTTTATTTGATTATCGCGGTATGATTCCTGCGCGATTTGTCGAGGGATTGGATGAGCCGCTTCGTTGAAGGCACGGATCGCGGATGCGTCCGCAAAACACCCATTAGGCATGCGTCATGACCGGATTTTTGCCCAACCGGGCCTTGCTTGCGTTGGCCGTTGTCGCCCTTGCTAGCTTTGCCCTGCTCGCCGGCTGCATTGACTCGACGGCGCCCATCCTCTCCGATGCGCACCCGCTCCTGGGTGAACGGCTTCAGCTACAGTTTTACGTGCTGCACGATGGTGCGGCGGACGAACCCGCTGCTGAAACGTTCGCTTGGCAGGGCGGCCGCTATGTCAGAATAAGCGACAACGGCACAGGCCTCGCCGACTTCACGCTTCACGACTTCGGGGGCGCGGACCTGATTGTGCAGAGCATCCGGCCTGGTCTGCCGACCGAATACGCGATCGCGAGAAAGCTCGCCGACGGCGCCTATTTGCTCTTCGCCGTCGACGAGGGCGATGCCGACGAAGCCATGCGGAACAACACCTGCGGCACGGACTTCCGCGTCGGCTGCCGCGTGACCACGCGCGAGGAGGTCCTCGCTTTTGCGCGCGCGACCGCCGCTAAGCCGCATTCGACGGGCGGACTGGCGCTGCTTATGGCAGCGCATTAGCTTGACGTTAGTCTTCGGCGTTGCGTTGGGCGATTGGCCCAAAGCTGACATGCGCAGCCGGCTACGGCGAAACCGTGCCGCAGAATCGCACACACCGAAAATTAACAACTCGACAACTATTTCTGTTTTCCGAGTGAGACCGTCGGTCATGGAATTTCGCGTCCCGGACCTTCGCGCCCGTCATGCCGGTTTCGCCGCCGCGCCGCCGCTCGATGTCGCGCGCCGTCAGATGCTCGGCTTCTGGGTCATCGTTAGCGTCTTCATTCTCCTGCTTGTGGTCAGCCTTGCCGCCAGTTGGGGGGCCATCCGTGTCGTTGACGCGACGCGCGCCTATGCCACCGGGGAAGGGCGCTATTCCAAGGCACAGAAGATCGCTGTGCTCAACCTTTATCGCTTCGCCTATTCCGGTCGCCAAAGCGACTACGAGGCGTTCCTGTCCGCAATCGCTGTGCCGCGTGGCGACCGCAAGGCGCGCCTTGCCTTGGAGAGCCAGCCGGTCGACGCCGCTGCCGCCGCTTCGGGCTTCCTTGCTGGCCAGAACCATTCCGACGACGTACCAGCGCTCATCGGGCTCTTCCGCGCCTTCTCTTGGTGGCAGCCTTTTGCCGCCGCCGTTGCTGACTGGCAGGAGGGCGACCGGCTGGTCGGGGACCTGATTGACGAGGGTGTTCGCCTCAAGGAGATGGCCAATTCTGGCCAGCTAGATGCGCAACTGCGGGCACGCGAACTCGACAGTGTTGACACGATCGACGATCGCCTGACCGACCTTGAGAATACCTTTTCGACCCACATGGGCGAGGCGGCCCGCGAGGCAACTATGTTGGTGGTGGTGGGGCTCGGCGTCACCATGGTGCTGCTGTGGGTCGTCGGCATGGCCTTCGCCACTCGGCTCTTCCGCCAACAGCTGGCCCTTGACCGCCAGCTCGGCTTTTCCGAGCAGCGGTTTCGCGATTATGCCGAGGTCGCGTCCGATTGGTACTGGGAGATGGACGCCGCCCATCGCATTACCTATCTCTCCGAGCAGTTCTTCGCGCTGACCCACGCTCCGCCGGAGAGCATGCTCCAGCGCACCTTCGCCGAGTTTGTCGCCGCGTACTCCGACACGCCAGAGCACCCGGCTTACTGCGCGTTGCTTGGCGAGCAGCGTCCGTTCCGTGGCCTGCGCTTGCGCTATCCCAGGAAGGACGGGTCGGTCGTCTACCTGTCACTCTCTGCCAAGCCCCATTTCGATGCCGGCGGCAAATTCATCGGTTATCGTGGCATTGGGAGCGACATCACCGCGTCGGTCAAAGAGGCCGAGCTCATCCAAGCGCGCGAACGCGCTGAAGCGGCCAACCACGCGAAGTCGCGTTTCCTTGCAGTCATTAGCCACGAAATCCGCACGCCGATAAACGGCGTCCTCGGTACGACCAATCTCCTTGCCGGCACGAAGCTTGATGAGCACCAGGCAAGACTAGTCGACAATTTGCTGCGCTCCGGGAAGGCGCTCGTCGGCGTCATCAGCGATGTCCTCGATCTCTCTAAGATCGAAGCCGGACGCTTCGAGCTTCTCCAGGTTAATTTCCATCCACGCGAGATTGTCGCCGAAGTCGTCGACCTCTTCAGCGGGCCCTGCGCCGCCAAGGGGCTCGAGCTCATCTATTTCGTCGGCAACGAGGTGCCGTCGGCACTCATTGGGGATCGTAATCTGCTGCGCCGAGTCCTCATCAATCTCATCGGCAACTCAGTGAAGTTCACTGATTGCGGCGAGATCCTCATCGAGCTCAACTCGGTCGCGCGCGATATCGATTCTATGATTCTGGCGTTCGTGGTCACGGATTCCGGCATCGGCATCGCCCCCGAAAACCATTCAAGATCTTTGAATCCTTCCAGCAGGTCGACGACTCGACCACGCGGGCGCGCGGCGGATCGGGGCTCGGTCTTGCCATCGCCAAGCGGCTGGTCGAGATGATGGGTGGAGAGATCGGCGTCGAAAGCGAACTCGGGCGCGGCTCGCGCTTCCACTTCACGGTCCGCTGCGCACGCGCCACCGCTGAGCAGCGCAACGTCCGCTCGATAGGGCGCGTCCTGCGCGCCCTTGTCGTCGATGCCAATACCGTCAGTGCTGAGATCATGGGCCGTTATCTTGCGAACTGGAACATCGACCGGACCATCGTCTCTTCGATTGCCGCAGCGGATGTTGCCGCGAGCAAGGCAGCGGCGGCTGGATGCGACTTCGACGTTGCCCTCGTCGACGTCAAGGGGCTCGGATCGGCCGGCATCGAGCTCGCGCGTCGATTTCGCGCGACAGAGTCGCGTCGCAGCCCCGAGATCATCCTCCTCGTCGGACTGGATGGCGCACTCAGCAGCAACGAGCTAGCTGACGTCCAGCCATTCGCGATCCTCGGCAAGCCGGCACGCCCCTCGGAACTTTTCGATTGTCTTGCAGCCGTCGCCGACGGCGCGCAGGCGCGCGGGATTATGCCTTTCTTCCTGCGTAGTACGACCGTTGTCGAGAGTCCGCGTTTCGTCGCACGCATCCTCCTTGCCGAGGACAATGCGGTCAACCAGGATGTCGCCTCCAGGATTCTCGAATTGATGGGCTGCCTTGTCGTCACGGCGCCCAACGGCAAGGCCGCGGTCGAACTCTTCGAAAATGAGAAATTCGACCTGATTCTCATGGATTGCGAAATGCCAGTGATGGACGGCCTCTCGGCGACGCGGCGCGTTCGCGAAATCGAGGCTAGCGAGACCGCGCGCGGACACATCCCCATCGTCGCTCTTACCGCACATGCGCTTGCCGAGGTGCGCGAACGCTGCTTTGCGGCGGGGATGGATGACTTTCTCGTCAAGCCGTACGACTGCCAGCAGATAGCCGAGACACTATCGCGATGGCTAGCGCCCTGCGGTACGACTGGGAAGCGCGACCCGCGGATCGAAACTGCGTTGCCTGCCGCTGCTGCGGAGAAGTCCATGCAATGCGTCGTTATCGACACGACAGTGATCGAAGGTCTACGCGCACTAGATCGCAAAGGTGGTACCTCGCGTCTCGATCGCGCGGTATCTCGCTTCGTAGAAATCGCCCCGCCGCTCGCCGCGACAATTCGCGAGAATTGCGAAAAAGGTGACGCCGAAGCCTTGTGGCGTGCGGCTCACAGTCTGAAATCCAGCGCTGGCGCCTTGGGCGCGATGCAGCTTTCCCAGCGTTGTGCGGAGATTGAATCACACTCTCGCAATTCCGGTATCGGTGACGCGAAACCGCTGGTCGAGGCTCTCGACAATGACCTGACGGCCGCGATCTGCGGTCTGCAAGCTTTGATCAGAGAGATGCATGTGTCCGCCTAGCGCCGACGGCATGAGATGGACGCAGAGCGATGCCGAGCTTCGGACCTCAGTCCGCTCGACATCCCTCGTAACTACCGCACCGATCATCCTCATCGTCGACGACGACCCGATACTGCGTTCCCTCATGCAAGACGCTCTCGAAGACGAGAGCTTCTCGGTCATCGAAGCGGAAGATGGGGTCGAGGCGTGCCGATGCTGCCACGAAGCGGCGCCATCCCTCATGGTCGTCGACGCATTGATGCCGAAGATGGACGGATTCGAACTCTGCCGGGTACTGCGCCAGAGCGAAGCGACGAGGCATGTCCCCATTCTGATGGCGACCGGGCTCGATGATCACGGCTCGATCGCTAAGGCCTTTGAGGCCGGCGCTACCGACTTCATCGCGAAGCCGTTCAGCTGGCATATCTTCGCCCAACGCATCCGCTACATGTTGCGCGGCGCCGAGACTCTTGAGGAACTGCGTCGGAACCAACAGCGCCTTCGCGTGGCCCAGGAACTGGAGCGCGAGTACAGCGAGCGATTCGAGGTGGCGCTCACCAACATGTCCCAGGGTCTGTGCATGTTCGGCGCGGATGGCCGGTTGATCGTCTCCAATCGGCGCTTTCGTGACATCTTTCACCTGCCGCCAGTCTCGGTCGTACCGGGACAATTGATGACCGAGGTGTTGAAGAGCAGCCCGCTGTTCGCCAGCCAGGCCCAAGAAGGTCTAAATGGGGCTCTCGCGGAATACCTCCTACTCGCCTCACGGCGCGACAGCGCCGTGTTGACCCACGAATTGTCCGATGGGCGGGCCGTCACGATTACCCACGAGCCAATGCCCGGCGGTGGCTTTGTCGACACCTTCACCGACGTCACGCAACAGCGGCTCGCTGCGGCGCAGTCGCCCACATGGCACTGCACGATCCGCTAACCGATCTGCCCAATCGAGTTCTGTTCCGCCAGCGGCTGGAGCACGCCCTTTATCGCGTCGCGCGCGGCGAACCTTGCGCCGTGCTTTGCCTCGATCTCGACCAGTTCAAAGGCGTCAACGACTCGCTCGGCCATCCGGTCGGGGACGCCCTGCTTAAAGCGGTGACCGAGAGGCTTCACCGCATCGTGCGAAAGACCGATACAGTGGCCCGCCTCGGCGGCGACGAGTTTGCGATCGTGCAGAGCAGCATCAACCACCCGGCCGAGGTGACGGCGATGGCGATACGTCTGCTGCACGAGCTCAGCACCCCCCTCGAGGTCGCCGGCCATCACGTGGTCATCAGCACCAGCATCGGGATTGCTGTGGCACCTGGGGATGGCTCGGATCCGGATCTCCTGCTCAAGAGCGCCGACATCGCGCTCTATCAGGCCAAAAGCGACGGCCGCAATCGGTTCCGCTTCTTCGAGCCGGCGATGGACGATCTGATACAAGCCCGACGCGAACTTGAGGTCGACCTTCGCAAGGCCCTCGTCGCCGACGAGTTCGCAGTATTCTTCCAGCCGTATGTCGATCTGACGCAGGAACGCATCACGGGGTTCGAGGCTCTCCTGCGGTGGCCCCACCCGCGGCGCGGCATGGTATCGCCAGCTGACTTCATCCCCGTCGCCGAGGAGATAGGGCTGATCATTCAGCTTGGCGAATGGGTCCTCCACCAAGCGTGCCAGCATGCCATGTCCTGGCCGGAACCGCTAAAGGTCTCCGTTAATATTTCGACTGTCCAATTCAAAGCTCGTAATCTAGTCGCGGCCGTGACCAAGGCGTTGCAGGTATCCGGGCTTGATCCCGCTCGGCTGGTGCTCGAGATCACCGAGTCCGTCCTGGTTCATGACTTCGATGCCGCGGTGTCGGAGCTTCACCAACTCAAGGCGCTGGGCGTCAGTATTTCGATGGATGATTTCGGCACCGGGTACTCGTCGCTCAGCTATTTGCGCAGCTTCCCCTTCGACAACATTAAAATCGATCAGAGCTTCGTCAGGGAGTTGGGCAATAAATCGGATTGCACGGCGATCATTCGGGCTATCGTCGCAATGTGCAAAAGCCTCAGCATGACGACCACAGCGGAAGGGGTCGAGACCGAACAGCAGCTCGGTTTGCTACGTGCTGAGGGATGCACTGAGATTCAAGGATATCTCGTCAGCAAGCCGCGCCCGGCACGAGAGGTGCCGATGTTGATCCGTGACTTCAGTTGGAATCAAGCGGCGTTCGGGCCGGCGGTGCCGGCTGGCGCCTCGAACACGTGCGCGCGATAACCGTCGCGCAACCCGCGCAGTAGCGTGTTCAGGAGCCAGCGCGGGACCCGCAGTGCGCCCAGTTCTCGAGCGCGGCCGATGATCGAGACTTGTGCAATCTGACGGTAGCCCGCTGCAATGACGAGTGCGGCGGGATCGTCGACCAGCTCGGCGAACCGGCCACCCAGCTTTTCGATCTGGCGTCTGAGCCGAGCGCTATAGCGGCGCACGAAATCTGCGGTCATCAGATCGCAGATCAGGGTGTGCCGCGGAAAGGTCCGCGCCAGCGTGTTCAGCGTCAAGCGCAACTGTGCCGGTTCGAGATACATGCTGACACCTTCCATGACGATCACCACCGGATTTTCGCCGGTCCATGGCGCGAGCTTGTCCGCAAGCGAATCGGCCGCGAAGTCGATGGCGACGCGGAGCAACGCATTCGGCGCTTCGGCCGCCGGCAGCTCAGCCTCCTTGATGGCGATGACTGCGGGTTGGTCGAGTTCGATCCAGCGTCCGCCGGCGAGCCGGAAGGCCCGGGTATCGAAACCCGCACCAAGCACTACGATTCGCAGATCAGGCGTCGCCCGCAACCGCTCTCGGAGCCAGTCGTCGATCATGCGATGGCGGGCGACGTTCGACGCGTTGGGGCCGCTGAAGCGCCGGAAGCGGCCAAAAACGGCGTTCGCCTCGACGTTCATGAACTGGCGCGCAAGATGATCGCCGCAGACCGGTTTGGCTTTCTCGGCGTCGGCGGCGCGGACTCCACAGCAGTAGTAGGCGGTTTTGGCGATAGGATCCAATAGGAGACTCCCCAGGCAACCGGCGCCTCTCGGCTCTGATTTCGTAGCGGGTTCGCCTAATTGGGCGCTGCTGTAAAGCAAATCCGCGCTGCTTCGAACAGTATCCGATGCCACGGAACTGGCGACCGCTAGCCTACTGGCGTCAACCGATCTCTTTTGACCGATGGCAGGTGAGTTTGCTACCGAATGGCGGAAAATTAGTTTTGGCATCGGCCGGTTGGGGGAGATTAAATGCATCTGACCGACGAGGAGCGCCGGATCTTAGACGGGGCCTTCGGAGAGCCGCAGCGGATCGCGCTCAGCGTCCTGGTTAAACTGGGAGACGCTTACGGCGCCGACCGCATGGTGGAGATCGCCAGCGCCCATATCGTGGGGTCCTCATATCAGATCGCTGGCGAAGCCGGGATCGAGATCTATGGCCAGCTCGTTGAGCAGGGCGCAAGAGTGAAGGTGCGCACGACCTCCGATCCCGGCTCTATCGACTTCGCCCGCTGGCGGGAGTTCAAGACGCCCGCGGATTACGCCGACCGGCAGATCAAGATCGCAGAGTTGCTCGGCCGGATGGGCGTGATCCCGACTTGGACATGCACCCCTTATACGACGTTCAATGTGCCCAGATTCGGCGAGCACCTCGGTTGGTCGGAATCGAGTGCCGTGGTGTTTGCCAACTCGGTGATCGGCGCGCGGACCAACCGGCTGGCCGCGTACGTCGATGTATGCGCCGCTCTGGTCGGCCGGGTGCCGCGATTCGGCCTGCACCTGTCGGAGTGCCGTCGAGGCGAGGTGCTCTTCGAGTTGGCCCCCGACCTTTCCGAGAGCTTCGAGGATCATTTTTTTCCCGTCCTCGGATTTTTTGTCGGGCAGCGGACCGGCGACCGGATTCCCGTCATCACCGGCGTTCGACAGGCGACCTTCGATCAGTTGAAAGCCTTTGGAGCGGCGGCCGCGGCCAGCGGGTCGGTCGCGCTCTACCATATGGTCGGTATCACGCCCGAGGCCCGCACGCTGGAGGAGGCATTCGGCGCTCGCCCGCCGGCCGAGCGTATCGAGGTCGGTCGGCGGGAGATCGACCTCACCATGGAGCAGATGAGCAGGGGAGAGCGGGGCGCGGTGGACGTGGTCGGCGTCGGTTGCCCGCACGCTTCCATCGATCAGATGCGGCGATACGCTACGCTGCTTCGAGGCAAGCGAGTCCACTCCGGGATCGAGCTCTGGATCTGCGCCAACTCAGTGGTCGAGGATATGGCCCGCAAGATGGGGTACGTTGAGACGATCGAGCAGGCCGGGGCCAAACTGATGGTTGGCACCTGTCACAACGATTGTCCCCTGGGTGCCTGGGGTTTTCGCCGGTTGGTCACCGACTCGGGGAAGTTTGCCTACTACACACCGACCACGGTCGGCACGGAATGCATCTTCGCCAGCACCGAAGCATGCATCGAGGCGGCGCTCACGGGACGGGTGGAACGGCTATGAGTTCGCCGCCCGCGATGCTGCAAGGCAAAGGATGCGCCCCCGGGGATTTCGAAGGCGAGGCGGTGGTCTCAAACCAGCCCTTCGGATTTTGGCAGGGCATCGATCCACAAACCGGCACGGTCATCGACAAGCGACACGATCTGTGCGGAACCTCGCTGAAGGGCAAGGTCTTCTTCTTCCCCTACGGTCGGGGATCGACGGGAACTCCGGGCATCTTTCTCGAGGCGGTCAGGAACGGCTGCGCGCCTGCGGCCATCGTCAACGTCAAGAGTGAACCCATGATCGTGATGTGCGCGCTGCTGGCTGAGGCGTTCTTTAAGGTGCAGATTCCGATCGTGGACGGTCTGGCAGGCAATCCGCGGGACATTCTGCGGACGGGAGATCGGGTGCGGGTCAACGGAACGACGGGCGCGATCGAGGTCATCTCCCGCGATCAGTCAACGCCGTAAAGATTTGAATCCGCTCTGTGTTTCACATTGCATACATGCGTCCGTGTGCTACTATGTACACAACCGAACACATAAGTATGGAAACCATGCCTTCGACAACCTTCACCGTCCGCGTTGAGCCCGAGGTCAAGAAGCGCTTGGAGAAGCTCGCCAAGAGCACCGGGCGCACCCGGTCGTTCCTCGCCGCCGAGGCGCTGAACGAGTACCTCGACGTGAACGAATGGCAGGTCGCCGGCGTCAAGCGGGCCATGGCCTCGCTCGACCGCGGCGAAGCGGTCTCCCACAAGGAAGTCAAGGACTGGGTCACTTCCTGGGGCCGCAAGCGCGAGCGGCCGGTCCCTAAACGATCGGCGACATGAACATCATCTGGTCGCCCGAGGCGATCCAAGACCTGATCTCGCTGAGAGCCTACATCGCCGAGGACAGCCCCGCCGGGGCGCGGCGGATCGTGCTGCGCATCCTTTACGACGTCGAACGCTTGCTACCGGACAACCCGCATATGGGGCGTCCCGGCCGCCTGCCCGGCACCCGTGAACTCGTCATTCCGCAGACGCCCTATATCGTTCCCTACCGGGTGCAACGCGAGGCCATACAGATTTTGCGCGTGTATCACGGCGCCCGACGTTGGCCCGACAGCTTTTAGCTCCGCACTTTCCCGTTCGGCTCGGTCACGCTCTGTCGACAGGTCAATACGATCCCGTCAATCGCCACATCGCCTTCGGGAGGATCGAGCACTACCCCCCCGCCACCTCGATCTCGACATCGACGTTGCCGCGCGTGGCGTGCGAGTAGGGACAGATTTTTTCGTGCGCTTCTTTCGCGAGCTCCGCGAGCTCGGCCTGCGGCAACGACTTGTCCTCGACGCGCAATCGCACGGCGAGGCCAAAACCACCGCCTTCGCGCGGGCCGATCGACACCGCGCAAACGATCGCGGCCTTGGTCGCGTCCTTCTTTTTCTGCTTGCCGACAAAATCGAGCGCACCGCCGAAGCAGGCCGCGTAACCGGCCGCGAACAGATGTTCGGGAGTCGTGGTGCCCGGTTTGCCCGGTCCACCCATGGCCTTCGGCACCGACAGGTCGGCCTTCACCGACCCGTCACTGGCCTCGGTGTGGCCGTTGCGCCCGCCGGTCGCGGTCGCCGTC
>Ga0074044_10000940_pt1 | contig 26825 bp, 23 predicted proteins | sample BogForMeECP23OM1_FD_94443 | JGI IMG/M metagenome (GOLD analysis project Ga0074044, IMG submission 94443) | Bog forest soil microbial communities from Calvert Island, British Columbia, Canada - Bog Forest MetaG ECP23OM1 | ecosystem: Environmental > Terrestrial > Soil > Wetlands ... | reverse complement strand
GGTGTTCGAGCGCGGCCGCAAGGCCTCGATCGCGGCGGCCGAGCGCATCGGCGGCCGGATTCTCGAAGTCGGCGTCGGCACCGGCCTGTCGTTGCCCGAATACGCGTGGACCAACCGCCTCACCGGCGTCGACCTGTCGGCGCCGATGCTGCGCAAGGCCAAGGTGCGCGTTAAGGAGCACCGGCTGACCAATGTCGATGGGCTCGCCGTGATGGATGCGCAGCATCTCGGCTTCCAGGACGGGGTCTTCGATGTGGTCGTCGCGCAATACGTCATCACCGCGGTGCCCGATCCGGAGGCGACGCTCGACGAGTTCGCGCGCGTGCTCAGACCCGGCGGCGAGATTATTTTGGTGAACCATCTCGGCGCCGAGACTGGCCTGCGCGCGGCCTTCGAGCAATGGTTCGCGCCGCTCGCGCGCCGGCTCGGCTGGCGGCCGGAATTCCGCTGGGAGCGGCTGGCGCTTTGGGCCGCGCATCACGGCGGTGTTCGCGTCATCGAACGGCGCGCCATGCCGCCGCTCGGCCATTTTTCGCTGATCCGGTTTGCGAGGCTCGGCGGTCTTGCCAACGACGGTTTCGCGGCGGCGGGCGCGGCCGGCGCGGCGCAGTGAACGCCGGGGCGGCTGTGGCGCGGCGTCCGGGTGAAATTTAGCCCCTTGGAAAGGGCGGTGAACTACCCTAAATCTTGCCCGGCCGGGATCGAAGATCCGCCGGTGGCATCTGCGATGGCGGAGTAGCTCAGCTGGTTAGAGCAGCGGAATCATAATCCGTGTGTCGGCGGTTCAAATCCGTCCTCCGCTACCAATCTTTCAATGACTTAGCTGTACTGGCTCCTGGTTTTGGCTCCTTTTTGGCTCCCAATAAATAGAGCGCGATTGATCAAAGGAAAGTCATGCTTCCTATCCACCGCTTTTGTTCGGCGGATGTTCCCGGATCACAAGTATGCCGTTCGTAAGCGTGAACCGCTGGCCCGGAAAATTCTCGATCGCCGCGTCCAGCGCGGCATGCCCGACGGTGACACTCGATGATGCCGCAACGACCCAGCGGATGTGCTGTTCGGCGCGGTCCCACATTTCGACGCGGAAGGGCAAGCACGTGGGAATGTCGTGCAGGTTGGGATTTGCCAACTCCCGCAAAAGTTCATCGACGCGGTGATAGAGCCGTGAGGATGTACCCCAAAGCTCGGCGCATTCCGCGCGCAGCTGCTCGATCAGGCCCAGCGTATGGAGCTGCCCGTTGCTGTCTGAGGGCTCTTGACTCATTGGGAACGAAAAGTGAACATGCTCGCGCGTAGAGTCAAGCGACAAGTGCCGGATGACTCGAAAAATCTTGGCGGACATGCGGGGAACGGAAAGAAGTTGCCTGTTTTCGGAAATATTTTTCCATGCCGGCTGGAATAGAGTGCGTTCACGTGCGGGCGCTTCACATAGGTGTGTTCGGCGCACGCAGTCAGAGAAAGAGATGAAACTATTCTGGCGCGATGAAATCCGGCGGAAAAATATAGACACGCTAAAGCGGCAGCTCCGCACGAAGTTGGGTGGATACGTCAAAGATATTCATCCCGCCACGACACAAAACCGTTACTTTCGCGGCGTGATTTGTGATGACCGACCAAATGCCGTTGACCGAATCTCTTATCCGCCAGCTAGCAAAATCAAAAAAATGGGACGATTGAACCGAGAGGGACAATCGATCTTTTATGCTAGCTGTGGTGCACCCGCAGTGTACTACGAAATTCATGCTAAAGCGGGTGATCGCGTCGCTGTCTCTACGTGGGAACTCATTGAGCCGGTCTACATGCACAATCTCGGTTTCCATCCGGGATCACTAAAGCACATAGGTGGTCTATTAGAAGGTCCGCGCCAAAAGCTTGCCAATCCAATACCGAATGAAACAGAATTCAACGCGAAGTTACGGTATCAATTGTCGGAGGCTTTTACCGAGGAAGTTCCGGAGGGTGAAGAGTGGCGGTACAAGCTGCCGATCGCTATCAACGAACTGCTATTCGATGGAGCTGGGCCACTACCAATTGACCATGTGGACGGTCCGCGGTTCGATAAAGTGATTGGCACTGTCTACCCCGCTCTGCGAATGCGAGGCGCGGCCGACAACGTAGCGATATGGCCTGAGTACGTAAATCGGTTCTTGCGGCTCAAATTCGTAAGCTACGTCTTGGTCGAGGCGGCGGATGCGGAGAGGCAATCCTATAGCGTCTCAAGTATGGCGCAGTCCGACGAATTCAACGGAAACGAAATAATCTGGCGTCCTGGAATTACAGACGCCAGACAGTGCCGCGGACACATATCGTATGAGAACAGCCAATGGGTTTTGCGCAACGGGTTGGGCGAAATCTACGACATTTATTGAGACAGGTGGTCGGCGCCGCCTTACAAGGCTGGAACGAACCTGGGTGGAATGAGCATTGCGGGAGTAGGGCATGCTTCCGCAAATCCAAAATATGGATTGCAGTTGCAGCTATGGGTTTCAAATCCGGCGTTGAAACCGGAGCTGAACGGTCCAGGCCTGGTGTCACACTCCCGTTCGGCTTTTGAGCGAACAAGGCTGACGTTGAGTGCGCTCAAAATAGCGAAAAGGGTGAAAGCCATTAGATAAAGCTGGAAGGCCTTAACCATCCCTCGCGCGCGCGCAGCGCCGGGAAGGGGTAAGGTTATGTCACTCATGAGATGTCTCGAATCATAACTTGCTGGTCGATGAGCGTAGTCCTCGTCAATGACTTTTCAATGTCTGTTCTCATACGATATGTGTCCGTGGCGACGTAGTTGATGGTATCATTGACCAGCCTGTGACGAACGTTCCCATTTTTGGTCATTGTTGGGACAGTCGATTTTCGACAGCAATCCCTTATCCTTGGAGAGGGCCGCTGCGCGGCCTCCTCAGGACGACGGAAATAGTCATCATTGCGTCCCCGACGCGAATCCGTAGCTGACCAAAATTTTCTGCCCGGCCGGCGAAATGATGAATTCCGCCAGGCGGTGCGCGGCTACAGATGAGCCGGTCATGACCGTCAATCCGTAGTCGGCGCCGACGGCGAGCATGTCAGGCAACGTGACGATCTGCTGACCTGGATTTTCTTTCTGTGCGACCAATGCGCCGGTGCAATAGGTGAGGAAGATGTCGGCCGCACCTTGCGTGACGAGGGCGCCGTAAATCGTGCGTCCGGGTGGCGGCTGCGGACTCGACGGGCCGGCGGTGAGTTGTCGGGCCTTGTTCTCCAGTACGGCGCGCGCGCCGGATTTGATGGCTTCGGCCTTGCGGAACACCTCGAAGGCATAATCGCCGGAAGGGTCCGCTTTCGGCGTCGAGATACCGAGCTTGATTTGCGGGTCGAGCATGCGCTCGAGAAGGCTCGCGCTGGTCACTTCAAGCTTCGGCTTGACCAGCGCGCACAGCCGGTTGCGCGCGAACAGCACCACCGGCCCGCTTTTCTTTGCCTCCGAGAGCGCTTGCGGATGCTCCATGTTGGCGGACGCAAATACGTCAGCCTTGGCGCCGCCGGCAATCTCATCTTTCAAAAGGCCCGAAGCGCCGAACTTCGCCTGCACCGCATTTCCGGTCGCTGCTTCAAAGGCCTTGGCCACGTCGGTCAAGGCGCCGCGCAGGCTGCCAGCGGCATAGAGCGACACGGTCTCTGCCGCCGCGGGTCCTGTCATGGCGAGTATCGCGAGGGTGACAGTTAGCACACGCATTACGCGCTCGGATCGTTATTCGCACTGCCAGATTCCATAGCCTTTGGCTATGGCCAGATAATTTAGCCCTTTGCACCAAAGAAACACAACGTTGATTCTCTAAAGCGCTGTCAGTATTCTTCGCCGCTATAGAATTTGCAAATTAAATGCGGCGCAGGAACTTTCGTAGGCGTCGCGCGCGGTTGAGCTTTCGACGCCCGTGCCGCACTATTCTGGGCTGTCGTCGGAATCCCGCTGGCCTGGGGCGTGTGGCAAACTCTGGAGAGCGTGATCAAAATCTTCTGATTTGTCCGTCGCATTGTAATCGGCGCGGCTTCAACCGTGCCTATATTTTCAATTCGATGATCGTAATCTGCGGAATCGAATCCGTGGCCATGGCGCATAAGCTGATCTACGGGACATTGGTCCAGCATCCGCGCAAGGTCATTCACGTCGTGCGCGTCGTGGATGAAATTCCGGATGCCCGGGAGATCGACGATATTGCTAATATGATGCGCGAACGTATGTTATCGAAACATGGCGAGCAGGTTGCCGATGTCGTCGTTGTCCAGGGAACGACGCAGGAAAATCCGCGGTTGTTTGGAGACACTTATTCGGTCTCCCAGGTTCGCGCCGCACTGTTTCGTGCGGCTGTGCGCTGGTCGCCGATCATGCTCGACTAACGCCGATCGGCCGACTATGGGCTGACCGTCGTCGCGGGGGTCAACCAATGCCTATCAGCTTGCGATGTTCATCCTGTCGGTGAACGGCCAACGCGCCCTTGCCAAGTATGGCTTTGCTACTCCAGCATTGCCGCAGTGAGGTGGTTGAGGGGAGTTCCCTTGGCTAAACGGAGTCTGCTCAATCCTGGTCGGGCAGCTTTTTCACTTCGGGTGCGCGCGGACCGCCCGGCTGATCGAATTGCAGTTCGAAAAGAATATCGCTGTTTGGGCAGAATTTAGGGGCGAAATTCAGCGCCTGCGGCGCGGCATTGAGCCATTCGCGACAGGCATCGGGGGTCTGGCATTGTTCGCAGCGGTGAAACGCGGTCGCATAAGTGAGGCTGTGACGCGGCAATATGCCGGCGCTCACCTCGATGGCGAGGCGCTCCATCATGTCGTAAATGCAAGCTGGTTTATGGTCACACTTATCCGCCGAGGCCATGCAATCCTCATTGCCTGCCCGGCAGCAAGCTAATTTGGAATATACCCAGATTTGTAACTTAAAGTCCATGAAAAAAATTGCGAAGCACCGGCCGATGGTCGCGCGCCCTCATAATTCTCCTCAACTTTCCTTTTTGTAGTGCAAGAGCCCCGGCGAGAGGGGAAGGCCCGGGGTGACCATAGCCATGGTACACTTGGAGTGTCCCGAAAATGCTTCTTCTCGGGACAGTTATGAAATCCGCTGCACGCATTGCCAAGGTCAAATCTCCCAAGCGATCAGCGCCAAACACTGTTAATGGGACAGTACCTCCACCGCGGATCGAAAACGTTAAGCGCCGACCACGCGAATATCTAACTGTCAAGGAGGTCGGGAAGTTGTTGGATGGCGCACGCGATCGGGGCCGCTATGGTCATCGCGATGCAACGATGATCCTTGTCGGTTACCGGCAGTGGAGCACTATGGAGCACGGTGAAAGGCGCCAACTTCGGAATCATAATCCGTGTGTCGGCGGTTCAAATCCGTCCTCCGCTACCAACAAATTCAGTCATTTCTCCGACTCACAAAAAGCCTAGGCGCCCCTGCTTGGCGGCCCAGAGCGTTGTTTCGCCGCAATGCCACAATCCCGCTACCCTTTACCTCGGCCTCCCGAAGACGGCAGTTTCGCCAGCTCGCTCACCGCCGCGCGGTTGATCTCGAATCCGAGGCCAGGAGCCTCCGGGAGCGCCAGCCATCCGTCTTGCGGGCTCGGCAAGTCGTCATAGATCTGCCGGCACAGCTCGACCGCCAGATAATGGTGCTCGACCAGCGTCCCGTTGGCGACACCGGCCTGCAGGTGCATGTTGTGGAACGACCAGGCGCCGCCGTTGGCGATCGGCACGTTGAACGCGGCGGCGAGGCCTGCGATCTTGATGCACTGGCTGAAACCGCCGGTGATCACGACGTTCGGCTGCACATAGTCGACGGATTCATTGAGCAGCAGGTCGCGGAACCGGTACATCAAGCCTTCATTCTGGCCGCAGGCGAGCCGCATCCCAGTCTGACGCCGCAACTGCGCCATCTGCAATGGATCGTTCTGCGTGAGCGGCTCCTCGAACAAGGAGATGCCATAGGGCCTGATCATCTCGCACAGCCGAGCCGCATGATAAAGATCGAGACTGCAATTGGCGTCGATGAACAGTTCGATGTCGGGGCCCACGGCTTCGCGCACCGTCCGGATGCGGGCTTCGTCCTCGCGGATCAGCTCGAGCAGGTCGCGGGCATCGCGCCGGCGCAAACCCTCGTGGCCAACCGTCATCTTCAGGCGCGTGAAGCCTTGCGACACCCATAGCTTCGCCGCGGCGGCGAGTTGTGCGCGATCGAAGAAGCCGAAGCCGAAGGTGGCGTAGACCGGTACGCGCGGTCGTGCTCCCCCGAGCAGCCGCCAGATCGGCTGATTGAGCGCCTTGCCCTTGATGTCCCACAGCGCGACGTCAATCGCGGCAAGCGCATGCGCCGCATAGCCGGTCTGGCCGCGCGGCATCAAGGTCCAATACAGCTTGTCCCACACGCGTTCGTTCGCGAGCGGGTCGTCACCGAGAACCGCCGGTCCGGCCACGCCGTGAATGATCTGGGCGATCACGTCTTCTTCGGTGATCCCGGTCAGGCCGTGGCCGGTCACGCCGCCGTCGGTCTCGACCTCGACCAGGCACACCGACAATGTGGTGGCGCGATCCAGGCCGAGCAGGGCAATCCTGAGCGGCACGTTGAGAGGCGTTGCGGTAACCTTGGTGATTTTCATGGGTGAGCCGCTCCAACTTTAGGAATCAAGGAAGCCAGACGATTTGCGCAGGATCGATCGACAGCCACACCCGATCGCCGACCTCGAAGATGCAGGCCGGCGAAGCCGACGCCCGCAGCTGCGCCGTGCTGTTCGCAGGTGTGACAAGATAATCCCAATGCTCGCCCAGATAGGCGCGCTGGGCCACCGTACCCTCCATGAACCAACCGGGCTGATCCGGCCTGGCGGCGGGAGGCGCAGCGGTGAGGATGATGCTCTGGGGCCGGATCGACATTGTCATCGAGCCGCAGGGTTTTATGTCCGTGCCAGCGAGCAGCCGGGCCGGATCGATCGCCAGGCCATCGACGCGCATTGCCCCGCCTTCGACTTTGGCATGGAGAAAATTCGTGCGGCCGATGAATCCCGCCACGAACTTGGTGCGCGGCCGATTATACAGGATGTAGGGCGGGTCGATCTGCTCTACGCGCCCTTGGTTCATCACCGCGATTCGGTCGGACGTGACCATGGCCTCCGCCTGGTCGTGGGTGACGTACACGGTTGTGATGCGAAATTCGTCGTGCAGGCGCCTGATCTCAAAGCGCATCTCCTCCCGGAGGCCCGCGTCGAGATTCGACAGCGGCTCGTCGAGCAGCAACACGCCGGGTTCGATCACCATGGCGCGCGCGAGCGCGACGCGCTGCTGCTGGCCGCCGCTGAGCTCGGCTGGATAGCGCTCCGCCAATGCGTGCAGCCGCACGGCGGCGAGCATACGCTCGACCTTCGCGCGAATGGCGGAGGCGGACAGCTGCCGCAGCGTCAAGCCGAAGGCGACGTTTTCGGCGACCGTCAAGTGCGGCCAGATCGCGTAGCTCTGGAAGATCATCGACATATTGCGGCGCTCCGGCGGCCGGCTGGTCTGCGCAGAGGAGAGCACCTCTCCGTCCATCTCGATCGTGCCCTCGGTCGGCCGGATGAAGCCCGCGATCATCCGCAGGGTGGTCGTCTTGCCGCATCCCGACGGCCCGAGCAGGGAAGCGAATTCGCCGGCGCGCAGTTCCAGCGTGACGTCACTGACCGCGACCACGTCGCCGAAGCGACGACCGATCCCGCGCAACGCCAACTTCACCCCACCGGCCGGCACGCTCATCTATTCGCTCCGCCGAACCATGAAGTCCCGCCCCAACAAGCCAAAGCCGGTGAGCGCGATCAGAATGATCGCGGCGAGCAGCAGCAGGCCGAATGCGGCCGCGGCCTCGAGCCTGCCTTCGTCGGTCAGATTGAGCAGCATGACCGACATCACCTGCGTATTCGGTCCGTACAGGAATATCGCCGTGCTGAGCTCTCGGGTTGCCGGAATGAACACGAGCAGCCAGGCGCTGGCGAGGCTCCCCTTCAGCAGCGGGGCGAGCACGCGGCGTACCGCCAGCCACCGGCTCCCGCCGAGGATTCTGACGGCCTCTTCCATTTCGGGGTTGATGCTGCGAATTGCCGCCCCGGCATTGGCGTAGGCGATGGGAAGAAAGCGGGTGGTGAAGGCGAGGATCATGATCGCCGCCGTGCCGTACAGGAAGAACGGTCGCGCCGCATAGGCGGCATAAAAGCCGATGGCGAGCACGATCCCGGGCACGACGAAGGGTGCCAGACACAAGAAACTCAAGATACCGGCAAAACGGATCAGCTTACGCTCGACCAGGTAGGCGATTGCCAAGGCGAGACCGAGCGCCAGGACGGCGGCGGCGGCGGCAAACGTAAACGTGTTGATCATGGATCGCGCCGTCGCCGGCTGCTCGAGCAAGACGTAATGGAAGTTGCCCCAGGTCAGATTGTCGAGCCCGAACCCGCGTGTCCAGGTTCTCGCGAACGCCGCCTGCACGATCACGGCCAGCGGCAGCACGACCGAAAGGCCGGCTACGAACATACAGCCGGCGAAGGCCGGCCAGCGCAAGCGACCAAGCTCGATCGGGCGCCGCTCGCCGCTCTTCCCGGTCAGCGTCACATAGCCCCGCCGTCCGATCAGTCGTTGCTGCAGCAGATAGAGCGCCACCGTGACGGCGAGCAGCGGCAACGCATAGGCTTCCGCGACCTGCACGCGCACTGGATAGCTGAAGAATTCGAGCAATTGCGTGGTGACGACATTATAGCGCGCCGGAATGGCGATCATGGCCGGAGACCCGAACAGCGCAATCGACTCCAGAAACGTGATGATGGCGCCGCCGGCAATCGCCGGCACGACCAACGGTAATGTCACACGGGAGATGGTGCGCCATCTGCCGGCGCCGAGGATGTTTGCCGCATCCTCCATTTCCGATGAGACCGAGTCGAGCGCGGTACTCGTGAACACGAACAGATAAGGGTAGCTGTAGATGGCAATGATGAAAACCAGGCCGGGAAACGAAAAGATGTTGAAGATGCCGGTCGCGGAGCCCGTGATCGCCCGGTAGGCGGCGTTGAGCCATCCGGCATTTGGGCCGGCGAGCAGAATCCAGGCCAGCGCGCCGAGATAGGGCGGCGTCGCGAAGGCGCCGAGCGTCAACATCCTGACCAGCGTCTTGCCCGGCATATTCGTGCGTGACACGGCCCAGGCCATCGGCACCGCGACCACGCTGCAGAGCGCCGTCACCGCGGTCCCCAGCACGAGCGAATTGCGCAAGGCGATGATATATCGTTCACGGCCATAGGCCGCCGCGAAATTCGCAAGACCGAACCCGCCGCTCGCCGGATTATAGAGGCTGCCGACCAGCAGCCAGAACAGCGGATAAAGAACCAGAAAGACGAGAATTGCACCGAGCCCGACTACGACAACGAAGCTCGGCTCGAGGTTGCGCAGCCGCGCGCGCACGGACATTGGAATCGTGCGACTATTGGCCAAAGACGTCGCGCCAAATCTCCGCTACTTCGGGAATGCCTTTCGTCGCGTCCTCGATGCTGGGCCGGAGCACCTTGATTTCGGAGACGGATTTGGCCTCGGGCAGAGGTTTCACGTCGGCGCGCATGGTTTCGTAATAGGCCTGCGCCAGGACCTTGTTGAACTCCGGCCCGAGCAGGAATTCCATGAACAAACGCGCGGCATTGGGGTGCGGCGCATTCTTGAGTATGGCGGAAGGCGTCGCGACGAGGATGCCGCCGTCCGTCGGATATTGTACCGCTACGGGAATGCCCTTTGCCCTGTTCTCCAGGATCGGAGCGACCGGCGTCGGCGTAAGCCAGCGCTCGCCCGAAGAAACGAGGTTTACGGAATCGAAGCCGGAGCGGCCGACCTGCGGCTGCAATTTCTCCAGGCGTTCGAAATAGGTCCTGCCGTAGAGTTTCAACATCTGCGCCGCCCAATTGCCGAGGAAACCGCTGTAGGCGGGATGTCCCACGGCAATCTTTTCCTGCCATTTCGAATCGAGCAGATCGGTCCACTGCTGCGGCGCTTCCTCGGGCTTTAGCTTCTGAGTGTTGTAGGCAATGGCGATCACGCTCGCGACGGTGGCATGGAAGAAGCCGTCGGGATCGAGGTTTTGGAACTCAGGCAGCAGCTCCTTGGCGTTCTCCGGCGTATAGGCGACGAGCGCGCCATTGGCCTTGAGCGTGACGAAATTGCCGATGTCTACCGAGCTGAAGACGTCGGCATTGGCGGCGCCTTGAGACAGATCCTGATCGAGCCGCTGAAACATGATTTGCGATGCCGCGCGCACCACGCTGACCTTCACCCCGTATTCGTCCAGAAAGGCTCGCCCCGCCTTCTCCGCATTAGCGGCATCGATGCTGGCCACGTACCAAGTCAGCGCACCTTCCCTGCGGGCGGCAGCTTCGATCGCCGCGATGTCGGCGAAGGCCGATGCGTTGCCCGCAAGGCAAACTATCGTCAATACCGCCACAGGCACGAGCCTTCGTGTGAACATGATGATAAACTCCTGCAGGGTCTGCTCACCCGCAAGGCGGTCCGAATGATCGCTCTCGCCGGCGGCGATCGTTTTCCTAGAGATTAACCGAAACCGGTCCTTATTCCACCCTACCCTCCGAACCTCCGGTGGGCCCCGCAAAGAGCCGGCCCATCGGTCACTCCGGCAGCACCGGCGGGCGAATGAGTTTGAGAAATCCCAGCATGTCGACGAAGGCCTGCAGCCGTTCGGTGCGGTAGGCCTCGCGGTCGAGCGTGGAGTAGTCGAGGAAGCCCTTGCCGGTGGTCAGGCCAATATGGCCCTCGCGCATGTTGCGCTCGATGATCTCCGGCGCGGCATAGCGCGGGTCGTTGAGCGCCTGTGTGAGATACCGGCTGGCGTAATAGAGGATGTCGCCACCGCCCCAATCGATGAATTCGAGCATGCCGAGCACGGCGAATCGAAAGCCGAAACCGTATTTGATTGCCTTGTCGATGTCGGCGGCGCTGGCGACGCCCTCCTCGACCATGCGGGCGGCCTCGTTCATCGCCAACGCCTGGATGCGCGGCACGATGTAGCCCGGCCGGGCGGCGCAGACGACCGGCACCTTGCCGATCGATTCGAGCAGCTCTTTGAGCCGCGCCGTCACTGCGGGATCGGTGGTCGCGGCCGGGGAAAGCTCGACCAGCGGCACGACGTATGCGGGGTTGAGCCAATGCGCGTTGAGGAAGCGGCGCGGCTCGTTGAGCGCGCCGGCGAGGTCGTCGGCGAGAATGGTCGAAGTGGTGGAGGCGATGGTCGGCTGGGGCCCGGCCAGCACCGAAGCGCGCGCCAGGACATCGCGCTTGACCTCGATCACCTCGGGGACGCCCTCGAAGATCACCGCCGCTGCCGACAGAGCGGCCGCCGCCTCCGCTTGCGGCACGACGCTGACGCGGGCGGCGATAGCGTCGATTGCCGTCGGCGCAAAGAGCCCGATCGACGCGAGGCTTGCGAGCGTCCGGCGCACTTCGTCGAGCGTCTGCGAGCGGCAGCGCTGAAAATCCTCCGGCGGGCGCGGCCGGAAATCGACAACGGTCACGTCGTGTCCGGCATAGGCGAACACGACGGCGATGCCGCGCGCCATGCGGCCGGCGCCGAGACAGGCGATCGGCGCGCGCGCCATCACGCAAAGCCCTCGCGCAGCAAGCTGCGTAAGCCGGCACGATCGAGCGCACCGAGACCGAGGCCGGCGAGCGTGCGGCCAGTGGTCATAAAGTCCTGTCCGCAGATCGCCGCGCCGATGCTGAGAAAGGCCCGCGCCAGCGGCATGGCGACGCCGGCGAGCGCCGCTACCGACAGCAGGAAGGACAGGCCGATGCGCGTGTCCTCCAGCATGTAGCGGTGCTCAGTCAGCACGATGTGCTCGCGCCAGTCGCCGGAATCGGTCAGTCGGTCGTGGGAGCCGCGGCCGTACATCCACTCCTCGCCCTGCGTGGCGTAATGGTGGGCAAGCGGAAAATGCGGCGGCCCGTAGTCGAGCGCCTCGCGAAGCGCGATGCGTTCCGCGTCGAGCGCGTCGGTGACGCGCCGGATCGCCGGCTGCGTGCCCTCCTTATGGATGTCCCAGCGATCGAAATGCTGCAGCGGCCCGGCATTCATGATGATCAGTGGCGGATGGATGATCGGGCCGGCATTCATCAAGGCGCCGGAGAGTGCGTCGCCGCAATCTTCGATGACGTTGGGAAAGGCGCGGCGCAATACGGACAGCGCATGGTCCTTGCGGGTGAGCGGGAAGACGCCGGTGGGCAGGCGTTTCGCCCGCACCGTGATCGCCGCTTCGAACGGTGCGTGCTTGCGTGTGAGCCAGGGTAGGGTGCCGGTCTCGGCGAAGGCGGACTTGGCACGGTTGCCGGCGTCATGCGCGGCCTTGGCGAACAGCACCGAACCGAAAGTGCCGGGGGGTAGATACACCACTTGACCGTCGGTGAGATGCGGCGCCAGCAGCCGGGCGATGTCGTGGTGCGCGGTCGCCGGCGCCGGACAAAGGATCAGGTCCGCGCCGCGCACCGCCGCGCCGATGTCGTTGGTCACGGCGGCGAGCTTGGCAGTGCGGCGGCCCTGGAAATCCTTGATGATGATCGTATTGCCGCCCGCCTGCTGCGCGGCGACCGCCGCCTGATCGCGCCGCCACAGCCGCACCACGTGGCCAGCGAGCGCGAAATCGCCCGCCGCCGCGAACGAGCCGTTACCGCCTCCGAGCACCGCGATTTGCATCGAGTCCGCTCTTGTCCCACAACGGGCAGGTGACCGGTTTGTGTTTCTGGTCAAGTCCTTCGCAATGATTGGGGTATTCGCACAACCGCATTTGCTCACCCAAACCGAGCTCGATTTTCCGGAACCAGTCGCGGCGGCCAGGTCATTGACGGCGACCCGCTCGTTTATATACAGGATACAAATCCGGGCAACCGGCGACGGCGGCTACGGTCTGTTCACCGGCTGTGCCGCTGGCGACACCGCCAAGTCGGTGGCGCTGCAAGTCACCGATCACGGATAGTCCGATGGACCTCGCTCTCCCGATCGAACGGCATGCCGCCTTCGCGCCGAATAAAGCGGCAATCCGCTTCGCCGACGAGGAACTCGACTACGCCGCGTTCGCCGCGCGCATCCGCCATGCGTGCGGCAGACTGGCGGCGCTCGGCATCGGTGAAGGCGAGGTGGTCGCCTTTCTCGGCCTCAATCATCCGGAGCTGCTGGCGCTGTTGTTCGCCTGCGCGCGGCTACGAGCGATTCTGCTGCCGCTCAACTGGCGGCTAACCGGAGCCGAACACGCGCGCGTCCTCGCCGACGCCAAGCCGCGTCTGGTGCTGGTGACGCCTGATTTCCTGGGTCACGCGCAGGCGCTGCGCGGCGGCTTGCCCGCGGCGCAGTGGCTGGCGCTAACCGGCGCGCCGGCCGGCTGGCGCGACTGGACCGGCATCGTCGCGGCATCGCCGGCAAAGCCCGCGCCCATACCGGCGCACGAGGCGCCAGTGCTGCTCTGCTACACGTCCGGATCCACCGGGGCACCGAAGGGTGTCGTGCTCACCCAGGGCGCGCTGTTTTTCAACGTGGTCAACAGCATACATATGCACGATCTCACCAGCGCCGACCGCGTGCTCACCACATTGCCAATGTTCCACGTCGGCGGGCTCAATATCCAGACCGTTCCGGCGCTGCATGCCGGTGCTACCATCATCCTGCACGCCAAATTTGATCCCGCCGCCACCATCGATGCGATCGAGCGCGAGCGCGTCACCCTCGCGGTGCTGGTGCCGGCGCAGCTCACCGCGATGATGAAGCTTGCGCGCTGGAGTAAGGCCGATCTGTCGAGCCTGCGCGTGCTGACCACCGGCTCGACCATCGTGTCGGAAGCCTTCGTGCAACGGGTGCACGAGCGCGGCGTGCCGCTCATCCAGGTCTACGGCACGACGGAAACCTGCCCGATCGCAACCTATCTGCGCAGAGAAGACGCGCGGCGCAAGGCTGGCGCGGCCGGCCTGCCGGCGCTCTACTGCGCCCTGCGCATCGTCGACGACAACGACCGCGACGTTCTGGCCGGCGCTGATGGCGAGATCCTTGTGCGCGGCCCGAATGTGATGCAGGGCTATTGGAATGCGCCGGAGGCGACCGCCACCGCTCTGCGCGGGGGCTGGTACCATTCCGGCGACATCGGCCATCTCGACGCCGAAGGCTACCTGCATGTCGTCGCGCGCAAGCACGACCTCATCATTTCGGGCGGCGAGAATATCTACCCGGCGGAGATCGAGAACATCCTGCTTGAGCATCCGGCGATCGTCGAGGCCTGCGTGGTCGGCTGCCCGGACGAGCGCTGGGGCGAGTCGGTGGTGGCGGCGGTGGTGCTCAAGCCAGGCGCGCGCCTGAGCGCGGCCGATGTGATCGCGATCCTGGACGGCCGCATCGCCCGCTTCAAGCAGCCGCGCGCGGTGCGTTTCATGGACAGCCTGCCGCGCACCGCACTGGGCAAAGTGCAACGCGAGGAATTGCGGGCGGCGGTGGCCGCGTGAACCGTGCATCGGTGAAAAATGAGTTGACGTTCATGAACCTCAAGAGAAGAAGTGCGCGACGGACTGATCTTGGTCGCGTCCGCGGCGAAGCTGTAGGGAGCGTAAGGTGAACGTGCAACTCGCAACGACGGAACGGCCGCCGGCCGCGCCGGGGGAGGACATCACAGCAGTCAAGACCTATGCAGCGCCGCGCTCGCTTGCCGAGGCGGTAGCCCTGCTGCGCGCCGGCAACGTGACCATTCTCGCCGGCGGCACCGACCTGATGCCGCAGAGCAAGACCGGCCGCGCCCGCTTCCAGCCGGTGCTGATGAACATCCGGCGCATTGCCGAGCTGCGCGGGATCGATGCGGCGGACGGCAGCGTGCGCTTCGGCGCGCTGACCACGATGACCGAGCTGCTCGATAGCGCGATGGTGAAGACGCGGTTCAATGCGCTTTGGCAGGCCGCCGATCACTTCGCCAGCAATCAGCTGCGCAACGCCGCCACCATCGGCGGCAATATCTGCAACGCCTCGCCGGCAGGCGACACGCTGGTGCCGTTGCTCGTATTTAACGCCCGCGTGGTGCTGGCGAGCGAGGCGAACGGCGCCGTGACGACGCGCACGCTGCCGCTCGCCGAGTTCTTCGTCGGGCCCGGCCGCACGCAGCGGCGGCCGACCGAGCTTTTGACCGCGGTCGACATGCCGCTGCCGCCGGACGGCTTCGTCAGCGAGTTCTACAAGTTCGGCAGCCGCCCGGCGCTGGACATTGCCACCATCGCCATCGGCCTCGGCGCAGTGCGCAATGGCGACCGGCTGGGTGACGTGCGGATCGCGTTCGGCGCGGTGGCGCCGACGCCGATCCGCGCGCCGAAGACCGAAGCCGCGCTCGACGGCAAGCCGCTGCCGGCCGCGATCGAAAAGGCCCTGGCGGCGGCCGAGGCCGACATCCACCCGATCTCCGACATTCGTGCATCGGCGTGGTACCGGCGCGAGCTCGTGCGCAACATCTTGCGAAGGATGCTGGACCATGTCGGCAAACATTGACATCGCGTTCAAGCTCAACGGCATCGAGGTGCGGTCAAGGGTTTCGCCCGGCATGAGCGCGCTGGAAATGCTGCGCGACGAGTTGCACCTCACCGGCTCCAAATACGGCTGCGGCGAGGGCGAATGCGGCGCCTGCACCGTCAATGTCGACGGCCTGTCGATCAATTCCTGCCTGCTGTTCGCCGCCGATTGCGACGGCCGCGAGATCGTCACCATCGAAGGGCTGGCGTCCGATCCGCACACCGAGGCGCTGAAGAAGAGCTTTGTCGCCTACGGCGCCGTGCAGTGCGGCTTCTGCACGCCCGGCATCGTCATGCAAGCCCGTCACCTGCTGGAGAAAACGGAACATCCCACGCCGGAACAGATCCGGCGGGGCATCGAAGGCAATCTTTGCCGCTGCACAGGCTACAAGAAGATCATCGAGGCGATCGCCGAAGCCAGTGCGGCGTCGGCCTAGGAGGCTTCCCATGGGAGCGATGGACAAAACAACGACCGACGGTTCGCTCATCGGCAAGCGCATTCCCAAGATGGATGCGCCGGAAAAAGCCAGTGGCAAGACCCGTTACGTCCACGACATCGATCTGCCCGGCCAGCTGCACGCCAAGATCCTGCGTTCGAGCCAGGTGCACGCCAAGATCGTCTCGATCGACACCAGCGCGGCGCGCGCGCTGCCCGGTGTGCACGCCGTGATCACCGCTGCCGACGTGCCGTGGCAACGGCCGATCGGCGTCGCCAAAGATCACCTGCCGCTCAAGGCCGACCGCGTGCGCAGCCCGCGCGATGAGATCGCCGCGGTGGCGGCCGAGACCGAAGAGATCGCCAGCGCGGCGCTCAAGCTGATCAAGGTCGCGTACGAACCGCTGCCGGTCGTCGCCACAGCCGAGGAATCGCTCAAGCCGGGCGCCACCCTGGTGCACGGCGAGGACCTGATCGTCCCTGGCGCGGACGGCAAGCCGCATGTCGTGCACAAGGCCTCGCGCGACAACGTGGCGATGACCTTCACCTACGGGCAGGGCGACATCGCCAAGGGCGCGGCCGAATCCGACGTCGTCGTCGAGGACGTGTTCTGGCTGCACTATGTCACCCACTGCTGCATGGGCGTGTCGGGCGTGATCGCCGAATTCGACGCCAGCGACAACCTGCTGCTCTATTCCAACACCCAGGTTCCGTTCCTGCACAAACGCGAATTCGCCGAACTGCTGGGCATGGACCCCGGCCGTATCCGCATCATCCAGCCGCCGATCGGCGGCGGCTTCGGCTCCAAGCTCGACATCTATCCGTTCGAGCCGATCGCCATCTACCTTGCCAAGATCACCCGCCGACCGGTCAAGCTGATGTTCACGCGTGAGGAGGAATTTATCGCCTCGCCGACCCGCCAGCCGGTGCTGCTCAAGATGCGCTCCGGCTGCAGCAAGGACGGCAAGTTGACCTTCCGCGATGTCGAGACCGTGCACGACAACGGCGCCTACACCTCGTGGGGCGCGACCACGCCGTTCGTCATGATGCAGACAATTTCCTCGCTCTACCGCGTGCCTCACTGCAACTACAGCACGCGCGCCATCTACACCAACAATCCCTATGCCGGCTCCTTCCGCGGCTACGGCAACCTGCAGGCGACCTTCGCCGTCGAGGCGCACATGGACAAGCTGGCGGAAGAAATCGGCATGGACCCGCTCGAGTTTCGGCTGATCAATGCCCAGGATCCCGGCGAGATCACGCCGCAGGGCATGCATTTTAAGTCCTGCGGCTTTAAGGACTGCCTGCGCACGGCCGCGTCGCGCAGCGACTACCAGACCAAGTTCCGAGCAGCGCGCGCGAAATGGAACGACGGCAATCCGATCAAGCGCGGCGTCGGCATGGCGTCGATGCTGCATGTCGGCGGCGGCGCCAAGATCTATCCCTCCGACGGCTGCGGTACCATCATCAAGATCGACGATTTCGCGCATGTCACGCTGATCACCGGCGCCTCCGAGATCGGCCAGGGCTCGGAGACCGTGCTCGCCCAGCTCGCCTGCGAGGAACTCGGGCTGCCGATGTCAGTAGTGTCGGTCGTCAACAGCGACACCGACATCAAGCCGTGGGACGTCGGCGTGCACGCCTCCCGCACCACTTTCATCGCCGGCAACTCGGTGGTCGGCGCCGCGCGCAAGGCCAAGGCCAAGATTCTTGCCACCGCCGGGGCGAAATTCCACCAGCCGGCCGAGGCGCTCGATCTGCGCGACAGCTGCGTGGTCGACAAGGCCAGCGGCAAGAAGCTGATCGAAATCGACAAGCTGATCCGATCCCTGCACTTCTCCGACAAGGCCGATCTGGTGATGACGACGTTTTATTACGAGCCGCCCAGCGAGAAGCAGGACAAGGAGTTCCACGGCGACGTATCCGCCGCCTACGCCTGGGCGACGCAGGTGGCCGAGGTCGAGGTGGACACCGCGACCGGCATCGTCAAGCTGTTGAAGGTCACCGGTGCGCACGACGTCGGCCGCGTGATCAACCGCCTCGGCATCGAGGGTCAGATCGAGGGCGGCGTGGTCATGGGACAAGGCTACGCGCTGACCGAGAACCTGATCGTCGAGAACGGGGTCATTCGCAACCCGAATTTCCGCGACTACAAGCTGGTGACCGCGCCGGAAATTCCGGACATCGACATCTCGTTCATCGAGACGATGGACGGCGAAGGGCCGCAGGGCGCCAAGGGCGTCGGCGAGGCGCCGGCGATCTGCGTCGCCGCCGCCGTCGCCAACGCCATCTACGACGCGACCGGCGTGCGCATCACGGCGTTGCCGTTTACGCCCGAGAATGTCTACCGCGCCCTGCACTCGAATTCGCGGCCGCCGACCTGGATCGCCGCGGCATGACGCCGCGTAGCAGCCTCAGCTTGGAGCAGGCGCTGTCCTTGTCGGCGGTCAAGCCGAACCTGATCTGTGCCGGCATCTCGGCGATGGCGACCGGATTATCTCGACGTGCCCGGTTATACTCAGTGCGAAATCGCGGCCATGGCCGCGGCTGGAGTAGTGGCTTGAGTTGATGTGCGGCGTGGCCAATCTTGGTCACGGCAGGGTAGCGGAAGTGAGCGCAAGTTCAGCACAGGGAGGAACGTCATGTATCGAAAGTTGTTGTTGTTGTTCGCGCTGACGGTCGGGTTCGCTGGGGCCGCGGTGGCGCAGGAGGTCACCATCGGCGTCACCATGGGAACGACGGGTCCGGGTGCCTCGCTTGGCATCAACTACATGCGTGCCTTCGACTTGATGCCGAAGACGATCGGCGGCTTTCCGGTGAAGTTCATCGTCCTCGAGGACAAGACCGATGCCACCGAAGCGGCAAAGAACGCCCGCGAACTGATCACGCAGGATAAGGTCGACGCGATCATGGGCTCCGTGGCGGTGCCCTCGACGACGCAGATTGCGCAAATTGCCAACGAGCTGCAGACGCCGCACATGGCGCTGTCGCCGGTCGCGTTGCCGCCGGAGAAGCTCAAATGGACTTTTGTCGTACCGCAGCCGACCATTTTGATGATGAGGGCCGTGGTCGATCACATGAAGGCGCACGGCGTGAAGACCATCGGATATATCGGATTTTCCGACTCGTGGGGTGACCTCGTCCTCAACTCGCTCAAGGAGCTGACCCCGCCGGCCGGCATCCAGATCGTGAGCAACGAGCGTTATGCGCGCGCCGACACCAGCGTCACCGGCCAGGTGTTGAAGGTGCTGGCGAGCAATCCCGACGCGGTGGTGATCGGCGGATCGGGCACCGGCGGCGCGCTGCCGCAAATCGGCCTGGTCGAGCGCGGCTACAAAAAGCAGATCTACCATAACCACGGCACGGTGAACCGCGAGTTCATTCAGGTCGGCGGCAAGGATGTCGAAGGCGCCATCGCGCCGACCGGTCCGCTGATGGTCGCCGAGGACCTCCCGGACGACAATCCGATTAAAAAAGTCGCGTTGGATTTCGTCACGCGCTTCGAGAAGACCTTCGGCCCCGACACCCGCAACGCTTTTGCCGGCTATAGCTACGACGGCTTTCTGCTGCTGAATGCCGCCGTTGCCGTCGCCGCCAAGACGGCCAAGCCGGGAACGCCGGAGTTCCGATCGGCATTGCGCGATGCTCTGGAGAACGTGAAAAACGTGGTCGGCACGCATGCCGTCTACAACATGACGCCGACGGATCATCAAGGTGTCGACCAACGCGCGAGTGTTCTGGTGCGCGTCGAAGACGGCAAGTGGCGGCTGTTGAAGTAGGCCGCAACGTCGATCACCATCGGATAGGGGAACGAGGCCGTTCCCCTTTTCCTGGCCGGCGGATCAGCCGATGAATCTCGCGATCGCGCTGTGGCTGTCGCAAGATGCGGTGACTAACGGGGCGATCTACGCGCTGCTTGCCCTGGCGCTGGTCGTTGTCTTTACCGTCACCCGCGTGATCTTCGTGCCGCAGGGCGAGTTCATCTCCTACGCGGCGCTGTCGTTGGCCAGCCTGCAATCCGGCAAGGTCCCCGGCACCGTCTATGTGCTGATCGGCGGCGGCGTCCTTGTCGCCGCGCTCGACGGGTTCGTGGCGCTACGCAAGCAATCGATAACGGCGCTGCCACGCAGCCTGCTCGCCAACATCGTCCTGCCGCTCGTCATCGCCGCCGGCGCGGCATGGTCGGCGTCGCGGCCGCACGACCTGCTGTTGCAGGTGGCGGTGACGCTGGCCATCGTAACGCCGCTCGGACCGATGCTGTACCGCCTGGCGTTCCAGCCGCTCGCCAATGCTTCGGTCCTGGTGCTGCTGATCATTGCGGTTGCGGTGCATTATGTGCTCACCGGCCTCGGCCTGGCGTTTTTCGGAGGTGAGGGCGTCCGCGCGCACACCTTCCCCGATCTCCAATTTCAGGTCGGGATTCTCACCATCAGCGGCCAGAGCATCGGCATTGTCGCGACCAGCCTCGTGCTGATCGTGTTGCTCGCCCTGCTGTTCGACCGCACCACCTATGGCAAGGCGCTGCGCGCCACCGCCATCAATCGCGTCGGCGCGCGGCTGGTCGGCATTTCCTACGAATTCTCCGGCCGGTTCAGTTTCGCGCTGGCCGCCCTGATCGGTGCGGTCTCCGGCATTCTCGTCGCGCCGATAACGACTATTTATTACGACACCGGCTTCATGATCAGCCTGAAAGGCTTCATCGCTGCAATTATCGGCGGCATGACGAGCTATCCGATCGCCGCCCTCGGTGCGCTCGTCGTCAGCTTTCTCGAATCCTTTTCATCGTTCTGGGCCAGCGCGTTCAAGGAATCCATCGTCTTTACTCTGATTATTCCCGTGCTGCTGTGGCGCTCCCTGGCGACGCATCGGGTCGAGGAGGAAGACGACTTATGATGCGGCGCATACCGGTCCTCGCGGCGCTCGGCCTGCTCGCACTGGCGCCGCTGGTTCTGCCGGAATTCCACGTCACACTGCTGAACTATATCGGGCTTGCCAGCATCGTCACGCTTGGCCTGGTGCTGCTGACCGGCATCGGCGGGCTTACCTCGTTCGGGCAGGCGGCCTTCGTCGGACTGGGCGCCTACACGACCGCCGTGCTCACCACCGAATACGGCGTGTCGCCCTGGCTGACGCTGCCGGCGGGATTGGCGTTGACCTTCGTCGTCGCGCTGTGCCTCGGCTTCATTACCCTGCGGCTGTCCGGGCATTACCTGCCGCTCGGCACGATCGCCTGGGGTATCGCCATCTATTTCGTCTTTGGCAATCTCGACATGCTCGGCAAGTATTCCGGCCTCGCAGAAATTCCGCCGCTGACGGTGCTCGGCTTCGGCTTCGCCGGCGACCGCACCTTCTATTATTTGATCTGGGCGGTCGCGCTGCTGGCGCTGTTGGCGATCCGCAACCTGCTCGATTCGCGTTCCGGCCGCGCCATCCGGGCGCTGCGCAGCCGCAGCATGATGGCGGAGAATTTCGGCGTCGACACCGCGCGGCTGAAAATCATCATCTTCGTCTACGCGGCGCTGCTCGCCGCCATGTCGGGTTGGCTCTACGCGCATTTTCTGCGCTTCGTCAGCCCGCAGCCGTTCGGCATCAACAGCAGCATCGACTATCAATTCATGGCGGTGATCGGCGGCGCCAGCGAGCTTTGGGGCGCGGTGATCGGCGCCGCGCTGCTCACGCTGCTCACGGAATGGCTCAAGGACCTGTTGCCGAGACTCATCAACCTGAGCGGCAATTTCGAAATCGTCGTGTTCGGCCTTCTCGTCATCGTCATGCTGCACCGGACGCGCGACGGCCTCGTTCCCTATTTCGCCCGGCTCATTCCGGCCGATACGCAGCGGCTACGGCCGGTGCAAGCGCCGCCGCTGCCGCAGCGCGCCCAACCTCAGGCGGGCGAGCTCATTTTGCAGCTCAAGCGCGTGAGCAAGAGCTTCGGCGCGCTGGCGGCGGTAAAGGACCTGTCGTTCGACATGCGGGCTGGCGAAATCCTCGGCCTGATCGGTCCGAACGGCGCGGGCAAGAGCACCGTATTCAACCTGATGACCGGCGTGCTCGCTGCCGACGACGGCGAAATCCACTTCCGCGGCGAGCGCATCGACGATCGCACCGGGCGTGAGATCGCCCGCTGCGGTCTTGCCCGCACCTACCAGCACGTCCACCTTCTGCAGACGATGAGCGTGCTGGAAAACGCGGCGATCGGCGCGTATCTGCGCGGCCGCGAAGGTGTTTGGTCCGCCAGCCTGCGGCTCGATCGGGCCGAAGAAGCGCAGCTGCGGCGCGAGGCGGCCGACCGCCTCGAATGGGTGGGCCTTGACGGGCGTCTGTTCGACGCCGCCGGCACGCTGCCGCTCGGCTCGCAGCGCCTGGTCGAGATCGCGCGGGCGCTGTGCGCCGATCCGCTGCTGCTCCTGCTTGACGAGCCGGCGGCCGGCCAGCGCTACCGGGAAAAGCAGGCGCTGGCGGAGCTCTTGCGCACACTCCGCCAGCGCGGCGTCAGCATCCTCCTGGTCGAGCACGACATGGAATTCGTCATGGGGCTGGTCGACCGCATTGTGGTGATGAACTTCGGTGAAAAGCTCGCCGAGGGCTCGCCACGGGAAATCCGGACCAACCCGGCGGTGATCGAGGCCTATCTCGGGAGCGTGGCATGAGCATGCTTGAGGTGCGCGATGTTTGAGGTGCGCGATGTTTGAGGTGCGCGACTTGGCGGTGGGCTACGGCAAGGTGGCCGTGGTGCGCAACGCTCGCCTCGATGTCGGCAGCGGCCAGATCGTCACCGTGATCGGCCCGAACGGCGCCGGCAAGACCACGCTGCTCGCGGCCCTGATGGGGCTGCTGCCGGCGCGCGGCAGCGTTCGCTACGATGGTGAGAATTTCGCCGACCTTTCGGTCGAGGCGCGCGTCAGGCGCGGCATGTGCCTCGTCCCCGAGCGGCGCGAGCTGTTCGGCGACATGCCGGTCGAGGACAATCTTCGGCTCGGCGCCTTTTCCCGATCGCGGCGCGACCGCCGGATAGAGGACGATCTGGCGGCGGTCTACGCACGCTTCCCGCGCCTGCAAGAGCGCCGCGCGCAGCGCGCCGGCACGCTGTCCGGCGGCGAGCGGCAGATGCTGGCCCTCGGCCGTGCCCTGATGGCGCGCCCGAAGCTGCTCATGCTCGACGAGCCGAGCCTCGGCCTGGCGCCGCGCATTGTGCGCGACATCTTCCACGTCATCGCCGGCCTGAAGCAGACTGGCGTGTCGATCCTCCTGGTCGAGCAGAACGCGCGGGCAGCGCTGCAGATCGCCGACTACGGCTACGTGTTGGAGATGGGCGAGTTCGTGCTCGAGGGCCCGGCCGCCGAGCTCGCCGTCAATCCGCGCGTGGTCGAGACCTATCTCGGGCTGGCGGCGTGGGCGCAATAGATCGGCCGCCACTCGACGGGACCGCGACGCCACGCCTCACGGGCTGAGGAACTCGCGCACCAAGCGGGCCACGGCGTCTGTCTGCTCCAGGTGCGGCAGGTGTCCGGCGTCATCGATCAGCGCGACGCGCGACTTGGCGATGCGCCGGGCGAACTCGTCCGCATAGGCCGGCGCAATCACGCCGTCGGACTTGCCCCAGATAATCAGCGTCGGCATCGAAATGCGGTGAATGTGTTTTTTCAAACCCTTGTCGGGAATCGGCCAGACGAATTTGCCGGTGCAGGCTTGCGACCAGACGAAGCCGACCTGGGCGTCGATGTGCGCCGCGGCCTCGGTGGGCCGGCCGAAGAATTTTTGCGCGGCTTCGCCCGCCGGGTCCGAAAACAGCGCGCCGCGTAGCTCGGTCTGCGAAACAAGCATCCAGTTCTTGACCGGCAGATCGTCGCGCCAGAGTCCGACCGGATCGATCAGGACAAGCCGGCTGACGCGCTCCGGCATGGCGGCGGCAATCTCGCAGGCGAGCATGCCGCCGAACGAATGGCCGACCAGAACAGCGCTGCCGAGTTCCAGCCGATCGAGCAACTCGCCGTAATAGACGATCAAGTCCAACCAATCGTCGATCTGGTGCACGGCCTCGGGATCGTGCTCGCTGGTTCCCGGATGTTTTGGCGCGTATACGGTGTGGCTGCCGGCGAGCGAGCCAAGAAATTCGTGATCGTTGCGCAATCCCCACGGGCCGTGCAGGAAGACGAGCGGCGGCCCGTTGCCGGAAATCGCGACCTCGGTCTCGATCTTGCCCTGCCACGTTCGCAGCTTGCGCACCGGCACCGCCATTTTCCGTTCCTCTACGCTTTGAGTCTTAGGACGCGGCTGCCGCGACGGCAGCAGGACGTTTTTGCCGCAGCCGCTCCGGCCACCAGCGGTCCTCCCATTCGTCGTCCCAAAAATTTTGCAAATGCGGCAGCACCTCGCGGCAGAACAGCTCGATGTTCTGTTTGCACAATTCGTGCGGCATCGAGCCGAAATGAAGAAGCGCGAGCAGGTGACCGATGCGCAGTCGCTTGACGCCCTCGATCAGTCGGTCGCGGACGGTCGCCGGGCTGCCGGCGATCAGGAAGCCACGCTCGACGAAGTCCTTGTACTTGAGGTCGCGCAAGTCGAAACGCTCGCGCAGCGGCGATTTCATGGCGTGCACGAGGCTGGCGTGGTCCTGATAGCCCGGGATCGCCTGATAATGCGGCGGGGTGCGCAGTAGCTTGTGGAAAAAGTACTCGACATGCGGCGCGTATTCCTGCGCCGCCGCGTCGGTTTCGGAAACCCCGATCAATTGCAAAAAGCCGAGCCGATAGGGGTTCGCATCACGGCCCCGTTGCGTCACCGTGTCCCAGAAATAATCGCCGAGGCTGTGGGCATTTTGCGCGCCGTAATAGCTCAGATGGCAAAAGCAGTCGTCGCGGTCGACGACGAACTCCACCGTGGTCGGGCTGCCGGAGCCGGGAATCCAGATCGGCGGATGCGGCTGCTGGATCGGCCGCGGCCACAGGTTGACCATCGGCAATTGGTAGTGCTTGCCGTTCCAGGCGAACACGTCCTTCGCCTGCCAGGCCTTCAAAACCAGTTGCAGCGCTTCACGGTAGCGCTCGCGCTGCTCGACCGGCACGACGCCGTTGGAGATGGTGGCATCCGTCGGCAGTCCGGTCGGAAAGCCCGCGACCAAGCGTCCGCCGCTGATGCAGTCGAGCATGGCGTATTCCTCGGCGATCCGCGTCGGCGGACTGGTCGAAGGCAGCGTCGAGCCGAGCTGCACGATCGCGACGTTCTGGCCGTTGGTCGCCTTGGCGAGTACCGAGCCCATCAGGCTCGGATTGGCCATGAAGCCGTAGACGTTCTGGTGGTGCTGGTTGGTGCACAGGCCGTTGATGCCGTGGCGTGCCGCGTGGAGAAACTCATCGAGAGTCCAATTGTAGTATTGGCTGACCTGTTGCGGATCGGCAACGTCGAACCAGACCGGGTCGATATAAGCGGACTTGTAACGCTCGGCGAAATCCGGCGGCAAGTCGCGATACGGCATCAGATGGAACATGCACACTTTCATGGCGGCACCTTCGTTCCCGCAATCGCGCTCGGCCGGCAGACGCCGGATTTGGTGGGATTGTGAGCGATTTTTCCGACCGTTAGCAACGGCCGGCGCCGTTCAATCCTTGACCGCGCAATCGCGCAAGATCTCGGGCCTAAAGGCAAGCCCGTGGCCGGGCCGTTCCGGCGCGGTGATCATGCCGTTTTCGACCGGTACCGGGTCGATCCATAGATCGTCCGACAGGCCCATGTCCTCGATCCAGAGCCCGTTCGAGATCGCGGCGAGGAGCTGCACGTTCAATTCCGGAAACAGATGCGGCGCGAGCGTCATGCCCCAGGTGTCGGCGATGGCCGCGATCTTGCGCAAATCGGTCAGCCCGCCGCGCATGGGATCGGGTTGCAGAATGGGCAGGCGCGGATTTTCGAAAAACGGCTTGAGATCGAAGCGGGTGAAATGCGTTTCGCCGCCGACGATGCGCAGATCGAGCGCCTCGGCAATGCGAAAATAGCCGGCGAAATCGTCCGGCGCGACCGGCTCCTCCAGCCAGTACACGTCATAGTCCTGAAACTTGCGGCCCATCTGGATTGCGACGTCGGCGGTCCAGCCCATGTTCACGTCGATCATGATGGCGATGTCCGGCCCCAGCGCTTCGCGCATGCGCCTGACATTGTCGAGATCGGCGCGCAGGTCGACGCTATGCGCGACCTGCATTTTGATGGCCTTGTAGCCGCGCTCCTTGTAGTGCAGCGCCTTTGCGATCATGCCGTCGCCGCCGCTGCCGCGGAAGCAGCCGCTGCCATAAGCGGGCAATTGCGCGCGAAAATGTCCCCACAGCCGATGCAGCGGCAGATTGGCGCGCTTGCCGAGCGCATCCCACAGCGCAATGTCGAGCAGCGACATCGCCATGGTCGTGATGCCGCCGCGGCCGTAGGTGACGCTCGCGCGCCAGAGGTCCTGCCAGATCGCCTCGATCGCGCTGGCGTCCTTGCCGATGACGCGCGGGATCACCGTCTCCTCCAGACATGTCGTGATCGTTCGCATGGTCGGCCGAAACAGGAGCAGATAGCCCATGCCGACGATCCCGCCGCGCGTCTCGACGTCCAGCACCAGGATGTTGCGGGCGTCGCCGAAGGCGTGGCCCTTGAGCCAGGGATCTTGCGGCCATGGCACGCGCAGCATCGTCGTGCGGATCGCTTTGATGGTCATGTCGCTCATGGGCGTAATTCCCTCCCTTTTGCGGCGATGCTGCGGAAATCGCCGCGCGGCGTCAACCGCATCGAATGCGGGTTGTCTTGTGCGACATGCATGGAGCGGGTCTACTGCCCACAGATTTGAAGCGAGCAG